>Ga0154020_10002203_pt1 | contig 23696 bp, 19 predicted proteins | sample Klosneuvirus_201_FD_109709 | JGI IMG/M metagenome (GOLD analysis project Ga0154020, IMG submission 109709) | Active sludge microbial communities from wastewater, Klosterneuburg, Austria - Klosneuvirus_20160825_MG | ecosystem: Engineered > WWTP > Aerobic digester > Activated sludge | place...
GCCCACGCCGCCGGTATCGTCCACCGCGACCTGAAGCCCGACAACGTGATGCTGATCGAGCGCGAGGGCGATCCGCTGTTCGTCAAGGTGCTCGACTTCGGGATCGCGAAGATCGAGCTGGGCGGCGCCCAGAGCCCGCTGACCCAGATGGGAAGCGTTTTTGGCACCCCCGAATACATGGCGCCCGAGCAGGCGGCCGGCACGCCGGTCGATGCTCGCGCCGACCTCTACACGCTGGGCGTGATCTTGTACGAGATGCTCGCCGGCAAGACGCCGTTCTCCGACGACGATCTGGTGGTGGTGCTCACCCGGCAGATGACCGCCGATCCCCCCGCGCTGCCGCCCGCCGTGGACGCCAACGTGGCGGCGCTGGTGATGCAGATGCTGGCCAAGAACCCGGACGAACGGCCGCAGAGCGCCCACGACGTGATGGCGCGCATCGAGGCCTTCTCGTCCGTGGCCATGGGCTCGTCACCGCTCTCGGCCATGGTTCCGGTCACCCCGTCGCCGGACGGCAGCGCCGTCAGCACCGCGACCCCGTCGGTGGGCGAGGTCGCGTTCGGCGAGACCGTGCTGAGCCTGAGCGGTGAAGATCTGGCTCGGCTCGAGGCGGCGAAGACCGGGGGCGACGTCAAGAAGCCGAGCCCCATCAGTCAGCTGCTCGGCCCGCTCTTCGCCAAGGCTCCCGCGCTGAAGCAAGCGGTGAACGTGGGCGGGCAGAAGGTGCCGGTCTGGGCCATGGCCGCCGCCGGCTTGCTCTTCGTGGGGCTGCTCTTCGTCGTGGCGTTCGGCGCGCTGGTGGCCACGGGCGTGTCCGCAGGCAAGCCGCCGCCGGCCGGTTCGGCCGCCCGTGCTGCCGCCTCGGCGCCGCCCGTTCAAGACGACAGCGACGCGCTCACCAAGCGCGCCGCCGAGGGCGATCGCGACGCGCTGAACAAGCTTCAGGCCCGACCCGACGTGCAGCGCTCCGCGGCCGAGTGGCGCGCGCTCGGCCGGGGCTTCTCGGTCATCGGCCACACCAAGCCCAGCCTCGACGCTTACAAGAAGGCCCTGGCGCTCGACCCCGGATTGGCCAAAGAGCGAAGCTTGCAGGCGGACGTCCGGCGCGCCGCCCTGAGCTCGGCCACGGCCAGCGACGCCCTCGAGCTGGCGCTCGCGCACCTCGGCTCGCGCGGCGCCGATCTGGTGTTCGACGTCTGGGCGCAGACTCGCAGCGCGAAAGACGGCCAGGACGTGGCACGCATTGCCAAGGGGGTGGTCGAGGGCAACGCGATTCGCGCCAAGGCGAGCCAGGCCCTCTTGGTCACGCTCGATCTCGCGAAGGCCAAGACCTGTCCGAATGCCAAAGCGCTGTTGCCTCGGGCCAAGCAATTCGGCGACACCCGAGCGCTGGGCAAGCTACGCAGCTTCAGTGCCAGGAGCGGCTGCGGCTTTCTGAGCCTTGGCGACTGCTATCCGTGTCTGCGGACCGGCGACGACCTGTCCGACGCCATCAAAGCCGCCGAAGGACGCAAGGCCCCGAGCTTCGAATGACGACCGTCGATTTCGCGCTGCACGCTGCCTTTGCGACGGCGGCCGTGACGGGGACCAACGGCAAGACCACCACCACCAGCATGATCGAGTCGATCGTCGCGGCCGCCGGCGAGGCCACGGCGCGCGTCACCACGCTGGGCGCCTGGGTGAACGGCACGGCCGTCGCCGAGGGCCCCACCCTCGAGGCCTTCGCGAACGCCGTCGAGCTCGGGGCCAAGGCCGGCATTCGGACCCTGGCGCTCGAGACCACCTCGCGCGCGTTGGCCGAGGGCTTTGCGCAGCGCTGGCCGGCGAAGGTCGCGGTGTTCACCAACCTGAGTCGGGACCACCTCGACTACCACGGGGACCCGGAACACTACCTGGCGGCGAAGGCACAGCTGTTCATGCTGCTGCCAGCCGACGGTTGCGCGGTGCTCAACGCCTGCGATCCGGCCAGCGCGTTGCTCGATGAGGTCACCCCGCAGTCCGTCCCGCGGCTGGTCTACGCCGGATCCAGACGCCGCGTGGTGCCCGAGTGCGCGCAGATGCCCCGCGCGCTTTCCGCCGCACGGGTGGAGGTCGATCGCGCAGGAACCCGGGCGTGGCTCGAGCCGGGCGTGCTCGCGGAGGCGCTGGGGGGCGAGCTGGTGCTCTCGGTGGTCGGCGAGCACAACGTCGACAACGCCCTCGCGGCGGCGCTCGCTGCTCACGCCCTGGGGTACTCGGCGTCGAGCATCCGGCGCGGGCTCGAGGCATTCACCGGGGTGCGCGGGCGCTTCGAGCGGATCTTCGGCGACCCGCTGGTGGTGGTCGACTATGCGCACACGCCGGATGCGATGGCGCGGACGCTGGAGCTTGCCCGGACGCTCGCGGGCGGCGGCAACGTGGTCTGCGTCTTCGGCTGCGGCGGCGGCAGCGATCCGGGAAAGCGTGCCGAGATGGGGAAGGTCGCCGCCGAGTGGTGCGACCACGTGGTCGTGACCACCGACAACCCGCGGGAAGAAGATCCCGCCGAGATTGCCCAGGCCGTGCTGCGAGGGGCCGAGGAAGAAGCCCGGGGCCAAGACCGTAAGGTTCTCTCAGCGGAGCTCGATCGACGTTTGGCCATCGCGCGCGGTATCGGGATTGCCCGAAAGGGGCGCGGTGATATCGTCGTCATCGCGGGCAAAGGCCACGAAACGACCCAGTGGGTCGGCGACAAGAGCTTTCCCTTCGACGATGCGGAGGTGGCTCGGGCCGCTTGCCGCGAGGTTTTCGAAAGGCAGGACGGGACATGAAGATCGATCGCGAGAAGTTCTTGGCATTGGCCGTGCTCACTGGCGCGATGAGCGGCGCAGGCTGCTTCGTGGAGAGCGGGCCCCCGCGCAGTCAGCAGCCGCCTCCCGGCCCGCCCCCTCCCGGCGCGCCGCCCCCCGCCGCGCAGCCGGCCCCGCCGCCCGGCCAGCCGCAGGCCGGCCCACCGCCGGCGGCGCCGCCGCCCGCGGCCCAGCCCAGCGCGGCGCCGTCCCCGTTTCCGCCGGGCTTCCAGCCGCCCCCCGGTTGGCAACCGCCCCCCGGCTGGACGCCCCCGGCGGGTGGCTGGACGCCGCCCGCCGCCGAGGGCGGAGCGCCACCGCCTCCCACCAAAGAGAAGTAGGCGCCGCTCGCCGGTGATCGAAGCCCGGAGGCTCCCCTCCGGGCTTTTCTTTTGGTGCGCTTGACCGCGCCGGAGCCGGCTCCTAGCATCTATCCGGTCATCAGGATGAACGGATAGATGCCCACCGTCGATTCGACCGTCGAGCTGCTGCACCTGTTCGGGGACGCCACCCGGGTGCGGCTCTTGGCGCTCTTGGCCGACGAAGAGCTGAGCGTGGCGGAGCTCACCTCGATCACCGAGCTGCCGCAATCGCGGGTGTCGACCCACCTGGGTCGCCTGCGCGAGGCGGGCCTGCTCCGCGATCGCAAGCTCGGTGCATCCACCAAGTACGCGGTCAACGACGTGTCCATGCCGGCGGACGCGCGCCGGGTCTGGGAGCTGGTGCGTGCCGATCTCGACGACACGCTGCTCCAGGCCGACCGCGCACGCCGGCAGCGGCTGCGCGCCGCCAGCCCAGAGCCCTGGCCCGACTTCATCGCCGGGCAGATGGACCGCCACTATTCGCCGGGGCGCACGTGGGAAGCCACCGCGCGCGGCCTGTTCGGCTTCGTGCGCCTCGGCGACGTGCTCGACGTGGGTTCGGGGGATGGCGCCATCGCCGACTTGCTCGCGCAGCGCGCGCGGAGCATCACTTGCATCGACCGCAGCGAGCGCGTGGTTCAAGCGGCGCGCGAGCGTCTCGCCCGTCACCCCAACGTGCGGGTCGAGGTCGGCGACATGCACGCCCTCGAGATCGCCGACGCGAGCTTCGATCAGGTGCTGATGCTGAGCGCCCTGACCTATGCCGAGCGCCCCGAGCGGGCTCTGGGCGAAGCCGCTCGCGTGCTGCGCCCCGGGGGAACGCTGGCGCTGGTGACGCTTGCGGCGCACTCTCACCGCGACGTGACCGCCGCGTATGGCCACGTTCAGCCCGGCTTCGACCCCGAGGCGCTGCGCGCCCTCTTGGCCAGCGCCGGTCTCGAGGTGCTCGAATGCCGGGTCACGTCCCGCGAGCGCACCAAGCCCTATTTCGAAGTCGTCACCGCCTTTGCCGAGAAGAAGCCCAGGAAGCTCGCGAAATGACCGAAACGACCCGCCTCATCCAGAAGCTCGCGCGTGAGCGCATCTTGATCCTCGACGGCGCCATGGGCACCGCCATTCAGGGCTATCGTCTCGGCGAGGCCGACTTCCGCGGAACGCGCTTCGAGCGGCACCCGAAAGAGCTCAAGGGCAACAACGACCTGGTGGTGCTCACCCGCCCGGACGTGGCGAGCGCCATCCACGAGGCATACCTCGAGGCCGGCGCGGACATCATCGAGACCAACACCTTCAGTGCCCAGGCCATCTCGCAGGCCGACTACGACCTGGAGAGCGTGGTCTACGACCTGAACGTCGAAGCCGCGATGCTCGCCAAGCGGGCGGCCCGTAAGTATTCCGAGAAGACACCCGATCGACCGCGCTTCGTGGCCGGCGCCATCGGGCCGACCACGCGTTCACTGAGCCTGTCGCCGCGGGTGAACGAGCCGGCGTTTCGCGCCGTCACGTTCGATCAAGTGAAGGCCGCCTACGCCGAGCAGATCCGGGCGCTGATGGACGGCGGCGTGGACCTGCTCTTGATCGAGACCATCTTCGACACGCTGAATGCCAAGGCCGCGATTTTTGCCGCTGAAGAGGTGTTCGAGGATCGGAAGTTGCGCCTGCCGGTCATGCTCAGCGTGACCATCACCGACAAGAGCGGGCGCACGCTGAGCGGGCAGACCGTCGAGGCATTCTGGACGAGCGTGGCCCACGCGAACCCGATTTCGGTCGGGATCAACTGCGCGCTCGGGGCCCGCGACATGCGACCGTACATGGCCGAGCTGGGCCGCGCGGCCCCGGTGCTGGTCAGCTGTTACCCGAACGCGGGGTTGCCCAACGCGTTCGGCGAGTACGACGAGACCCCGGAGATCACCGGCTCGCTCTTGGCGGAATTCGCCCGAGATGGCCTGTTCAACATCGTCGGGGGGTGCTGCGGCACCACCCCCGAGCACATCCGCTCCATCGCCGACAAGGTGCGCGGCCTGGCGCCACGCCCGGTGCCCAGCGCCGTTCCGGCCACGCGCTACTCGGGGCTCGAGGTCCTGACCGTGGATGCGAGCAGCAACTTCATCATGGTGGGCGAGCGCACCAACGTCACCGGTAGCAAGAAGTTCGCGAACCTGATCAAGGCCGGTGACTATCAGAAGGCCCTCGAAGTCGCCGCCGAGCAGGTCCGGAGCGGGGCCAACATCATCGACGTGAACATGGACGAGGGCATGCTCGACTCCGAAGCCGCGATGGTCACCTTTCTGAACCTGGTGGCCAGCGAGCCCGAGATCTGCCGGGTGCCGGTGATGGTCGACAGCTCGAAATGGAGCGTGATCGAGGCGGGGCTCAAATGCATCCAGGGGAAGTCCATCGTCAACTCGATCAGCTTGAAAGAGGGTGAAGCCGACTTCCTGGACAAGGCCAAGAAGTGCCGGCGCTATGGCGCGGGTGTGGTGGTCATGGCGTTCGATGAAGAAGGGCAGGCCGAGACCGCCGAACGCAAGCTGGCGATCTGCACCCGCGCCTATCGGCTGCTCACCGAGCAGGCCGGCTTCGACCCCCACGACATCGTGTTCGACCCCAACGTGTTCGCCGTCGCTACCGGCATCGAGGGACACAACCAGTTCGCCATGGCGTTCATCGAGGCAGCCCGCGCCATCAAGCGCGACCTGCCCGGCGCGAAGATCAGCGGCGGGGTGAGCAACCTCTCGTTCTCGTTCCGCGGCAACGATCCGGTCCGCGAAGCGTTCCACTCTGCTTTCTTGTTTCACGCCATCCGCGCCGGCATGGACATGGGCATCGTCAACGCCGGGCAGCTGGTGGTCTACGAGCAGATCGAGAAGAACCTGCTCGAGCGGGTGGAAGACGTGCTGTTCGACCGCCGTCCGGACGCCACCGAGCGCATGGTCGAGATCGCCGAGACGGTGAAGGGCACGGTCAAGAAGAAGGAGCAGGATCAAGCCTGGCGTTCGCTGTCGGTCGAAGAGCGCATCGCGCACGCGCTGGTGCAGGGCGTGGTCGACCACATCGAAGCCGACGTGGAAGAGGCCCGGCAGAAGCTGGGGCGCCCGCTGGCGGTGATCGAAGGGCCGATGATGGCGGGGATGGCCACCGTGGGGGATCTGTTCGGCGCGGGCAAGATGTTCCTGCCTCAGGTGGTGAAGAGCGCGCGCGTGATGAAGCGCGGCGTGGCCCACCTCGAGCCGTTCATGGCGGCCGAGAAGGCCGCGAGCGGGTCGACCGCGCCGAACGCCAAGGTGGTGATGGCCACCGTCAAGGGCGACGTGCACGACATCGGCAAGAACATCGTGGGCGTGGTCCTGGGCTGTAACAATTACCAGGTCGTGGACCTGGGCGTGATGGTCCCGGCCGACAAGATCCTGGACGCTGCGGTGGCCGAGAAGGCCGACTTGGTCGGACTTTCCGGCCTGATCACCCCCAGCCTGGACGAAATGGTGAACGTGGCCCGCGAGATGGAGCGGCGGGGCATGAAGCTGCCGCTGTTGATCGGCGGCGCGACCACCAGTCGGCAACACACCGCGGTGAAGATCGCCCCGGCTTACTCCGGCGCGGCGCTTCACGTGCTCGATGCGTCGCGCGCGGTCAACGTGGTCTCGGCCTTGATGGACCGCGAGAAATCCGAGGCCTACGTCGGCGCGGTGCGTGACGAACAAGAGCGCCTGCGGCGCATTCATCAGAGCAAGCTCGAGCGGCCGTTGATCGCCCTGCCGGACGCCCGGGCGCGTCGCCCCCAGATCGATCACGGCAAGGCGAGGGTGCCGCGACCGGCTTTCACCGGTACCCGGCTGCTGCTCGATCAACCGCTGCTCGAGATCGCGAAGTACATCGACTGGACCTTCTTCTTCACCGCGTGGGAGCTGCCGGGGAAGTACCCGGCGCTCTTGGACGACCCGCTGTATGGGCCCGCGGCCCGCGATCTGTTCGAGAACGCGCAGAGCCAGCTCAAGCAAGTCATCGCCGGCAAGCTGCTGCGCGCCAACGCCGTCTACGGGTTCTGGCCCGCCGCGAGCGACGGCGACGACATCGTGCTCTACCGCGACGATGCCCGACGCGACGAGCTGTGCCGGCTGTCGATGCTACGCCAGCAGCTCAAGCACGACGCGGGTCCCTGTCGCTCGCTCGCAGACTTCGTCGCGCCCATCGGCAGCGGGGTGGACGACTGGGTGGGCGCGTTCGCGGTCACGGCGGGCATCGGCGAGCGCGAGCTGGCCGCTCACTACGCTCGCCTGCTCGACGACTACGACTCGATCATCGTCAAAGCCCTGGCCGATCGGCTCGCGGAAGCGTTTGCCGAGTACCTTCACGAGCGTGTCCGCCGTGAGTGGGGCTATGGCCAGGGTGAGCGATTCACGGCCAAGGACCTGATCGACGAGCGCTACCGCGGCATCCGTCCGGCGTTTGGCTATCCGGCGTGCCCGGATCACAGCGAGAAGCTGAAGCTGTTCTCGCTGCTCGACCCGGCGCGGGTCGGCATCTCGCTCACCGAGAGCTTCGCCATGCAGCCGGCCGCCAGCGTCAGTGGCATCTACCTGGCGCACCCCGAGGCGCGCTACTTCAACGTCGGGCGGATCGGTCGCGATCAGGTCGAAGATTATGCGGGGCGCAAGGGCGTCAGCGTTGCCCAGGTCGAAGCGTGGCTTCACCCGAGCTTGTCTTACGAGCCTGCCGAGGCGGCGGTGGCACCCGGGGTGGAGCTTCGGATCTAGGTCTCGAGGAACTGCTTCGGGTCCTTCCGGAAGCGGTTCACGCAGCCTTCGCAACAGAAGTGGTACGTCTTGCCCAGGTGGTCGGCCTTGGGCGAGTCGGTCTTCACCACGAACACCGAGTTGGTGACCGGGCAGCGCGTGCGATCGCCGAGCTTCGCCTGGGACGCGGGGACCACGGGCTTGTCGGCGCTGCCGGTGTCGTGCCCCGCGCAGCCGCAGCCGCCGGGCGCTTCGGCCTTCGCTTGACCGCACCCGCCGGCTTGCTCGTGGTGACCCTCGCCCATGCCACAGCCACCGGCCTTGGCGTTGGCCACCGGCGCGGGGGCCGCGGGCGCTGCGGCGGCCGGGGCCTTTGGAGCTGCGGCGGCCGGCTTGGCCGGTTCGGGCTTGGGTGCCTCGTCGTTCTCGCAACCGAGCACGACGCAGGCGAAGACGGCGATCGCGGGGAGAGCCAAGAGCGATGACGGTCGAGCCATGGGAGGCGGTTTCCTAGCACTGCCCGACGCGCCGTTCGAGCCCAGAAAACGGTGCGGTTCAGCGAACTTCGCGAGATTCCGGGTATTTTGCCGGGGGGTGGTTGAAGCCCCAGCCCAGCTGGAAGGCCGCGAAGAACGCCGGCGCCGCAGGTCGATCGAACTCCTGTTCGTCGCCCGGCGTGCACGGGTCGAAGTCGCAGCGCGCCGTGATCTTCCCACCGAACGCGCGTCCGATGTCGATCTCGAAGCCGAAGCGCGTCCCGTCGTCGGTGACCCACTCGAACGGCATCGAGAGCGTCAGCATCGAGCCATAGTCGCTCACGTTGGTCGTGTGGAAGGCCACGCCTGGAGCGAACACGAAGTTGCGACGCACGACCGGCGCGACCCCGACGGCTCCGCCGAAGAGAACCACCGGCCGGTCCGACTCGACGCCCACGTAGCCGTTGGGCAGGGTGTCGTCGGCGCCGTACGAACCTTCGTAGGCCATGTCGTCCTGCGGTTCGGTGGTGAAGAGCAGCGCGCGGGCCACCACTCGGAAGCGAGCGCCGAGATACGCGCCGCCCTGAACGCCGACCGTGAAGAAGTGGTCGTAGCGCTTGTCGGCAGCCACGCCCGCCACCAAGACGTCGATGAACGGCGTGGTCAGCGCCGCAGCGTCCTCCGGGTACTCGGGCTTGGGCTTCGGCGGCGGCCCCCAACCGTACCCTGGCGGTGGATAGTAGTAGCCCGGAGGCGGATACCCGTGAAGCCCGGGGGTGGATACTGGCCGTAGCCGCCGGGCGGCGGATAGCCGGGCGGGTAACTGGGCGCGGGCTGCCCCGTCGCGGGCGCGGGCGGGCTCGGCGTGGGGGCGGGCGCGGCAGAGCCCGGCGGCGCCGCGGGTTGGGGTGGAAGTGCGCCCGTGGCGCTGCCGCCGGGGCTTGGAGGCGTACCCCCCTGAGCCGCGACCAGCGCCGGACACAGCGCGCACACACCCAGCGATGCCCAAGCTGCGGCCGAGAAGCGCATGCGCACAGAATAGGCCGTTTGGGCGTGTCAGGACGAAATGACAGAGATGTGGCTGTAACCTGACGGCGCATTTCCTATCCAATTGCGGATGGGAATTGCTGGTAGCGGGTACACGCGCGGGGCGGATGAGCGGGTCAGTTGGGTGAAGTCGCTCCCCTTCTTCTTGATGCACGTGATGCCGCTGGGCATCGTCTGGACCGGCTTCGGCTGGAAGGAAGCGGTGCTCGCGCTCGCGCTCTACGTGAGCCGCATGTTCTTCATCACCGCCGGCTATCACCGCTACTTCGCCCACCGTGCTTTCAAGACCGGGCGGGTGATGCAGTTCGTGCTGGCGTTCGGCGGCGGCACCGCAGCGCAGAAGGGGGTCTTGTGGTGGGCGGGTCACCATCGCCACCACCACAAGCACTCGGATCTGCCTTCCGACATCCACTCGCCGAAGCGCGGATTCTGGTGGAGCCACATGGGCTGGATCCTGTGCAAGAAGTACGACGCGACTCCGACCCAGCAGATCAAGGACTTCGCGAGGTACCCCGAGCTGGTGTGGCTCGATCGCTGGCACCTGGTGCCGTCCGTCGCGCTCGGCGCCGCGTGTCTGCTCTTGGGAGGGCCGAGCGCGTTGTTCGGTGGCTTCTTCCTCTCGACGGCGCTGCTCTACCACGGCACCTTCGTGATCAACTCGGTCACGCACGTCTTCGGGCGCAGGCGCTATGCCACCCGCGACACCAGCAAGAACTCGCTCTTGCTCGCCCTCGTCACCCTGGGTGAGGGCTGGCACAACAACCATCACTATTACCAGTCGACGGCCAACCAGGGCTTCTTCTGGTGGGAAATCGACCTCAGCTACTACGCGCTTCGGGTGATGAGCTGGCTCGGGCTCGTGTGGGAGCTGCGCACGCCGTCGCAGAAGGTCCGCATGTCGAACTGGGAGGCGCCCCCGGCCGCGCTGCCGGCTCCGCGCGCGTCCGAGCGACCGGCGCCGGCCTGAGCGCCGGGTGCGTCGAGGGCCGCGCCGGGCTCAGTCCAGCTTCACGCCGGCCTTGCTCAAGAGCTCCTTGAACGTCTGCTTGTCGTTCGACTTCATGTAGGCCTCTTTCGGCTCGACCAACCCGTTTTTCACGTGCGAAAGCAGGTGATCGTTCATGGTCTGCATGCCCAGCGCCCGACCGGTCTGGAGCAGGCTGGCGATCTGATAGGTCTTGCCTTCGCGGATCAGGTTCGAGACCGCGGGGGTGGTCACCAGGATCTCGTAGGCCGCCACCCGGCCCCCGCCCTTCTTCTTGCACAGCACCTGGGCGATGACACCGCGGAGCGACTCGCTCAGCATGGTGCGGATCTGTGCCTGCTGCTCGGGCGGAAACTGATCGATGATCCGGTCGATGGTGCTGGTGGCGCTGGTGGTGTGCAGCGTGCCGAACACCAGGTGTCCGGTCTCGGCCGTCTCGACCGCGATGGCGATGGTCTCGAGGTCGCGCATCTCGCCCACCAGCACGATGTCCGGGTCTTCGCGTAGCGCCGCGCGGAGGGCGGCCTTGAAGGTCTTGGTGTGAACCCCGACCTCGCGCTGATTCACCAGGCAGCGCTTGTTGGGGTGCACGAACTCGATGGGGTCCTCGATGGTGATGATGTGGTCGGCGCGGTTCTGGTTGACGTAGTCGATCAGCGTGGCCAGGGTCGTGCTCTTGCCGCTGCCGGTGGGGCCGGTGACCAGCACCAGGCCCTTGGTGAGCCAGCACAGGTCGAGCACCTTCGACGGCAGCCCCAGGCCCTCGACGGGAACCAGCTCGAAGGGGATCTGACGGAAGACTGCGCCCGGCCCGTTCGAGTCCATGAAGTAGTTGGCGCGGAACCGCGCCACCCCCGGGATGGGATGCGCGAAGTCGGTGTCCCAGGTCTCTTCGAACTGCGTCCGGTTTCGCGCCGGCAATATCTCGAACAGCAGCGTGCGCAGCTGGTCGGCCGTGAGCTTGCCGTGCTTCTCGAGCGTGGTCATGGCACCGCTCAAGCGCAGCATGGGCTCGACGCCGGTGGCCAGGTGCAGATCGCTGGCGCCCAGGCGGACCATTTCTCGCAGAAACACGTTGATGCGGGGCTCGCCCGGCGTGGAGTTGACCGGCGGCGGGGCGATCGACCCGCGCACCTGCGGCACCCGCGGCATCGGTGGCTCGAGCAGCGGTGGGCGGGGCGCCGCGGCCAGCGCGGCTTCGTCATCGCGCTTCGGCGAGAGGCGGATGCGCCACTTGTCCTGGCGTTCCGTCTCGACCACCACGTCCACTTGCACGCCCTCGGCGTCGTGGGAAAACGAAACCTTGCCGTACTGCTTCAGGGACTGGATCTGCTCGGTGCTCATGCACTCTTGCAGCATGGTCACGAGCTGCTTGTGATCGACGCGGTTGGTGGTCAGGCGCTCGCCGGTCTCGAAACAGAAGCGGGCGACCTGGTCGCTCTGGAGCTCGAGGGCCTGGGCCCCGTGGCGGAGCAGGTGGCGGACGTAGACGTCGATCTGCATGCGGCCTCAGTATTTCACTATCACGGTCCGGGGCCCACTCGGCACCTTGATCAGCAGCACGCCCTGTTCGAACGCCCAGCCCGACGCCGTGGCCTCGAGCGCCGCGAGGCTGCCGGCGTTCGTGAGGGGCTGCCCGCCCTCGGTCACGGCGCTGGGCGCCTTCGCCACGCCGACTTGTTCGAACACCACACCGTGCTTCAGCTCGCTGCCGTCGGTCTTGGCGAGGGAAAGGGTCGCGCCCTGGTCTTCTTGCTCGATCTGGGCGCCGTCGAACAGCGTGAACTTGCTGGCCGGGCCCGGGGCGATGCGGACCCAGAGCACGCCGGGGGTGGTGGCGTAGGAATCCACCGAGGCGTCGGTGGTCGGGCTCAGGGTGTCGATCGTCGGGCGAAGCATCGGCACGATGCCACCCTGCCTCAGGAACAACGGCAGCGTGTCGAGCGGCGCCGCCACGCTCACCGTCTTCCCACCGGTGAACGCCTTGCCCGTCCACCAGTCGACCCACTCGCCTTCCGGGAGCATCACGTCGCGGGTGGTCTTTCCGCGCAGAACCACCGGAGCCGCCAGCAGGGAATCCCCCAGCAAGAAGGTGTCATCGGGGTGCTCGCCCAGCTCGGGGTGCGCGAGCCCCAGAGCGCGTTGAATGGGACGCCCGTCGATCTTCAGGCGCTGCGCGTAGGTCCAGATGTACGGAAAGAGCCTGAGGTGCAGCCGGGTGTACGTGCGGTACCAGCCGAGCATCTCTTGGTCGAAGCCGTTCTCGCCGGTGGGTTCCCAAGCGACGTCGTTGGTGCTGGTGCCGATCTGCATCACCGGCGACAGCGCCGTGATCTGGAACCATCGCGTGAACAGCTCTTTGTCGGGGGGCGAGTGCCGGTACCCGCCGGTGTCCGAGCCGAAGAACGGGAAGCCCGAAGGGCCGAGCGACAACCCGGCGATCAACGCGGCGGGGAGGCCGCCCACCGCGCCGGCCTTCTTGCCGTCGACGGTGATCTGCTCGCCGTGCTTGGCGAAGCTCGCGTCCAGATCCCCGGGCCAGATCACCGAGACGTTCTTCTGGTCGCCGTACGTGCCGGCGCGGCAGAGCAAGAACTGGCCTTCGTCTTCCAGGAGCTCGGCATACGCCGAGTGGTAGAACAGCGGGAAGCGCGCGTGCATCGTGCGCTCGTCGCTTCCGTCGGCAAACCGCCAGACGTTGCGCGCCCCGAAGATCCCCGGCACCACGTCTTCGCCGTAGTCCAGCTTGAAGCCCTCGATCCCCATGTCGACGTACTTCTGGATCCAGCTCTGCCACCAGGCGAACGCCGCCGGATTGGTCAGGTCGATGGGCTTGCCCCACTTGTTGAGCAAGATACCGCTCTGCTTGGGGTAGTAGCCCTTGGCCTTGGCTTCGTCCCGCAGGCTCTGGGTGCTCGGATCCTTCTCGTCGAGATAGGGCGTGTGCCAGAGCGACATCCGGAAGCCGAGGGCCCGGGCCTTGGCCACCATCCCCTTCGCGTCGGGGAACTTCTTGGCATCGAAGTCGAAGGTGTTCACTCCCGTGGCGTAGGGGCGATCGATCCAGATGGCGCTGGTCGCCAGATCCAGGCTGCGGATGGCCGCCAGATCCGCCTCGACCTGGGCCTGGTCGTCGTTCTCGTCACGCCACACCAGCGGCCCGAGACCCCAGCGGGCAGGCAGCCGTGGCTGGCCGGTGACGGCGTAGTAGTGGCGCGTCACGTCCAGGGGGTGTGCCGCAGAGAACAGGTGAAACACCAGGCCCTCGCTGCTCGCCAGGCCCGTGCCGAAGGTCGCGAGCACGCGATCGGGCTCGGCCTTGGCCACGTCGAACGCCGCCGGGTACGGGCTTTCCACGAACAAGCCAAAGCCGCGCGTGCCGGTCACGAACGGGATCGGCACGTGCGCTTCGTTGTTCGTGCTCTCCAGCGCGCCGGTGGCCTCGAGCTGCATCGCTCGGACCTTGCCGCGGTGGTTCACGCTGTCGAAGTACTCGCCAAGCCCGTAGAACGCCTCGTCGGCGCCGACCTGCGCGGACAACCCGAGGTACGCCAGCCGCTCGGCGGCGAGGGGGCGCAGCTCTGCACGGATCCGATCGTCGTCGGCGACCGCGAAGACCGCCTCCGACTCGAAGCCGCCGGTGTGCGCCACCCGCAACGTGACCGAAGTCGCCGTGCTCTGCTGGACGAAGAGCCGGCTCCCCGGGTGCCACGCGAGCCCCTCGGGCTCGTTCGCCGCCGGGTCGTGGTTCATCATCGGGGCGGGGTCGTAGTTTGCCGAGTCGTCCACCTCGGCGACGCTCCCGAGCACGAACGCGTCAGCGGGGAGCGTGAGGATGGCGACGTCGCCGCGCCGAAGCTCGACCGAACCCCGTCCGGTGTCGATGTCGAGGGTGGTCTCGCCGGCGATCAGCGTGACGGTCTGCGGCCCGGGGCCGTCACCCTCTTCGCCATCCGAACAACCCAGGGCCGCGAGCGTGACGAAGGGAAGCAGAAGCCAGGAGCGCACGCGCCGAGCATAACTGAAACCCACCTACAGGTCGTCGCACAGCGGATCGTCGACGGCGCAGCGCGCGGACCGAGCTTTCGGCAGTGGCGGCAGCGGCGGCACCGGTTCGGTCCGCGGGGCCGGCACACCGGCCAGCATCGCCGCCTCGAACCCCGGAGGTGGCGGCGGAGCCACGGCGTCGGCTTCGCGAAGCGCGTCCGGGCTGCTCGCGCCGTGCGGCGTGAAGAGGAAAGGGTATCGGACCAGCACTTGACCGCCCCCGCGGGGGAACTGGAGCTCGAAGGCGCGTTCGAGCACGCAGCGGCGGACTCGCAGGCTGGGGAGCGTGGTCTCTGCCTCGCGGGCGAGGAAGACGGTGCCGTCCGAAGCGATCGCCAGCTCGACCACGATTCGCCCTTCCGCGTGCGGGGCGCGCCGGTAGCACTCGCGAAAGCGACCCGCGCTCTTTCGAACGGTGTACCGCACGCTGTCGGCGGGCAGGCGCGCACCCCTGGGCGAGGCCGGGCTCGGGGCCAGCTCGCGGGTGAGCGCCGGGAGCGGGGCGAGCTCGGCCGGATCGGGCGTGGCGGGGGCGCTCGGGGGCGAGCTCACCGCCGCGCGGATGGCGGCGCGCAGCGCTTCGCTCACCGCTGTGCGTGGCCCGTTCGATGGCGTCGTGGGACGAGCGGCCGGCGGAACCGGCGGCAGGCGCGCGGCCGGTGCGGCGCCGCAGCCCGCCGCCAGCAGCGCCCCGACGGCTGCCCAAGAGTGTCGCATCGAGCTCGGGCAGACACCGAACCACGGTCACGAGTTCCCGTCAGGCCGGGAGGCGAGCGAGAAAACCGCGCAGCGCACGATTGAAGGCCGCAGGGTTCTCGACGCAGGGCAGGTGGCCCGCGTCGGGGATCGACACCAGCTCCGAGCCCGCGATGGCGCGCGCCATGGCCTCGGCCTCGACCGGCGGCGTGAGCGCGTCGTCCGCGCCCACCATCACCAGCGTGGGGCAGGTGATGGTCGGCAGAGTGGGGCCCGAATCGGGTCGCGCCGCCATGCCGCGCTGCGCCGCCGCCACGCCCTCCACCGTTCCGTCTGCAATCCACGCGCGGACCCGGGCGGTCGTGGCGGCCGGCGCGCCGGGTCGCAGGAGCTTCGGGAGCATCTCGTCCGCGACCCAGCCCAGGCCCCGGTCGAGCGCGGTCTGGGCGAAGCGCTCGCGGCCCGCTCGGCCCTCGGCGCTGTCGGCGCCCGGGCGTGTGTCGCTCAGCACCAGGCCCTGGAACAGACCGGGCGCGCGCCGGTACAGCTCGAAGGCCACGTAGCCGCCCATCGACAGCCCCACCACCGCTGCGCGGTCGACGCCCAGCGCCGCGAGCAGCGCCCGCGCGTCTTCCGCCAGGCGCGCCATGCTGCAGGGCGCAGCGGCGGGCGAGCTCTGGCCCAGACCGCGAGTGTCCGGCGCAATCACCCGGTGGTCTGCCAGCGCCGCGAGCTGGTCGGCCCACATCCCCGAATGGAGCGGAAAGGCGTGGAGCAGGAGCACGGCACGCTGACCGCGCAGCGTGTCCTGGTAGTGAAGGGTCGTCCCGTCGATCTCGATGCGGGGCATCGGCGCTCACTCCACCTTCACACCCTTGCGCCACTCTCCGTACCACTCGTCGGCCTTGGTCTGGTCGAAGGGGCCCATGTCCTGCTTGACCTTCTTCCAGTAGTCGATCGTGCACTTCTGATACTCGATGGCCGCCGTGGGAGGGGGCGGCGCGGTGGCCGCGGGCGGGGAGACGGTCGCATCGGCGCGGCCTGCATCGGCCTTGCCCGCGTCGGAAGTGCCCCCGTCGCCCGTCTCCACCGGCCGAGCGCTTGCGGCCGCGGACTCGATGCGCAGCTTCTCACAGCGCACGTACTCGTCGCGATGCTTGTCGAGGACCTTCAGGAACTCGTCCTTGCTCTTGGGTTTGGGCGCCTCGGGCTCCGCGGGCTTCGACTTGCACGAAATGGCGAACAGACCGGCGACGCAGAGCGCGAGCAGAACGGGGGCTTTCATCTTCGCCCGCGAGCCTGCAGCCGCCCGCGGCGCGGGTCAACGTTCGCCAGAGGCATCCAGCGCGGCCCGCATCTGGCGTGCGACCAGCTGCTTGATCTCGTCGGGCACCTCGGGCGCCGGGCACGACTGGCAGAGCGACAGCGCCCGCCGGAGCGAGTCGCAGCGTGCCGAGCAGCGCGGGCACGCTGCCACGTGCGTCTCCATCTCGTGGCAGAGCTCGGGGCTCACGTCGTCTTCCAGGTGGCGCGACAAGAGCTCGACCACGTCGGGGCATCCCGCGAGCGGCGGTGCCTCGGCCTCGGGGGCGAACAGGGGCGCCAGCTGGTCGCGAACCTGCGCGCGCGCCCGATGCAGCCGACTCTTGACCGCTTCGATGCTCAGGCCCAGCACCTTGCCCACCTCGGGCGCCGTCAGCCCCTCGACGTCGCGCAGGATCAACACCTCGCGGTACATGGGCTCGAGCGCATCGATGGCACGTTCGAGCTCGTTCTCGATCTCGCGCGCGGCCGCCTGCTCGTCGGGCGCCCGCGCGTCGATCAGCTGAGGCACGCCCTCGGCGCGAAGCTCGTGCAGGGGCTCCAGCGCGCTGGGTTCCCCCACGTTCTTGCGCCGGCGTTTGATGCAGAACGAGCGAGCGATGGTGTAGAGCCAGGTCGAGAGCGAGCTCTGCCCGCGGAAGTCGCTCAGGTTCTTGGCGGCGGCCAGCAAGGTGTCCTGCACGACCTCTTCGGCGTCGTGCTCGTGGCGGCACATCTTCATGCCGAAGCGATAGATGTTGGGCGAGTAGCGGTTGATGAGCTCGGTGAGCGCGGCCTGGTCCCCGCGCTGGGCGGCCTCGAGCAACGCGCGCTCGTTCGTGGGGTGACCCATGGGCGGCGAAGCCTGCCAGCTTGACAGCCTCGGCGGAAGGGCGACGATGGGGCCCTGCCATGCGCCTGGTCAAAGTCGCTGCCGCCACCCTGAATCAGACGCCGCTCGACTGGGAAGGCAACACGCGGAACATCCTGACCGCGCTCGAGGCCGCGCGCGCGTCGGGCGTCGGAGTCCTGTGCCTGCCCGAGCTCTGCATCTCCGGTTACGGCTGCGAAGACATGTTCCTGTCGCCGTCGGTGCTCGCCACCAGTCTCGAGGTGCTGAGCGAGCTCGTGCCCCACACCCACGGTCTGGTGGCGAGCTTCGGCCTGCCGATCTTGCACAACAAGGCCGTGTTCAACGCCTGCGCCCTGGCGGCCGACGGCCAGCTGCTGGGCTTCGCGGCAAAGCGCGCGCTGGCTGGCGACGGCATCCACTACGAGCCGCGGTGGTTCAAGCCCTGGCCGCGTGGCAAGCGTGGCGTCACACGGGTGGGCGGGGCAGACGTTCCGATCGGCGACGTCCACTTCGACTGTGGTGGAATCAAGATCGGCTTCGAGATCTGCGAAGACGCCTGGATTGCCCAGCGGCCGGGGGCCGAGCTGTCGCTGGATGCCGTGGACGTGATCCTGAACCCTTCGGCCAGCCACTTCGCCTTCGGCAAGAAAGAGGTGCGCCGCCGGCTGGTGCTCGAGGGCTCGCGCGCGTTCGGCGTGACCTACGTGTACGCGAACCTGGTGGGCAACGAGGCGGGGCGCGCCATCTACGACGGGGACGCACTGATCGCCTCGGGCGGCCGGCTCTTGGCATCGTCCGCGCGCTTTTCCTTCGCGAATGCCTCGATGGTCTCGGCCACCGTCGACGTCGATCTGACTCGCAGCCGCCACGGCTGGCTGTCCAGCTTCCATCCGCAGGTCGACGCCGAGCCGGGCGAGTGCGTCGGCGTGGCGCACGACTTTCCGGCGGCCCGCGTCGAGGCCACGCGACTCACCGAGCCCGCCTGGGAGTCGGGGCCTGCGCTCAAGGAAGAAGAGTTCGCGCGGGCGGTGTCTCTGGCGCTGTTCGACTATCTACGCAAGAGCCGCTCGCAAGGCTTCGTGGTCTCGCTCTCGGGCGGCGCCGATTCCAGCGCGGTGGCCTGCCTGGTGGCGATGGCCCTGGGTTTCGCGGCCGAGCAGCTGGGCCTCGACGGCGTTCGCCAGAAGCTGGGCCACGTGACCGGTGTTGCGGAATGCCACGACGTGCCCGGCTTGGTGCGGCGCCTGCTCACCACGGCGTATCAGGCCACGCGCAACAGCGGCCCCGTCACCCGCGCGGCCGCACGGACCGTGGCCGAGGCGCTGGGCGCGAAACACGTCGAGCTCGATGTCGACGCGCTGGTCGAAGGCTATCAGCGCCTGGCCGAAGGGGCGCTCGGCCGCGCGCTGACCTGGGAGCGCGATGACATCGCGCTGCAGAACATCCAGGCGAGGGTGCGCTCGCCCAGCGTGTGGCTCTTGGCAAACGTTACCGGCGCGCTCTTGCTGGCGACCAGCAATCGCTCGGAAGCTGCGGTGGGCTACGCCACCATGGACGGCGACACCTCGGGCGGGCTCAGCCCCATCGCGGGCATCGACAAAGCCTACCTGCGGCAGTGGCTGCGCTGGCTCGAGGCCGAGGGGCCCGACGGCCTTGGCCCGATCCCCGCGCTGTCGGTGGTGAACCAGCAGCAACCCACTGCCGAGCTTCGACCGGCGGCCCAGCACCAGACCGACGAGGGCGACTTGATGCCCTATGTGCTGCTCGACGCCATCGAGCGCGCGGCCATTCGTGACAAGCGTTCGCCGCTCGAGGTCTGGGAGCTGATGCGCGCCGAATTCCCCGCCTACGAGGGTCCGCTTCTGGTGACCTGGATCCTGCGGTTCTTCCGGCTGTTCAGCCGGAACCAGTGGAAGCGCGAGCGCTACGCGCCGAGCTTTCACCTGGACGACGAGAGCCTGGACCCGAAGACCTGGTGTCGCTTCCCGATCTTGAGTGGCGGCTTCGAGCGCGAGCTGGCCCAGCTGGCGGCAAGGGCGGGGAAAGGGCCGTGAGCGACTACCCGCGGCCGGCTCTCGCCGCGGACGTCGTGGCGCTGGCTTTCGACGGCCGAGAGCTCTTCGTGCTCTTGATCGAGCGTGGCAACGAGCCGTTTGCCGGCCAGTGGGCGCTGCCCGGCGGCTTCGTGGAGCCGCACGAGAGCGTCGAGCAGGCAGCGGTGCGCGAGCTGACGGAAGAGACCGGCCTCACCGACATCTCGGTCGAGCAGCTCTACACCCTCAGCCAGCCCGGGCGCGACCCACGGGGCTGGGTGGTGAGCGTCGTGCACCTGGCGCTCTTGCGCATGGCCGAGCACGTTCCGGCGGCCGGAGACGACGCGCGCCGCGCAGAGTGGGTGCCAGTGAAGCGAGCCAAGGAGCTGGCGTTCGATCACGGCGTTGCGCTCGAGCGTGCGCTGGCTCGCATTCGGGCCCGGGCCGAGCGCTTTCCCTTCGGTGCCGAGCTCTTGCCCGAGAAGTTCACCTTGCGTGAGCTCGAAGCGCTTCACCGGGCGGTGCTCGGCGAGTCGCTCGACCGACGCAACTTCCGGAAGCGCGTGCGGTCGTGGGTCCCTTTGATGCCGCTCGACGAGCGCGAGACCGGTGTGCGCCACCGTCGTGCCCGATACTTCCGCTTCGACGGTCGGCGCATGCGGCCGTTCGCGCGGGCGGAGACCGGCGAGCCTTGAACATCGAGGGGCTGTGCGAGCGTGAGTTGCCCGGGCTGTTGGCCCAGGCGGCTGAGCGGTTCGACGACGATCCCGGTCACGACCTGCAGCACGCCCTTCGGGTGGCGCGCTGGACGTTGCGCTTGAGCGACGGCCAGGTGCCGCCGCGCCTGGCGCTGGCGGCGGCGGTGCTGCACGACATCGTGAACCTGCCCAAAGACTCGCCCGATCGCGCCCAGGCCAGCGAACGCTCGGCCGCCGTGGCCCGCGAGTGGCTGCCCCGGTGGGGGCTCTCCGGCGCGGAGATCGAGCTGGTTGCCGAAGCCATCCGCGATCACAGCTTCAGCCGCGGCGCGACGCCGCGCACGCCCTTGGGCCGCGCGCTGCAAGACGCCGACCGCCTCGAGGCCCTGGGCGCGCTCGGCCTGATGCGCTGTCTCTCGGCGGGGGCGCGCATGGGGGCCCGCTTCTTTCATCCCAGCGACCCGTGGGCCAGTGGCCGCCCCCTCGACGACCGGCAGTATTCGGTGGACCACCTGTTCACCAAGCTGCTGGGGCTGGCCCAGACCCTGTGCACCGAAGGCGGGCGGCTCGAGGCGCGCCGACGGATCGCCTTCTTGCGCTCGTTCCTCGCTGCTCTGGCCAGCGAGATCGAAGCCCCGCTCACGGATGAACGATGAAGGTGGTGGCTGGCTCGACGTTGGGTCGCCAGCGCACGCCGTGCCACCCCTCGGGCATCGGCGGCTCGGTGAACTCGAACAACCACTTGCCGTCGATCGGCGACACGTTCACGCACCCCCCGCTCTTGCGATCGCCCCAGTCGTCGTGCCAATACGCGCCATGCAGCGCGTGGGGGCCGCTGAAGTTCTGCGCCCACGGCACGTCGGAGTGCACATAGTCGCCGGGGGCGACCATGGTGGCGGTGGCGAACTTGCCGGTGATGGGGAAGACGCCCACCGGCGTGGCCGCCGTGTCGATCGCCGGGATGCCCCGGGCCGGCGTGCCGCCGCGCCCGGGCGCGATCAGCGTGGCGAAGACCGGGCGCGTGCCCTCGAAGGCGATCATCCACCCCTCCCACACGCTGGACTCGATCCAGGTGCGCCGCCCGGCGGGCCCTTGCTGGGTGTCCTCGCCGCCCACGGGGGCGCCCCAGGGCGTCTTTTCTTGCGGCACCGGCAGCACCGCGTCGGCCTTTTTCAGCCAGATCCCCGGCTGCCGGGTCTCCAGATAGGTGGCTCCCTCTTGCTCGCGCTTTTCACCCGTGAGCTCGACGAACGACAGCCGAGCGAAGCGTTCGCCCAGCTCCACCAGCTTGCCGCCCTCGGCCTTGAACTTCGGTCGATCTTTGCTGCGGAAGAAGGCGAGGGGCAGCTTGGCGTCTTTTCCCAGGTGCACCCCCTGGAAGGTCACCTGCTTGTAGGGCACGACTCGATCTTTCGGAACCCACAAGAGGTCTGCGCTGAGCAGCCACGTTCGATCTTCGCCCGCGGCTTCGGCGCTGTAGGCCACGGTCGACAGCGGCAAGAGGCGCTTGCGCGGCTCGTGCACGGTGGAAGGCAACTTGCCCAGCGAGAACGCCGGGCTCGTGGCGGGGGACAGATCGACGCCCACCAGTGACTCGTGCACCTTCTCGCCGCGTCTAGCCGCGGCGACCCGATCGGTGTGCTCTTCCAGGTCCCACTCGCGCTGCCGTTGCTCCGTGCGCTTCGGGATCTCGGCGTAGCGGTTCACGCCCCGCGATTCGCCATACTTGTGAGGCCACGGGGTCGACACGTTGGGTGCGTAGGGTCGGAGCGCGACCAGCGCCGGATCGCGCTCGTCCAAGGTGGCGCGCACGCCATCGACGCACACCCAACCCCGGGGCTCGATCGCATACCACTTCGAGCACCCCGGGCCGCTCTTCGGCTCGGGCTCCTTCAGCTTCACCGAGCCGCCGAACCAGAGGAAGCCGATCCAGCCCTCGCTGCCCGGTTCGGGGTGGACCCAGACGAAGCGCGTCTTGGCCCACACCCGGGCCTCGCCGGGACCTGCAGGCGGGGCCGGTGCGCTGGGCGCGCCCGGGGCTGCCGCGGCGGGCTCGGCTGGCGGTGCGGCGCTGGGCTCGACGGCAGGCTCCTTCCCGCGAGCGGGCTCTGGCTCGCGACTGGCGCACCCCAGCAGCGCGACGGCGAGCCACAGGGGTGGAAGGGGCGAGCGCATCGGTCTTGGTCCGGATATCGTCGACGGCGCCGTGGCGCAACCTCTCCGCCCCCAGAGCGAAGCCGAGCTCGTGGCGCGGGCGCGGGCGCTCTCGGGCCGGCGCGTCGGTGAGCTGGCCAGCGAGCTCGGGCTGCCGTGTCCCCCGGATCTGCGGCGGGCGAAGGGTTTCGTGGGGGGGCTGGTCGAGCGGGCGCTGGGCGCCGACGCTGGTCCGCGAGCGTTGCCCGATTTTTCTCTGCTTGGCGTCGAGCTGAAGACACTGCCGGTCGACGCGCGCGGGCGACCCGTCGAGTCGACCTTCGTGTGCACCATTCCCCTCACCGAGGTGGCCAACCTGGAGTGGGAAGCGTCGCCGGTCTGGCGCAAGCTTCGCCGCGTGCTGTGGGTCGTGGTCGAGGGTCAGCGCAGCCTGCCGCCAGCGCAGCGGCGCATCGGCGAGCCGTTGCTCTGGAGCCCGAGCCCGGCGCAAGAGCGCGCCCTCCGCTTCGACTGGGAAGAGCTGGCGGGCTTGATCGGTCGGGGCGACGTCGAGCGCATCACCGGCCACCTGGGGAATTGCCTGCAGGTGCGGCCGAAGGCCGCGACCTCCCGCTCCCGTCGCCGCGGCACCGACCGGGACGGCGCGTTCTTCGACGCGATGCCCAAGGGTTTCTACCTGCGGGCCACGTTCACCGCGACGCTGCTGGCCGAGCACTTCGTGGTGTCGGCTGCTGGCTAGCCCGTCCGCATGGGTCGCGACTTCTGCGGATAGTGGCCGTCGAGGGCGCGAGCGAACAGGCGGCACACGTCGGTCAGGGTCAGGATGCCCGCCAGGCGGCCGTTGTGATCGACCACGACCACCGAGCTCAGCTGGCGATCGGCCATCTCGAGCAGCACGACGTCCAACGGTTCTGCCGCCTCTGCCACGTAGGCCGGCATGTGGCAGACTTCGCGGACCAGCAGCGCGGAATCGCGATCTGGAGCGAGCGCCCCCGCCACTTGGATGTCGCGGACGGTCACCACGCCCGCGATCTTCCCCTTGCTGGTCACCGGTAGGTGGTGGATGCCGTGCTCGTCCATGAACACCCGGGCGGTGACCACGTCTTCGCCGATGTCGATGGAGTGAGGCAGCGGCGTCATCACGGTCCCCACTGAAGGCATGCCGCTCATGGGGCAAAGCCAGGTGCACGAGCCGTACCACTGGCTGGATTTCCGCGGGGAGCACCGCAGATGCCCGCGGGTCGACCGCACGAGCTGCGCGCTCCACCGGTCTCGGCGAAAGACTTGCGGTCGACCTAGGAAGCCAGCGGTCGCGGGCGGTGCGCTCGGGGGCGGTGCTTCGCGGGCTTGGTCGCCTTCGGCTTGGCCTTCGGCTTGGTCTTTGCGGTCTTGGGCTCCAGCCGTGGCGGCGGGGGCTCTTCGGGCTCGACCGTGGGCTCGCCCTCGTCGGGCGCTGGGGGAGGCAGCTCCAGCTTCACTGGCGCCGCGGGCCGCTTCTTCGGAACC
>Ga0154020_10002204_pt1 | contig 23693 bp, 12 predicted proteins | sample Klosneuvirus_201_FD_109709 | JGI IMG/M metagenome (GOLD analysis project Ga0154020, IMG submission 109709) | Active sludge microbial communities from wastewater, Klosterneuburg, Austria - Klosneuvirus_20160825_MG | ecosystem: Engineered > WWTP > Aerobic digester > Activated sludge | place...
GAAGGCCGAGTCGACCGTTTCGGACAGCACAGCAAAGAAGTGAAGGTCATCACGTATTGGGGCGGCGATAACCAGATCGACGGCGTCGTGCTGAATGTGCTGATCGAAAAGCACAAACGCATTCGCAAGGCGACCGGTGTCTCTGTGCCGGTCCCAACGTCCAGCAATGCGGTACTGGAAGCTCTCTACGAAGGCCTGCTTCTCCGAAACAGAAATCCCGAACAGATGCTGCTGTTCGATGACGATGAGCTGAAACCAAAGACCAAAGAATTCGACGACGAGTGGCAGAACGCTGCCGATCGCGAACAGAAGAGTCGTTCGTTGTTTGCCCAGCATTCCATCAAGGATGACGAAGTCTTTCAGGAAGTCGCCGCCGTCCGAAATGCCATTGGCTCGTCGGATGACGTCACGAATTTCATGTCAACAGCGACACAGGCATTACTGGGCTCTGTATCGGAAGCTAAAGGCCGTTATCGATTCAACTTCGCGGATTCCAGTCGAGCCGTTCGGGAAGCCATCGGCAATCGTGAGCAGTTCTTCGCTCGGATGGACCCAAGTGTCAATGCCGACGAAATCTATCTCAGTCGTACCCATCCCATCGTGGACGGCCTTGCAACGTATGTTTTGGACACTGCACTGGATTCGGCAGTCGATCACAGCCAGCGCTTCGTCGCAGCTCGATGCGGCGTAATCTACACGTCTGCCGTGGAGACTCGAACAACGTTGTTGCTGGTTCGATTCCGTTACCACATCCTGACAACCACAAAGGACGAGACGACAGCACTGCTGGCCGAAGATTGTCAACTGGTGGGCTTCACCGGTGCCCCCGACAAGGCCGAATGGCTGACACAGGAGCATGCTGACAATCTGTTGTCTGCAACCCCGGAACAGAACGTCAACGACGACACAGCAAAAAATTTCATTCAGCGAGTACTCACGGGATTCGATCCGCTCCGTTCAAAGCTGAATGACATTGCCATCGAACGCGGCAAAGAACTACTAAAAGCCCATCGTCGAGTCCGCCAGGCCTCGGGCCGTCGTAACGTCAAGCACGACATCGAACCTCAACTTCCGCCGGATGTTCTGGGGCTGTACGTATTTCTGCCTGTGGATTGATCTTTATTCATTTTGCCGGCCAATTGGTCCCTTGTCGTCTCCAAACTGAACTCAGCGAAATGTCAAAACACCCTTCATCACACATGGGCATCGGACGAGGCCGTTTCCGGAAGGCGCTCCGGGCGGTGCTGCTTTCACAGCATGCCACTCCAAATGTCGAATCGCTGGTTCGTCAGGAACTGGGATGGAAGTGTGTGTATTGCGGAGTCTCAGGCGAAGCTGAACGAATGCAATTGGACCATCTCTGGCCTGAGGCGGAAGGTGGATGCCTTGTCATCGGGAATGTTGTCCCTGCATGCCCAACCTGTAATTCGGATCGTCGCGAAACACCATGGCAGCAGTTCCTTCGATCCTCAGAACGAGTCCGAAACCGTCGCGATGCTGAACAAGTCGAGCGTCAGATTGACACAATCACTGACCACATGAACCGGCACGATCAGGCTCGCAAGCCGGAGCTTGGTCAGGTTCTCAGCCCCGAAGAGCAGGCTCTCCTGGCAGACTTCGATCTACTTCTGTCCGCGATCAGTGACGGAGCACTGGCTCGAACAGGGTACACAAAGAAGTCTGCCGTGAAGTTCAATGAGCCCTGCCAGATGTTTAACGAGCTTGTGAGGGTGGCAAAGTCATTTCAGAAAGACAGTTCCTGATTGCGTCCCCTTCATTCCCTCTGAGATTTCAAATCTCAAGTTTCAAATCTTCGCTGCTTAGTCCTCCGGAAAGTCTGTCGTGTCCACACGATCAAAGAATCCCTTCTCTACCGTCACCTCCTCCGGCATGCTTCTGCCTCTGGACTTGTTGGTTCGTATCGCAGACGGTGACGCCAATCTGCCGGGCCTCACTCCTGATGCGTATCACCTGCGATCCGGAGAACGCCTGAACGAAGCTGCCAGCCGAGCATGGACACAGTGCAAGGCAGCCTGGGACTCGTTTCGGCGAAAGCTGGCTGCTCTACCTGCATCGGACACGGGCACAACACTCACACGCAATGAATGGCTTCTGCCGCTGTTTCAGGAACTAGACTACGGTCGTTTGCAGCCGAAGCCCGCCATTGTGATCGATGAGAAGACTTATCCCGTCAGCCATCGCTGGGAAGAACACGTCCCGATTCATCTGCTGTCAGCAAAGATCCCGCTCGATAAACGCACGGCAGGAGTCGACGGAGCGGCCACTCGCAGCCCGTACAGTATGGTGCAGGAACTGCTGAACCGCAGCGGAAAGTTTCGCTGGGGTATGGTATCGAATGGCTTCAAGCTGTATCTGCTGAGAGACAACAACAGCCTGTCGAGAGCGGCCAACGTTGAATTTGATCTCGAAGCCATGATGGATGGTGAAGTTTACTCCGACTTCATGCTCCTTTGGCTGCTTTGCCATCAATCGCGGGTGGAGATCCTTTCTACAGGGGCTGGGACTCAAGCAACCAGAGAGAACTCAGAATCGCAGGGTGCTGGCAAGAACGGAAAAGCCAAGGGCAAGGCCAGCGGTAAGACTGCGAAGTCAGCCAGCCGCAAGACGGGCAAACTTCTGATCGAAGATGATGATCCCGAGTCATCCCACATCGACTCCGAATCCGATCTCGACGAACTCGATGAATCGGACGCTGTCGAGCTGCCGGAAACATCGTCGCGTCCCGATCCCTCCTCCTGCTGGCTTGAACGCTGGACCAAGGAAGCCGAATCACGTGGCACGCGAGCCCGGGAGAAGCTGCGAAGCGGCGTGGAGAATGCCATCAATGCTCTGGGAGCCGGGTTCCTGGAAACTCGCGGCAATGAGCAGCTCAAGCAGCGGCTGACGACAGGAACACTCGACAAGCAGGACTATTACCGGCAACTGCTCCGCATGGTCTATCGACTGCTGTTGCTGCTGGTGGCTGAAGAGAAGAAGGATGAGAACGGCCAAAACCTGCTGCATCCGCTCGGAACACCAGATGCCATTCGGCAGCGATACGCGAAGTTCTACTCCGTTGGACGCCTGCGAGACCTCGCGGGGCTGCGTCGAGGCACCTCGCACACGGACCTGTTCGAATCGCTGAAAGTGCTGTTCGAAAAACTGCGGGAAGGATACGAACCGCTCGGAATCCCGGGCCTGGGTTCATTCCTGTTCTCTACAACCGCCACGCCGGATCTCGACAACGCTCATCTGTCCAACGTGGCCATTTTGGACTGCTTCCGTCATCTGAGTTACACCGACGATGACAGCAAGAGCCGTCGAGTCGTCGACTTTGGCAATCTCGGCAGCGAAGAACTCGGCAGCGTCTACGAGTCCCTTTTGGAACTGCATCCGAAGATCAATTCCGACAAAGGCCCGTTCATCCTCGACAGTGCCGCCGGATCCGAACGCAAAACCACCGGCAGCTACTACACGCCAACATCGCTCATCAACTGCCTGCTGGATTCCGCACTGGACCCGGTCGTCAACGATGCCATCGACGTTTCCGATCCTGTCGAAGCCGAACGCCGCCTGCTGAATTTGAAAGTGTGCGACCCCGCTTGCGGAAGCGGACACTTCCTGATTGCCGCTGCCGAACGACTCGCGGTGCATCTTGCACGTTTGAGAACCGGCGATGATCAGCCACCGACTATGGTGGTTCAACACGCCAAGCGAGACATCATTGGACGCTGCATTTATGGCGTTGACTTGAACCCAATGGCTGTTGAGCTGTGCAAAGTCAGCCTTTGGATGGAGGCCCTTGATCCCGGTCGACCGCTTTCCTTCCTTGATCATCACATTCAGTTCGGCAACAGTCTGCTCGGTACAACGCCAGCATTATTGGAGAAAAGCATCCCAGACGACGCCTTCAATCCGATCGAAGGCGATGTGAAGACTGTCTGTGCGGAACTGAAACGGCAGAACAAGCGAGAACGTCAAGACCGTGAGCGCGGTCAGGGACTCTTTGAATTTGAGCCCTTCATAAAGCTTGGCAATCTGCCATCAGAGTTCTCACGACTGTCTAGCAGCAGTGACGACTCGGTCACCGACCTCGCTGGGAAGGAACGCCGCTACGCGGAACTGATCAAAGACTCCAATTATCTCAACGCGCGGTTACTCGCCGATCTATGGTGTGCCGTCTTTGTCTGGAAGAAGGACACCAGCGATCTCGGCAAACTCTGTCCCACTGAGAACGACTTCCAGAAAATCGAGAATAACCCGCACAGCATCCTGCCGCAAGTGAAGTCGGAGGTCCAGCGTCTGGCCGAACAGTACCAGTTTTTTCACTGGCATCTGGCGTTCCCAGATGTGTTCCGGCTGCCGGAGAACGACGAGACCTGCGAAAACCAACAAACGGGGTGGAGTGCAGGCTTCGACGTTGCACTTGGAAATCCACCTTGGGAGCGGATCAAGTTGCAGGAAACGGAGTGGTTTGCTAGCCGTGCACCACACATTGCCGCAGCCCGTAACGCTGCGGCAAGGCGTAAGCTGATAAGTACGCTTGAAGTTGACGCTCCTGACCTTTATCGAGCATTCCGCCACGCGGCTCGGGCTGCAGAGTGTGAGAGCCATTTCTACCGCAACTCGACGCGATACCCGTTTTGTGGAGTCGGACGCGATATCAACACCGCAAACGTGTTCTTGGAACTGATGCGCGCCTCACTATCACGTGAGGGTATACTTGGCTGCATTACGCCAGCAAGCACAGTGACAGGAGAAACAACGAAGTTGTTCTTTCAGGAAGTGCTTCGACACGAAACACTCCACGCGATGTTTCATTTCGAAAACGAATCGCTCATTTTCCCGGCAGTCCATCATTCGTTTCGGTTTTGCCTAACAGTGATCGCCGGCGATTCCCGCCCCATACAACGACCACAGTTCGTATTCTACGCCCGTGATGTGAATGAGCTGAACGACAGCGAACGCCGATTCACCCTCGATGCCGCAGACATTCGACTAATCAATCCAAACACCAACACGTGCGCGACGTTTCGCGGTGCACGTGATGCCGCGATCACAGCCATGATCCACTGGCGGGGTCCAGTGCTTGGGCTCGAAGTTGATCCGAGTGTGGATGATTGGGGCCTACTCACGCGACCGGGGCTGTTTCACATGTCAAACGACGCGGCAGCATTCAACAGACGAGAAGACATTGACGGCGACGCCCGCGCCATAAGCCGCGATCGTCTCGTCATAGGTGATCGAGTCTTCCTGCCATTGTACGAAGCGAAGATGGTTCACTGTTATGACCATCGATTCGGCACATATGACCTGCAAACGGAAGCTCAGGCGCGGCAAGGTAAGTTGCCGGAAACGGACGCTGCTTGGCATTTGCAGGCTGACAATTTGATTGCTCCACGGTATTGGGTGGAAAGCCATGAAGTCGAACGACGCATGTCAGGGCTTTGGGCCCGCAAGTGGTTTCTTGCGATTCGCAATATCACTAGCGCAACCAGTGAACGCACGACAATTGCCGCGATTGTACCACCAATTGGCGTCAGCGAGACTCTCACAATTGCTACGAGCCAACGCATCGATCCTGCGCAGCATATGGTCCTCACTACCATGCTGGACTCTTTCGCATGCGATTATGTGTCGAGACAAAAAGTTGTCGGTACACATCTGCTTCCGAATGTTTTGAAGCAGCTGCCAGCATTGCCGCTCAGTAGTATAACGGAGGAGATGAGTTTGTCTGGTAGCCGTCCATTTCCCCGTGAATATCCATTGACGTCGTATTGTTACGCGGCTTTTGGGAGTGGGATCAGTTTATTGAGCCGTGATTCGGTGGGCGGATCGAGGCCGCAGTTTTTCGCGAGTCGTGAGAACAGGCTTTCGCCCGTTTTCCACCAGCTTTCAACTTCGGCCTGAACACTGGTCAAAGTGAATTCGGCAAGATGCAGCTTCAGAGATTCCAGCACACTGACCAGAATTGTTCGACGCTGAGCACCGCGAAGAGTTTTCGTCGCGCGGCCCGTTTTGCGATCCAGAGCTGCCGAGCGAAGAGATCGTTCGGCTTCGTTGTTGGTACTTTCCACTTCCGGATGCAGAACAAACGTAAACAATTCTTCATTGCACATCAGTCGCGAAACCTCATGCACGAGATTGTCGAATTCATGTTCCGTCTCACTGTTCCACTTGCGGACGCCATTGGCATTTCCACAGCGTCCCACACACAGTTCCGACAATTCATCCACAAGTTCCGCCACTCGAACTGTGCGGCCGGCGTCCTTCAGCCGCTGGTCGACCGAAGCTTTACAAGCCTTGCGATATACGGACAACAATCCCTGCAGAAATGCGTCATATTCCTTGTTGTTCGGGTCGAGCAGTGTGAAACGAATGGCTTTGCGAAGGAGATGTGCCCAGCACTTTTGAGATAACGAGAACCCTTGATAGATCGCCGCATCATCACTCACAACAATCCCGGCGAAGCTGTCTTTCGGCAGAATCTGAGCCAGCGTACTGGCATCTTTACGACAGCCAAAGATCAGCACGCGAGCACTTTCGGACAGAAACGCCCACGCCGAATTCTGACTCCAGCTCGTTTCGTCCGTATGCACCACCGCACTGACGGCCAGCAACTGACACAACGATTCAAACTCGTTCGTCCAGTGTCGCGACAACTGATTCAACAGAGTGTCGGCCTGAGACTTGGAAAGCTCGAGTTGCCAGAAGAACTTCAGCAGCCCACACACTTTGTCCATCGAAAGACCAACGATCGACACCAGAAATGCAACCGCCACGTGAATCTCAAGCCCAAACTCCGTCAGCGGCTTTACGCCATCGATCGAGCCTTGTTCGCCATTGGGTCCACGGTAGATTTCATAGACAACCAGAATGGCTTTGCCATCTCGAATTCGCCACACCGGTCGATCGACGACAGGAGTGCATTGTGCCCGGTTGAAGCCGTCCGGAAGAACCAGTTCATGAACATTCGCCTGGTCAATCTTTTCCTGGGACGGCTTGCGACCGCGACGCTCAGAAGCCTGCTGATCACCATGCGAGCCATGCGGTCTCGGCTTGCCGGATTCTTCTTCTTCCTGCTGCTGTCGTCTCTTCTCCTCGGCTTTCACCGAATACGACTCATCCAGCCGCTGAGTGGGATTCTTCGCCGCCACTTGTTCTTCCAGCTCAACAATTCGAGCCTTCAACTGAACAACCTCGGCACGCAATTCTACAACGATTGCTGCCAACTCCGCGTAACTCGGTCGTTTGACTCGTTTCCTCATGAAACGCGGTGTATCACACAATCCGTTTCTGCAATACCCCGGTTTTCACCGCAGAATGGACGGCTACGTTTGTCTGACTTCCAGTCAGTAACTGAATGGATGTTGGGTCGTGGCCTAGAACTGACGTATACGGCGTGGGATTTAGAAGCGTTTGCCTTGGACTGCGGTTACGACGGGCCGCCGTTTCGTTGGAATGAAGAGCGTCGGTTTCTGCTGCGGTGCGAGCTGGATGCCGCGTACTTCCATTTGTACCTCGGGAGTTCCGAAGAATGGGGCCTCGACAGCCCACAGCTCCGCGAGATGTTCCCCACACCTCGCCACGCCGTCGAGTACATCATGGAAACCTTCCCCATAGTCAAACGCAAAGACATCAAACGCACCACCATCACCGACGAGAACGGCCAGGTCACCCAACCCGGCACCTACATCACCAAAGACACAATTCTCTCGATCTACGACGCCATGACCGAATCCATCCGCACCGGCGTCCCCTACCAAACCCGCCTCGATCCTCCACCCGGCCCTCCCGTCGATTCCGAAGGCAACTTTATTCCATACAGTGAGTGGACGGCGGAACTGAACACATCGCATATCCACGAAGGCCGGGATGTCGCCGCGAAGAAGAAGCAGAAACTTGTTGTGGATCCAGTGTTTCCTTCTTCCGACCTTGAGAAGGTGCTGTGTGCCAGTCTGCTTGATTTCGTGATCACACAGCCAGGGATTTCCGAAGACCAATATGTCGACCTAATGATTCTTGCGATGCAGCCGGCAAACTGTCGGCTTCTCCTGACCGGGGACGATCGAAAGAAATTCGATGCATCACTGAAGGCCGTCTTGCCAGAGCTGATTGCTGACATGGACGCGAGGCCACCGTGGCGACTGATTCTTCAGGCATTGCAGTCCAATCAGTCTGTGTCAATTTCAAAGAAACGCCTCACGGCTGGCAGCAACGCGGAATTGGTCCGAGGAAAGCTCCCCGTATTGGACTCACAATTTCTGTCGCTGGTTCTGCAAGCCGGTGAGCGTCTGCGAGACCTTCAGGGAGCTGTTACTCCTGACGAGGCGCTTTCAACGGTTGTCAAAGCGGTGCAGAAGCATCGGAAGGCTGCGATGTCCGGAGTGACTTCAGCATGAGCGTCTTTCAGAAACGCGACCTGGCATTGAGACGCTCTGAACCACGCGTGTGGATCGGAAAGCTCGCGTTGTTTGAATGCATTGACCCAGTTACCCCGATCCGTGACCCAATCAAGTTTCACACCGGGTTAAACATCGTCTGGGGCGTTGAGAACGAAGCGAATGACGAAAAGTTCGAACCTGGACATGGCGTTGGAAAAACTACGTTGTGTCGATTGATCCGGTACTGCCTTGGTGAACCGACCTACGGACAATCGCATGCTGCACGAGAAATCGTGAATACCTTTCCGGAGGGCCACGTCGCCGCAGAGGTTTACATTGATGGTCGTCGGTGGGCCGTGTTACGACCATTCAACAAGACTCGAGCAGACCGAGCCCAGGCTGACGCCGCAATCGCACAACTGCTCGCCAATCCGCCGCTCAAAGGTTCATTCCGCGAGTATCAAGAGAAGCTTGCATTCACGTGCCTTGCAGGCTTGAAGACAGAAGGCGTGCTAACCGGCGGGGCTTCGATTGACTGGACGCATCTTCTGGCCTTGTGTACCCGCGACCAGGAAGCTCGCTATCAGAGTCTCTGGCAATGGCGTTCACCTCGCAGCGATTCAGCACCGCGAAACATTCAGAAAGACGATGCCCATCGTATACTGCGATCCGTTCTCGGGTTGTTGCCTGATGAGGAAACGACACTCCAAAAGAAGCTGGCAAAACTGGATGTCGATCTCGCCGAAGTAGACAAAGGAATCACCGAGCGTCTGCGGGAACCAGAGTACTGGACACGTTACTATCGGCAGACTTTGGAGCGTGACTTCAAGATCAAGGATGCAACGACGGCCCCGCTTGCAAAGGATAATTTGTTTGGAATTCCCGAGCGGGTCAAAGCGGCAGTCAACAAGCAAAAAGCAAAACAAGAGGAGTACCTGACGAAGCTCGATGAACTTGAACGCCACATTGCGTTGGCCAGTAGTGTTTTGCTGGAACCTGCTGAGCAGCAGGAAGCAATGGGATCCGCTGCTGCTGTAACAAAGGCTGGAGCAGATACGTCTGTCAAAACGGTTGACGACCTACGTCGACTACGGCAGGAAATCTCTGAGCAAAGCATCTGGCCTTGCAAATATGGCGGATTACTGATTGGCGATTGCCAGCACGCGAAAGACCATATATTAAGCTTGGATGCGCAAACGAGGGGTTCCGCTGCGCGCGATCTCTTGAAGTCCGCGAGAAAGAATCAGCAAGCTAATGCTCTCCGCCAACAGTCGGACCGGCAGCAGAGTGGTCTTCTGCAGCAACGCGAGAAATTGGACGCATTGATCAAAGAGCGACGGGTTCTAAATGACAAGCGTATCGCGGTAGACAACGAGATTAAAAAGCTGCGAGCCGCGCTGAGTAGTCTCGAAATGTGGGACCAGTTGCACACGGGTAAGCTACCAGACTCAGACCTTGCTCAGCTTCAGAAGCGCAAGAAGAGCCTGGAAACGCGGCAGGCCAACACAAAGTCACAGTTGTCAGAACTTGTTGAATCTCAGGATCAATCGCTGGCGAAGCTGAGGACGGTCTACGAGTCGCTCGCTCGTAAGACGCTTTCGCCCGATTTCAACGGGCGCATCCAACTGACAAACGAGGGCATGGAGTTTCGAGTCTTCCGTGGCGAAAACCTTTCCGGTGAAGCCTTCGAAACCCTGTCAATCCTGCTGGCGGACATGGCGATTCTGTTAATGGGGTCAATCGGTGCCGCTGCTCATCCCGGAATCCTGATCCACGACAGCCCCCGAGAAGCCGACCTTGGCAGCCACATCTATCGCCGCCTGCTGCTCACGGTCGCCGCTGTTGCTGATGAATTGGCAATCGATGACGTTGTCCCATTCCAGCAGATCATCACAACAACCACTCCACCCCCGACGACATTGAAGAAGAAATCAACAACCTGCCTAAAACTCGGCGGTGAGGACGGTCAGTTGTTCGGAAAGCAGCTGCATTCACCGGACACAAATCAGCAGTCACTGGACTTTGACGCGGAGAGTACAGCATGAGCGACTCTAACACCGCAATACCTCATCGTTCCCACAGAGTCTTAGCCATCGATCGGCCATCACATATTTGTGTCCAAAGGGAGGTTGAGTAGTGCCGGACATTCCTTATGAATCCGCAGGATTTCCTGCCGGGACGGTGGCCCCCGGCCATGCAACGTTGCAGACAACATGGAACGATATACTGTGGGCGGCTGTGACCGTTGGTCGCCCGAATCGTCAATTCGTTTTTCAGCATGGAACGGCGTCCTTTTACGAGGCTTTGTTTCGCTGGTCACTCGTCCGTATGTCCCTGGAACAATACGGCCCAAATTCATTTCGCCTTCGTAGAACAACAGCAGCAAAGACACTCGATCCGACGGAGAAGGGCGCTATTAACTACTTTCTGGGGATGACGTTTTGTAAGTTGTTTGCGAGTCAGACTCTGAATACCCCGTGGCTTTTACATTTGGATGTCTTCCGGCCACAACTCAATCCGATTCTCGCTGGACGATCAAGGCCGGATCTGGTTGGCCAAGAGACTGGTACTGGGCGATGGCACGCCTTCGAGTGTAAAGGGCTAGGCGGTCCCCCGGACACCGCAGCAAAACTGAATGCAAAAGCTCAGGCGCAGCGATTGATCAATGTTGCTGGTACACCATGCAGCCTGCACATTGGTGCAATCACGTTCTTTCAAAATGACGTGGTCAAGTTCTACTGGGCCGACCCTGAACCTGATCCAGCTAATTCTATTGACGTGACTTTGGGCGAAGATCCCTGGCGGGAGTACTATTTGCCAACCGCCGACCTGATTTCAGCCGTCAACGGGTGGGAGGCGTTGATTTCCGGCAGTTCCGTTTCATTCTCCAACATCGGCGACCAGAATATCACTGGTGATCTGGATCTCCGGATCGAAGTGTTTCCCCCAATCGCAAAGGCCTTGATGCTACGAGATTGGAACGGAGCGCACAGAATTGCGACTGACATGGCGAGTGAGTTGTCCTCCCGCAACTACAAACCAGATGGACTGCGAGTTGTGGCCGGAGGTAGTTGGTCAGAGCGTTACCGGGAACCAAACATGCTTCCAGACTTTTAGATGCGATTCCGAAATCCTCCGTTCCCCCAGTCAGCTAAAGCCATGCATCGATTTGGGTCCATACACATCCTTTGAGAATGTCGAGTCATGAGATCCGTACCACTCCCAGAAAACTTCATCTCAATGGAGGAGATGTACCAAGCCTATCGCAAAGCTAAAGCCGACACCTTCTACGAACGCTCACAACTCTGTGCTGTTGACTTCGTAAACTTTGAAAACAACCTGACCAACAATCTTGAAGAGCTTCGCAAGACGCTAACACGTCTTGTTCCCAAAGTCACTCGGAATGGAAAGCAGCCGTTAGCGTGGTACGAGAACATAGCGTTCATCGGTCGCTACGCATTCATTCCTAAAGGCCTGAAGCCGGTTGATCCTGAAAGGAAAAATGGGCGTCCTACAGATTCCCTCGTGTATTCTGATCCGTGGGATCATTGGAAAGCAAAACACAATCAGAACCAGAAGTGCTTCAATGCTGAGTTTCGTGCTGTCGCCCACATGAAAGTGGAGATGCTTGTAATTTGCGCGCTTTGGATCAATCTTATCGGAGAGAAGTTTGATCGATGTCTTGACGCTTGCTGTCGCGGGTCGCGATTGCGACGTGTTAAGTCGCCGCAGAAGCCATCGGTATCTGATCTTTCAGACGATGATCCGAATCCGGGTGTCTACCACAAAGACGCAGTCGGCAGTTTCTCCCCATACTTCGAATGCTATCGGCAGTGGCGAGATGAAGGGTTTCGGGCCATAAACACCGAACTCGATGCCGGGCGACGAGTCGTCGCCGTCACTATGGATTTGGCGAAATTCTACCATCGAGTCGACCCATCATTTCTGTTGGATCAACGCTTCCTTGACAGTTGCCGATTTGAACTACGAAACGGACAGGCATTGTCTGAAAACGAGGCATTGTTCACAAAGCAAATGATCGCAGCGATTGAAACATGGGGAAAATCACTTCCAACATACGACTCTGATCAACCGATCGGTTTACCGGTTGGGACGTCCGTGGCGAGTGTGATCGCAAATGTGCTGCTGGTTGAGTTCGACCGGCTCGTCTGCGAAAAGCTGTCACCTGTCTATTACGCCAGATACGTGGATGACATCTTCCTTGTTCTGCGTGATTCTGATCGACTTCTTTCGCGCGAAGACCTCATAAACAAACTCTGCAGTGAAATTGAACCATTAAGCCGGGATGATTCGCAGCAAGAGGAGGTGCTTCGCCTTCGCCTTCCATACGCAGAAAACAGCGTTCTGGAGTTCCGTGGCGACAAACAACGAGTATTTATTCTTCGTGGCGATATGGGCCGCGACTTTGTTGAGACGATTCGAAGCAGAGTTGATGAAGTCTCCAGTGAATGGCGGCTTATGCCCGACCTCGACGATATTAGTCGTTCACCAGCGGCACGAGTGCTTACGGCGAACAGAACTCCCAGCGAAGATGCTGACGCGTTGAGAAAAGCCGATTCGCTCTCCCTGAGGCGATTAGGCTTTGCTTCACTACTTCGGAGCATGGATGCAGCCGCCCGAGACTTGCCCCCCAGTGAATGGCGGGAACAGCGTCAGACGCGATATGAGTTTGCCTGTCGGCACATCGTCACTCCACTACGGCTATTTGATTTTGAAAGCTACCTGGCCAGATTGATTTCGATTGCCGTGGAATGTCGCGACTGGTACTGGGCGAAGAAGATGGTGGCTCAGCTTGAGGTCACCGTAGATGAGCTGGAGAACAAGGTCGTCACGGACGAAGAGAAGAGTGAGTTACTATGGGGAGGCTTCCGCAGGCATCTAAGAAAATCCCTTGAGATCGCGGTCTACAGAGCGATGTCATGGAGTTCGGACGATGATGTGCGGGCAATCGAACTGATCTCCGCCATTGATCGCCTGCAACCGGGTGCTGACGACATGGATGAGTGGTTCGAAACACTTCGACTCGCAAATCCTAGTACCAGTGCAAGGACACTTTGGGCCTGTGATCTTGGGAAACGCCCGTTCAAAGAATCTCTCCTCCAGTACGACGAAGTGGCGTCAGAGAAGCTTCAATCTCTCTCGGCGCCTGAAGCGTCGCCGATCTGGCCCGAAGAGAACTCGAAGCGAGCCGAGGCTGTCAAAGTCATCGTTTCGAAATTTGCTGCCCAACTGCCGCTTTTCAAGAAAGAGCTATTCTTCCGTCCTTTGCTCTATCCCACGCGTCCGCTGACTCCCGCTGAAGTCAGTGACTGTCTGCCAATCCTGGCGGAAGATGCGACGCAGTTTGCATCCACTGTTCGTGCATTGCGTGGAACATTCGTAAAGGTAAATGGCATAGTGAATGCCGGGGCGACTGCGGCAACTGACACATCATTGGCGCGTATCGTGATTGGAAAAGGTCACAGTAAACAAGCGACAAGAGTGGCGGTCACAAGTTGGTACGTTGATGAGAAGAGTTGGTCGTCTGCGGCCTCTGGACAACCCGACTTGTCAAGCAGTCGATATCAACGGTTGGTCGCCTTGGCCAACTCCATTACCCGCACGCCGTGGAAGGACAAACCACGATATGTTGTCTTCCCAGAACTTTCCATACCGCGGCGATGGCTGCCGGGACTTGCCCAGCATTTTCTTCGACAGGAGATTTCACTCATCGCGGGAGCTGAGTACCGAGCTGCCGGAAATGGTTCTGCTGAAGTCATCAACGAAGCAAAGCTGTTTTTGACAGATAATCGTCTTGGATATACACACGGTTGTGTCGTTACTCAACAGAAGGGACTTCCTGCTCATGGTGAACGAGACAATTTGCGGCAGATGTTTGGTTTGTCGTTTGCTGATCATAAATCGCCGACTTGCCAGAAGCGAATATACAGTCATTTTGGATTCGATTTCGGACTCCTTGTTTGCAGTGAGCTGACGAACATTGGCTTGCGATCAAAGTTTCGAGGACAAGTCGACGCCCTTTTCGTTCTGGCGTGGAACAGAGACCTTGACTCATTTGCATCGCTGGTTGAATCAACCGCCCTCGACGTGCATTGTTACGTGATTCTATCCAATAACCGCAAGTACGGCGACAGTCGCGTGCGTACTCCCTGTGTTCAGAACTGGCGTCGAGACCTAGTTCGGCTGAAAGGTGGCCTCGAAGATTATTTCGTAGTCACCGAAATTGACATCCACGCCCTTCGAGAATTTCAAAGCCATCACGAACCACCCACCGGGGATGAAGCGACATTCAAACCATTTCCAGAAGGTTTCGATCTTTCTCCATTCCGCCGCACGATTCCTCGGACGACGCAGACTGAGTAGGACCACATGGACACCGCAGCATTTTTTGGTGCTATCGACGATTCGTACAATGCTTTGTTCAATTCCGAGTGGAGCTGGGAGGAGACAGCATGTGCGGTGTTGTTGTCCTATGATAACGTATGTCGTCGTGACCCGGTTCTTGCCCATGTGGATATACGAAAGTATGGAATTATGCATGCGCTTCGATGGGGGCGAAATGCGCCATCGCAAGTTCAGACGGTGCATGGCGACGACGCTCAACTTGGTCGCGAGATACTTCGAGCAGCAGATGAGTTGCGACGTCGAGGTTCTCAGTACGTCGGCGTTTTTGCATGCCGTCAGCTGCTGAACAAGAAGGTGTTCTCGATTCTTCGGTATGCGCCCTCGTCGATTGAAGCCACCGTTGACCCGGACTGGTTCTCGTATCAACAGCTTGACGATGTTCTTGACGAAGCGGATGCCGACGACGCTTCAGTCGATATCGAATTGCTTGATCGCCTTCGCAACGACGTGGTGGTCGCGTTTGAAACTACGACGTCCAAGACGTTGGAAGACTTCTACCTGTCAGAATCTCGCCTGTTTTGCAGGCATAGGATTCCTGCGGGCGCTGTGTTTTCGACCAGTTATCGGATGCCGTCAAATTGGGAATGTCTCGGCGTTTCTTTGGAGGCAATCCGCCAGATTGGGGTCTCGCTGTTCCTATTGGCGACGATGCATACCTGCCTTACCAATAGCGTCGCTGTCGACGACTGCGACATCCACCGACTACTTACCTGGCGGAAAACGAATCTCGTGAGCTTTCTGGCAGACAGCAGCAATCTGCCGACTTCCACTGTTCAGCAGATTATTGCTCTACTGATTTATCAGAGAGACGTTTCTCCGCCAGATATCGCACTGCAACCATTCCTGCAGGTCAATGATGACTGTCTTGTTGCCAGCCCGTGGCTACTGCTGAGCTCTAACTACGAGAGGAATTGGTTGTCATTGCTCGCTAGAACCAACAAGAAGGAATTCGATGACTGTAGTGAAGCTTTCGCGAATGCAATGTCAAGAGAATTGGTCAGCTGGCTTGAGAATGCTGGTTTCATGGCGAAGGCGGGTCTACGCCTGAGAGACGGATCGACCGATCTGGATCTGATTGTCTGGTCTCCAGCTGAGCGATTTTTGCTAACTGCCGAACTAAAAGTGATGATCCAGACTGCAGACGTGATGGAGGTTCTGAATCGAGGCGAGAGTACGGCCAGAGTGAGCATCGAGAAGCAGTTGCCAAAGCATAAGAAAGCCCTCGATGAAAACTGCATGGATATTGTTGAGCGAGCCTTTGGAAAAGTTGAATCCGTTGCTGCTTACGACAGTCTTCTAGTTTGCCGTGGTTTCTGCGGTACTTCACGTTTGCCAAAGACTTTTCCCTGTGTGGACGAGCGCCTTTTCAAGAAGGCGATTACACAGTACGGCAACCTAGTAGATGCCGTGACATGGCTGAGAAGCTACTTGTGGCTTCCTGTTTCCGGTCGCGACTTTGCCGTCGAGACAATCACCATTCGTGCTCCCAACGGTTTCACAATCACTTTCCCTGAGATGGTCGTAAACAAATCAGTCACGGGATGACTCGGGGCCATTTAGATCACCTTTGTGCTTTTATCCGAGAGTTCATTGACGGCCATATTGAGAAAGAGTGTGAATGTTCGAAAACTGGAGTGAATCGTCGTCTCTTCTCTTTGAACGACTTCAGACTGATGCCCGCTCAGAACTCTGTAAGCACGGAGCAGTGGTCTATCAGGTCAACATGAACAAGGGCCGGGAAGTCCGGGTCGGCTGGATTCGCGGCAGTGGCAAGAGCAACATCTGCATGGCCAGAATCGTGGCCAAGGCCAATGGTTCTATTGATCTTTACCTGCATCTGGACCCTAATGCCGACCTCATAGGCGAAGGCAAGCCGTTCGCGTCCGCATTTCACGGCAACGAGACCGACCGCGATATGGGAAAGCGAAACTTCAGTGAAAGCGACTTTCCAGATGCCGTCTTCGAATGGATCGCCTGTGCATCAAAGCACTGCCGCAGGAAACACAACATACCCATCGCTCCCTCTGAAGTGACAACTTCGACTGTGACTCCGCCCGGTGCTGCTCAAACCGCGAAGGCGGTTCCGCAGGTCAATCCAGACGAGGAATTTCGGGAGGGTCAACGAAAGCTAAGGATACACCATGACATCGAGCGAAACACAAAAGCCATTCGACAAAAGAAGACTCTTGTTCTCGCTGAAACCGGGTGTTTGCAATGTGAAGTCTGTGCTTTCGATTTTTTCGAGACCTACGGCGAGATCGGCAAAGGCTTTGCCGAATGTCATCACAGAACGCCAATCCATACGCTCATCGAAGAATCGACCATCACATTGGATCAGTTGGCCATCGTCTGTTCGAACTGCCACCGCATGCTGCACCGTTCGCCGTATCTGACTACGGAGCAACTTCGTGACCTGCTGTTCGAAAGTGAAACACCTTAGGTCTACATCCTGGCACGACAACAGACTCGGTGCTGCTAAAACCATAATTCCGGAATTCGAGGAGTGGTCAGCCAACGGTACAAACCAGCATTTGCAGCTTGATTCGTTTACAGAAAACAACGCTTATGAAACCATCTTTTGGCTGGACACTTCTATCCCGCGACGCCTTGCGCAGGGCGGAGACGCAACTGCGCGTTGACGACGTCGGTGTCCTCGACGAAATCGGATTCCTGGCTTTGCATCAGGCATACGCCGACCGATTTTTTCCTGGTACTTCCGTGCTTCATACGCGGCTGCGGTATGTCCTCTTCATTCCCTGGATGTATGAGCGGATTGCAAAGTTGCGAAGCCGCGTACCAATTGCGGAAACAATTGAAGAGGAAGAATTGGAACTGACAAAGCGACTAAAGCTGTCGAACGAATCAGGAGTGATCGGAGAACAAAACTATCCAAAGCCGACAGTCCAGCCGCCGTCGATGACGTATTGGTCTGCTCTTAATACATGGCGAATCATCAGGCCTGTCGATAATGGCACGTATCCATCGCGGCGCATGTTGCACCAGTCACTGCGTCGCCAAAGTTCTCAGCATCTGGTTCACGACGACGACAAACAGCCGCTGTTTACAGAAAGATCGACGTTCGTTGCGTTACCGTCGCCTCCAGTCGCATGGGACAACTCTCATCTGCCGCTGACATTTAATCTGGAACCGGATGAACGAGAATTCCTCCAGAAACAGCTATTAGGCGTCTCGCGACCAGGTGAGCCGGGCAGAATGTCTCTTTTGTCGCGACTTGTTAAACGCAACGTCTCACTCACCGCGGAAACAGAACTATGGTCACAATCAGTTCTTTCCGCTGCAGATACCTACGACCGAGCGGCATTGATGCGAGCAAAACAAGCGGCCGCTTTGGCGGCGATCGGTCGAGCCGTGTATTCAGCTCTGGTCGAGCAACTTCGAACACAAGACGGTCTGGCGGCGAGTGATCACCACCTGAATCAACTGCGGGAGATCGTTGATCGATTCAGAGCAGACGCGATGAGGTTGACGGTTGAAGACATTTGTATCGATGCACCGTCGATGTTGACGCATATTCTTGCTGTCTTGCGAGCAACGCAGCTTTGGCTGACCAAGGGAAATTCGGATCCCTCTAGTCTTCTTGAAATCTATGCAAAAGCAGAAAGCAATCGCAAAGGGCCTCGCGCGCGGCTTTCACCATTCCTTTCGGGAAAGGAAAAACGAGCTGAGTGGATTCCTAACAAGCATCCGAAGCCAGAGCCACTGCACTACCGCTGGAAAAACGTTCGCAGGTTGCTGATCGATCTTCAGGAGGCCACATGACGTCACAGCGTTTGGCGAATGTGGCTTATCTCGATGCATTGCGGCCAGATCCTGGCTGGCATACGGAGTTCGCATTCCTCGCCAGTTACTCCGCAGACTTGGTCGCATTGGTCGCAGCTCTGCTGGCGATCTCTGGCAGGGATGATGATCGCGGCTCGGGCAGCAAAGTGGACTTCGTGACGGCAATTGAGCGAACAGCAGACCGAGTGCGTCTGATTCTCCAGGCCGGTCGTCTGGTCGCACCAGCCATGACACCTCGGATTCTGTCGATTTTGGATCGCTATGTGCGTGAAGTCCGTCATGATGAATCAATCCGCTCATGGCATCCCAAGGCGACATTGTGCAAGCACAAACGGAACGACAGTCATGAGGTTCAATGGCGGCTTTGGATTGGCAGCCGGAATCTGACACGTGATTTATCGTGGGACTCGGGATTGACGCTTGTTAGCAGTCCGGATTCATCAGGGATTGAAGTTCCGGGAATCGAAGAGCTTGCCGCCGAGCTAGCCACGCATGCACAATTGCCAGGTGTTGCTGCGGAAGTTGTGCGTTCGCAACTACGAACTGTTCGCTGGGAGGTTCCCGATGGATGCACGGTCCACAACCTCCGGATGTTCACCAACAATGCAAAGAGGACGTTGCCAACGGCTCCAGCAGGACTGCAGAAGGTGGTCCTTGTGAGTCCATTTCTCGATGGTGACATCGTCAGCAAAATTGCACGCTGGGGTGATCATTCCACCAGGCGGTTGATCGTTTCATCAATGCTGGAACTTGCGAAGCTGCAGCATCAGGAAGCGAAACCTCTGACAGGGTTCGAGCAACTACTTTGCATGGATGCGCCTGCACCGGACGATCAATTTGTGTCAATCGACGCTGATAAAGAGAACGCGAAATCGGATGATGAAGAACCAGAGCCCCGAAGTCTTCATGCCAAACTTCTGTACGCCGAAACAGAAACCGAACACCTTCTGTGGACCGGTAGTGCCAATTTCACTCAACGTGGCTGGCAGGGGCCCAATTCAGAGATCATTGCTGAACTCAAAGTTTCTGATGAAATCGCAGCCGGAATCAACGACTTTGTGAGTCGAGCCCGTACTGTTCAGGTCCACGAAATGGGGGCGGCGACAGAAATAGATCCGACAGAAGAAGCACTTGAATGTTCCCGCAAGGAAGTCTGCACGGTCTGGAACGTCCGGCAGACATTGCGTTCGGGCGGGTCTTCTTTGACTGCAACTGATGATCCGAACCCAACAAATCCAACCGTCACGCTGGCGGTCGGCACTTTGGTTTCAGACCTTGTTGCCTGGCCCAGAGGGGCAACAGAGATTTCACTCCCGCTGATGTCAGCAGTGGATGTCACGGAATTGCTGCGCTGTCGTCTTTTTCTCAACGACAAGTCTGTCACATGGCTCATGCGTGCTCCTCTGGACCCAGCCCCAGACGCTGACCGAGATCGCCTCGCCATTGCAAATTACCTCGACCCAAAGAGCTTTCTTGCTTGGATTCGGTCCCTGTTGACTGAAGAGACGGCGGGCGATGGGGGCGGTGAATGGGACCGGTCCGACCATGATTTCCACAGCCGGAACGTTCGAACGACTGGGCCAACCTGGTGGATCCCGACGCTGGAGGAAGTGCTCAAGGCCTGGGCGCGAGATCCCGCAAGTCTGAAATCTGTGGACCGGAAGCTTCGGGATTATCTCGCGATCATCCGAAGTGATTCCACGGACAAGGTGACTCAGGCTGACAGGCACGCCATTGATCAATTTCACCAAACATGGCTGGTGCTGAGCAAGGCACTGATCGGAGTTTCGGGATGAGTAGTCTCAGGCCTTTTCAAAAGGCGACGGTTACTGCTGTCTTAAACGCATTCAAGCGAAAGCGCGGTTCTCGTCGGTTTCTTGTTGCAGATGAAGTCGGCCTTGGCAAGACAGTCGTCGCCCAACATGTGATCAAACGACTCATGAAAGGACGACGAAAACCACTTGTGGTTTTCTACTTGTGCAGTAGCCTGGCAATCGCCAGTCAGAATCGTCGAAAACTACTGGAGGTACTCCCAACGAAGGAAGATCGTGCTGCGGCAGACTGTCCGGTGGACCGATTGTCACTGTTGAAAGTCGCCGCACAACCAAACAGTCCGACACTGCACCTGTACTCGTTCACACCCGACACGTCTATTCCTATTCGGACACGCCATCGCCGTGATGGCCGACAGGAGGAGCGTGCCCTCATTCATGAACTTGTGCGGAGAATCTGGCCGGCTCTCTTCAAGATCTGGGGCACAAAGGTATTCCGTGGATCAATAAGGTCCGCAGCGACGTGGGCCGCAGCAAAGAAACTGCAGCGTCCCCATGTGCGTAGTGCGGGCTTTCGACGTGCATTTGTTCGTTCAGTTCGTGAAGAATTTGGACTGGAGGATCGACAGAAATTGCTGCCAGTACTGCAACGAAAGCACGAGAACGGTCTCAGCAAATTGGAACTAATTGCTCATTTTCGAAATGCCTTGGCGGCAAGTGCGATCGAAGAAATTGCGCCGGATCTGGTGATCTTCGATGAGTTTCAGAAATTTCGTGACCTGCTTGAGAAGCAAAAGAATGCATCTGCTCGTCGAGTCATTGGTCGCCTAACAGGAGATCAGGTCGAGAATCCACCCGCGCTGCTTCTGCTGTCGGCAACACCTTATCGTCTTTTCTCAACGAGTGTCGAAGAAGCTTCGGGCAAATCACACCGCTCAGAGTTCTTTCAGCTTATCACGTTCCTGTATGGTGAAGATGACGACGCGAGACGAACGTTGGCACTCAAGGAGGCCTTCGCGACTCTGGAGACAGCTCTTCGAAAGAATGATCAGGCGACTACTGACGTATTGACGGCAAAAGAAACGGTCGAGAATTTGCTGCGACCAGTGATGGCTCGCACCGAGCGATTCGCTTGTGCCAGCGCTCCACATGATGACTTCCGCACGGTTCCACTGGATGCACCACTGGATTCAGACGATCTTGTCGTCTTCAAGCATCTCCATAGCAGCCTGAATATCGACCATGTTGCGACAGCAGTTCCGTACTGGACTTCGATACCGTTGCCGATGCAGTCGATGGGCAACCACTACATCGCATGGAAGACAAGGGAGCCGGCAAACCCTCACGGTGTACCTGAACTCACAGTTGAGATGAGAGACCGGCTTCAAACGCTCAAGCAATGGCCTCACCCACGATTGAGGGCACTGAGGAAAATGTTGCCGCCAGAACAGCTCGCCATTCCATGGCTATCTCCCACGTCTCCTTGGTGGCCGTTGCGTGGTGCATGGAAGGATAAGGAAATGCTTCCAAAGAAGATCCTCATTTTTAGTCGCTTTCGAGCTGTGCCACAGACAATCGCGGCAGCAATCAGCTTCGATCTGGAATCTCAGTATCTCGCAAGAAAAAAGCTGCCGTATTCAGAAGTGACTCGCAGAAGACTGTTCGCGGCCAAGGCGAATCGACACACATTGCTGGCCGTCTTTGGACCTTCCCCATTTCTGATCAATGCAACGAGGAACCTCTCGTTCATCGACTCCGATGTTACTTCAATTCGAAAAAGCGTCCGTCGAGAGCTCAAGAAGTCTCTGGAGCAAATCGGTATCGCCATCAGCGAGACGGCACCGGCAATCGTTCCGTGGCGTCTGCTGGCCAGGCTTGAGGGGCTGGAACACAACTGGGAGTGGATGAAGAATTCATGGCTCTTGCTGGGAAAACAGGAAACAACGGACGAATCTCCGGATTCGGCATTCAATCAGCTCATCGCTGACTGGACGACGGAATCACAGCTTTCTGTAAAGAGCATTCGGCCCCAGGAATTGGATTCACTGACGACGCTGGCGATTGGAGCACCCGGGGTCGTGATTGGCCGGGCGCTTCAGCGTCATTGGGATAATGCGGTCAGCAAAGATGGTTTTTCTAAGACGCTTGCAGTCTCGTGGAGTGGCTTTCGCAATTATATGGATCAGCGATGGTTTTATTCACGGCTTCGCAAGCCGGATGAGAAGTACACATCGACCCTGCTGAGAGTCACCGTCGATGGCAACCTTGAAGGCGTGCTGGATGAACACCTGTGGATCATCTCAAAACTTCGCAGCACTGATGGCAGCGAATTAGCAGATGAGCTTCGCAAAGGGTTCACTCTACGAAACGGTCAATTCCATCTTCATCCGCTGCAGAATGACGACACGGAAGGGGCCGAGTTTTCCTTACGCTGCCACGTCGCGATGCCGTTCGTTCAAACAAGAGCCGCGGGTCCTGGAGACAAGACGCAGGAGAAGCCGATCCGCGCCGACGAATTGAGGCGCGCATTCAATTCACCATTCTGGCCTTACGTGCTGGCGACGACTTCCGTTGGCCAGGAAGGCTTGGACTTTCACGTCTGGTGCGACACGTTGATTCATTGGGATTTGTGTCATAACCCGGTGGATCTAGAGCAACGGGAGGGCCGGATTCAGCGATTCGGTGGATTGGCAATACGACAGGCCATCGCGGATCAGGTGTCGATTCCTCCTGGCAGGCCAGCAAGCACAACAGAAAGCCCGTGGTTCCGGATCGCTGACATTGCCGACAAGGAAATGAGCGATGAATCAGGCTTATCTCCATGGTGGATCTGCAAGAATAGCAATGTGCAACGCTATGTCTTCGACGTCCCCACAAGCGAACAGTCCCATTGGCTGGAGTGGGTGAAGAATCAGAGATTCCTCTATCGGCTCGTCCTCGGACAACCGAACCAGGAAGACATGCTTCAATTGATCTCCGAGCGATTCAAGCCTGACGATTCGGCTATTCGAAATGCCACAGTCAACTTGTCGCCGTTTTCCCTTCTGAACAAATCTTGACGCATTTGCGAAGTCGAATTCACGTTACTAATGTTGACAAGCGCCCCATGGAAAACTCCACGATCTCCTGAAGTGTTTCTCTGAGAGCAATTGGTGTGGTGGGCGTTTCCCTTCGGGCCGGGCTGCTCCGGGCTCCGCATTCGCTCGGTCCGGCAGGCCGGACTGCTTCGCACTCTGCACATCCCTAACGCAAACAGGAAACCGACTGGGCCCGCCTTGGAATTCCTGATGTTATCACGGCATCAAGGTCC
>Ga0154020_10002206_pt1 | contig 23678 bp, 16 predicted proteins | sample Klosneuvirus_201_FD_109709 | JGI IMG/M metagenome (GOLD analysis project Ga0154020, IMG submission 109709) | Active sludge microbial communities from wastewater, Klosterneuburg, Austria - Klosneuvirus_20160825_MG | ecosystem: Engineered > WWTP > Aerobic digester > Activated sludge | place...
CCGGGCGCCGATGTCTTGCGGACGATCCAGGATCGCCTGGTCCAGAAGCAGTTCCTCGATCGCATCGGCATGCCGCAGGCGGCGTGGGCGCAGGTCGACGGTCCGGGCGATCTCGACGCGGCGCTCGCGAAGGTCGGGCGGCCCGCGATCCTCAAGGTCCGGCGGGCCGGGTACGACGGCAAGGGCCAGATGCGCATCGATCCCGACGGAGATGCGCGCGCGTTGCTCGCGCGGCTGCGGCCGAAGGCACCCGCGAATACCGAGGGCTTCACGCCCACGACGGGCAACGAGCCGTGCGTGATCGAGGAGGTCATCAGCTTCGTGCGCGAGATCAGCGTGGTGATGGCGCGCTCGCTGGACGGGCAGACCGCGATCTATCCGATCGCCGAGAACGTCCATCGCCGGCACATCCTGCACACGACGCGCGCGCCCGCGCCGATCACGCCCGCGCTCGCGGCGAAGGCCACGAAGATCGCGTGCGACGTGGCGCAGGCACTCGGGCATGTGGGTGTGATCGCGGTCGAGATGTTCGAGCTCGCGGATGGCCGGCTGCTCGTGAACGAGATCGCGCCACGCACGCACAACAGCGGCCACTACACGTATGGGGCGTGTTCTACCTCGCAATTCGAGCAGCACGTCCGGGCGATCTGCGGGCTCCCCCTCGGCGACCCGCGCGCTCTGTCGGGGGCGGTGATGGTCAACCTCGTCGGTGATCTGTGGGCGGCGGGCCCGCCGGCCTGGGAGCACGTCCTGTCCCGGCCCGAGGCGCGGCTGCACTTGTACGGGAAAGATGCCCCGGCGCCCGGCCGTAAGATGGGCCACGTGGTCCTTCTCGACGATGACACCGAACGCGCTCTCGCAACGGCGGAGGCTCTGATCGCTGCTCTGTCCCCGAGCGCAACCCCGCGATCGTGATAGGTTCGCGCGTCGGGATGGCGACCCTTGTCTACTCTGACGTGGATGGCGTCGATCGGTCGTTTGCGCTGGGGCACGATCCGGTAACGGTCGGCCGCGATCCGAACTGCGCGATTCGCTCGAACGATCCGCGCGTGTCACGGCATCACGCGAGGTTCTTCGTCGATCAGGGCGCGCTGTGGGTCGAGGATCTCGGGAGCTCGAACGGCATCTTCGTCGGACCGAACAAGGTCCAGCGCGCGCCGGTGCCGACCGGCGAGATCATTCTGATCGGTAGCTTGATGATCCGGCTCCTGCCGGCGAGTGGCACGCTGCCGCCGCCGCTCGGGCTGCACGGCACGCTCGCGACGTGGCTCGATCTCGAGCGCAAGACGCGGGCGGGCGTCGAGGAAGAGCGCGACGCATTCGCCAAGCGCGTCGGCGAGCTGCACCAGCAGATCGCGACGATGAAGCAGTCGAGCGACACGCTTCGCCCCGAGAACAACGGAGCGGTGGACGGCGAAGCGCTGCGCCAAAAGGCGGAAGCGGAAGCCAAAGTGGCGGTGCTCGAGCGCGCGCTCGAAGGGATGCATCAAGAGGTCGAGTCGCTGCGCCGGATGCACAGCGTCGATGACGTGATGACCCCGATCCCGGGCGAGGTCGAAGACCTGCGCGATCGGATCGCGATGCTCGAGAAGGAGCGCGCGGAGTGGTCGTCGGGCGCGAGCACGGCAGACGTCGGGCTCGAGGATGAAGTCGCGCGGCTGCGGTCCAGGCTCGAGAGCGCCGAATCGGCGAAGTCGATCGTCGAGCACGCGCACGCGGAGGTCACGCGCGAGGCGCAGGAGCTGCGCGACCAACTGCTGGCCGTCAAGCGCACTTCGACGGCGGAGATCGACGCGGCCAAGCTCGAAGCGGCGAAGTCGCGCGAGAAGAACATGGTCGCCGAGACGGCGGCGGGCATGGCAGCGGCGGAGAAGCTCGCCGAAGCGGATCTCGTCATCACGAGGCTCGAGCGCGAGGTCGAACAGCTTCGCGCAGCGGCGGCGGGTCCTGCGCTAGCGGCGTCGAGCGCGGCGCAAGCCGCGAACGATCAGGTCACGACCCTGACCGCGAAGGTCGAAAAGCTCGAGAAGGAGCTCTCCGCGGCGCAGATTCGCGCGCAGGGTGCGGAGCGAAATCTGTCGGGTGCGAACGCGCAAGCGGCGAAGGCCGAAACGCGCGCCGCCCAGATGGAAGCGAAGGTCACGGACGCCGAAGAGCGCGTGAAGAGTGCGGAGCACGATGTCGCGAAGGCGCTCGAGCGTGTCGCACAGCTCGAGACTCGCCTCGGCGCCGGCGATGCACCGCTGCAAGCCGCAGAGTCGCGCGCGGCCAGCCTGAAGACGGAGCTCGACGAGCTCAGCGTGCAGCTCGATCAGCGCCGCGAGAAGGTCGTGGGGCTCGAGAAGGAGCTCGCGACGGCGACCGACGCGGCGAAGGCTGCGGATACGAAGGCCACCGCGGCGAAGGACGAAGCGGCCAAGGCCCAGGCCAAGGTCCGCGAAGCGGACGCGAAGCTGAAGGAGATGGCGGCGAAGCTCGAAGCGCTCGCTGCCGCCGACAACGCGATCGCCACAGCGACGAAGATGCGCGACGAAGCGACGGCGAAGGCATCGACGGCGGAGGCTCGCGTTGCCGAGGCCGAGCGTCGCGCTGCCGATGCCGAGCAGCGCTCGAGCGCCGCGGACACGATGGCCAAGGCGATGGCAAAGGACGTCGCCGAGGCGCTACGCCGCGCGGCCGATACGGACACGCGCGCGAAGGGGCAGCAGCGCGATCTCGCCGATGCGATCAAGCGAGCGGCCGATGCCGAGGCGCGAATGGGCGAGAGCGACAAGCTGATCGCCGATGCCGAGCAGAAGGCCGCCGCTGCCGCCGCGAAGACGGCGGAGGTCGAGAAGGAGCTGACGGCAAAGGCGAGCGAGATCCGCAAGGAGCTCGGCGCGAAGCTCGAATCGACGCAGAAGGACCTCGGCGCGAAGCTCGAATCGACGCAGAAGGATCTGACGGCGCAGCTCGCGACCGTGCAGAAGGAGCTCGGCGCGAAGCTCGAATCCACGCAGCGCGAGCTCGCCGCGGAGCGCTCGGGCTTGCTCGCGCTCGTCGATCGCAAGACGGGGCTCGAACGCGAGCTCGCCGACGCGAAGGCCGCGCTACCGCCGCTCCAGCTCGAAGTGCAGCAGGCGCAAGCGATGCTCGCCGAAGCGCGCGTGCAGATCGATACGCTGCAGGATCGCGTGACGGATCTCGAGAGCGGCATGGCCGTGAGCGAGACCGCGATGTCCGCGTCGCTCGACGAAGCACGCGCGCGCGTGCTCGAGCTCGATAAGCAGCTCGCGAACGCGGGCGTGATGAAGCAGGGAGCGGATCAACGGGTCGCGGCGCTCGAAGCACGCGTGGTCGAGCTCGAGCCGCAGCTGCGTGCAGCACTCGATGCACAGGCAGTCGCCGAGCACGCACTTCGCGAAGCCCAGTTGCAGCTCGAAGCCGGTGTTCGCTCCGCCGAGGATCGCACGAGCCTCATGCACGCCGAGTCCGCTCGGTTGCAGGACGCCGTTCACATGGAGACCGCGCGGGCGAATTCGGTCCAGCTGCAGCTCGACGAAGCGCTCGATCGACTCGCGACCCTCGATGGCGGCGAACAGCGCACGCGTGTCGCCGAGGAGCGGCTGCACGATGCAGAAGCGAGGCTTCGCGATTCCGAGCTACGCCTTCGTGCCGCCGAGGAGCGCGCGCAGGATGCGATGGACGAGGTCGAGGCATCGCGCCGTCAGCTCGCCGAGCTGGCACGTGCCGCGTCGCAGTCGGGCAACACGGACGCCGCCGACCAACGCGCAGCGGCCGCCGAATCGCGCGCGGCGATCGCCGAGCAGAAGCTGATCGCGATGTCGACCAAGGTCGCCGCGTTGCAGAAGGAAGTCGACGCCGCCGAGAACGTTCGCTCGTTCGCCGCGGAGACCGAGCGCGAGATCGCGCAGTTCCAGCGCGAGCTAAAGGAGCTGCGCTCCAAGCTGACGCAAGTAACGCTCGAGCGCGATCGCCTCGAGATCGCGGTCAAGGATGCGCGCGGCGATGACGACGACACCACGAACCGCGCGCTTCCGTCGGCGAAGGATCTGGCCGCCTACGAGAAGGCGCTCGCCGAAGCGAAGGAGCTCGCGGAGCGCTGCAAGCGACTCGAGCGATCCGAAGGCGAGCTGCGCGCACAACTCGAGGATGCCGAGGCGCGGGTGCGTGCAGCGATCGATCGCCCCGACGAGGACAGCGACAGCGAATCTACGCGCACCGGCAGCCAGCTGCCGATCGCTGTGGCCGAGCAGGTCAGCGTCATCGAGGAGTCCGTCGAGTCGCTTCGCGCCGAGATGCGCGCGGCCAGCGACACCGCGATGGATCTGCAGCCGACCCCGGAGATCACGGCGATCTCCGACGCTGTCAGCGCGGCGCAAGAGCACATCGAGCGCGCTCGCGGCGCCATCCGTGCCCTTCAGACCGCGATCGGAATGAACTGACTCGCGTGTAAGCTCGTCGAATGAGCGACGACGACACGGTGACCAAAGACGGAGCACCGTCGGTCACGGGGTATCGCGTCGCACCGTCGGTGACGCAGATCCCGCGCGAGACGCGCTACCGCCGCGGTGACGAGATCGCACGCGGTGGCCTCGGCCGCGTGACCGAGGCCTTCGATCAGACGTTGCAACGCCAGGTCGCGATCAAAGAGCTGCACCAGCGAACCGATCAAGGGCGCCGTCGCTTCGAGCTCGAGTCGCTGACCACCGCGCGCTTGCAGCATCCCGCGATCGTCTCGGTATTCGACTCGGGCACGTGGGACTCCGGCGAGCCGTTCCTCGTGCTGCAGCTCCTCGAGGGCACGACGCTCGCCGAAGAGATCGCGAAGCGGCCGACGCTCGATGCCCGTCTCGCGCTGATCCCGAACCTCCTCGCGATCGCCGACGCGCTCGGCTACGCGCACGAGCAAGGCGTCGTGCATCGTGACGTCAAGCCATCGAACATCATGCTCGGCCAACACGGCGAGACCGTGATCCTCGACTGGGGCGTCGCGCACGACAGCGCACGCACGACGACCACCGACGACGTCCTCGTCGGTACGCCGCGCTTCATGTCGCCCGAGCAAGCGCGCGGCGAAGCGCCGGTCCCCGCGTTCGACGTGTACAGCCTCGGTGTCACCATCGCGACGCTGTTGACCGGACGCCAACCGTTCGCGGAGCTCTCCGGCGAAGCCATCGTCGAGCGCTTGCGTGATGGAGCATGCGATGTCCCGCCGCTGCCAGCCGAGGTTCCACCGGATCTCGCGTCGATCGTGACGAAGGCGACCGCTTCGAGCGCGCGCTACGAGCACGCGGGCGAGCTCGCGACCGATCTGCGCCGCTTCATCGCCGGCAAGCTCGTCAGCGCACGGCGCTATACGAGGCGCGAGCTGTTCGCGCGGTGGGTGCGCCGCAATCGCGTGCTGCTCGCAGCGGCGACGATCGTGATCGCCATCGGCGCGATCGCCGTCGGCTCCGTGATCCGCTCGCGCGACGCGGCGATCGCCGAGCGCGAGCGCGCCGTTGCGCGGGCAAACGAGATGATCCTGCTCGAGGCACGCTCGCACATGCGGACGGATCCGACGGCGACGATCGCATGGCTGCACGAGTACCCGCGGTCGGCTCCGGACCAAGGTGATCTCCTCGCGCTCGTCGACGAAGCCGAAGGGCGCATGGTCGCGAAGCACGTGTGGTACGCGGGAAGCTCGATCGTCACGGCGCGGTTCGTCGACGACACGGCGCTGACCGTCGTGCTGCGCGACGGCGCGATCCGCCTCGACGTTGCCACGGGCATGCGAGCGCCGAGCGCGACACCACCACCACCAACCGTCCGGCCCGCAGGCTCGCCGGCCGTCTCGCTCGTGCCGCTGCTCGATGGTTCGGCATCCCTGCGGCTCGCCACCTCGCCCGGCGAGCTCGCCACGCTGCGTCCATGCGCCGAAGGTGAACCCCGCGCCCAGCGCGTGGAGCTGACAACGACCGGGCGGTTCGTGACCGTGCTGCGCTGTGGCGTGCTCGCGGTCTACGACACCACCACCCGACAGGCGCTGTGGATCCCGGAGCCCGAGCACGTGAAGTACACGACGCTCTCGCCCGATGGCCGCTGGCTCGTCGTCGTCCATGTCGAGGCGCTCGATCTGATCGAGCTTGCCACCGGAGCGACGCATCGCATCGAGTCGCGCGCGATGGTCACCGAGAATGGCTTCTCTCCCGATGGCCGATCGATGTTCGCGATCGACGTCGAGAATGGCATTCGCGTGTGGTCTCTGCCGGCCACCACGTCGACGACGGGCCGGATCAAGAACGGTGCGACCTCGACGGTGTTCGTGGATCTCGTCGGAGACGACACGATCCTCGTCCGCGATCGCCTCGCATGCGTGCTGTGGAGCAAAGGCTCGGTGATCGGCACCGCCAGCATCGCGCTCGCCGACACCCGCGATCCCGACGAGGATCGGATGTCGTGGCCGAGCTCCGCGTCGGGCGATGGCCGGTCGTGCTCGTTCGCAGCGCGCGACGGCACGACGATCGTCGCCACAATCGACGGTGCGAAGCACACGATCACCACACGCGCGCGCCGCTGCGTGCTGTCGAGCGACGGACTCGAGGTCACGTGCGCGGGCGATGCGCTGTTCACGGCCGATGTCGCGACCGATCGCGTACTGTCGTCTCGAGCGGTCGTCGGCGAGGTGCGCGATCTCGTACGCTTCCAGGGCGCCGTGTTGGCCCTGATCGCCGACGGGAGCTCGTGCCGCCTCGAGACGGTCGCGGGCACGACCGTCGCCACGTTCGCGACCGGTGACTGCACCGCCGCGCGTGTCGTGGACGACGCCGCGGTCGTCATCGCGCGCACGGAGCACCCGACGCTGGTGTGGACCGACACGGGCGTGTTCGAGAGCGCCGCCGAGTACCGCGATGTCTACCCGCACGGGCACCGCGCCGCCATCGTCCGTGCCGAGCGCATGGAGCTCGTGGACCTGCGCACGGGCGCGCGGATCGAGGGACCGCCGCCACACGAGCGCGCCGTGGTGCGAGCCGCGTGGTCCAGCACCGGCGTACTCGCATCGTGCGACGACGAGACGATCCAGCTGTGGGATGCGGCGACGAAGCGCACGCGCGTCATCGTCGCTCCGCGCACGAGCTCGCTCACCTGGTCGCGCGATGGCCGGACGTTGTATGCGAGCGACAGCCATGTCGTGCACGCCTGGCCGATCGACCTCGCCGCGGGCGCGAGCACGGCCGAGGTTCGCTCTCGTCTCGAGCAATCGACCACGGCTCGCATCCGCGACGGTCGCGCGTCGACGCCATGACCACGTAGAATGCGCGGGTGACGCAGCGCTGCTTCCTCGACCTTCCGGACGGCATGGCGATCCGGATCGGTCCGGCGGGGATCATGCTCGGACGGCATCGCAGCTGCGACCTGCAACTCGCCGCCGAGACCGCGAGTCGACGCCACGCGCTGCTTCGCGTCGTCGACACCGGCGTCGAGATGATCGTGCTCGGCCGGCAACCCGTCGATGTCGACGGCAGCGCGGTCACGACGAGCGCGACGCTGTCCGACGGTGCGCTCCTCGGATTTCCCGGCCTCGCGTGCCGGATCCGCATCGAGCGCGCCGACGACTCGATCCCTGTCGAGTACGCACTGCGGCGCGGCGGAGAGCGGTTTCCGCTGCGCACGTCGCCGTTCGTGATCGGCGGCGATGCATCGGCGAACCTGACCATCGACGGCTGGCCGCGCGATGCGCTGCGGCTGTGGGTCGCGCAAGGCGAGCTATCCGCGGATCTCGGTGTCCCCGCCGTCCACGGCGCCGATCCGCTCGAGGCTGGGGCCCACGTGCAGCTGCACGATGGCGACTCGCTCGCGCTCCTCGGTCACACGTTCGCGATCGAGCGCGCTCCCGACGACAACGCGTCGACCGTGATGGTGTCCGGACAGCGCCGCTTGAAGGGCGTCGTGCTCGAGCCGTTGCCGCGCGGCGGTCGCGTGACGCTGACGTTCGGCGATGGCGATCGCACCGTGTACTTGCCCGGGCGTCGCTATCGCATCGTCGCGGCGCTCGCCTCGCCCCCGCCGCCGCTGGTGGCCGGTGACTTCGTGCCGGACAGCGAGCTCGTTCCGCTCGTGTGGAACGACACCGACGAGGTCGGCGGCCGTGTCGAGATCAACGTGGTGCTCGCGCGCACGCGCCAGGATCTGGTGGCCGCTGGGATCGCAGCCACTCGGTTGCTCGAGCGCGCGCCCGGTGGCCGTGCCACCCGCATCGTCCTCGCACCCGGCGCCGTGATCCGCACCGTCGAGTGACTTCACGTCGATATCATCGCCGGTGATATCGACCGCGCGACGGCGGTGATATCGACGTGAAATCGGCGTCCCGCCAGCGTTCGTTCATCGCGGGCGACGAAATCCTCGTCGAGGATCGCGTAATTCGCGCGAACACGTCGGTTTCGCGCTGGCACTTCGACTGCACTGAGGCTCGTCATCGAAACGAGCTGCCCGATGCGCGGACAGACGGATTCGACGTCACCACAGGAGCAAGTCACATGTCGAACAGCGAAGCACTCGTCACGATCGAGACCACCGACCTCGCGCAGGTCAGCGGCGCCACGAAGATCCAAGGCTCGGTTGCTGTCACCACACCCGTTCGCGGCGGCGCCACCGTCAGCGGTTCGTACGAGTCCACGAACTACGAGGCCTGCATCGCGGCGGCGCGGCGAACGGCGAGCGAGGCGTACCCCGATCGCCGCAACCCGTGGGAGCACCTCATCGGCGCGCCGGACGTCAACGCGCGACAGCGCGCGAGCTACGAGCGCGACGGTATTCGCGCGTGCGCCACACCACCGCAGGGCTGAGTCCGAAACCGTTTCCCCTCGCATCATCGAAGGAGCACGAAGCCATGTCGACCAACACCGATCTGATCACTCTCGCCACCGCTGATCTCTGCCGCATCCACGGCGGCGACGGCAACAACAGCACCGGCCGCACGGAAGGCGTGTCGGCCCAGCTCATCCCGGGCACACGCATCAGCGGCCAGAATCACTACTCGAACTACGAGGTCTGCCTCGTGAACAATCGCCGGCAGGCGCGCGAGGCGTACCCCGACACCCGCAACTTGTGGGAGCAGCTGACCGGCGGCGTCGATCGAAACGCGCGTGCGCGTGCCGACTACGAGCGCGGAGGCATGACGAACTGCGCCGCAACGCTTCCACGCGGCTAGTGCCAGGTCGCGCCGGTGTGCTTGGCGAGGAACGTCAGGCTGAGCGGAACGCGCGCTCGCCAGAACGCGCCATCGTGACGCCCCGGACCGATGTACCACGCGTGATCGATCTTCTTCGCGAGGAGCAGATCGTGCAGGTACTGCGCACCGTTGTGCAGGCGGAAGTCGTCCTCGGTGCCGCAATCGAGGTAGATCGCGAGCGCGCCCGGTTCGAGCTTCTCGACGAGCGCTGCCGGATCGTGGGCGCGCCAGTTCGCGATGTCCGATCCGAAGATGCTCGCGATCCACTGCGAGAACGGATCCTTCGGCACCTTCTTCGGATCGTCACCGAGGACGACCTTGCCCGCGACGTACGGATCCGGTCCGAGGTAGAGCAGGGCGTCGACGCCGGAGTGGCTCGCTGTCGCAGCGAACAGATCCGGGTGGCGCATCGCGAGCTGCAGCGCGCCGAAGCCACCCATCGACAGACCCGCGATCGCGCGGCCCTGCTTCGTCGCGATCGTGCGATAGGTCGCGTCGACCCACGCGATCAGATCCTCGACGATGTACTGCTCGTAGTTCGGCGTGCGCACGCACGTGGCCTTCTTCGGCGCGTTCGGTACGAACAGTCCGGTGCCGTCGCGCATGCACGCGTCGTAGTCGAGCGGCGTCGCCGAGTCCGTGTAGAAGCTGTTGTCTCCGTCGGGCATGACGACGATCGCGCCGAGGCTCATCGCATCGGCGTTCTCGTCGAGATCGAGATCGGTCCAGTTCGTCTCGTTGCCCGCGAGGCCGTGCAGGTAATAGAACACGGGCCACTTCTTGTCGGGCTGCGCCGCGTAGCCCGCGGGGAGGTACACGACGACATCCTTCTCGACCCCGAGCGCCGCGCTCTTGAACGAAGTGCGCACGATCTCGCCCTTCATCGACGCGGCGACGGGCGGGGTGGATTCTTTGACCGCGGGCGCGGGCTCGCTCGATGGCGCGCTCGAGCACGCCGCGATCAGCGCGAGGAGCAGCGCTCTCATCGGATCACCGGCAACAGCGCGATCGCTTGGATCCGCGTGTGCTGGAACGACAGCGCGAGCTCGATCAACCGACGCGTCTCGGCGGCGAGCGCGGGCTGCAGCTTCTCGAGTCCCGCGAAGATCGCGTCCGCTTCGGCGCCAAAGCCCATGCTCACGCCACCGACGCTGACGAGGAAGTCACGCAGCGTGGGCATCGGCGGATAGACCTCGAGGCCCGTCGCCGCGTCGACCTTGCCAAGCGTTTGCGCTTCCGCCAACGCTGCGTCGAGTCCGCCGAGCTCGTCGACGAGCCCGAGCTCCTTCGCCTTCGCGCCGGTCCACACGCGGCCCTGCGCGATCGCCTTGACGTCTTTCACCTTCGCGCCGCGTCCTGTCGCGACGCGGCCCGTGAACACATCGTAGACCTCTTCCATCGACTTCTGGATGACGTCTTTCTCTTCCTGGTTCCACGGGTTCATGCTCGCCATCATCGTCGCGCGCTTGCCGCGTCCGATCGGGAACGTGTTCACACCGAGCTTCGCGAGTGCGCCACCGGGTGCGATCTTGCCTCCCACGACACCGATCGATCCGGTGAGCGTGTCGGCCTGCGCGAAGATCTTCGTCGCGCCGCTCGCGATGTAGTAGCCGCCGCTCGCCGCGACATCCGACATCGACACGACCACCGGCTTCTTCGCCTTGAGGTCGTTGACCGCTTCCCAGATCAGCTCGCTCGCCTGCGCGCTGCCACCGCCGCTATCGATGCGCAGCACGACCGCCTTGACCGTGTCGTCCGCGGCGATCGCACGCAGCGCCGACACGAGCGTCGCACCCGCGATCTGCTGGCGCGCACCGAGCACGCCATCGCCGCCACCGTCGACGATATCGCCGATCGCGTAGATCACCGCGACGTGATCGCCGGCCGGCTTCTCGGGCGGCACCGCGCCGATGAAGCGCATCAGCTTGAGCATCGAGCCCAGCTGATCCTTCGCGGCGTTGCCTTGCGGCTTGCCCTCGTCGTCGAGCTCGGCCCACGGTCCGGTGACCACCTTGTCGCGGAAGGTCTCCCACGACGCGACCTCGTCGACGAGCTTCGCCGTCTTCGCGGCGGGCGAGGGGAACAGCGCCTGATCGATCAGCGACTTCACGCCGGCCGGTTCGAGCTCGCGCTCCTCGGCGATGACTTCGACCATCGTGTCGTAGTGGCGATCGAGGATCGCACCGAGCGTCTCCTTCATCTCCTCCGACGGTGCGTCGCGCGTCAGCGGTTCCGCCGCGCCTTTGTAGGCGCCGACGTGCAGGAAGTCCGCGGTGACACCGAGCTTGTCGAGCAGCGGCTTGACGTGGATCGGCATCGCCGCCGGTCCGGTCACCGCGATCTGTCCGAGCGGTGCGAGACCGATCGTCTCGCACGCCGACAGCACGAGGTACGTCGCATTCGACGCATCCTCGGTGTGGCAGGCGAGCTTCTTTCCCGCCGCGCGGAAGTCGTGCATCGCGGTCCGCAGCTCCATCACGTCGGGCAAGCTGATCGACACGTCGCCGACGCGGAGGAGCAGACCGGTCAGCTTGTCGTCCTTCGCGAACGCACGCAGCTGATCGATCGCCTTGCGCAGCTCGGTGCCGCTGCCGCCGCGCCACGAATACGCCTGCCGCTCGACGAAGCCACCGCTCATGCCCATCACGCCCCAGTGGGGCTTCCCGACGTCGAAGTCCTTCGACTTCTCGGGGGCCTCGTACGGGCCGGGCTTCTCGATCGCCTCCGCGAGCTTTGTCAGCGTGCCCTTGATGTCGAAGCCGCCGAGGCCGCCATCGTCATCATCGTCGTCACCGCCGAGATCCACCTTCGCGGTTCCCGCGGACCACGGATCGGCGCCGGCGCTCGGCGATGCCGACGGATCGTTGACGACCGCGTCGAGCTTGGATGGATCGCTCTCGCACGCGACGAGAGCCAAGAGACACACCGACGACAAGTGGGCACGCATCGTGCCCCGGTCATAGCACGCGTCGCGCGATCAGTTGCCAGCGCCGGAGCCGGCGGCCGGAGCCTCGGGGGTCGGCGTCGGTGTCGGCGTGGTCGGCGTGGCGGATCCGCTGCCACCATTGCCGCCGTTATCGGGCGGCGTCGGAGTCGCACCACCGCCGAGACGATCGAGCGCCTTCGTCGCCTTCGCGACGCCGGGGTACACGTCGAGGTACGCCTTCACCGCGTCGAGCGCCTGCTCCTTGCGGCCCTGCTGCATGTACGCCTCGGCGATGCCCCACAGCGCGGGCTCGTAGCGCGACGACACGGCGAGCGCCGCGCGGAACTTCGAGAACGCGCTCGCGTACTGCTTCGCATCGATGTGGCAGTAGCCCATGCCGGTCAGCGCTTCGACGCCGTTCGGCTTCTGCTCGAGCGCCTTCGCGAACAGGTCGATCGCCTTCGTGCAGTTGGACTCCGCGAGCGCATTCGCGCGCGCGAGCAGCTGGTCGTAACTCCCGGTCACGGGGCCGCCACCACCGTCGGGCGGCTTCACGGTGCCCCCGTCGGGCGGCTTCGTCGCGGATCCATTCGAGCCATCCTCGGGCGGCAGCGGATCGGTCTTCGCGACGGTGTTGTCGATCTTCGCGAGCAGTGCCTTCGCGCCGACGTGATCCGGCGCGGCGGCGAGGATCGACTCGACGAGCGGCTTCGCGTCCGCGGGCTTGTTCTGCGCGAACGCGATCATCGCGAGGCGGAACCGCACGCGAACATCGCCCGTGGTCTCGAGCTTGTCGTCGGCGCTCGCATCGAGCGGGGTGAGGATCGCCTTCGCATCGTCGTACTTCTTCTCGCGCTCGAGAGCCAACGCTTGGCCGAGAGCGACGTCACGCTTCCACGCCGGCGTGGCCTTCGCGACCGCGGTCTCGAGATAGCGCGCGACATCCCTCGCGCTCTTACCCTGCAGTCGCAGCACCGCCGCCATCGCGAGGTTCGCCGACGGATCATCGGGTGCCGCTTTGACTGCTTTCTGCGCCGGCGTCGCGGCTTCGAGCACGAGCGCCTTGGCATCCTTCTTCAGCTTTTCGGCGTCGCTCTTCTCGACGACGATCGCGCGATCGAGCATGCCCTGCGCGATGCCTTCGATCAGGTTCGCCCGCATCGCATCGGCACCGGGCTCCGTGGATCCCTCGAGCGACTTCAGTGCGTCGCGCAGCTCGAGCTCCTTGTCGGCTTCGAGCTTGTCGTGCGCGAGCTCGATCGCCGTCTGCACCGGCGCCGCGTCGACGACCGGAGGTGGCGCCGCTGCATCCGCGACCGCGACGACCGCGGCGTCGGCGACGACCGCCGAGCCCAGATCCGAGCCCGAGCCCGAGCCCGTCGCGACGGCAGTGGTGTCCTTGCGGATCACGAACACGTAGATCGCACCCGCGGCGGCGCCCATCACGAGCAGCGCCATCAGCACGAGCAAGAAGCCGCCCTTGCCGCCCTTCTGCTGCGGCACGACATCGTCGTCGTCGTCGAGAGTACGGACCTTGCCGGTCTCGAAGCCGGTCTCGTCCGTCGGTGCCATGCGAACGCGCCCCGCGAAGGCGGGCTCGTCGTCCATCGTGCGGACCTTTCCGCCCATCGGTCCCGCCGGCATCGAGCTCATCGAGTCCGACGGTGCGATGTCCGTGCTCGCCCACGCCGCGGTCGCGCGATTTCCGGTGGGCACCGGCGGCGAGCCGGCGGCGGACATGCTCGGTCCCGACGATGTCGACGCCGGGGTGGTCGACCGCTTCGCCGGTGGCGGCGGTGGTTGCGTCGGTGGACGGCGCGGCGCGGGTGGCGCAGCGTCGAGCTTCGCCTTGAACGATCCGGTCGTGCGTCGATCGATCTCGTCCTCGTCGTCGGGAAGGATCGTCCCGCCGGCCGCCGATACGCCGATGCCGAGCATCGTCGCTGCTTGCGCGGGCGCTTTCTGCACCGGCTTCGTCGAGCGCTCCTGTCGCGCGCGCGCGGCTTCGTCGGCGATGCTGAAGTATTGCGAGAGCTCCGCGATATCGCCGAGCCGCTTCCATGTCTTGCCCGAGCGCGAGATCAGCGACTCGCGCGTGACGATGCCGCCGACGATCCATTGCTGGAGCGCGGACAGCTCGCGACAGCTCTTCTGCTCGCCGTTCTCGAGGCGGATCAGCCAATGGCGATCGTCGCCCTGCTCGCCGCGCGGGAGCGACTCGCCGATCACCGAATCGGCGCGCTTCGTCGTCGGAGCTTCGTCGTGCGCCGACACCGCCGGGGCAGGACGCGCAGGCGTGGGCGCGCGTGCAGGTGGCGCCGACGACGGACGACCGCGCGGTGGATCCGGTGGCGGCGCGCCGACGTTCGTGATCGAACGCTTGCGGATCTTGAACATGTGGCCGCAGTTGGTGCACTTGACAGTGACCCCACCGGGCTTGAGGCGAGCTTCATCGAGCTCGTACTCGGTCTGACACTTCTCGCAGCGGACGTCCATCGTTCCAGTGCCTTAGCGAGGCAACCTACCACGGCGGTTTGTCCGGTGCATGCGTTCCCCGCCGTCTACTACGGCCGGCGGACCGGCATCGTCGTCGTGATGTCCGAGTAGCTGCTCGCCAAGAGCTCGTACCGCCGGTGCGTGTGCCAGGCCTCGTCGCGCCACACGTCGTCCTCCTGGCGTCCGATGAAGCGAAACCCGAGTCGCTCGATGATCTTGCGTGACGCTTCGTTCTCTTCGAAGCACCCCACCGTGATCTTGTGGAGCCCCAGGGTCTCGAACCCGAACCGCACGATCTCGCTCGCCGCTTCCATCATGTAGCCCTTGCGCTGGAACGGAATGCCCGTCCAGTACCCGAGCTCCGCGCGATCGACCCGCCAGGCCGCGACCTGAAACTTGATTCCCTCGAGTCCGATCGCGCCGACGAATTCGCCCGCGTGGCGGATCGCCCACACCACACCCACGCCGCGCTCTCGACCGTGGATGCAGCTCTCGAGGTACTCGTGCGTGACGTCCTTGCTCTCGTGCGTGTTCCAGCTCATGAACCGCGGCAGCGCCGGATCCGAGACGTGGGGCCAGAGCGCGTCGACGTCGTCGAGCGTGTACGGGCGAAGCGTCAGTCGCTTCGTGGTGAGCTCGAGTGGGAGCTCGGACAGCGTCGGAATCTGAGATCGCGGCGGCGCAGACATGGCGCGGACTCTAGCTCAGTGCGCTTCGGACGCGTCGACCTCTTCGACGGTCGCGAGGATGTCCTTCACGTCGATCAAGCGCAGTCGCTCGTCCCACGGCACGCGCACGCCGGCTTCCTTGCGGAACAACACGAACGCGCCGTGCGGAACGCCGGACACGTTCTCCGAGATGTCGTCGGTGTTCGGTCGATCGCGCGCGACCTCGACGACCTTGCCGTAGAGCGCGTCGTCGTGCGCTTCCTTCGCGCCGGCCGGCAGGAACAAGCCCGCGTCCGTGCGTTCTTCGATCTTCACGACCTGCACGAGCACGCGCAGGCCCAGAGGAAGGATCAGCCGATGTGGCTTGTCAGAGGTCGCGCTCGAAGACAACGGCGCCACTCTGCGCCAAGCAGCGCAACTTGGTCAAGCCGGCACCCTGCAACCGCGGTCGCGCCGCATCGATCAACGGACCCATGCCCTTGTCGTCGCAGGATCCCGAGCGCACGTCGACGCGCTGATCGATGACGCTCGCCGTGCCCCACAACCGCTGGCGCTTCAGCTCGCGCTCGAGCTCGATCGCCGCCGACTGCGCCTCGGTGTTCGTCGCCGGCTGCGTCGGGGTGAGGGTCGGTTCGTCGGGCTGCGCGGTCGGCGCCTGGGTGGTCGGCTCGTCGGGCTCTTCCGTCGTGGGCGTGGTGGTCGTGCTCGCGGTCTTCGATCCACCGCGACCTCCGAGCACCACGACGAGAACGATCGCGATCCCCACGCTCGCGGCGAGGACGATCATCAGATTGACGCGCGAACCGCTGCCGCTCCCGTCGGTGACCGCGGTGCCTCCACCGCTACCGAACGTGTTCGACTTCGTGCGCGCGAACGCGGGCAGCGGGTTGCCGCACTTCGGGCACTTCACGTACCCGGGCACGACGGCAACACCGCACGAAGGACACGAGGCCATGACCGCGATCGTACCGCCAGAGAGTGCGGCCGCCGAAGTTTTCCTCAGCGCGGGCGGCGGCGCCGACCGACGACAAACCCACCTATACACACGAGCAGGATCGCGGCTCCGTTCGGACCGCCGCCGGCGCTGCAGCACCCCACGTCGGTGGAGACGCCCAGGCAGGTGCCCGGATCCTCGGCCTTTGGATAGATGCCGCAGATGCCGTCGATGTCGTCCTGCTCCAGCGATGACTTCTTGGTCTCGCCGCAGTCCTGGTAGTTGTACATCGTGGCCTCGACGATCTTCGGATCGTCGGTCTGCCCGCACAGCGGGACCGGGTTGCCGTCGCCATCGACGCGGGCCGGATCGCCGGGGGCGAGGCAGGGATGCTCGAGGCCGAGCAGGTGGCCGAGCTCGTGGGTCAACGTGTTGAGGAGATCGGCCTGACAGCTCGCGTTGCCGAGCGTGCTGCCCTCGTTGGAGATCGCGAAGTACTTCCCGTTGAGCTCGATGTCCGCATCGACGATCGCGCCGTCGCGGTCACTGGTCTCGTCGTCGACGTAGACCGCGGTGGTCAGCCCGGCGGCCGCTTCGGCATAGCAGCGCGGCGGATCGTTCTTCACCGCGGGCCGGCACCACGCGGCATCGCGGAACTTGATCACGTTGACCATGTCGCGACCGACCTCCTTGGCCGCGCGACCCTCGTTTCTGATGTCCATGTACGAGCACGACGCGACGCCCTGGTTCCACGCCTCGATCGCCTGATCGACGAGCGCGAACTCGGTGTCACCGGGGATCTCTTTGGTTCCTTCGTCGTCGACGGTGACGAACACGCAGCCCGACTCCCAGTACAGCGATGCGCCGGCCTTCGTCGGACCCGTCCGCACGAAGCCGGCGGGGACCGCGAGCACGCGAACGTCGTCGACGAGGACGTGGGTGCGCAGCTCGAGATCCTGCGCGCGATGTGCGGACACCGCGACGCGCATGCCCACGACGAGCGGCTCGGGGCTCGGGAACTGGCGCATCGTCAGTCCGTCGACGTGACCGCCGAGCTGGCTGACGACGACATCGCCATCGCGGGTGTGCACGACCGCCTCGGTGACGATTCGATCGTTGTCGCCGACCCACTTCGAGGACGTCTCCATCACGACGCCTTCGACCGTCATCGCGGTGTCGGACGGAGCAGCGATGGCAGTGGCCGGAGCCGCGAGGCAGGCAAGTGCGAGCACGCAGCGCATTGGACCGACCTTATCATCGTGGGCTCTAGCCGTGTTACAAGGGCCGCCCATGGCCCAAGCCACACGGCCCGTGCGTGTGCGGATCGCACCATCGCCGACGGGTGATCCACACGTTGGCACCGCCTACATCGCGCTGTTCAACTACGTCTTCGCCAAGAAGTCCGGCGGCAAGTTCATCCTCCGCATCGAAGACACGGACCAGACCCGTGCGCGCGGTGACTCGGAACAGATGATCTTCGATGCGCTCCACTGGGTCGGCCTGTCGTGGGACGAAGGCCCCGACGTCGGCGGACCGCACGCGCCCTACCGCCAGAGCGAGCGCGCTCATCACTATCAAGCCGCCGCGGGCGAGCTGCTCGAGAGCGGCAAGGCCTATCGGTGCTTCTGCACGGCCGAGCGACTCACGAAGATGCGCAAGCTCGCCGAAGCCGAGAAGCGCAACACCGGCTACGACCGCCACTGCCGCGACATCGATCCCTCCGAGGCGCGCAATCGCGCGGCGCAGGGCGAGCCCCACGTGGTGCGCCTCAAGGTGCCGATCAGCGGATCGATCGTGGTGCACGATCAGCTCCGCGGCGAGATCTCGATCGAAGCGACGCAGATCGACGATCAAGTCCTGCTCAAGACCGATGGTCTGCCGACGTATCACCTCGCGAACGTCGTCGACGATCACCTGATGGAGATCACGCACGTCGTTCGCGCCGAGGAGTGGATCTCCTCGACGCCGAAGCACGTGCTGCTCTACCAGGCGTTCGAGTGGGAGCCGCCACTGTTCTTCCACATGCCGCTGCTTCGCAATAACGACAAGTCGAAGATCAGCAAGCGCAAGAACCCGGTCTCGATCAACTACTACCGAGACATCGGCATCCTGCCGCACGCGCTGCTCAACTTCCTCGGCACGATGGGATGGTCGTTCGGCAACGACCGCGAGAAGTTCACGCTCGAGGAAATGACCGAGGTGTTCTCGTGGGACCGCATCGCGCTCGGCGGTCCGGTGTTCAACATCGAGAAGCTCACCGCGCTCAACGAGAAGTACATCCACGAGCTCGGCTACGAGCAGCTCGTCGACAACCTGATCGAGTGGCGCCTGAATCGCGAGTTCTTCCTGAAGCTCGCCCCGCTCGTTCGCGAGCGCATCAAGAAGCTCGACGACTTCATTCCGCTCGTCGAGTACTTCTTCTCCGGCGATCTCGATCTCGCACCGCTGGTCCCGGAGCTCGTGGTTCCGGACGTCGCGCCGCGGGTGCTCGCCGCTGCGCTGCTCGAGCTCGTCGACAAGCTCGAGGCGCGTGATGGCTTCGCGACGGCGATCATCGAGGAAGAAGCGAAGAAGTGGCTCGAGGAGAAGGGCTGGAAGCCGAAGCACGCGTTCGGCGTTCTCCGCCTCGCGGTCACCGGGCGCAAAGCGTCGCCCGGGTTGTTCGAGGTGATGTCGGTCCTCGGCAAAGAGATCACGCGCCGTCGCATCCGTCGCGTCGCGGATGTCCTCGTCGTGGAAGCGGACAAGGCGGAGAAGGCAGCGAAGGCGGCGGAGCAAGCAGCGGCGAAGGCGGCCAAAGCGAGCAAGAACTCACCGACACCGAGCGAACCGAGCGAGCCGAAGGGCTAGCGTGAGTCTGGGCGCGCTGCTCGCGACTCCGTGGCGATGGTTCAAGGCCGTCAGCATCGATCAGTGGCGCGCGATCGATCGCGAGACAGTGCGCTCTCCCGATGATGCCGGCACGACGAACGTCCGCATCCTCGCGATCCTCCTCACCTGCTGCATCTCGCTGACGCTGCAGGAGTACCTCGGGAACCACCAGACGTACGCGAAGTGGTTTCCGAACACGCGCGATCCGAACTGGGAGCTGTGGGGGTTCGCGTGGTGGTCGGGGTGGCGTCTGTTCGGCTACGTAATCCTGCCGATGATCGTGCTCGCGCTCCTACCGGGCGAGAAGATCCGCGACTACCACATCTCGCCGAAGGGCTTCTTCAAGCACCTGTGGATCTACGTCGCGCTGTTCGCGTGCATCTTGCCGGCGGTCTACCTCGCGTCGCAGACGAATTCGTTCCGCAACACGTACCCGTTCTACCGGATGGCGAATCGATCGTCGTTCGATCTGTGGACCTGGGAAGCGTTCTATTGCGTGCAGTTCCTCTCGCTCGAGTTCTTCTTCCGCGGGTTCTTGCTGCAAGGATTGCGGCGATCGCTCGGCGCGAACGCGATCTTCGTGATGATCGTGCCGTACTGCATGATCCACTACGGCAAGCCGATGCCCGAGACCCTCGGAGCGATCGGTGCGGGTTTGATCCTCGGCACGCTCGCCATGCGCACGAAGTCGATCTGGGGCGGCGTGCTGATCCACGTCGGCGTCGCCGTCACGATGGATGTTCTTGCGCTTCGCGGCTGCCCGCCGATGGGTAGCGGCAGGTATTGTCACTGATCTTCGTCTGCGTCTGTCACCAACCCTCTAACGTCCGGATCTATCCATGACCCGCACCCGCCTCGCTCTCCTCCTCGCCCTCTCTCTTGCCGCGTGCAAGAAGGAAGCTCCGCCGCCCGAGCCCGTATCCGGGTCCGGAGCCAAGCCCGCCGATCCGAAAGCGGATCCGAAGGCGACGCCCGATACCAAGACGGGCGAGCCCGGCATGAAAGCGCCCGACAAGGACGCGATCACGAAGGAAGAGGCCGAGAAGTTCGGCAAGGACTTCGCGGCAGCGCTCAGCCCGTGCGATCCGAGCAAGGCCGATGGCTTGATCGACGCGGCGAAGTTCACCGCGCGCTTCGACGAGAAGACACGCGCGCAGATCGGAACGTTCGACAAGCTCGGCGAGAGCTTGTGCCAGGGCCTCGGCCCGGAGTCGTCGGTGCGCTTCGTCGGCGTGGTGCAGAAGGACGGGATCAATCGTCCGCGCATCCGCACGATCGTGCGCGGCGGCGTGAACTTCCTCGACGTGCTCGTGGTGCGCGAGCCCGACAAGTCGCTGAAGCTCATGGACGTCTATTCGCTGCGCAACGGCGAGGAGATGAGCGGGCTGCTCTCGCTCGTCGGCAAGCTGATCTCGCACGGCGAGGCCGCGGCGCGCGCGTACATCGAGGCGACGCAGCTCCACGGCGCGGGCAAGTACGACGACGCGAAGAAGCGCTTCATGGAGATTCCGGCCGAGGTGCGCACGAAGGTGAAAGCGATCGCGCTCCAGGGCCTCACGATCGACGTGCAGCAACCGGCCGAGGTCTACCTCGCCTCGATCGACGAGTTCCGCAAGAACTTCCCGGGCGATCCGTCGGTGACGCTCGTCGAGATCGATGCGCACTCGCTGAAGAACGACTATCCGAAGCTCGTCGCGAGCCTCGATTCGCTGCTCGCGAAGACCAACAACGATCCGTACGTGATGATCATGCGCGCTCGCGCTTGGCAGCGCGCGAAGGACTACGACAAGGCGACGACCGACGCGATGGCCGCGGTGACCGCCGAGCCCCAGATGTGGAGCGGCGATGGCGGCGATCTCCTCGTCGAGCTCGCGGTCGAGCAGAAGAAGTTCGCGGACGCCGTGGGCTATCTCGAAAAGATGCTGAGCGACGCGATCACGAAGGACGCACTTCACAAAGTGCTGACCGGCGATCCCGCGTACAAGGGGCTCGTCGCGAGCAAAGAATACAAAGCGTGGCGCGGCGCCAAAGCGTCGGCCGAAAAGCCCGGTGCGCCGGCGCCGAAGGCGGACCCGTACTGAGCGTGCGCTTACGCTCGCCGCGCGATCACAGCAAGTAGAAACGATCGGGAGCGCGACGTTCCGCGATTTTCCGTCGACGATTTCCGTCGCGATCAAAATCTGATCGAAGTGATCGACTCGTCATTTTTTCGATTGACGGTGTTGATCGAGATCCTTAGTCTCGTAAGTGAGCACCGACGGTCTGATGCGAGACCCGAGGGAAATCTGTCTCCTACTTCTGCTATCCAGGGATCTGCCTCTGTTCTGGGTGTGCACGCCTGCTCGTCAGGAAGCCCGAAGGATTACGTGGAGCCCACCTACGCAAACGCGTAGGGGATAGAACCCCTCACGGTCGGACGGTCGTGCTCATTTGAGGCGCAGCGGACACAAGCCGCTGCGCCTCCTCTATTTTCGGGCTACTCTGAGCGGTAGGGTGCGACGCGGTCCATGAGAGCAGCCGATAGCGGCATTCCCATCGGCTCGGTGATCGAAGGCAAGTATCGCGTAGACGGCATCGTCGGCCGCGGCGGTATGGGCACGGTCTACCGCGCGCAGCACCTCGCGCTGCACGAGCCCGTCGCGATCAAGATTCTGCGCCGCGATGCGGCACAGGACGAAGAGATCGTGACGCGGTTTTTGCGCGAAGCCCAGTGGGCCGTGAAGCTGCGCAGCGAGCACGTCGCGCGGATCCACGACGTCGGCCAGACCGACGATGGACTGCCGTACATGGTGATGGAGCTGCTCGAGGGCGCCGACCTCGGTCAACTCGTCGAAGAGCACGGCGCCATGTACGCGCCGATCGCGGTCGATCTCCTGCTTCAGGGTTGCGATGCGATCTGCGAGGCGCACTCGCTCGGCATCATCCATCGCGACATCAAGCCGACGAACCTCTATGTCAGCTTCCGGCCCGACCAGACGGCGATCGTGAAGGTGCTCGACTTCGGCATCTCGAAAGCAGCGGGCGGAGCCGATCTCTCGCTCACGCAGACGCAGTCGATGCTCGGCACCCCGGCGTACATGTCTCCGGAGCAGATGCGGTCCGCGCGCGACGTGGATCAGCGCACGGACATCTGGTCGCTCGGCACCGTGTTGTACGAGCTCGTCGAAGCGCGGCGGCCCTTTCAAGCGGAGTCGTTCTCCGAGATGTGCGTGATGGTCGCGGTCGATCCACCGCAGCCGATGGCGAACGCTCCGGAGTTGTCGAGCGTGATCATGCGTTGCCTCGAGAAGGATCCCGGCAAACGCTACGCGAATGTCGCGGAGCTGATGGCCGATCTCGCGGCGTTCGCGAACAACCCGGACGCCGCGCGCTACTTCGTCACGCGAGCCCACCGCGTGCTCGGTGTTCGCGATTCGCAGCCGTCGATGCAGCGAGCATCGACGCCGAACATCGCTGACTCCGGTCCCGTCGCGCTCGTCACGCCGCCTTCGATTCCGATCGCGCATCTCACGATGCACGGGCCACGCGCGCTTCCCGCGCCGACGATGACGCAGCCCATGTCGGTCGATTCGACGGAGCGGGATCCCGACCTGCGCCCCCGTCGACGAGGGATGTGGATCGGCGTGATCACCGCATTGCTTCTCGGTGTCGGCGGTGTCGTCGCGTTCGTGAAGTCGACCGAGGAGACCGAGGAGCCCCCCCGCGCGCTCGACACGCCGCCGACGCCGACGCCGATCGTCGGCGTGCCACCCCCGACCCTCGAGGTGAAGCCGGCGGTGGTGGATCCACCCGCCGTCGATGCAGCGATCGCCGCCGAGGACACCGGCGGGAGCGCGACCCAGACGGCAACGCAGACGACACGCACGGCAACGCGCGACAAGCCCGTCGTGAAGAAGCCGTCGGTGAAAAAGAAACCACCGGTGAAGAAGCCACCCGAGGTCGCGACACCTCCAGTCGTGAAGCCTCCGGTCGTGAAGCCGAAATGCGATCCGTTCGATTCGCGCGTGAAGTGCGCGCTCTAGTGCCTCGTTGATCTAGTGCCAACCCGGATCGATCACGTCGATCCGCGTGGCCTTCGGCGTGTCGACGCGCAGGAGCGGAGTCCACGCCGTGTCGGTCACGAGCTTGGTCGCGACGAGCACGACCTTCGCTCCGGTCGGTCGATACACGACGACCTGTCGTCGCTCGCTCTCGGGCGGCCGTTGGTCGGAATGCCCGTGCGTCGACGGCAGCACGCGGATCGCGGCGAGGATCGGGCCTTTCTTGTCGAACGCCGGGAACGAGCTCGACCACGGTCCGGTGTCATCGCTCGAGACGAGAGGGAAGTTCTTCAACGCGCCCGGATAGCCAGATGCGTTGATCTCCGTACCGACGAACGTGAGGTTGACGTGGTCCCACGAATGGTTGATCGCGACGGGGACGACGCCTTTGTAGGTCACGCGAGCTCGCTGCTTCCACGCGGCGCCGAGCGCTGGCAGCTCGGCGAACGTGACGGTCCGATCGATGACGTCGAGCCCGAGCTCGCCATCCAAACTCGGCACATCGTCGGAGGGAATGGCGACCGCGCCC
>Ga0154020_10002207_pt1 | contig 23676 bp, 16 predicted proteins | sample Klosneuvirus_201_FD_109709 | JGI IMG/M metagenome (GOLD analysis project Ga0154020, IMG submission 109709) | Active sludge microbial communities from wastewater, Klosterneuburg, Austria - Klosneuvirus_20160825_MG | ecosystem: Engineered > WWTP > Aerobic digester > Activated sludge | place...
ACTGTCAGAAGAAAACATGTGGCAGATGATCTCCGAGCAAACCTCGTGGGGCAGTTTTCTGGATCGCATGAAGGAACTCGCGGCGAACAACCAACGTCCAGGCGGCAAAGAAGTCCTGCGGGATGATGGTCAGGGAAATGAACGCAGCTATTACCTGTATGAGATCACCGCTACCGTTTACCCCAAACGCCCAGGAAAGATTGATGCCGACGATGTGCAGATCGTGGTCAATTATCCCACGGAACTGGGCAAGGCACGCGATCCCTTTGGAGATTTCTTTGGTGGCAGTCCATTCGGTGGCCGATCCCCACTGTCGCAAATGATGGACGACGATTTCTTTTCGTCGCCGTTCAGCAATCGCCTGACAGTCTCCGCTTCGCGACCGATCGTGGCGGAAGCCAAAGTGGACACCACCGAAGTGCTGCCGGTTCCCAGTGAAGGTCGTCCGGCCGATTATCGCGGGGCGGTCGGTCGCTACAACATCGTGACGCAGGCGACGCCGACGGCGGTCAAGGCCGGTGATCCGATTACCCTGAACATCGGCATCGCGGGCACCGGACCAATGGAGTTGGTACAGGCACCGCCTCTGTTCGAACTGCCATTGCTCACGGCTGACTTCAAAGTCGCTGATCAGTCGCTGGCAGGGTTTGTTCAGGACAATACAAAACTGTTCTCCACAACCATCCGCCCGCGCCGTGAGGGAATTACTCAGATTCCCGCGATCCCGTTCAGCTTCTTCAATCCGGACACCGGCAAATACGAAACAGTGATGAGTGATCCGATTTCGATCACAGTCGATAAGTCGGAATCTCTTTCACTGGATGCCATTGTCGGAAAGCAGCGACATGATGACGGTCAGTCTGCAGAATCAGGTCTGGTCAGCAAAAAGATGGAGCCGGATTTCACCAACGATAATTCCGCCAGCGTGCTCCTTTCACAGTCTCCTGCAACTGCCGTGGGATGGTGGTGGATGTTTGTGATTGTTCCACCAACGGTCTGGATAATCACGGTGATTGTTCGTCATCAAGCCGAAATATCCCGATTTCTGCCGAGCTTTCGGTCGGCAAAGACTCGATGTCTCAGGGCGATTGGTTCTGCCGACCGGTCATCGGAAATTGTCACCGCACTCACACGGTACATTGCAAGTCGCACAAAACAGACGTGCTCTTCATCAGCAGTCGCCGTTGGCGCGCTGCGAACAGCTGGAATCGCCCAGGCCGCCAATGATGTCGAAGCGTTCTTCCTGCGTTCTGAAGAATCGCAGTTGAGCGGTTCCTCGCAGCAATCGCTGAGTGAATCTCGTCGCGAAGCAATCGCACTGCTCACACGGATCGAAGCTGCGCTCGATTCAGTCAGCAAGTCGCAGGTTCGTCGTTCAGGACGGGCCGCAAAAAACCTTGCGGCGAGGACCAGAGACATCGGCAGCACGGCCCAACGAGTATCGATGTTCATCATCGCTGCGCTCGTGGCATCTTCCGCAAGTGCTGTCACGGCTGCGGAAACTTCAGCAGTCCAATCTGGAACTGCGACTGCTGCGACTGCGATAATGCAGGCTCCCGATACCATCACGCTTTCTCCGGTTCAGCAACAAACGCTGTTGACAGAGGCCGGCGACCTGTACTCTCGGGCCACTGATGTCGCAAAGACAGATTCGGCGGAAGCCAATGACCTGTTCACGTCGTCCGCCGCAAAATACGAATTACTGGTCGATTCAGGCGTGCATAGTGCGAGACTCTACAGAAATCTCGGCAACGCCTGTCTGCAGAGCAACCAACTTGGCCGCGCGATCGTGAGCTATGAAAAAGCTCGCGTTCTGGATCCGGGTGATCGCCAGCTCGCAGTCAATCTTGAGTTTGCGAACTCACTGGTCAAAGGCCAGGAGGCAAAAGCAACAAGCCAGCAGACGTCCGGCGACGCGACGTCTCTGGCGTCGATCCTGCAGAAACTGCGCACAATGAACGCCGTCCTCATCGATGTGGCCGGAATGTCCGTCATCATCTGGACGCTGGTGATCTCTTCACTGCTGTTCTGGAGCTTACTGACTGCCCGCACGCTCGGATACCGATTCCCGGTATGGCGATTCGCGATCGTACCGTTACTGTTGTTGACAACGTTGCTAACTTCGGCAGTCCTTGCATCGACGCAGCCACGCGACATGGAAAACGCAGTCATCGTTGCCGGTAACATCACACTGCACGCTGGAGATGGCGATTCGTTTGAATCGGTCCTGTCGCTCGACGCCGCGCAGGGACATCGAGTCCAAATCCTCACGACAAGGGGCGACTGGACTCAGGTCAAAACCCGCCACGGACATGTCGGCTGGATACCTTCACGTGATGTGGAATTGATTTCCATCTGAGGACAGAGTCAAGTGGTTGAACATCGCCGAATGTGACAGTGATTCCGTCATTGTGATTTTCCGGTCTTTCAGGTGTATCCGGAATCAACCCAAGCCGCCGGGTCGAGGCCGTAGAAGCCTTTCAGCACTCTGTAGGTATCGGCATGGTGCAGTTTTAGCGGAGTGGGATATTCAAAGAAGGTTTCCGTGATGACAGCAAAGAACTCCGCAGGATTCGTTGCGCCGTAACAATCAATGAATCCATGATGACCATGACCGCAAGCCGCAACAAGCCGATCGAATTCCGGCTCCAGCACGCTGATCCATTCGTCAAACTGTTCGGTCGTGGCCAGTCGAGGTGTGCCGTTGCAGGATTGGCCGTTCATCATATCCAATTGATGAGCGAACTCATGCAGAACCAGGTTGTGCCCGGGCGTTTCCCTTCGTCCGCCGGATTTCGCATCTGACCACGACAGGATCACCGGGCCGCGCCACCACGCTTCACCCAGGCGAGGCTGTCCGCCCTCCATAACCAGCCCGGCCCGCGAGATGTGAGTTCCCGGCGCGACATAGCCGGTTGGATACACCAGAATCGAAAGCACGTGATCAAAGAGAATCTCTTCCTTCATGCCGACGACCAGCAAACACGCCTGAGCAGCGATTGTGAGTTTGATCTCGTCGGTCAGAGTCAGCCCACCGCAGCCTTCCCAGTTCTTTTCCGCCACGAAGACTTGTATCAGTCGCCTCAGCCTCAGCCGCTGTTCAGGCGTTAGATTGTGGTCATGCGCGACATTGTCGCAAATGATTTCGTTCCAGTGCGACGGGAATGGCGTGGCGAGAATTTTTGCCCGGCGGCGTTTTTTGAGCCAGTCGAAAATCATTGTTTGAAGAGACCTGCGTTTAGGCGAACGACAGTTGAATGAGTACCACCGGAAACCGTGGGCTGGCGCCCAATGGCACTTACTTTCACATAGTAGACCTCACTCTCTGAGTGAGGCAGGCCGCAAAAAACGGCTTTTGGCATTCGTCACTCAGAGAGTGACGGCTACTTTAATCGCAAAGTGAGTGGCATTGGGCTAGCGCCCAGTGGCTGATAAAATCAGCCTGAACGCGCTAGAGTCCGGTTCAATCAATGGTAATTTGTTCTGCCGATCGCCATAGAAAACCAGTCCGCCAGAACAGGCAGAGTAATCGATTTGCGATCCCGCAGAAACTTACGCAATTCGACTGAGGAGAACAAACCTTTGACAACGGTCCATATTTGAACTGCGCAAGCGGTCGTGAGTATCTTTCGCCACTCTGTTATTCTCCGGGGGCGATCGAGAAATCTTCGAACAACCACTTCTTCCTCGGATTGCCAGCGGCAGGACTTCATTTTGTATGCGTTATCGTCTTCTCACGTTGCTCGCGACAATTGCCGGGGTGAGTTTGCTGTTGTCGCCTTGGCCGCCGCTGGGCGTTGCCGGGGAATGGGTTTGGCCTCGGCATCCGCTTCCGGCAGACCTACTTGAGGCGATCGATCGGGTGGCGTCGCCGCTGCTGTGCGGCGTTCTGGTCGTTAGCTTTGCGACGGTTGGAATGCAACGGATCGAAAAGGCCGGACAAATGCAGCGTTTGCTGCTCTTGCTGGGACTGGCATGTGTCAGTTTTCTCTGGCTGAACGCCGTGCGCCAGGCGGCACCGTCGCCTCATCGTGAACTGCGTCCGCTTTGGATCCTGTACGACAAAAATGCGTCCGGATATTTCTTTGAAGCGGCGATCAACGTTACTTCCACGTCTGAGATGCTCGCTGGCTACGAAGCAAGAACCGCAAGGGGCGATGTGCTTCACGAGGGCACACATCCGCCCGGCCTGCTGCTGCTGAATCGCGGTTTGCTGGCGGTCTGCAAGTCCTCGCCCACGATTGTGGAACTTTCGGAGAGACTCCAAAATCAGGAAGCTGTCCGCATGTTTCGCGAACTCGAAACGGCAGCGCGACTTGCCCGTCCATTGTCAAAACCTGAACTTGCGGCGCTGCACTTGTCAGCGCTACTGTCCACGCTCGTAGCCGCCATGACCGTGATTCCTGTGTTTGAAGTCACGCGGCGGCTCAGGGATTCCACAACAGCCTGGCGCGCAGGCGTTCTGATGATCACGGTGCCGACAATTGGGATCTTTGTTCCACGTTCCGATGTGTTGTATCCCTGCACCGGCATGCTGCTGACATGGGCGGCGGTGACCGCTTTGCTCGCAGACAGACGCATGGACCGCTGGGCGTATTCACTGCTGACCGGATTGGTTCTGTTTTGCTGTCTACTGCTGAGTCTCGCGCATTTGCCAGTCGTCGTGATGCTGAGCGTCTTTGCCTGCTGCCACTTGCTGCAGGACTGGAAGAATTGGTGGCGAAAAATTTTCGAGGTGGCTGTTCCGGCGATAGCGACATTCGTTTGTCTTTGCGCCATGTTTCAGCTTGTCACTCACTGCAATTTATTAAACGTATGGCGGATGAATCTCACAAACCACTCAGCGTTTTATTCGCAGTCCGTGCGAACATGGTCAGCCTGGTTTCTGGTCAGTCCGATCGAACTCGCGATGTCCGTCGGATTGCCGATGGCCTGCGTTGCGGTTGTGTCCATCGCACAAATCTGGCAGCCGTTTTGTACGACTGGTTTCAAGTCACTGAAAAGCAATCACTTGTTTGTGGTCGCGTGTGCGGTCACATGGACGCTGCTGTGGTTGTCGGGGAAGAATATGGGCGAAGCCGCGCGACTGTGGTGTTTCGTCACGCCGTGGGTCACGATCGCGGCCGCTCAGCAGCAATCCTGGAACATTGATGTAAATAGACGCAACTGGTTCGCCTTGATCATTGCCCAGCTTGTCGTCGCGACAGTCACAGTAGGCCGCGTCAGCGGCTTTCTGGAATTCTGAGCGGGCGGATTCTGCATTTGTTGGCCATGCAGATCGCCTGCGCCTAGCGCTAAACTTCACGCGGTGCGGATTGATGTCCTTGTTCCGAGGCTCCTGCCTCGGAACACACTGCCCCCGAGGCTCCTGCCTCGCGAGCTTGTCGCTGGAGGCAGGAGCCTCCAGGGCAGTGCGTTCCAGGGCTGGAGCCCTGGAACGAGAATTGATTGCCTCATTCCAAGCCGCGCGGAGTATAACCATTGCGCATTGCGAATGCTGTTGAGAGCCGGATGGGTTTGGCATGCAGCCGATGACCAGCGACGCATCTCCGGATTGCGTTAGAGTCGCATCGCATCCAGGGTGACTCCTGGCAATCTCGTACTATGTTTCGCTAAAGCTGCCGTCCTTTGGCGGGAGCAAAATGATGCGATTCCCGCACAATAACCGCAGTGGTTGAAGCGAGAATTCCACAGCCGGGAGGTGTGGACTCAACAGTGCGATTCTTCACATGTTGCGTTTCTCTTATTGCGTGAGAACCCCCAGTTTTTCGACGGCTCCTCCCGAGTTGCCAGGGTATAGACCAGAAGCTCAACATTTCAGAAATTGCACCTGTTCAGAGTTCCGACGAGTGAGTCGCGAATAACTGAACCGCGCCGAATCTCCACGATTCGACTTTTTTGGTTGGCATTTTGAGCGGCCATCTGGTGATCTCCATGACAAATCCCACCCACAGCAATTCCTATTCGCTTTACTCCCCTGGCGTAGTTGGAAACACAGGCACCTCGAATCGCGTCTATGTGATCGATGAAAACAAGCCCGTCATGAATATCGTTTCACTGCTGCTGGAGCAGGCAGGGTTCGTCGTTCGAGTGTACCGATCCTCTATTGCGTTCGAAGAAGAATTCGCCGACCTGCCTTCCGGAGTGGTTTTCACGGACCAGGTGATGAGTCCGGTGGACGCAAACGACGCTTGTTCTAAAGTGTTGTTGCGACCGGATCATTTTCGGGTGATCGTGGTCCTGGCATACCCGAATACGAAGTTGACTGTGGCGGCGATGAAATTCGGCGCGGTGACGGTGCTTGAGAAGCCATTTGAACGACAGGAGTTGATCGGGGCCGTGAAGGAAGGCTTTCGGCAACTTCAGGAAATCCAGGCATCACGCAACGTCGATCCTGCAGCGACACCCGCAAATCTTGCATTGATGAATAGCTTGACATTGCGGGAACGCGAAATCATTGAGCTGGTTTACGACGGTCATACGAACAAGGCCATCAGCCTCCGCCTGGGAATCCACTGCAAGACTGTGGAAAAGCATCGCAGCAACGTCATGAAAAAACTGGGCGTCTCATCGCTTGCAGAGCTGATTCGCCTCTTAACAGTTCGAGAACCCACGGGGCGATAGATTTCCCAGACACTCTCCGCCGTTTGCTCCGTTTCGCCTCACTGTTTACATGCATGAACGTTCGCCCTTCTATACTTCACAGGGTCAGGAATGAGGCTGTCAATCCTCGTTCCAGGGCTCCATCCCTGGAACGCACTGCACTGGAGGCTCCTGCCTCCAGCGACAATCTCGCGAGCCAGGAGCCTCGGAACAAGGACCTCAATTCAGACCGCCTGAAGTAGAGGGTCCGGAAATTCCATGCCACGATTCGACATTTGCCCAGCCTCATTCATGGATCAACTGGTGGCTGTGCCAATCCAAGTGAACTGCGATCTTGGGCTAAATCTTGCCGACGCCAAACGTAAGTCCCTTTGCCGCAGGATTGTCTGCGGCCCGCCTTTCGGCAATACTTATTGGGTGGCTCGGAAACTGCTGCCGCTTGGGCTAATGAAGATCAATGCAATGATTGAGGATGACGAAATCACGGAGCGCGTTCGGACTGGAGAAGAAGCATTTGCAGCTGGTGATCGGCTGGATGTCGATCTGAGCGTCGTGCAGGAGTTCGACCAACTGACTCGCGACTACTTGAACAAAAAGGACAGGATCGTGAGGGTCTATGGCCACGTCCATGCACAAAGAATCTTGTTTGAGGAGTGAGCATTCAAATGTATGACTCGATCATGGAGCTTTTCAATGTGCGGTTGACTTTCCGCAAACACTCGTTTGTCGCAAACGCCACGGATGAGCGGACATCGATTTGGCATCAAGTCGATGCGACGGACGAGGCCGCTGCCCAATGAAGATTTATCTGGACGTATCTTGCTTGAATCGCCCGTTCGACGATCAGAATCAGTCGCGGATTCGGATTGAGACGGCGGCGGTCACATTAATCTTTGAGCGAATCGATGGCGGACTTTGGCAGCACATTTCATCCGAGATGGCAGAGATCGAGATCGACGCGATCCCCGACAATGACCGCCAAATCCGCGTGCGAATGCTCTTGCCTGGATCCCAGGCTATAATGAAGCTGAACAAGTTGACGTTTCAGCGAGCGGGAGATCTTGAAGGACTTGGTTTCAAGTCCGCCGACGCAGTGCATGTCGCGGCCGCAGAACAAGCCAATGTCGATGTGATCCTGACGTGCGATGACCGTTTGTGTCGTCTTGCAAGACGCCGACAACGACAATTGCGCGTGCAGGTGGCAAATCCAGTCGAATGGTTGAAGGAGATGAAAGATGCTGACGCTTGAGCAGATACGACGTGAGGGATTGCAGGCGCTGCGGGAACGACTTGGCCAGGCGGGCATGATTCGATTCCTCGGTCAATTCGACAACGGGGAAGGCGACTATACAAAGGATCGCCATGAATGGGCTGACACCACATCGCTCGACGAAATTCGCGAATCCGCGCGAGGGTTGAAGCAAAAGAAGAAAGCGTGATCTGATGCCCGGATGCTGCTGGGTTTGCCATCTTTCAATGAATCGAATTCACCGCGAGCGCGGCGGAAGCGTGTAGCCGTGCAGCTCAGCCCGCAGATAAGGGTCCGCCAGAATTCGCTCGAACGAGTATGCCGTCGCAGAGCGTGATGGAGGGATCTGAGGTGATTTCGAATCCGCACCTTGCTGCGTCTGCGTTCGCGGCCTACACAGTGCTGCGACCGCATACTGACTGCATCGTACACCCGTCGCTCCGTCGATGGGAAATGCGGCTTCTCGCCGACGGAGCGGCGGGTCTACTGTATGAAGACAAGTGCCATTCGGCTGAAACCTGCGGCTCCACAAAACGGAGGTGCCCGGCTATGGACCCACCTTCGCGTTGTGCAGGTCGATTTCTACCTTGATACGGTCAGCTTTGGCGCGAAGATAGTCTTCCTGACGACCTCTGCCGATTTTGTGTAGTTCCTGAGCGATGTTTTCGAAAGTGGTTCTCGCCTCAAGCGACTTTTCGTAGAGCGAGATTCGTTCGGCTTTTGACTTTGCCAGGGGAAGTTCGGCTTCCAGGAGTTCACTCTGGGCCTGAAGGACTGAGGATATGTTGCCCTGGCCCGACTGAAAATAAGCCGTTACTACCTTCACCAGTTCTTTCAAAGTGTCTCGGCGTTCTTCCAGTTTGGCGCGGAGTTCAGCGTCTTCGGTCGATGTCGGCGATGCGAGGGCAGGGGTTCCGCGCTGGGTGCTCACAAGAAATGCGGCAAGGACCAAAGAAACAGAAACAATCATCGTTCTCATGGGACGTTCCTTGAGGAGGGAATTGTCGAGTTTGGGCGGATCGCGCAAACCATGGATCTGCCGCAATTTCACCTCCAATCGTACACTGCCGGAAAAATGAAGTCTACTGATGTTAAACGCGGTTTGCGACGTTCCGGCGTTGTTGTCGGCCTCGATGCAGGCTGCTCAACGACTACTTTCGGTTACGGAGGCAGGAGCCTCCGGGCAGTGCGTTCCAGGGCTGGAGCCCTGGAACGAGGATTGTTTACGGTCCGAGTTGTCGGCGGAGTTCGGCGGTGCCGGCGGTGATGGCGTCGTCGATTTTGTCGATGAGTTTTGCGCCAGCTTCGGCCATGTCGGGGCGACCGCCGCCGCCTCCGCCCGCGACTGTGGCGGCAGCTTTGACGATGTTGCCGGCGTGGAGATTTTTCTCCTTGACCAGCGGCTTGCTCACGGCAGCGATCAGAGCCACCTTGCCGTCGATTTCGGCACCCAGAATCAAGGCCAGTGGGCTGTGCTTGTCGCGGAGTTGGTCGGCGAAGTCGCGGAGGGCTTCGCGGGAGACGCCTTCCAGTTTTTTCGCGATGACTTTCACGCCGCCGATTGTTTCGGCCTGAGCCACAAGGCCACCGATCGCATCGGCGACTGAGGCGGACGTGAATTCCGCAATCTGCTTGTGCAGCGTCTTCACTTCATTCTGCAGAGCTTCGACACGCTTGACCAGTTCCGTGGCTTGGGGTGCCTTGAGCATTCGCTGCAACTCGGCGACCAGTTCGTCGGTGTCGCGCCCTTTTTGAACGGCTTTCGATCCAGTGATCGCCGTGATGCGTCGCACTCCTTTGGCGATGGGTTCTTCGGATGTGATCCGACACAGCCCCACTTGTCCGGTGTTCGACAGATGCGTGCCGCCGCATAACTCGACGCTGAAATCGCCCATGGTGACGACGCGGACTTCATCTGGATATTTTTCGCCGAACAACGCCATCGCGCCTTTTTTGCGAGCTTCCTCAATTGGCAGCAGTTCCGTTTTGACGGGTGCTCCGTGCGTGACACAATCGTTAATGATATCTTCAACCTGACGCAGTTCGTCGGGCGTCAGAGCCTGATTGTGGGCGAAGTCGAAACGCAGGGCATCGTTCTCCACTTTCGAGCCGCGCTGCGTCGCATTCTTGCCAACGGTACAGTGCAATGCGTGATGCAGAATGTGCGTCGCCGAGTGCGCTCGACGGATACCCGCCCGACGATTTTCATCGACATGGGCGGTGAGTGATTGTCCGACCGCCAGAGTTCCCTTCGTCAGGTGGCCAACATGAATCCAGAGATCGCCATCCTTCTGCGTATCCGCGACGATGAATTCGACGTCCTTGCCAAGCAGGCTGCCGATGTCGCCCGTTTGTCCACCCGATTCAGCGTAAAACGGCGTGCGATCAAGAGCCACGCCGATCGGCGTTTCGTGTCCCGCATCGGAGAACTCGCTGACGAGTTCTTTGTTGGAAATGATTCCCAGCACGTGACATTCGGCGGTAAGGCCATCGTAGCCCAGGAATTTTGTGCCGCCCTTGCGTTTGAGTGAATCAATTGGCCCGGCACTCATCACAGAATCCGAAAATGCACCGGTGCCGCTAGTCGCTTCGTGGCGTTTGCGGGCTCGGTCATAACCTTCATGATCGACTTTCAGTCCGCTCTTTGCCGCCAGCGTGTCCGTGAGTTCGATCAGGAAGCCGTAGGTCTGATGCAGGTCGAAGGCATCCTCACCGGAAATCACACCGCTCGATTTTGCCCGCTGAGCCAGCTTATCGAAGCGCGGCATTCCACGATCGACAACGTCCAGAAACTGCTCCTCTTCCAGCCTGATCACATTGGACACCGACTGCACGGTATCGACAATCTCCGGATAGCCGTGCTTCATGCCTTCGACGATCGCAGGCACGAGTGAATGCAGGAATGGCGTCTTTTTGCCAAGCAGATAACCTTCCATCGCGGCGCGACGGAGCAGCAGGCGGACGATATAGTCGGCGTTGTTCGGTCCTGGGTTCGCTCCTTCGTGAACAGCAAAGGTGCAGGCGCGCATGTGATCGGCAATTCGACGACACGCGCGACCGTGGGCGGCGTCATAGGAATACTTCAGTCCCAGCGCGTCACCGGCGGCGATACACATCGGTTTCAGAATATCGATTTCGAAATTGCTGAGCACGCCCTGCAGACAGGACGCACAACGTTCGAGTCCCATGCCGGTGTCGATGTTCTTCTTCGGCAGCGGATGCAGATTGTTGGGTGGGTCGCCGACGCGGTTGAACTGCGTGAAGACCAGATTCCAGATCTCCACCGGCTTCGTGGCACCGGGTGCCAGGTAATAGATTTCCGAGCACGGCCCGCAAACGCCGTCGGGCCCCTGCGATGGCGCGGACGCTGGCCAGAAGTTTTCTGATTCGTCGAGACGGCTGATGCGATCCGTCGGGAGCTTGACTTCCTTGTGCCAGATATCGAACGCTTCGTTGTCATCCAGATAAACGGTGACGGTCAGCCGTTCCGGATCCAGCCCGAGCCATTGCCGGGCCGTCAGAAATTCCCAGGCCCAGTGAATCGCATCCTTCTTGAAGTAATCGCCGAAGGAAAAGTTGCCGAGCATTTCGAAAAATGTGTGGTGGTAGGCGGTGATGCCGACGTTTCCGATGTCACCAGTTCGCAGGCATTTCTGGCTGGTGGTGGCCTTGGTGAATTCCAGCGGTCCGATGCCGAGGAACTGGTTCTTGAACTGATTCATGCCCGCCGGCGTGAACAAAACCGTTGCATCGTCTTTGGGGATCAGGACGTCGCTGGGCCGACGGACGCAGCCCTTGGTTTCAAAGAACGCCAGATATTTTTCACGTAATTCGTCAGTTTTCATGTGGTCCGCAGCTCTGGCGTTCCTGCCAGTAAAATCCGATTGTGAGTCAACCTGTGGCCCAATCCGGAACCGGGCAATTTTTCAAGACCGAGCATCTTAGAGCCGCGAGGCCGGGTTTCAAAGGTGGCTTCCGGTTTTATCTTTGGCGGGGCCGTAAGCTGACTGGAGTTGTCCTCTTAAGGCATTTGCATATTGCTGTCGCACGATCGATGACACGTTCGGATTTATGCTCACTCATTAAGCCAGCGACTGACCGTTGTAGGCAACGAATGGCAGGTTGAATGTTTCAGCGACCGCAAGGTTCGTGACACGACCGTTCAGCAAATTCACGGCTGACGCCAGTCCAGGGTCATTTTTGCAGGCGTTGTGCAATCCGCTGTTGGCGATCCGCAGGACATACGGAAACGTGACATTACACAGTGCATACGTGCTGGTTCTGCCAACGGCTCCCGGCATATTTGTGACGCAGTAGTGGACGATCCCATCGACGATGTACGTCGGATCGGTATGGGTCGTCGGTCGCGACGTTTCCAGGCAACCGCCCTGGTCGATGCAGACATCAATGACGACGGCACCGGGCTTCATCAGCTTCAGATCCTCAGCCGTCACCAAACGCGGCGCGCGGGCACCGGGGATGAGGACTCCGCCGATCAGGAGGTCAGCCTTCAGGAGCTGTTCCCGAATGTTGTGACGGTCGCTGAAGAGCGTGTTGACGTTGGCTGGCATCACGTCATCCAGCTGTCGCAGCCGATCGACACTGATATCCATAATGACGACATCGGCCTGAAAGCCCGCCGCGATTCGAGCCGCGTTTTTGCCGACGACGCCACCACCCAGAATCGTAATGTGGGCCGGCGGAACACCGGGGACGCCACCGAGCAGAATACCGCGACCTTCCTGAGGCCGCTCAAGAAACTTCGCGCCCTGCTGGATACTCATCCTCCCGGCAACTTCACTCATGGGAGTCAGCAGCGGCAGGTCCCGGTTTCGACCCTGCAGTGTTTCATAAGCAACGGCGATCGCTTTTGATTCCAGGAAGTTGTGCGTCAATTCCCAGTCTGCCGCAAAATGAAAGTAGGTGAACACAATCTGACCGTGCCGAAGCAATTGCCATTCGGAAGGCAGGGGTTCCTTCACCTTGACGATCAGATCGGCTGCGGAAAAAATTTTCTGTGCACTCGCAACGAGCGTGGCACCACAAGCGGCATACGCTTCATCCAGGATTCCACTTCCAGCCCCCGCGCCACGCTCGATCAGCACCTGATGCCCGGCCTTTGTCAGTTCTTCCACACCACTCGGCAGCATCGCAACACGGTATTCGTCTGATTTAATTTCTGTGGGAACACCAACGATCATCGTGAAGCAACCTTGTAGTTAGAAGGCGGCATTCTGCCGCCGCAAATCAATGTCTGAATCAATACGAACACGGCGGCAAGATGACTCCGGTACAATTTTCGACTAAATCAACAGCCCGCTAGCGCGTGGCGGCTGATTTGTTAAGGATGCGTGCAAAAACAATTTCCGTACGACGGACTTCCAGTCCGCTGAAAACCCGCGACGGACTGGAAGTCCATCGTACAAATCGGGATGTTGTTTTTGTACGCATCCTAAGCCTCCAGCGCTTCCCAGCGTGCAAAGCAGTGCGTCAGTTCCGCTTCAATCTCAGCCAGCTCCACAGCCGCTTTGCCGATGCGTTCTCCGCCGGACTGATAAAAACCGAGGCTGGCCATCTCGTCGTGCAGTTTTTTCTGACGCTGCTCCAGACCAGCGATGCGACTCGGCAGTTCGTCGAGTTCCCGCTGTTCCTTGAAGCTAAGTTTTTTCGCCTTGACCGCACTCGTCACAGTACCGCCCTGTGAATTCGAGCTGAACTTAGCGGACGGCGATGGCTCCGCGATGGCTGCGGCGTCGCGAGCGGTCTGCAGGCGTTGTTCTTTGGTTCGCAGCCAGTCATCGTAGCCGCCGTCGTATTCGCCAATTTCGCAGTTGCCTTCGAACACGATCGTGCTGGAAACTACGTTGTTCAAAAACGCGCGGTCATGGCTGACCAGCAGGACGGTGCCGTTGAATGTCGGCAGCATGTCCTCGAGTAACTCCAGCGTCTCCGCATCCAGATCGTTCGTCGGTTCGTCAAGCACCAGGATATTGGCGGGCCTTGACATCATCTTGGCCAGCAGTAGACGATTGCGTTCGCCACCGCTCAGAAAACTCACCAGTGTCTGGGCTCGTTCGGGCGAAAAAAGAAAGTCCTGCAGAAAGCCCATGATGTGCCGCTTTTGGCCGTTGATCATCAGGAAATCGGTGCCGTCACTGATGTTCTCACGAGCCGACTTGGTCTCATCCAGCTGATTGCGGAGTTGATCGAAGTATCCGACGGCAAGATTTGTCCCGAGCCGCACTTTGCCTTCCGTTGGAGTCAGCTGCCCGAGCAGGATTCGCAAAAGCGTGGACTTGCCCGCGCCGTTGGGACCAATGATGCCGATGCGATCGTTTCGAAAGACGGTTGTGGTGAAGTTGCGAATGACGGGGTCGCCCCCGAATGAGTGTGTCACGTTTTCCAGTCGCGCGACCAGTTGCCCGGAACGTTCGGCTTCCTGCAAAAACATCTTTGCCGTACCGACCTTATTGCGCCGCTCCCGACGTTCTTCCCGCATTTCCTTCAGGGCTCGAACACGTCCTTCGTTGCGGGTGCGGCGAGCTTTCACGCCCTGGCGAATCCAGCGTTCTTCTTCCGCCAGTTTTTTGTCGAATTGTGCCTGTTCAATGGCTTCTGCGGCCAGCAATTGATCCCTTCGCAACAGAAACGTCTGGTAGTCGCAGGTCCAGCCGAAAAGGCGACCACGATCGACTTCGACGATGCGACTGGCCATGTCCTGCAGGAACACACGGTCGTGGGTCACGAAGATAAGAGTACCCGAAAAACGCTTCAGAAATCCCTGCAGCCAGACGATCGAATCGATATCCAGATGGTTCGTCGGTTCGTCCAGCAGCAGCACGTCAGGTTCACGGATCATTGCTGTGGCAAGCAGCACACGACGTTTCATCCCGGCGGAAAGATTTGAAAATTTTTCATCAGCGGGTAACTGCATTTCCGCCAGCAATTCATCAAGGCGGTCCGCTGCCGACCATTCTTCGGCGTCGGCCAGAGCGTGACTGGCATCCTCGTAGGCTTTGTGCTCTTTGGCTGTTAATTCAACGCCGTCGTGGAGTTTGCGGCCAATGTTTCGATACGCTCCCACAGCGGCACACAGCGGTCCAAATCCTGCAGCAGCGATTTCAAAGGCCGTGCGGTTTCCTCCGTTGGGAACTTCCTGATCAAGTCGCGCCACAACGGCGTCGGACTGCAAATCGACTGATCCGTCGTCAGGCTTCAGGGTTCCCGCGATGAGTTTCATCAGCGTCGATTTACCGGCTCCGTTGCGTCCGACGAGGCCAATTCGTTCGCCACGTTCGACGTGCAACGTGATGCCGTCGAGCAGATTTGGTCTGGAATAAGTGAACGTCAAATTGTTAAGACTGAGCAGTGCCATAGGCCCGATTGTAACCGAACCTGCACTCCAGGCGAGCGGCCATGCACCGAATTATCAGGGACGGCAGAACCATGCCGCTCGGCAGAAATGATGTTGGGCATCATTCAGATTGGCATCGTCCCGGATCCGTGATTCCCCTGTGATTCCCCGTAGGCGAGCGGCAGATGGTGTTATACATGGAAAGAAGCCCGGCTTCTCGGAGAAGCCGGGCTTCTGGTGGCAAAACGTATTCTGCCACTCGCCCTATTGAATGGTGTGGCGAGCGTGATGGTCGTATGTTAGATTGCGAGCAGAGGACATTTGCAGGCGTGAGATCGTTATCATGCCTGCTGTGAACGAAAAGGGTGGCTCGTGCAGAGTTGCCCGCATGCGAGCTTCAATGAAGGCAAAATTTCGATGGATGAACGCGGCAAAGGAGCCCAGGACTGGTACAAAAAAGGCACGGAGGCCATGAACCACAAGAACTGGGATTACGCCATCAAAGCCTTCGGCATGTGCGTTGTCCTGATGCCGGAAGTACTGTTGTATCGACAGTCCAAGCATGGCTGCGTCCGCAAGAGCTACGATGACAACGGTTCTGGCGCGAGGATGGCCGGGATGCGACTCATGGGCATCCGCGGACGGATTAAGAAATGCCGCATGCAGAAGGACTGGAAAGGCGTTGAGACGGCTGCCGAAGAAGGATTGCTGGTCAATCCGTGGGACGCCCAGCTGATGTTTGACCTCGGCGACGCCTGCGAAAACCAGCAGAATATGAATGTCGCTCGCTATGGTCTGGAGCGCGCCGTCGAATACGACAAAGACAACATCGAATACAACCGCCGCCTCGGAAAACTGCTCATCGAACGTCGTGACTACAAGCCCGCGCGGGCCTGTTTTGAACGCATCTATAAACTCGACCCAAATGACGGTGACGCGCGAACCATGATGAGTCGAGTTGACGCGGAAGCCACGATGGACCGCGGCGGCTACGACAATGCCGACACTACACGTGACGTGAAAACTGAGCAGCCAGCCGCGCCGGTCAATGCGTATGAAGAGGACCGCCGGGCTCGCAAAGGAACCCCCAAGTCCGCCGACGCTCCTGGCGAATCAGAAGAAGCCGACCTGCTTCACGGAATTCGCAAGGATCCCAAGAACCTCAATCTCTATCTCAAGCTCGCGGACGTCTACATCAAGGACCGTCAGTTTGGGAAGGCTGTGGATCAATACAACAAAGCTCTGGAAGTCTCCAACGGCAATGCCGACATTCGCGAACAACTCAACGAAGTTCAGCTGTTGATGCTTCGCAATGATCTCAGCGAAGCGGAAGATCGGGCTCGGAAGAATCCGGGCAAGGAACGACTTGTCGAAAAAGTCAAAACCATGCGATCGGAACTGCTGGGCAAAGAAATGGAATTCTTCACGCACAGTGTCGAGCTACACCCGAACGATATGCGGAAGAAGTATGAACTTGCCCAGCGGTATATTCACAAAGATGTCAAGCAGCCTGCCAAAGCGATTCCGTTGTTGCAGCAAGCGGTGTCCGATCCACGCATCAAGGTGGATGCACTGGTGTTGCTTGGTGAATGTTTTGCAAAAGACGGCAAGCTCGATCTGGGCCGCAGGCAGTTCGAAAAGGCCCTGGACGGCCTGAGCGCGGCCGACAAACCAGATGCTTTCAAAACGGCACACTATTACCTTGGACGCATCTACGAAAAAGGTGGCAAGAAAGATCAAGCCGAACATCACTACGGGGAACTTCTGGCCGTTGACTACGAATACAAAGATGTCCTCAAACGCCTTGAGGGTCTTCAGGGTGGGGCAGACAAGGGAATCGTTGAAGATGCTGAAGATGCCGAATGACAGGCCGTGCCGCCAAATGCCAGCGGAGAAACGCCGCAGCGGACCGGAGGTCAACGAATGCGGGACTTCGAGATGGTAAACTCAATCTTCACCCTTTCCAAGTCAGGTTCACGTTATTCGGAAGGCTGAGCGTGGTCTTGAGACATTCTTCAAAATAAAGAATTTCGACGTAGACGCTGAAGTGCCTTCCGATCGTTTCGCATTGAATTCGATAAATCCGCCCAGGAACACGATGATCAATGATTACCGGATTAGCCAAATTGTTGGCTATTGGGACGGCAAGGGTATCTCAAAGGACCCTGTGTCTGTGACAGTGCCGCCTGCTTCAGTCAAAAAGGACGCACCGATCGACTCGGATCGGTGAAGAGTGTCTTTTCTGGACAGAAGCTTGATTCTGGCACCATTCGTGGCGTTCGTGCTGTGGCGGTCCTGTTTGATGGCGCTGTAAGAAATGCGGGCTGGAACAGTGGCAACTCGTTGCAAAATGCTCGCCTCACACTACCATTCTGACAGGGGTGGGCTTTCAGCCCACTGAGTTTGCGCCAGGGAATAAATGATGAGTCTGAATCACGTTGAACGCGGATCTGAGTTACTGCCAAAGATCGAGGCTTCTGATCCCAGCAGCAGCCACGCAGGTACGACACCCGGCAGTTTCGCCCGCGCGTCGAGAATTGCGGCAGGGCGGCAGGGAGCGTTGACTTTTGCGTCGCCCGACACGCCCGGAATGCCGCTGCCGTCGGAAAAAACGGCATGGGATTTCATGCCTCCCGACTGGACGGTGCAATCCGGCTTCGAGTCCAATTATGAACTGGCCGCCGCGTGGCAGCCTCCGGCAGGGTTTGAAGCGAGCACGCAGCTTGAATTCGCCCGCCTGGGAATCACGACCCCCGAGATGCATCGCGTCGCCGAACACGAGCACCATCTGACTGCCGAACAGATTCGGGACGAAGTTGCTGCCGGTCGAATGGTGATCCCGGCCAACAAGCAACATCTGAAATACAAACTGGAACCGATGTGCATTGGTCGTGCTTCTCGCACCAAGATCAATGCCAACATGGGAGCCTCACCGGTCTCCTCCGGGACCGACGAAGAAGTCGAAAAACTGAAATGGGCCGAACGCTGGGGCGCGGATACCGTCATGGATCTGTCCACCGGCGGTGATCTGGATGCCTGCCGCGACGCGATCGTCCGCAACAGCACGGTGCCGATCGGTACGGTTCCCATCTATTCGATGATCATTGGTCGTCGGATCGAAAGCCTGACCATGGAGATGGTGCTTGATTCTCTCGAACATCAGGCGCAGCAGGGAGTTGACTATTTCACGATCCACGCCGGCGTGCTGCAGGAACACCTGCCGCATGTTCGCGACAGACTGATCGGAATCGTTAGCCGTGGTGGTTCACTGCTCGCCAAATGGATGATTCACCACGATCGCCAAAACCTGATGTATTCGCACTGGGAAGACATCTGCGACGTCATGCGTCGACACGACGTGACGTTCAGCATCGGTGACGGTCTGCGTCCTGGCGGTTTGGCTGATGCGACCGACGTTGCTCAATTGGCTGAACTTTCCACGCTGGGTGAACTCACAGAACGAGCGTGGCGGAAAGGAGTCCAGGTGATGGTCGAAGGGCCAGGCCACGTGCCGCTCGACCAGATCGAATTCAATATGAAGCTACAGCGTCGACTGTGTCACGGCGCGCCGTTTTATGTGCTCGGGCCGCTCGTGACGGACATGTTCCCCGGCTACGACCACATCACCAGTTGCATCGGCGCAACAAACGCGGCGTGGCATGGTGCCAGCATGTTGTGTTATGTCACTCCCAAAGAGCATCTGGGACTGCCCAAAAAGGACGATGTGAAACAAGGGTGCGTCGCTTACAAAATCGCGGCCCACGCAGCGGATGTGGCACTGGGAATTCCCGGTACTCGCGACCGCGACGATGAACTCACCAAAGCCCGCGCGGCGCTCAACTGGCAGAAACACTTTGATCTCAGCTTCGATCCGGACACGGCTCGAGCCTACCACGACGAAGACCTGGACGTTGACACCGACTTCTGTGCCATGTGCGGCCATGACTGGTGCAGCGTCCGAATCAGTAAAGAGATCCAGGAATTCGCCAGCGGTAAGGCCAAAGAATTCGAATGGGACAAAGCGAAAGTCACGGACGCTCTGACGTCGGAACAAAAAGAGATTCTGGAAAAACGCGGCGTGCTTTCCCCGGACGAAATTCATCGACTGGCCAGCAAGACAAAGAAAACCGTCGGTGCCGACGAAGGCAAAGCCGGTTGTCACAGCGATCTGGTCGATGCGGAAGGCGCGAAGACGATCCAGGTCGTGCAGTTGGGTTCACCGGTTGATTGAGTGAATTGAACGAGCGGCAAGGCGTTCATTATACTTCACGCGGTTTTGATTGATGTCCTTGTTCCGAGGCTCCTGCCTCGGAACACACTGCTCCCGAGGCTCCAGCCTCGCGAGATAGTCGCTGGAGGCAGGAGCCTCCAGTACAGTGCGTTCCAGGGCTGGAGCCCTGGAACGAGAATTGACAGCCTCATTCCAAGCCGCGTGGAGTGTAAGTCAACAGCCTGCGAGCTGGATGGGGGCTTATGACTCGGAGGGCTGACGCCCTGCCGCTCGTGCCCCAAAAAGAACGACCAAAAAATGCTCCTCCTGGAGATCTGATCTGTGTCAATTGCTCCCGTAGAAAAAGATATCGCTGAAGACGAAGAAATTCATTCTTCGTCACGCAAGGCAGATCGCACAATTCACGACCACGAAACGACCGGTCGGCGAACTCAATCTGACATCCAGCAGTTCGCGGATGACGATGACGATCCGGCTCCTGTGCGGAAAAAAGGCAAACGGCGCAGTTCGACGCACTTGAAAGCCGTGCCGGAAACACTGGAACTTCGAGAACAATTAAAGGCGGCCGCCGAAGAGTACGCTCGCACACTCGATCGCAGCCGCGCGTTTACGCGGAACGAACTCGAACGACACGGTCGGGCGTTGCTGGATCAGATGGGGCTACCTGAGAAATTTCTCGGTTTCTCGATGGTCATGGTCGGCAACTTTTTCTGGAAACAGCAGTTCCTCGCGATTCCATTCAATAGACGTATGCTGTTGCTGCCTCACTGCCTGAAACACGCAGCGGGTTGCCCGGCGGAGTACACTCAGTTTGGACTCGACTGCGAACGCTGCGGCGCGTGCTCGATCGCTGATTACAAGGTCCGCGCGGAACAACTCGGTTACAAAGTGCTTGTCGCCGAAGGATCGCCGGTTGTCCTCAAGATCATTGTGTCCGGATACATCGACGGTATTCTGGGCGTCGCCTGTCTGAACGTGCTTGAAAAAGCCATCGACAAGGTGTTGATCGCCGGTGTGCCGTCGTACGCCGTGCCGCTGCATTCAGGCGACTGCCTCAACACGACGCTTGATGAAGTCTGGGTTTGGGATGTGCTGGACAAGTACGAGCCGCTACCCGAAAAACCAACGACCAGTTATATCCCGCTGATGCGCGCGTCTGCGAAGATGTTTGAATCTGACTTCGATCGCCTGCTGCCGCGAATTCGCACAAAGGACGAATCTCGCCGCGAATCGCCGGTCGCGTTTACGGAAAAAATTGCCTACGACTGGCTCAGCAAGGGCGGCAAACGATTCCGTCCGTTCATCACGCTGGCGGCATGGCACGCGGCCTCCGGAAAACTTTCGCTCAACATCGGCAACGAGACTCCCGAAATCCCTGACGCGGTCGCCCGTGTGGCAATGGCGATCGAAGCATTTCACAAAGCGTCACTGGTCCATGACGACATTCAGGACGACGATCAGTATCGCTACGGTCGCGAAACCCTGCATCGACAGCATGGGGCCGGACACGCGATCAACATTGGCGACTATTTGATTGGCCTGGGCTATCGTTTGATTCATGCTGCCCGCGACCTGAGCCCTGAAGTGGCGATCGATGTACTCAACAGCATGTCGATCGCTCATATTCGGCTGTGTGACGGTCAGGGCGCGGAGATGGCGTTTCAACAGTCTCCGGACTGGAATCTCACGCCGCTCGATGCGCTGCAGATTTACTCGCTGAAGACATCGCCAGCCTTCGAAGCGGCTTTGTACGCCGGTTTGCGAATGGCCGATCATCCGCTCGCGAAGACTGATCTGGTGCCTCAATTCTGCCGTCACGTCGGCGTGGCGTTTCAAGTTCTGAACGACCTCAAAGACTGGCAGGGTGACTCAGACAACAAATTGGTGGCTGGTCAGGACGCTTTGGCGCTGCGCCCCACGGTGCTGTTGGCTCTGGCGCTGAAGGACGCGGATGAGTGTCAAAAGGCGGAATTGCAGGAACTCCTCGCTGAGAATTCCGATAGTTCGCCGAACCACAAACGCATCGACCGACTGAAGGAGATTTTCCAGGCGTGTGACGTGTTCGAAAAAGCGGAATTCTATGTCGAACGGTCGCGTGAGAAGGCTGAAGCACTGGTGGCAGAAATCGAAGATGAACCAATCCGCGATCTGCTGCACTTCTTTATCGAGACAGTGCTGGCCAGAGAATTACCGCCGACGCCGCTGGAAGAGATGGGCACTGTGGTTGTGCCACTCGGCAGCCGATCGCTGTCTCCGGCACTGCCGATGGTTTCCGGTCCTGTGGAGTTGAAGATTCCGGAGTTGAGTTCGACGTAGGGGTCATGAAGATAGTGCTGGCGTTATTCCATCGGGTGCGATCTGTCCAATCGGGAGTAAATGCGGGGGTTTTCGGATTCTTGTCGATCAAAATGATCGGAGTCCAGGCAGACTTCGTGTGTGGCCCCGCTGGCTTAACGCCAGCGGACCAGGGTTTGGCGACTAACCACGCCAATCCAGACGAAGCGGCTCCCCATCCGACCTCGCGTCGGTGGAAGCCCGGTTTGGCAACTCGGAATCGCAAGGTGTTCGAGCCACGGACAACCGTTGCTCGAAGTTGTCAAACCCGGCATCCACTGGCATGAAGCCAGTGGGGGGCCAAAGCATCAGTTTGTTCTTTCAGTAGTTGCCAAACCTGGTGTCCACCGGCGTGAAGCCGGTTGGGGACCACGAAATTCGAAAACGCAAAGTCGCCACTCAAATTCATGTCTCAAACGACCGCCGTTCCGTCAACTCCACTACATTCTCATCATGCTCTCAACCAAAATGTCCCACAGGACACCGGACTGGACAAATCGCACCCTCACGAGTGAATCCGTCGCATCGACCAGATCCGATCGGCCAGGATTTCAGGGGATTCTTCACCGGACATTTCCAGCGGCAGGCATTCCTCCAGATTGCGAAACCATGTGTGCTGACGTTTGGCAAACTGTCTCGTTGAAATCTTGATCTGCTCCATCGTAGCGGCGAGTGTAATTTCTCCTTCCACGTGGCGGATAAGTTCCCGATATCCGAGTGCCTGTCGGGCCGTTCGGCCTGGTGGCGGATCATGCGTTAGCAGAGCCCGCGTTTCTTCGAGCCAGCCTTCCTCCATCATCTGGTCGATCCGGCGATTGATGCGATCGTGAAGCCACTTTCGAGGCGGGGACAGCCAGACGACGCACGCTGGCTGATGCTCGGGCGGTCGAGGTTTATGATGTTGGTCTTCAGACAATGGCTTGCCCGTCAATTCGAAGACTTCGATCGCCCGAATGATTCGTCGCATGTCGTTTGGGTGGAGTCGTCGCGCCGTGACTGGATCGCGCGTGGTAAGTTGACCGTGAAGCCACTCCGGTCCGTTCTCGATGGCCAGTTGCTGCCATCGATTGCGGAGGTTCCAGTCAGCGTCGGGACCTTCGAACATCCCGCGCAGAATGGACCGCAGGTAGAGGCCGGTCCCGCCGACAAACAACGGAACGCGATCGCGTGAAACAATGTCATTCACAGCGTTGAGAGCCAACTGGACGAACTCGGTCACGCTGAAGTCTTCGGCAGGATCAGCGATGTCGATCATGTGATGGCGAACACTTTGCTGGTCGGCTGCGGAAGGTTTGGCGGTGCCGATGGACATGCCTCGATAGATGGCCATGGAATCGAGCGAAATGATTTCCGCATTCAGGCCATGCGCCAGATGAATGGCGGCGGCGGATTTCCCGGACGCGGTTGGTCCGGCGACAAACCAGCATCGCTGCAGCAATGAGACCGGGAACTCCATGTGATTCTGCCGACTTTCGTTCGTCCGTGACAACAAGAACTGACCGCGATACCATTGGGTGCCAGCTGCCGGTACTGAAGCGAAAAATACCTGACCCTACCAGATTCTATGTTTGCTGGAAAAAACTGGGTTTGATGAAATGAGATAAATACGGGAACCTTCGTTTGCTAAGAACGGAGGGCTCGAGCATGGACGCTCAACACCAAACCCGGTCGTGTCGTCGGGAGCGAACTGAAGTCAGTCAAAAAACGCCACGCGGATCGCGGCAGATTTGTATTCCAATGGACAGGGAAAAGTAAGCACCCATGCGTAAGTTTTCGGGCATAACAATGGATTGCGGAAACGCAGTATCCGGAGACTGACGTCTCGCGGCTCGCCGGGTTCCCGGCGAGCGGGGGACGTCAGTCCCCTGATTGTGATTCCTGCGATTATGCAATTGAACTTATGCA
>Ga0154020_10002210_pt1 | contig 23631 bp, 16 predicted proteins | sample Klosneuvirus_201_FD_109709 | JGI IMG/M metagenome (GOLD analysis project Ga0154020, IMG submission 109709) | Active sludge microbial communities from wastewater, Klosterneuburg, Austria - Klosneuvirus_20160825_MG | ecosystem: Engineered > WWTP > Aerobic digester > Activated sludge | place...
TCTCTTTGGAGCTACGGACCGAGGCCACCGCGCAGGAGCTGGCCGAGCTGCGGGCGAACCTGCAGGGCACTGGGCTCATCGCTGGCTATGGGCGCGCATGGATCGACGAGGGCAGGGTGCTCGGCACGATGTGCTCGAACCTCGACCTGGCGCTTTTGGCGTCGGTGCTCGCCGATCTCCCGGCGGCGAGCACCGAGCTCAAGATCTCCTTAGGACCTGAGCACTGCGCGTCGTTCAAGCTCTACGCCGCGTAGCTGAGCTCGACCCGCAGGTGCGCCTGGTTCCCGCCGGCGTGCATGACCGCCTCCGGCGAGGGCCCGAGGATGCGCGCGCCAACGCTGACGCAGAGGTTCAGCGAGGCCGCGTTGTCCCAGCGCACGTCGGCGACCGCCTTTTTGTATCCCTCGCTGCCGAGCCGCTCCAGGACCGCCAGCATCAGTTCGCGCGCCACTCCGGCCTTAGCGTGCCGAGGGTCGACCGCGGTCGCGTAGACATAGGCGGTGCCTTCGCCGAGTGACCACGCCTCGGAGGGCCGGACCACGACCTCAGCGAAGCCAAGCACCACTGCGGCCCGGCGCGCCGCGAAGACCCGGCCCGCGCCCCGCTCCCGCACCGACTCCAGATACTCCGCCGGCGTGCCCCGAAACTTCCCGAAGCCGACCGCCTCCGAGATCTTCATGACCAAGGGCAGCTCTCGCGACGAGGGACCGAGCTCCACGACTTCGATGTTCATGGCGCCTCCTCAGCCGCCCCAGCCGGGGCTCATCGCCTTATTGAGGTCGCCCAGCGAGATCCCGAAGGGACCCTTGAGCCGCTCGTAGAGGCCGGGGGTGTTGAGCACCTGGTTGACCGCCTCCTTGAGCTCGGGCGGCGCGCTGTCGCTCCCGAGCACGCGCTCGAGATCCGACTTGCTGGCAGAGTTGAACTTCCCCGTCCCGACTTGATCCCAGTGCTTACGGATCTCGGCGATCGCGTGGGCTTGGCTGCCGGGCGCCAGGTTGTTCGGGTTCAAGGCGTCGAGGCCGTCGAGCGTGTGGTTGCCGGGCGAGAGCACCGTGTTCAAATCCCCCTTGGTCATCCCGCCCGAAGGCCCATCGCCGTGCGCCTTGGTGATGACCTCCAGCGCCTGCGGGTTGTTCAAAAACGCGTTGGCGGCGGCCTTGACCTCGGGCGAGGTCGTGTCCGATGCGATGGCGTTCTCGAGGCTCTTCTTGGTGATGCTCTGGCCGAACTTCCCGTTCTCCGAGACTTGCTCAAAGTTCTGCTGCAGGACCGACGAGGCCTCGCGGACCGACATCCCTTCTCCGGCCGGGAGCCGCCCCAGGCCCTCGAGACCCTGAAAGTACTGGGCGAAGGGCGATCCCCCGCCCGGCAGAACTCCGCCCATGAGCTCGGGGCTGAAGCCGCCGCTCGGCATCCCCAGGGCGCCCGGACCAAAGGGGCTCTGACCGCGCATCATCTGGATCAGCGCGGCTGCGGCGCTGGGATCGAAGCTGCCGTAGGGCAGGGGCAGGCCTGCGCCGCCCGAGGGCAGCGAGAAGGGCAGACCCGGGCTCTGGGCGTAGGCGTCGCCTTGCGGCCGGTGCATGCGGCTCCCGCTCGGGAAGTCGAGGCGGAAGGGGACATCGACGTTGCCGGCGACGTGGACCTGATCGAAGCCGCGGCCGGTGTTGATCGCGAGGCGGCTCAGCTCTTGGCGGTTGAACGCGAAGTCTTGGCCGTTGACGTTGACATGGTAAAGACCGTCGAGGCCGCGGGCGACGTTGATCGCGTCGTTGCCGGCGCCGCTGCTCAGGGTGATCTGACCGGATGGATCGCGGCTGACGCTGGCGCGACCGTAGCTAGGACCTTCGCCGAACAAGCTCGGCTGGACGGGAGTGTAGGATCCGTTAACGAACATCTCTTTCGTACCTCCTGGTGCACGGCGCGCGTCTCTCTTTCGCGAACCGTGAGCTCGGAGGTATCGGCTTCACCGGACCCGAGATGCTCGAAATTCATTCATTTCAAATGCTTAGCAGGGGAGTGCGCGCCACGCTGAGGGCGCGAGGTCTCGCCAAACGCGCAGCGTTGATCAGAAGCCAGCCTTCGTCGCCGCTTCTTGGAACTCGTTGTGCGACTGCACCAGCTTCGCGTAGCTCGCGTTCTCTCCCGTAATCACCGGCAAGGTCTGCTCCTTCATCTGCATGATCGCCGCGTCGAAGGCGGGGTTCTGACCTTTGTGGTAGCCCTTCAGCTTCTCGGTGCCGAGATCGTAGACCTTGGCCATCGCCAAGTATGGGTCCTTGGGCAGATCGGGGACGTTCGGCGGCTTGGGCGGGCTGACTTTGCCTCCGCCTCCTCCGCCGCCACCTCCGCCGTTGTTGGGCCGCGGCGCGGGGCTCGGCCTCGGGGCCGGGGCGGCCTTTTCCAGCGCGGCCAGCGTGTCCTTATCGACGACCCCGGTGTCCGGGAGATCGTGGGCGCGCTGGAACTCTTGGACTGCTGCCTCGGTCTTGGGGCCGTAGAGGCCGTCGACGGAGATCTTCTGTCCGCTCCGGCGCAAGGCAGCTTGCACTTCGGTCACGCCGCTGCCGGAGTCACCGCGGCCCATCGAGGCGCTGCCGTTCTTCACGTCACCGTAGGCGGGGCCGGGACGGTAGCTCTCTTGGGTCGCGACCTCCGTGCCGGTCTGGAACTTCTTCCAATTGCTGCCCGGGAGATCGGGGTTGATGCCGAGGAGCAAGGGATCGCGCCTGAGCTCGGGATTCACGCCGCCGAGCAGGAGGTCAGCCTTGAGGTCGGGGTTCACGCCGCGGAGCAGGGGATCGGTCGCCGGGCTCGTGGTCTTGGGGAGGGTCGCTGCGCTGCTCATGTCGAGACCAACAGCACCTCGCATGCCAGACCTCGGTGGAGCGGCCGGCCTCTGAGACTGGCGCGGTCCAGCGCAACAGGGGACGTCACCGCGCTGACCGCCTTGGCCGCCGCTTCGCCCCGTGGCAGGCTCGCCCCGCCCGTGGCCCCCTACCGCATCCTCTACCACCACCGGATCCGCGCCGATGATGGACAAGCGGTACACGTGCGCGAGCTGATCGCCGCGCTGCGCGAGGCGGGCCACGAGGTCCTGGAGTGCGCGCTGGTGCAGAAGTCGGGCGGCGGTGAGGCGGCCGCGAGCGGGGCGCGTTTTTGGCAAGGGCTCTCGTTGCCCCGCCGCGCGGTCGAGGTGCTGGAGGTCGGCTACAACGCTCGCGGCGCCCTCATGCTGGCGAACGCCGCGCGCAGCTTTCGCCCGGACTTCGTCTACGAGCGTCACTCGCTGCACCTCGGCGCGGGGCTCTTGGCGGCGCGGGCTTGGCGGGTCCCGCTGCTCCTCGAGGTGAACTCTCCGCTGGTCGATGAGATGGACCAGGACGGTTTGGTCGGCTTCAAGCGGACCGCTCGCTTCACCGAGCGCACGGTGCTCTCCAAGGCCGACCGCGTGCTCGCTGTGACCGAGGTCCTGCGCCAGCTCTTGATCCCGCTCGGGGCGGCCCCGGAGCGGACCCTGGTGATCGGCAATGGCGCGGACCCGCGGCGCTTCGACGAGCGCGTCAAGCGCGCCGGCCAAGAGCGACGACGTGCGCTCGGCATCCCGGCGGAGGCCTCGGTCGTCGGCTTCATCGGCTACATGCGGCCCTGGCACCGCCTCGATCTCCTCCTCGAGGCGATGGCTCAGCCTGATCTGTCACACCTCCACGCGCTCTTGATCGGCGAAGGCCCGGCGCTCACTCCGACCCTCGATCGCGCCCAGAGCCTCGGCCTCAGCCGGCGGGTGCACGCGATCGGGAAGGTGCCCGGCAAGGAGCTGCCGCCGCTCGCCGCCGCGCTCGATGTGGCCTTGATCCCGGCGATCAACGCTTACGCCTCGCCGCTGAAGCTCTTCGACTCCTTGGCGGCTGGGGTGGCCACCCTGGCCCCCGATCAGCCGAACCTGCGGGAGAACATCCAGGACCGAGAGACCGGCGTGTTGTTCCGCCCCAGCGACGCGGCCTCGCTCACGGATGCGCTGCGCTGGCTCCACGCCGATCCCACCCGTCCCAGCCGCATCGGCGCGGCGGGGCGCCAAGCGCTGATCGATCGCGATTGGACCTGGGCAGGGAACGCGCGGCGGGTGGTGGCGGCCTTCGAAGCGGCGCGCCGCGCTTGATCAGAGGGTCCGACCGCCCGTTCCTCCGCCTTCTCCGCCTCCGCCTTCTCCGCCGTCCTTCTTTCGCGCGGCCTTCATCGCGGCCAGCTGCGCCCGGGCGCGCGCCTCCTCGCTCTCGGCGCTGGTGGGTGGGCGCTTGGCCGCGGCCAGCTCGGCGCCGAGCGCGGCCTCGCCGCTGAGCTTCTCGATGTGCTCGCGCACGCTCGACAAGGCGGCGTCGGTCACGTCCGTCGAGTACGGGTCGCCGGGCAGCGTCACTTGGGTCGCGGCGCGCAGGTGCTCTCGCTGCATCCGGTCCCCGAAGCGCCCGAGGTCGTCCATATCCTTGGTCGTGGCCTCGAAGTTGGCCTGCACCAGCGCCAGCGCCTCACGGTTGGCCTCGAGGCGACCGGCCAGCTCGGCCCGGAGCTGCTCGAGCCCGGCGCTGAGCTCGCTCGAGCCGGTGCTCCTCACCGCGTCGAGCTCGAGGTCGAGCTTCCCCAGCTCGGCTTCGTCCTTCTTCACCAGGGCCTCCAGGCGCTCTTGGTCCACCATCATGCTGGCGGCCAGCCGCTTCATCTTGGCCCGGGCTTCGCTCGTGATGTCCTTGGGGTCGGCCATGGGGGCAGCATACCCGGGATGAGGTCGGTTGTTATACCTGCTACGCTGCCTCCGGTGCGGGTCCCCTTTGCGCTGGGAGCGGTCCTGACGATCCTGCCTGGCTGCTCGAGTCACTTCGCGCCGCTGCCGGAGTGGGGCGATGCGGTGAGCTTCGTGGCTTTTCGCCCTGAAAATGGGGCCGAAGTGGCCGCCTACTTCGCGCGTAGCCTTCCTGCTGATGACTTCGTGCTCCGCGCCACGCAGCCGGGGCAGGGTCAGGTCCAGATCCTCCAGTATCAGGATCCGCTGGCGGCCCTGGGCCTCGAGGTGGTCGACGGCCTCCTGGTGCCGGATCCGAAGGGCACCCCCAAGGAAGCGTCGCTCGGGATCCCATTGCCGTCGCCGGCGCGGGTCTTCGGTCTGGAAGACGAGCGCTTTGAAGCGCTCCCAAAGGCCCTGGGGGCGGTGACCGAGACCCTGTTTCGGGTCCAGCCCTGCGCTCGCGTACACAAGCGTGCGATCCCCGTGGCCCAGCTCGGGCCGGCCGACAACCTGGAGCTGATCGTGCCGTGGACCAGCGGCGTGCTCGTAGGCGTAGGCGCCCCCGGCGCTCACCGGGCCTACTTCGCGAGCGCGACCCAGACCAGCTCCGTCGCGCTGCAGCACCCGGGCTTTGGGGAGTGGGTCGGCGGGCCCGGCCGGGGCGGGGCCGCGCTGGCCCTCGGTGCGAACAAGAAGCTGTACCGGCTGTCTCCCGGTGGCCAACTCAGCGAGGACCGCGACCTCAGGGAGCTGATCGATCGCCCCGGGGTGTTCCTCAAGAACGTGGCGGAGTCCGAGGGCGGTCTGTTGGCGGTCCTCGGCAGCCAAGGCGAGGTTTGGAGCGTGGACGCCGGCGGGGCGATCGCCGGGCTCGGCCGGGCCCCCGACAACCTGAGCAACTGCGACGGCTCGGGAATCGCTCGCGAGACACACATCCTCGGCTTCGACGCCTTCGGTGAGCTGACGGTGGTCTTCGAGTCCGGGCGCATCGACAGTCGCTCACCGACCGGCGTCTGGAACAGCACCACCTTGCCCGATCCCAACGTATGCTCCTCCGGGCGGGTGCTGAGCGGTGCCGACAGCCCAGCGCTGGTGTCTTATGGCCTCTCCAGCGGGGCGCGCGCCCAGATCGTCGAGCGGACGAGCGAGGGCTGGAAGCGCTTGCTCGAGGACGGTGACCTGCTGCCGGGAGCGATCGGACGCCTCGGCGCGCGGGTGTTCGCGCCGGGGCGCGACGGGACCCTGTTTGAGCTGCGCAGCCGGACGACAGTGAGCGATCACCGCGCTTGGCGTTGCCCGGCTCAGATCGTCGAGTCGACGCCGGTCGAGCTGGCCGGCAGGCTCCTCGCCTTCGTGCAGGCGGAGGCGGCGCTGGCGCAGATCGTGGCGACCTCCACGAATCTCCTGGTGCTGGAGATCTTCACCGCCGCCGATCAGTGAAGCTCGCCCGCCACGATGCTGCTCGCGGGAGCGCGCGAGACGTCGCCGCCCAGCACGTAGGCCCAGTTCTTCAGGGCGATCGACTGCTGGCGCGCCCGGCCGCTCGGCATCGGGCTCAGCGCGGCGAAGTTGTTCTGGGCCGAGCTGAGATCGAGCGCGTCGATCTCGGTGACGTAGCGGGGCGGATTTCCGCCGAAGCCTCCGGCAACGAAGAGACGACCGCCGGTCATGAATCCGGAGGGCTCGGAGCGCGGCACGGGGAGGGCCAGATTCGCGTTGACGCTGAAGGGGCCGAGGTCTCCGCCCGCGGTCACGTTCGCCTGCTCAACGCCGGAGATCGCTCCCAGGATGTCGATGATGATCCCGGCGCGCCCAGCCACGAGCATCAAGGTCTCACCCACCACCGCGTTGACGAAACCATCGCGGGCCACCGCGAGCCGCATTGGGTAGTTCTGAAAGGCGCCGATCGTGGCGCGGCTCAGCTCGGCCCGCTCCACGGTGTCGAAGAAGTTGGTGCCGTTCCCATAGCCGCCGAAGATGTAGAGGCTGCGCTCGAGCACGACCGCGCCGTGGCCCGAGCGGGCCTCGACCAAGTTGAGCCCCGGCACCAAAGAGAAGGGGCCGAGTGAGCCGTCACGGGCGATGCTAGCGACCTCGACGCTGGAGAGCGGCCCCTGTTGGGCTCCGCCGCGGCCGCCGATCACGTAGAGGAGGTCCTCGACGATCACCACCCGCGCGTTCATCCGCGACTCGACCAAGCGGCTCGAGGCGGTGGTGAAGCTCCCCAGGGCGCCGCTGGGGCCGATGTCGGCCACCTCGATCGAGGTCAAGATGGTGGAGTTGGCGTAGCCGCCGATGAGGTAGAGCCGGTCGGCGACGACCGCGATGGCGGCGTGGCCCCGGCCGATCGTCAAGCTGTTGCTGGAAGGCGTCAGGATGAGTTGGCCGCTGCCGCCGTTGATCGTGGCGCGCTCTAGCGACGGGATCGGCTGGCCACCAGCAGTGGAGGCTCCGCCGATCACCCACAGCTCGTTGGCGGCGATGGCCACCGCGGCCCCTTGGCGGGCATAGCGGAGGGCCAGGCCGGGCGCGCTGCCGAAGGGGCTCAACCTCGGGCCGGCCACCGCGGTCTCGATGAGCGGGGTGGCTCCGGTCGCGCTCTGGCCGCCGATCAAGGTGAGCTGGTTCCCCAGCACGACCGCGCTGGAGTCGCTCCGGGCGGTGCTGAGGGCGGCCGCCTCGTCGCTGAAGCCGAGGAGCGCGCCGCTGGGGCCGATCGCGGAGGACTCGACGCTCGCCAGCAGGCCACTCGGACCCGTGCCGGCCGCTACGAAGAGCCGATCGCCGATGACCGCGGTGCTGGCGCCCGCGCGGGCCGTGCCGAGGCGAGCGGCGGTGGTCACGAAGGGATCGAGGGTCCCATCGAGGTGGATGACCGCGGCCTCGATGCTGGCCACCGGGCCGCTGGTCGACGCACCGCCGATGGCCAGCAGCTGATCGCCGATGACCTCCAGCGAGAAGCGCGTCCGCGGCTCGACCAACTGCAGGCCGGCGACGACGATGAAAGTCCCGATCGTACCGTCGGCGGCGACCGGCGCGCGCTCCACGCTGTTCAGCGGTCCTCCCCCGGCATCGCCGCCGGCCACATAGACGTAGCGGCCCACGCGGGCGATCGCCGCGGCGCTGCGGGCGATGGACAGGTTGGCGCCATTGACGATCTCAAAGGCCCCGAGCGCCCCGTCCGCCGCGATGCGCGCCCGTTCCACCGAGGTTTGAGGCTGTGCTCCGTCATGGCCGCCGAGCACGTAGAGATAGGGTCCGAGCACGATCGCCAGGGCGTCCCGGCGGGCGGTGTTGAGCCGCGGCATCTGGCGGGCGTAGGCGACCTGCTCGAAGTGGCGGCTCATCGCGTGGAGCCCGGGTTCAAAGGAGCTGCGGCGGAAGGGCAGACCGCTCGTGCTGCGTCCGGCGGTGACCACCGTGAGCTCTCCTTCGGTGGCCGCGCCGGGCACCGTCACGATCGCGCGACTGGTCCCGAAGGTCGAGATGGTCGCGGTGACGCCGCCCGGGAAGACCGCGGTCGAGGAGGGGTCAAAGACGCCCTCCAAGGCGATCGTCGCTCCGGTGCGCGCGACGCTCGGGTGCACCGCGAAGAGCGCGTTTGGACCTGGTGGCAGGCCGCTGTCGGCGGGCTCGGCGTCGGGAGCAGCGGCGTCCGGCGCGGATGCATCCGGGAACGCCTGGGCGTCGGGGAAGAATCCTGCGTCCACCGGCTCGGCGGCGTCCGGGGCGCTGGCGTCCGCGGATCCTGCGTCCGGGCTTTGCACGTCCGCGGCGGGAGCGGCGTCCGCCGGCGCGCTCGCATCCGCGGCGTCCGCCGCTTCGCCGCCGTCGGTTGGCGGGAAGCCGGCGTCGGGAGAGGAGATGCCGGCGTCGACAGCCCCGATCCGAGGCCCCTCCCCGGTGTCGGGCACCGTGCCCAGGGGCGAATCCTCGCAGGCCACCTGCAGCAGCACAGCCAGAGAGCAAAGAGCGATGCGGATACTTGGAACTGCCACGCATCGCCGCAGTTCACGGGATGTGCCAGACCTCGCTCAGGGGCTCTTGGGCTTGGCTGGGACCCCAGGAGCCCCAAGGCGTCCGGGGTGGCGCTCGCGGGCGTCATCTTCGGCCCGGCGATACGCTAGTGTTCGCCGCGATGAAGGTTCTGATCTTCGGGGCGACCGGGATGGTCGGGCAGGGCGTGCTCGGGGAGTGCCAGCGCGACCCCGCGGTCACCTCGATCCTGCTCGTCTCTCGCCGCGCCTCCGGCCTGACGCACCCCAAGACTAAGGAGATCCTCCATCAAGACTTCGCGGATCTGGGACCGATCGCGGCGGAGCTCCAGGGCGTAGACGCGTGCTTCTACTGTCTGGGCGTGAGCGCCGCGGGGCTCGACGAGGCCGCCTACCGCAAGATTACCTACGATTTTACGTTGGCAGCGGCCAAGAGCCTGGAGAGCGCCAGCCCCGGCAGCGTCTTTTGCTACGTCTCGGGCATGGGCACCGACTCGACCGAAAAGGGCCGCGCGATGTGGGCGCGGGTCAAAGGGCGCACCGAGAACGCGCTGCTTGGGATGCCCTTTGGAGGCGTGTACCTGTTTCGCCCAGGGCTCATCCAGCCGCTCGATGGGATCAAGTCGAGCACGGGGTCCTATCGGGTGCTCTATGCGATGATGGGTCCATTCTTCCCGGTGATGAGGGCGCTCGCACCGCGGAGCCTCACCACTACCCGGGCCGTGGGTTTGGCCATGCTCGCGGTGGCCAAACAGCGGCCGCCGAGCAAGATCCTCTTCCCTCCCGACATCAATGAGCTCAGCGCCCCGCCGTCGCCTGGCCCGTGACTCCGGCGGAGAAGTTGCCGGCGTTGTCTACCGCGCACAGCCGATAGCGATAGATCGTCCCGCCGGTGAGCCGGGTGTGGGCGAAGGAGGTCGCCGCGCCCGAGTAGGTCGGTGTCCCGCTGGTGCAGTTGGCCGGAGCGGAGCGCGCGGTCGTGGACATCAGCACGTAGCGCGCGATGCCTGAGCCGCGATCGCTGAAGCCGCTCCAGCTGAGGGCCACCTGCCGCGAGGAGGCCGCCAGCGTGAGCCGTCCCTGTACCGGAGCTGCGGTGTCGACGATGATGGTATCGCTCACGCGGGCGCTGATGTTGCCGGCCGCGTCTTTGAACTGGGCATAGACCGTGCGCACGCCCGTGCCGCTGGCCAAAGTCCAGCTCTTGGTCGCGGCGTATGCGATCCACGCGGTGCAGGCGGTGGTGTTCGAGATGCACATCTGGGTCACGCCGGTCGCGTCGGTCGCGCGTAAGCTCAGCGTGACCGGCAGCGTCTTGGTGGCCGCAGCGCCGGCGCTGATCAGGACCGTGCCACTCGGAGCCGTGCGATCAACCGGCGGCACGACCGGGGCGGGCGGCGGGGGCGGAGCGGGTGGGTTCGCGGCGAGCGCCTGCGCCAGGGCGAGCCTCGGTGTGCTGACCCCGTTGCGCGCGTCGGTGACGGAGACGCCCCGGCTGGTCAGACGGCTCACGGTCTCCGCCGGGGTCTCGTTCGGGTAGGCGGCGCGCAGGACGGCGATCGCTCCCGCGACGTGAGGAGAGGCTTGTGAGGTCCCGCCCATCGTCGCGCCGCCCGCGGTGATCAGCGCGCCGGGCGCGAGCACGGTAAGGAAGGAGGCGGAGTTGGAGAAGCAGGTGACCTTGTCGGCGGCGGAGCTGGCGTCGTTGCAGCCGCTCCAGCCAATGCCGCCGAGGTTGGCGTCATAGACCGCGCCTACCGACACCGCGGCCGGTACACAAGCAGGCGAGGAGATGCGGTTGGTATAGGCGTTGTTCCCCGAGGCCGCAGCGGTGAGCACCCCGGCGTTGCGCGCTGCCAAGATCGGCGCGGCGAACACGTCGCTGCCGCAGGCAGAGGTCGAGCCCCCGCCGCCAAGGCTCATGTTCATCGACTGGATGTTGTAGGTGACTCGGTTCTGCACGACCCAGTCGATCGCCGCGATGATGTCCGAGGAGTAGGCCAAGCCGTCGTTGCGGAACACATCGAGCGCGAGGATCTTGGCGCTGGGCGCGACCCCCAGCGCGATCGCGGCGACGTTGGTCCCGTGACCGTTGTCGTCGACGTTACCGTCGTCGGCGGCGAAGTCTTGAGCGAAGGCGACCTTGCAGCCAGGATCTCCCGCCGCGGCGCAGCTGCCAAAGGCGGCGTTGGCGTAGTCGACGCCGGTGTCGAGGATCGCCACGCTGGTGCCGGCGCCGACGTTCCCGCCGCTGGCGGCCCCGGCCTGATCGATCAGGGCCAAGCTCTGGGTGAGGAAGTGCTCATGAGGTTCGTCGGCGAAGACCTGCGCGACCTCTGGCCGGGCGGCCAAGGCCAGCAGCTCGCTGTGAGTCGCGCCCTTCACCGCGATCATCGGCAGCTGGGTGTAGTCGACGACCCGATTGGCCGCCCCGCCCAGGAGCGTGGCCAAGGCCTCCCGCTTTTGCTCGGCGTAGACGACCACCAGGTCTTCCAGCGGGAGGGGACTGGGTGCTTCGCCCACGCTGAGCCCCTGTGCGCTCGTCCCCAGGGGATCGTCGAAGAGGACGATGAGATCGAGGGGACCGGCGGTGGCCTTGGCGCTGGTCTCCTTGGTGACCTTGCGCTCGAGACCCGGGATATTCTCCGGGCTCAGGCCACACCCTACGCCGCCCAAGACGGTGGATACTGCGACAGCAGCCCGACAGACGAGGTCCTGTTTTATGGTCACGGCCCTAAAGTTCGGCGCGAAGCGGTCGAGGTTGAGTTCCCGCTTTGAGGCGTCGCGCCTTTCTTACGTTCACTTTTGACACGGACCTCGAAGTCGCCGCATAACCACCCCGTGATTCGCTTGGCCGAACTGACGCCGCACCTCGGCGGAGGCGGCATCGAGATTCGCATCGCCCGTGTGCTGGCCGGGCTCTCTCCTCGGGAGTTTGAGCGGTGCTGGGTCGGCTTCACCCCTGCTGAGCCGAAGATCACCGCGATCGCGGGCCCGGATGTTCGCATCCTGACCTTCGAGAAGAAGCCTAGCCTGGTCGGGGTCGACCTGCGCCTCATCGAGACCCTGCGCCGCTTCTTCCGGCGCGAGCGGCCGGATGTGGTGCACGTGCACAACTTCGCCAGCAGTGTGTACGGCATCTTGGGGGCGCGGCTGGCTGGCGTCCGCTCGGTGATCTACGAGTCGGCCGGACGCGAGCGGGTCGAGGGCCCCTCGGCGCGGCAGATCGCGGTGCTCCGGGCCCTCGCCCCGCACATCGACGTGGTGGTGGGCGTCTGTGATTTCTTGGCCGCCGAGGCGCGCGACAGCTTTGGCCTGAGCGGAGATCGCGTGCGGGTCTTGCCCACCGGCATCGATCTCGAGCGTTTCAATCCGGGTGAGCGCGAGCATGCCCGTGAACGCCTCCACATCCCGGCGGGTGCCTTCGTCGTGGGCACGATCGGCATGTTCCGCCCCGTCAAGCGGGTCGAGGATGTGCTCGAAGCGGGCCTGCGCCTGCTCGCCGCCGCGCCCGACGCGTACTTGATCATCGGCGGCGCCGATCGCTTCGACCAGGTCCCCGAGAGCTACTGGGCCGCCGCGCGGGCCGCCGGGGTGGCCGATCGCGTCCGCCTGCCCGGCCGGGTGTACGGCACGGACAAGGTGGTTCCGGCCTTTGACGTGTTCGTGAACGCCTCGACCTTCGAGGGCGCCTCCAACGCGATCATCGAGGCCTTCGCCGTCGGAGCGGCGGTCATCGCCACCCGCGTCGGCGGCAATCCCGATGTGGTGGAGGACGGCCGCACCGGCGCGCTGGTCCCGCCGGAAGCTCCCGGGGCGATCTTCGAGGCGATGCAGCGCTACCACCAAGACCGGGGGCTGTTGGCCCAGACCGGCCAGGCCGCGCTCGAGACCGCCCAGCAGCGGCACAGCATCCAGGGCATGGTGGACGCCTATGCCGCGCTCTTTCGGGAGCTGGCCGCGCGTCCGGCGCGTTCGCCGGTTCAGGGGGCCAGCGACGCGGTGACCGGCCTCCTCGGGGGGATGCGCACCTGGGCGGAGCGCGCGCGCCGCTGAGCCGCTTCGCCGATCAGGGCATCCTCCGCGGCAGGTTACTGCGCTGGGTAGTGGAGGAGGAGGCCGCTGGCGACCAGCACCGTCACGATCGCCACCTCTTCGCGGGCATCGGAGCCGAGCTCGGGACGGCGCCCCTCGGCAAGCGCCATCAAGAAGCGGTCTTGGGCGCGGGTCAGCCGAAAGCCGCGGATCTCCCGCACGAAGGCCTGCGCGAAGGCCAGGCGTTGCCCGGATAGCTGCGCCAATCCGGCGCCCCGCAGCGCTGAGGGGTCCGCCTCGAGGAGGAGCTCCGCCAAGATCGGTCTCACGTCGACCGTCGGCTCATCGCCTTCGGGTGCGCCCGAGGCCACGAAGCGAAAGCGCGCCCCGCCGCGGGAAAACAAGGCCCGGAGCCGCTGGCGATAGAGCTCGATCCGCAGCTCGAGGCGAGGGACGGAGAGCATCGCCTCCGCGCGGTCGAGCAGGGACTGCCCCCGGGAGACCGCGGAGGATAGGAGCTTGGCGGCGTCGTCGAGGCTCAGGCCCCGCGAGGCCAGGAGGAGCTCGAGCAGGCCATCCCCCGCGCGGGTGCTGGCCACGTGCACGATGCGCCCCAGGGCCAGCGACACGCTCAAGCTCCACAGGCGGCCATCGGCCGCGATGCCCTCGGCGATCACGGTCCCGCTGGCGGACGCGCGGGCCAGCCTACAAAACAGCAGCACCGGCGACTGCCGCGGAAAGGTCCCGGTGATGGCGCCGGCCACCGGCTTGGTGAGCTGCGGTGGCTCCTCTTCGCCGAGTACGAGGTCCAGCGTTCGCCAGGCGGTCCCATCGAGCGAGATCTGCTGCAATTCATGGAGGCTGAGCTGCGCCAGGACTGCGCCGATCTCTTCGGGGCCGCGGACCTCGTCGTCCTTGCCCGCGAGCCAAAACCGCGGGCGCGTCGAGCTGTCCTCGGTGAGGACGAGGTCATCGATCAGCTCGGAGACCCGCACCGAGGGCCCGATGTCGTTGCTGGTGACGCTGGTGCCGATCGCCGATAGCTCGACCCACACATCCTCGTCGAGCGCCGGCGTCTCGTCGACCGGCTGCACGAGGTACACGTCCTCGTCGTCGGCGAAGTCCGGGCCCTCTTGGGCCAAGGCGCGCGGATCGATCACGGTCTTTTGATCGTCGAACTCCTCCCCCGCGTCCGGCGGCGGCGTGCTGTCTTTGGGGACAACGTCGAGGGTCTCCTCGTGGTCATCGATCTCGGGGCTCTCCGCCGGATCGATGTAGTAGATGGCGAAGCTCTTGAGCGCCGGGAAACCGCCCCGAAACCCGCGGTGCTCCGACGACAGCGCGGCCAGCGCGGCGCCCCCCGCTTCCCCGAGCAGCGTCCGCACCACCCGCTCGTTGTCATCCGCGCCCGAGCGCTGCGTCAGCTCGCTCCCGATCTCGCGCAGCGCGCGGCTCATCTCCCGGGCGCTGCTCGGCCGGCCGGCGGGGTCGGCCGAGAGCGCGCGCAGCACCTCCTCGTCGAGCGCGCTCGGCACGTCGGGCTGGTAGCGCGAGGGCCGAGGGCGCTCGGCGGAGCGCAGCTGACGGGCGATCTGGTAGTCGTTGTCGGCTCCGAACAAGCGGCGCTGGGTGAGGAGCTCCCACAGCATGACGCCGGCCCCGAAGATGTCGATGCGCGCGTCCGGCGGAGCCCGCCCAAACAAGAGCTCGGGCGCGGTGTATTCGATCTTCCCCTTCACCGCCCCCGCCCCCGCCTGGGTCGTCCGCCGCAGATCGTGGGTCTTGGCCACCCCGAAGTCGCCGAGCTTCACCGCGCCTTGACGGGAGACGAAGACGTTGGAGGGGGAGACGTCACGGTGGATGATCCCGAGGGGCCGACCTTGCTCGTCCCGCTGCTGGTGCGCGTGGGCCAAACCGCTGAGCACCTCGGCCACCACGTGGATCGAGAAGCTCACCGGGATGCGCAGGCCGTCTTGGGCCGCCCGGCGCAGGAGCGCGAGCACGTCCGCGCCGTCGACCAGCTCCATGGCGATGAAGTACTCGCCGTCCTCGGCCTGACCGAGCTCGTAGACGCTGACGATGTTCTTGTGCTCGACCGAGGCCAGGAGCTTGGCCTCGGCGATGAAGCGCTCGACGATGTCAGCACTGTCGGCCAGCTGCGGGAGGATCCGCTTGATGACCAAGGTCTTCTGAAAACCCGCCGCCCCGGCCAGGCGGGCCTTGAACACCTCGGCCATGCCGCCGAAGCCGATGCGCTCGATCAGGCTGTATTTCCCGTAGGGGACCGGGAAGGCGTCCCGGCGGAAGATGCGGCTCACTCAGGCACCAACAAGGCGAGCCCGATCTCTCCGGTCTTCCCGAAGACGAGCACGCGGTCCCCCAGGGTCGCGATGCCCTGGACGTCGGTCAGCGGCGCGGCGACGAAGGCGGGGCAGCGCCTCCCCGGGCGTAGCTCGAGCAGCGTGCCACCATCGGTGCTGCCGAGGAGAATGCTGCTCCCGTAGGGCGCAGCGCCGCGGGCGTTGCTCATCATCGCGGTCGCCCACTTCCCCATGCGCTCGCCGTCCCAGCGATACACGACGCCCGTCGCCTTGGTTACCAGCGTCGGGCCGAAGCCCGGGATCGTCGAGGCCACGGTGTAGCCAAACCCGAGCTCATCGAGCACGACGCGGGCGGCTACGCCTCGGCGGATCTCCAGGATCTCATTGTTGTCGCCTACGCCGACGTAGACCCGATCGGGCGCCGCGCGGGTCAGCCCCCCGTCGGTGACGTCCGGGCCCGAGTAGCTGATGGTCGCCGAGCGAGCCCAACGGCCGCCCTCGTTGAGCCATACGACGCCGTCGTCGCCGAGCGCATAGGTCCCCAGGCCGGTGGGATCGGAGGTCGGCGCGATCCACCGCGCGCGAGGCAGGCCGGGACCGACCGGGCTCACCACCAAAGGGTCAAAGGCGATCTTGGCGTAGCCAGCGGGTCCGATCGCCCACAGCGTGCCGGCGTCGTCGAAGGCCGCGCCGCGGAGGGGGCTGACCAGGGGTGTCTCCACGACCGCGCCCTCCCGGTCGATAAAAAAGAGGCTGCTGTCGAAGGAGGCGATCGCGCGGTTGGCGTCGATGGGGAGCAAGAAGTGCGGATCGTTCAGGCTGCGCAGGCCCACGTCGTGCGAGCTGAAGTCCGTGCAGTGGTCCAGGTCCGGCACGCGGAAGTCGCGGACGGCGGCTGGCACCATCGCGTCGTAGGTGCTCGGGGCGATCTCGGTCCAGGGCTCTACACTCCCCTTGGACGCAGACGTCCGGTAGGCCAGCGCGGGCTTGGGGAGCCTCGTCGCGGGATCCGGGGCTGGGCTCAAAGTCCCGGCCGACAGCCCGAGCTCGGCTAGGCCCTTGCTGAAGGCCAGGTACAAATAGTCCTCGCTGTCGGTGGAAGAGAGCTCGGGGAGGGAGAGGGCTTGGCCCGGCTCCGCGGCGATCAGCGTGGGGTTTTGAGGGTCGATCACCACGATCACCGACTTGGCGTTGGCGGTCCCTGGGGTTTGAAGGAACACCCGACGATCGCAGCCGGCGGAGGCACAGAGGCCTAAGACGACGAACGCCCAGCCACGTCCCTGCGCGCGCACGCCCTCACTTGTACGGTCAGCGGCCTCAAAGGGGAAGCGCGTGGCGTTTCGCCCAACGGTAGAAGGTCGCCCGCCCGATCCCTAGGCGACGGGCGGCTTCCGAGACGTTCCCGTTGGTCTCGGCCAAGGCTTGCAGCAACCCCGCGGCGTTGTCCTCGGGCCGCGGGCCGGCAGGGGCGAGATCCACCACCACGCTGCTGCGCTTCTTGTAGCGCGCTGCGCCCACCAGCATCAGATCTTGGGGCTCGATGCGGTCACCGGGGACGAGCAGCGCGGTCCGCTTGAGGACGTTGTCGAGCTCGCGCACGTTGCCGGGCCAGTCCGCGTCGGCGAGCACTCGGACGGCCTCGGGTGCCAGGCGCTTCTCCCCGAGCCGTTCGGCGGTCACGAAGCGATCGAGCAGGTGGCGGGCCAGGGCCGGGATCTCTTCGCGGCGCTCGGCCAGCGGAGGCACGGTGATCGCGATGACGTCCAGGCGAAAGAACAGATCCTCGCGGAAGCGCCCGGCGCGAACCTCCTCCTCGAGGGGCTTGTGGGTCGCGACGATGATGCGGACGTCGAGCTTCACGGTGGTGCCGCCCACCGGACTGACCTCGTGGTCCTGGAGCACGCGTAAGAGCTGCGCCTGAACGCGCTCGTCGAGCTCGGCGACCTCGTCTAGGAACAGGGTGCCGCCGCTGGCCTCCTCGAAGCGTCCGCGTTGGCGGGTCACCGCACCGGTGAAAGCGCCCCGTTCGTGGCCGAACAGCTCGCTCATCGCTAGCTCGGGAGCCAAGGTGGCGCAGTTGACGGCCACGAAGGGGCGATCCTGGCGGCGGCTGGTGCGGTGCGCATAGCGGGCCAGGACCTCCTTGCCCGTGCCGGACTCACCGAGCAGCAGGATGGGGACCCGCGCGTCCTTCACCTGGTTGAGCACCGCCAGGATGCTGCGCATCGCCGAGCTGACGAACACCGCCTCGCCGTCCTCGACCGCGGGCCCTTCGGCCAGTGCCCGCCGGGCGGCCAGCTCGCGCAGCATTTGGCTGCGCTCGACCGCGTTCTTGGCCGAGAGGAGGAGCTCGCTCTTGGGCACCGGCTTGACCAGGTAGTCGAAGGCCCCGTGACGGAGCGCGAAGACCGCGTTCTCGACCGCGTCGCTGGCGGTCACCATGATGACTGGGAGGTTTGGGCGCCGGTCCCTGAGCTCCGCCAGGAGGTGCAGGCCGCCCTGTTCGGGCATCATGACGTCGAGGAAGACCGCGTCGATGGCCGCCTCTCGCTCGATGACCTGGCGCGCCTGGTCGTTGCAGGAAGCCCCGAGGGTCTCATGACCCATGGAGCGCAGCTGAGCCTCGATGGCCAGTCTCGTCGGCTCGTCATCGTCGACGACGAGCACGGTCCCCGGCCGCGCCGAGGGTGTCCAAGTCTCTGCCGACGCCACCACGGCTCTGCTTGCGGCAGTTTGACGGGCCGGCTCGAACCGCTGTGTCAGGCTGAGGCACCTTAGGGAGTCACGGGGCAGCGTTTGAAACCGCGTTCCCGGTCCCCGGTTCACATTTACATCCCCCGCTCCGATTGCTGTCCCCTGGTCCCTGTTCCCCGCTCCCCGTTCGATCCTGTCTGCGTGGGTCTTGGCAATTCCGGAACCGGGGACTGGGAGCGGGGGACAGTGGACAGGGAACGAGAATCGGACCGGGGAATGTGAACAGAGCACCGGGAACCGGGATCGATTACAGGCTCTCGAGGTAGGCGACCAGGTCGCTGATCTGCGAAGCGGCCAGGGGCGAGGTGGTCCCGTGCGCGTCGCCGCCGCCACAGCTCTCGAAGCGATCCCTCAGCGTCTTGGCGCAGCCGTCGTGCATGAAGGGAGCGCGCTGCGCGATGCCGAGCAAGGAGGGGACCTGAAAGGCCTCGCCGGTCCCGACGTCCACCGAATCGCGTCGGCTGCGGCCGAGCTTGGAGCCGGAGTGGCAGCTGACGCAGGACTGGGCTCCGCGCTCGAACAGCGACTTACCCCGCCTGGCCGCCTGCGCGTCGACGGGCGCGCTGGGCCTCGGGGCGGGCACTTTGTCGAGCCAGCTGAGGATCGCCGCCTGCTCCTCGGACCGCAGCTCCGGGCCCAGCATGCGACTGGTGAACACCTCGTGGACGAGCGTGGAGAAGTCCGCCATGTCCCCGCTCCAGTGGAAGGGGGCCGAGCCGGAGAGGCCGCCAGAGAGGTTTTGGGTGCGCCGCGGCCCGATGCCGGTGAAGTTCCACACGTGTCCGTCGTCGCCGCCCTCCGGGTGGCAGGAGGCGCAGGCCAAGCCGCCCCCGGAGTCCATATGAAACAGCGTGTGCCCCACGTCCTCACTGGGCGTCCCTCCTAGCGGGTAGGCCACCGGCCCGATCATGAGCGTCGGGGGATCGCGGCCTTGGACGATCAAGTTCTGGTCGTCGTCGACCGCCACCGCGACCGGCTGCGCAGGCAGCGGTACGCCCGGCTGCGGCAGGCAAAGAGGTCCGCCCGTCGCGCCGTCGACCGGTTGATCGAGGACCGCGTTGTCATCGAGGTAGGCCAGCGCGCGATTCGCCGCGCCAACCACCACCAGTCCGCGCGCGGTAGGCGCCACATCGACCGGCAATACGGCGCCGGCGACGCCAACCGATCGCTTGCTCACGCCGGCGGTCACTTTGGTCACGGCGCTGACCACGCCGCTCCCGCGGCCGGCGCAGAGGCCAGCGTTTTCGCCATAGCCGCCGGGCGTGGGCGAGAGGTTCGCGCTGCCCGCCTGTTGATGGACGACGATCACGCTCTGTCCATCCGGGTCGGCGATCGCACTCCAGGCGACGGTCGGGGCGCGCAGCGGCGGTAGCGTAGGCGGAGCGCTCGGATCCGGATCGATCGGCGGGCTCCCTAAGGCGATGGTCTTGATCACCTTCCCGTGGCTCGGGTCGATCTGGAGCAGCTCGGCGCTGCGAAAGCGCGTCACGTAGGTCGCGTCGCGGGTGATGACGACGTCCCGGAGGTCCGGTGGCAGCCGAGCCAGGAGGGTCCCGTCGCCGCTGTCGTTGGCGGTGAACCGCATCAACTCGCCGCCAGCGCAGGCGACGAGCAGGCGGCCGGTACCCTGGTGGAAGGCGATGCCCCGCGGCATCGGGCAGGCGCTGCGCCGGGTGAAGTGCTGAGGGTTGGCGATTGGGTAGCTGACGATCTCGCCGGAGCCCCTGAGCACGGTCGAGACGTAGCCGTTATGCTCGACCGAGCGCCCGGGCTCGTCACCCGTCGAGAGCAGCAGCTCGCCGGTGATGCGCCGAGAGCCGAGATCGAAGAACACCAGCCGGTCGCGCTCGGCGTCGGCCACCACCACGGTGCCTGAGCCTTTGAGCACGAGCAGCGTGCCGCCGCTGAGGCCCGGGATGCGGCCGGGGCCCGAGCGGACCACGGGGGGAGCCGAGGTGGAGGGGCTCGGCTCGGGGGCGCTGGGCGTCGGGGTCGGCTGGGAGGGGTCGGCGCCGCCGAAGTGAAACGGCGCGTAGGGTCCGCTCGGCAGGTCGGGCAGGCTGCTGCTCGGGCCGCAGGCGATGAGCAGTCCACAGGCCAATGAAGCGCTCCACTTCCGGTCGATCATCCGTTGCCCTCCTCGCCGCGCGAGCTCGATCGCGCGGCCAGGGTCCTATTTGGCGCAGGTCTCGCCCGCTCATCAACGGGACCGGTTGTCCCCCCAAAATCCCTAGGAAACAGGGAGAGAGACGAGCAAGAGCTCGGTGCCCGGACCGCCCTCGGCGTTGAACAACAGGAGCAGCGCGCTCTCATCGGGCAGGCCGGCGATCCCGTCGTAGTTCTTGAAGGCGCCGACGTTGACCGGACACCACTCATCTCCCCCGCTGGCGCGCAGCAGCACATCGAGGACGCCGGCCTCTCCAGTGACGGCCAGTCGCGCGTCCTCGAGCGCGGTGATGTAGCGGAACGCGAAGGTGTGAAAGGGGCTCGCCGCCACGCCGAGCGCGGGGGCCTCGAGCGTGCCCCACTCGCGCTGCGCGAAGGGCTTGGTCCAGGCCTTCAAGGGCGCCATCACCACATAAGCGTTGCTGGTGGCGATCGCGGCGAAGCCAGGGCCCAGCCCAAAGGTCGGGAGGCTCTGGCCGTCGCTTGGGCTGTCCTCGTGCCAGCTTTGGCCGTCATAGGTGAAGGTGGTGAGGCTCGTGCCCAGCGCGTCGTTGTCGCGGCGGACACCGAGCAGCCGTCCTGCCGGCGCGGCGGCGAGCAGGTTGATCGGCCGCGGCGGGGCGGGCAAGGCGCGGGTCGTCGTCGTGGTCCCGCCGCTCACCTCCCAGAGCTCGGCCTCGCTATAGGCGATCAGGCGCCGATCGGGGCTCACGCTCACGCTGAGCAGGCCGCTGGCCAGCGGCAGCCGCGCATCGACCGTCCCCGCAGGGGAGATCTTGAGCAGGCTCCCGTCGCTCATCCCGCCCCAGGCCTGGGTACCGTCGAAGGCCAGGGTGTAGATCGTCCCGCGCCCGGCCAAGGTCGCGGTGACGACCATCTCGTTCTGATCGTTCAGCGCATAGAGGACGGGTTGGCCCGTGTCCATGTCATGGGCGGAGACCAGGAAGCGACCATGGACACCGACGACGGTATCGAAGCGGTGGCGGCCCAGCTGCGGGAGCAAGGTGGTGGCGACCACGTTTCGGCAGCCGCTCTTTCGCGCCGGCAAGGGCAACGGGAGCTTCAGCGTCGAGGGCAGGGATTCGTGGCGTTGCCACACTTGGATGGGCGCCGCGCCGTCCTCGAGCCGGTAGGCCAGCTGGGGGGCGGGGATCGGTTCGCTGTGGTCGACGGCGCGGTTCGCCAGCAGATCTCCGTCCGCGGGGATCGCCAGGTCCTTTCGGCTGAAGGCGTAGGCAAGGAGGGTGATCGCGACGGGTGCCCCGCTGCGATCGTCGAACTGAGGGAGCGCGGCGGCCAAGGAGGCGTCGTCGAGGGTGCTCGGATCGCTGATCACGTCGAGCCGCTCTAGCGTAGGCCGATCGGGCCTGCTGAAGCGCTCCACGGCGACCAGCAGCGTCTTGGTGTTGGTCTCCAGGAGATCCGTCCGGACGTGGGCGGGCAGCTCGATCCGCACCGTCTCTCGCGAGACGCAGCCCAAGGAGCAGAGGACAGCGAGCACCCAGGCGAAGCGCACCGGCGGACTCTACACGAGATTCACCCCGCTGACGGGTCCGAGCGCGCCTTGAGCCACGCCGAGATCGGCTCAAAGACGCGGGCCTTGGACTCGCGGCTCACGAAGAGGTCGGCGTGGGCCATGCGCACGTCGTCGCTGCCGGCTTTGACCAGGGACTTCTCGGGGGAGCCGATGCGCTGGTAGGCGAACTCGGCGGTGCGGGCTGGGACGACGCCGTCCGCGCTGGCCAGAACACACAGAAAGGGAGCGCGGATCGCCCGCAGCCCTTCCGCGATGTTCACGCCCTCCACGACCAGGTCTTTGTCCTTGATCCACTGGGCGATCTCTCGGTTCAGGTGGCGGCTCGGATCTTCTACGGTGCGGGCCATCTCGGCGGCCTGAGAGGTGTCGGTGATCTCGGGGTTCAGATACAGCGACAGGAGCTTCGGCGCGTGGGCCGCCAAGAGCGGCAGGAAGGTGGTGGCGAGGCGTCGCGTCCCACGCATCGTCACCACGCCGACCAGCGCGGGAGAGCCAAAGGCCACCTTCACCACCGGATGCACGTCGACCCAGCGAACCGGGCTCCCCATGGCGACCAGGCTGGCGTAGGCCTCGGTGCCGCGGATGACCGCGTGGGTGAGCATGAGGCTGCCGCCCAAGGAGGCGCCGATGACGTGGACCTTGGACGCGCGCGATCGGGTGCGGGTGCGGACCGCGTTGAGGATCGCGTCGAGATCGACCAGCGCCAAGTCGGCCAGCCCGAAGCGAGCGCGCCCGCCGAGGCGTCTAGGCCCGTTATCGGCGGGGTGAACCCGCCTGCGGGTGCGATCGCTTCGGTCAACGCGTACCGCCGTGCCCTGTCCGCGCAGATCGGCCTTCCACACCTCGAAGCCGGCCAAGACCAGGTGGCGCTCGAGCGACTCCCCGTCCGGGTGGAAACCGAAGATGAAGGAGTTCATGCCGTAGCCCGGGACGATCAGCACCGGCGGGAGGTCCGGCTGAACATGCGCTGGATCGTGGGTCTCGGAGAGCGCGAGATGCCAACCGGCGTCGTTGTCGACGATATGACGGACGACGCGCACGCCTGCGATGTATGACGCCAGAGTCGCGCCACGCCGTAAAGCTCGGGCTTGACCGGAGGAGTAAATTGGGTGGATGACCAAATTATGGTTGGGCGGCAGCGGATCTCGGCCTGGAAGATCGTCCTCCTCGGCGCGCTGTATTTGTCACAGGGTCTGCCCTTTGGGTTCTTCACGCAGGCGCTGCCGGTGATGATGCGCCAAGAGGGGGCCTCGCTGCGGGCGATCGGTCTGACCTCCATCTTGGCGCTGCCGTGGGCGCTCAAGTTCGTATGGGCGCCCTTGGTCGACCGCTACTATTGGCCGCCCGCGGGACGTCGTCGTTCGTGGATCATACCGCTGCAGGCGATCACCGCGCTGACCTTGGTGGCGCTGGCGCTGGCCGAGCCCAAGAGCGCCAGCGATCTCCTGCTGGGCGCCTTCGTCGTGATGAACCTCCTGGCCGCGACGCAGGACATCGCTACCGATGGTCTGGCGGTCGATCTGCTCGAGGCCCACGAGCGGGGCTGGGCCAACGGCGTGCAAGTCGCTGGCTATCGCCTCGGAATGGTGATCGGCGGCGGCGCGCTGCTCGTCCTCTACGCCGACCTCGGCTGGCGCGGCGTGTTCTTGACCATGGCGGCGATCATCGTGCTGGCCAGCGTGCCGGTGCTCCTCTCCCGCGAGCCAGCGCCCCCGGCCCTCGCCCCCGACAGCCCCTCCGCGCCCGCGCCGAAGATCCCTCATTTTCTGCGGCGACCCGGGGTGGGGCGCGTGCTCCTGGTCGTCTTCGTCTTCAAGATCGGCGAGTCCTTCGCCTCGGTCATGATCAAGCCCTTCCTGACCGACCAGGGCTTTGGCCTCGAGGAGATCGGCTGGCTGATCGGAACCGTGGGCTTCGTCGGTGGACTCCTCGGCGCGCTGGTCGGCGGCGCGGTGGCCGGGGCGATCGGGCGGCGCCGCGCGCTGATCGGCTTCGGCCTGGTGCAAGTTGCGGCCGTCTCCTCCTATGCGGTCCTCGCCA
>Ga0154020_10002211_pt1 | contig 23623 bp, 36 predicted proteins | sample Klosneuvirus_201_FD_109709 | JGI IMG/M metagenome (GOLD analysis project Ga0154020, IMG submission 109709) | Active sludge microbial communities from wastewater, Klosterneuburg, Austria - Klosneuvirus_20160825_MG | ecosystem: Engineered > WWTP > Aerobic digester > Activated sludge | place...
ATAGAATGTGTAAATACATGCCTCATGGTTCACCACGTAGTTGATCTTGAGCTGGACGACCGCCGGTAAGTCACTCTTCTTCTCTTCGCCCCCCTTTTCCTTTTCCTCTTTCAGCTTCTCCTTCCTCTCTTTCTCTTTCCTCTCTTCCTCTTTCTTTGCTTCTTCGAGCCTCTTCTTCAAATTGGGCGCTGACAGTGACAATTGCAGCTTTTGAGGCTGTGAAAGGTAGTTTGATCAGAACGAAGAGACGAGATATTCAATAGTGTGTTTACCTCGTGAATTTCGAGGTCAATGATAAGGTCATTCTTCTTGTGCTTGAGTGTCGAAAGCGGGGTCGAGGCTTCGCCGAGGCACTTGTCCTTGTCGAACAGGAGAACGGTAAGCGACGTGCGAGCGCTCGTAACGGAACTAGAGAATTGAAAGGTCAGCTGGAGAACCAGTCAGAACGATAAGATAAGGTATGTTGGACAATTCAGCGTCTTCGTTGGACCAATATGCTGCGCCTTCTTTGATTGTCGGGACCGTCGAAGTGGTGAAGGAGTCGCGTTCGACGCACAGGACGACCGAGGGGTTCTTGTAGCCACCAACATTGCTCACTTTGAGAACTAGAGAGAAGATGACGCCATCAGTCCAAATTATTTGACATAAAAGTGAAGGCCATGGAGCAACAGTACCAGACACCATCAAATCCGCGTCAACTTTCCAAGAGCTCGCGTCTTCTCCGGTGATGGCGCTCTCCAGGGCTTGAACCCATTCCCTGTGTTCCTTCTCTAAAACAAAAGAAGATATTAGCGAGGAGAGCGGGACAATCGCAGTTGAGCTACAGAGCGAAATGTACCGTTCTGACAGTAGAACTTGAAGCACTTTCCGTGCTTGCTGAGAGGGGTAATATCGAAGGAGCTCTCCTCTTGGTTGACTGTAAGCTTCGACCCCAATAAGTTGACGGCATGAAGATGTTTCTCCTCTTTAACCTAAAGGAGCAGGAGATCATTCGATAGAGAAATCGCCACTGTCGTTGAGAAGGTGGTGGCACAATGGCATCGCTCGCAGTCCTTCCCCAAGCAAAGTAGGTCTCCAAGAGCTGTACCCAGCACGAATACGTCGACTTTCCGATCTAAATATTGAAAATGTTAAAACGAATGAATTGAAAACCAAAAAGAAAGAGAAACACCTTCGTCAAAGTCGAAGTTTTGGTGAACTGGATGAGGGAACGCGGCTTCTTTGAGGTGTCGAGTGGGTGAAATTCCCACCTGATGTTGACCAAACCCTGAATGACATCATTCACCACTATTAGACTAAATAGCAAGATATGACAATGAGGTACCCTTGGCTTGCTCTCCTTCTCCTTGGCGTTATCGGTGATTGCAAACCACTCCGCTTGGGTCGAGTGCTCGTGCAATCGCTCCTCGGGAATCACAACCTCGCCCATCTGGTATAAAAAAGAATGATTGTGAGGAGGAGGGGGAAGAGGGGTAGGAGGACCTTTTCGGATCGCATAGCATCCTTATCGAAGAACTCGATCACCAGATCCTTCCCAGAGATAAAAGTGGCGAAGGTCTCGGAAAGCCACACCGGACCCAATGTCTCCTCAATGATCTAGGTTGAAAGTGAGAAAATTGAGCAACAATTCCGATCTCGAATCGATAACGAGAGACGAGAAAGTACGGTGGAGGAAAAGGAGAAAGGGCCGTATTTGATCTTGAAATATGGGTCGCTCTTTCCATTGAGGTCGAGCGCGGGGAGGCCCTTTGCTTCCATTACTATCCCAAAAAAGGAGCATCAAAAGGAGGAAAATCACAAGTGAGACAATTGGTTGGACCAGCAATTTGCAAGACGCCCTCGGCGCCCTCTTTCGCGACGCGCATGTACTGCTCCTCGAGAGAACCTTCGTGACTTCCCAAGGCTGGTCGCATTGACAAGTGTTGCTCCGACGTCCTCTTCACCTAAAGACCTCGCCAGCTGAGCACAATCAAGAGGAAACGTGTTAACATTGGTCAAGCGATACCGGTGGGCGGTACTTCACGGGGAAGGGGTTCCCATTCTCGTCGAACAAACTACAAGAAGCAAAAATAAAACATCCTGCGACTGAGAAGGTCGTCGATCAAATCTCGACGAACTCAAGATGAAGATTGAACAGGGGGGCGCACTTTTCTTGCTTCGTCGACATCTTTATGATCTAGAATAAAACGACATCAATATTGATAGTGGAAGAATGCTAAGTAGAGGTGAACAAAGGAGCAAGAAATCTCACGGGAGTCAAGGATGAGGAACCATTGACGTTCAGTGAACGAAGCCAAAGGCTCTGCGACAATTGAGGTCAGGAACTGAAAATATCGTAGTGATAGAAAAATCGCAATCATAATTAAAAAAATCCCTTCAGAGCAGAGTGCAAGAAAAAGAGGACGAAAACAACGACGCCAAGGAGAATGTTGCCTTCAACCAACCAGCTCACGTGGTCCCTCCTTCAACCCAAGCTCGCTCAACGAACAAATGAGCGCATATACACCTCTACAGTGGAGCATTACACAGGGCCTGACTAGACACGTTTGTGACAGCTCTTGGTCGGCGGTTGAGGTCCGCTCAATTACTTGAAATGTCAGCAAGTGGCGTGAATGTTGAATGTGCAGCTCATTCGTTTTTATTTGCAAAAGTGTCAAATTGAAATGGTGCAGTTGTTGTCGCTGATTGTGCTAAAACACACAGGCCAGAACAAGGCGCCCTTTATCGTCGCCTCGACCTTCAACCTCGACAGCTTCGGCTTCTTCCAGCGTGGCAGTGTTCAAGAGGTTTGCGTCTTCGTCAGTCGCGAGGTTGTGCAACGTTCTGCGCTTGGCCAAATGCTTAGCGTGAAGCATCTGAACTATATGTGTCACACGAGGGTGTTGGACACCGGCCTTTCAGGTGCTCCTCATTCCGCCTTCACCTCGACCTCGCCTGGCATAATTTTATTACCCGCCTCATGATCTCTCTCGCGACCGACATTCCTTCTTTATCTCTATTTGTTAAAAAATTGTTTTCCTTGCATTGGGTGGACGAATTGTCTTCTCTTTCTTCGATTTGTCGTCGAGTTCCCTTTTTTGAATTCTCGTGACCGTTGAATTGCTCGTCGCCTGGCCCTTTCTCCCTCGCTAAATTTCCAGTTTTATTATGGGAGATCAATATGGAGAGTGGATTGTATGGTAGGTAGGCCATTTGGGAATGAATTCGGCGACCTTGTTTCCCCTCTATGTGCCATCTCCTTCTTCATCGTGTACTTGTCTAGTGGCGGCGGTTTGCGACGAGGAGTACCCCCGCTACGTTGCCTTCTCGGCCCTCAAGGAGCTTTTGGAGCTCTTTACCAAGGCCAATGGCGAATATTGGCGCACGGCCACGTCGGACAAGCCGTTCCCTACTCCTGGTAATTTCGATTCTCCTTCTGCGACTTCCTCGGCCTTGATGTGAAATTTACCCATTGATATGCTCGCTAATGTTTTTTGTTGAAGGCATCGAGGCTCTGATCAAGAAATACCAGGACCCGACGGAGGCAGACAAGGTCATGAAAATTCAGAAAGAGCTCGACGAGACCAAGCTGATTGTCGTGAAGAACATTGACCAGTTGTTGGAGCGTGGCGAGAAGCTGGATGACCTCGCGGCCAAATCGAACGATTTATCTTTCCAGTCAAAGGCATTTGCCAGCCGAGCAGAGGACATGAATAAGTGCTGTGTCCTATTGTGAGTTCTCCTCAGCAGGCAGCGTTGAATTTAAATATTGTGATTCAGTCGAAAGCATCTCCAGTCTATTAAGCGCACTTTTTACCAAAAGAAAGCGGTCTTTTTCTTCATATTGCCGGCTGCTTCTTAATGTGCAATAAGGAAACGTGAGGATTCTGGAATTGACTTCCCCCTCGATCTCTTACCAATTGGGCCTGAGGGCTGAGTCCTTTCGCTGCTCCCGCTCCCTTTTCCCCAAGATAGATAAATAGCTTTAAATAGCCTAGGGCTTAATCCGCAAGGGCTTGTTGTATTCAACCCATGAGGCTGAGGGAACAGATCCACTATTTATTCAAAAAAAATCGAGGGTTTACTTCGCGCCCTTGAAAACGCCGAGAATATCGCTGAGAGTGACGACGCCAGCAGGCTTATCCTTGTCGTCCGTGAGCCAGACGCGGTGGATGCCATTCTCGACGACGAGTTGGATAACCTGGCCGAGGGTGGCGGTGTTCTTCACGGCGACTGGGGCGCGAACGCCGCCAGTCTGGGCGGTGAGGAAGGTCTCGACGGAGTCGTTCAAGAAGCGGAGCTTGGGGACGGTCAAGCCGCGAAGGTCACTCGCCGAGAGATTGGCGAGGAGCTTACCGCTCTCCTTATCGACAACGGGGAGCGCAGTGACATACTCGTCGCCAAGGAGGCGGAAGGCGTCAAAGGTGCGGATGTCGGGGGTGATGGTCTCTGTCTTCTTCTCGCCCAATTTAAGCTGCGACAAGGTCTACAATATCACGTAAGCGGAGTCAAAGAGGATTCAATGGGAGACAATACTGAAGAACCTTGCCAGTGACGTCCTTGAAGGAGGCAATGTTCTGATAGATGAACTTAATGACGTCCGACTGGGAAAGCATCACGTAGCGGTAGTGCTTGGTGTCGTCTTTCTGCGGAACCAAAGCGCGGTGCACGCCATTCGAGAAGGTCTCTATAAATGTCAAAAAGATCGGACTCTAAGCTACTCCTTGATTCGTAAAAGAGAATTCTACCGATGACCGTGGCAAGGGAATCAGTCGCCTGGAAGATCCACAAGTGCTTCGCCTCCTCGCGCAAAGCGAAAACATCGCGAACTTGGCGCGTCAAATTCTGGGCAGTGTGGGAGCGCTCCTCAGGGCGCCAGACCATGTCGAGGACGAGGTCTTGGAGCGAGATGATCCCGATGAACTGGCCGGACTGCAATAAATGGTCGGTGAGACGCATTTCGGGCTTTCCGATTTTAAAATTTCGATATTCCTTGAAATAATTTTAAAAACGAGAAAAACAAAATAAATAATTTGAGCAACCGCAGGTGACGCGAGGTCGATATGACGGTCGCCGAAGTTTCAGTGAACGATGCTCGAAGAATCGATCGGCGCACCTCGTTCAGCAAGGGCAAGGAGATAATGTTGTGAACCAAGAGCTTGCCGAGGACGTTCTCGACGGTGTCCGAGAGCGTCGCCGTGACGAGAGCGGTTTTGTTGGCAACGAGCTGGCCAGCGTGGATGGTGGTGAAAAGAGAGGACATTCTTTGAAACGGCGTCCAAGAGACTGACCGAGGCCAGAGAACGCGGCGTTTTGGGCTGAGAAAAAAGCTCCATTATTGTGAGAAGAAATAAGGTTTTCATGAACAAATAACCGAGGAAAGGAATTTCAGCGGAGCCGTGCTGCCGCTGGCCAAAGGATCATCGGGGCGGCATCCAGCGTTTAGTAAGATCTGTGAATTATTTGATTTATTATCATCATTTGCGATGACTTCGTATCAGAAGCGCTCGGCCTCAGGTCCCCTCCTTCCTCCCCGCCGAGTTGCCCCGACCTTTTGTGACCTCTTCCTGATAGCGGAGGCGAGCTTGCTGATGAAGGTCATCTCAGAGATTGTGGCGCATATGATTCAGGCTCATAATAGTGGTAAGAAATTCGATGTGGAGAAGCTCAAGGTACCGCGTCATTCTTTCCTCGAGCATCTTCGCGCTGCTCCATGTCCTTCTTCGAGGACGCTCCCATCGCTTCGAACGAGACTTTCCTCTTCCCATCTTCTTTTATTATTTCTTTGTTATTTTCACTTATTCTCCAAGTACCCCGTGGGATGGTGCGCTGCGCTGCTCGTTCTGAGGTTTTTCTCGACGAACTGGAATTCCGTTCGAGCTCGAGCTTCTTTGGCCTTGGCCCGCTTCCGCGCTGCTTGCTGAAGTTTTCCTAACTCTGTTCTCTCTTAGGGCCAATACTCAGAGAAGAACGGGCTTCCGCGTCAACCGAAGACGATGGAGATCATTGCGGCCGTTCCAGAGGAGTACCGGAAGCATATCCTTCCCAAGTGTGTTCCCTCCTCTTCGCTTTTCGTGCGCGCACAAAACCTGTTCTCACCTTTTGATATTATTCCTAGAATCAAGGCGAAGCCAATTCGAACTGCGTCGGGTGTACGATGTTCATGCAAATCTTGTTCCGTCCTTCGCCACCATTTGATTTTCCGCGTTGTCTAGATTGTTGTCGTGGCGGTGATGAGCAAGCCACACCGGTGTCCGCACTTGGCCATGACGGGCAACGTCTGTGTCTACTGCCCTGGAGGCCCTGACTCGGACTTTGAATATTCTACTCAGGTGATGGACTTCCCTCTTTCCTCCTCCTCTTCTGCGTTTGCTCATCGCACATCTCAGAGTTATACTGGCTATGAGCCGACGAGCATGCGCGCGATTCGAGCTCGCTATAACCCTTATCTGCAGACGCGCAATCGTCTTGATCAGCTCGCGCGTCTCGGTCACTCCATCGATAAGGTCCTATTCCTGCTGAATGAAGCCATGTTGGCGACGATCCTTTTGATCTCATCCTTCGTATAGGTCGAATTCGTGCTTATGGGCGGCACCTTCATGTCGCTGCCGGCCGAATACCGCGATTACTTTGTTCGCAATCTTCACGATGCCCTTTCCGGTGCAATATTTTCATTTGAAATCGTTGTGATGATTCGATCTCGGTGATCGTTATCTTTCTACCAGGTCATACCTCGAATAACGTGGAGGAGGCGGTTCGCTACTCAGAGCAAAGCAATATCAAATGTGTTGGTCTTACGATTGAGACCCGCCCCGACTGGTGCCTCAAGCGCCATTTGTCGGGTTCGCTCTTGTCTTCTATTCTCATATCTTCTCTTATCTTCTCTTGTATCTTCTCCTCACGTTCTGTACGTGATTCAACTTGCTCTAATCGCAGAGATGCTGAGCTACGGTTGCACTCGCTTGGAGATTGGTGTGCAGAGCGTCTACGAGGATGTCGCTCGCGATACCAATCGCGGCCACACTGTTCAAGCCATCAACGATTGCTTCGAGCTCGCCAAGAATTGTGGATTCAAGGTATTGTTGTTTGTCACTTCTGTAATTGACTTTTTTGTTTGTTTTGTAATTTTCTGATTACATTTCTTTTCAAAGATGGTAGCGCATATGATGCCCGACCTTCCCAACGTTGGCATGGAGCGCGACATTGTATGGAATGCCTTTCGCCCGTAGATTGATTCCAAATCTTATTTGTCTTCATTATCCATCTAGAATTGCTTTCACGAATTCTTTGAGAATCCTGATTTCCGTGCTGATGGTCTCAAGTTGTATCCCACGCTCGTCATTCGCGGCACTGGCCTTTATGAGGTTCGAATCATTCGGATATTACTCTTTTCTGATGTGTTCTCTTATTCGAAAAATGCTGATTTCCTTTTGTAGTTGTGGAAGACTGGAAAGTACAAAAACTATCACCCCGATCAGCTGGTCGATCTCCTTGCCAAAATTCTTGCTCTCGTACGGTTTCCTCCTCCCTCTCTACCTCGTCTTATATGTTGTCCCAACAACGCCTTATATGTCTTCATCAAATGATTATCTAGGTACCGCCTTGGACTCGCATTTACCGCATCCAGCGCGACATCCCCATGCCTCTCGTTACCTCTGGTGTCGAGTACGCTTTCTGAAGTCGGTTTTCTATTCTCTTTTAACGTGGCATCGCTAGGTATGGCAACTTGCGCGAGTTGTGCTTGAAGCGTATGGAAGACTTTGGAACCAAGTGCCGCGATGTTCGCACTCGCGAGGTCGGCATCGTCAATATTCACCACCAGGTAACCATCATTGTTGGATAGAGATCCCACCAGCGTTGCTTATGGGTCTTGTCCATAGATTCTTCCCGACCAAGTCGAGTTGATTCGAAGGGACTACACCGCCAATGGCGGCTGGGAGACCTTCCTCTCCTACGAGGACCCGAAGAAGGACATTCTTATTGGTCTCCTTCGCCTCCGCAAGTGCTCCGAGTCCACCTTTCGGTACCATTTTCGTTCAATATTTCTACTTGTCATTGTCTTATCGTCTTTGTAGACCGGAGTTGTTGCCCAACGCCTCCATGGTGCGCGAGCTGCACGTTTACGGCACGGCAGTCCCCGTCCATAGTCGCGACCCCACCAAGGTACACTCCACTTCCATCTCCTCCAACTCTCATGCCCCTTCTGACTTTGCGCTCTTCTAGTTCCAGCATCAAGGCTTCGGCACGTTGCTCATGGAGGAAGCTGAGCGCATCGCCCGCGAGGAGCACGGTTCGACCAAGATTGCTGTCATCTCTGGCGTCGGCACGCGCCACTATTACCGCAAGCTCGGCTATGGTATCTCATTGCATTTCTTGAGGTTTCTTGGGTGGGTTTTCTTCTCATCGTTATCGTTTCATTAGAGCTGGAGGGCCCTTACATGGTAAAGAGTCTCGTTTGATCAACGAACCGATTAGATTAAGTGTTTTGTTGTACAAACGTAAGAGTTCTTCCATTTGATTCTTCAATTCTTTCAATTTCAACCTTGAAAGAAGTCTCATTGGAGTATCTATTATTATTGACACATTTCTCTCAAGGCTATTGTGGAGAGATTGTAAATGAGGCAAAGAGAGGAATGTGATCGGACGGTTGCATGCTATTGGGAAGAGCCACGTCCGTCGAATACTTACTCGCCTCAAGCTTACCCAGCAACGAGGTCAGTCGTAGTCGCGTGTAGTCGTACCTATTTGACGAGCGACAAGTAAGCGCGACATGCGAGACACAGATTATGTTTAGATAATTTCGAACGGACCATATATAATCGAGGCAGCCGGTGAATTTTGAGGTAATGTTGGTGAGGGGCTCGTTGATCCCGGCACAGACCGAAGCGAGGGGAAGTTCGTGGGTCAATGACGGGAAGAGGTCAAGCCCCAGCTTCGCTTGCTCCTTCCAGGATATATTTCCATTCGAGAGAAATCTAAATACCATATAAATGATCATAATAGTTTCAAGTGAGATGTTAACAAAAGAGGAAGAAGTGGGACCTATATACAGCAGAGTTCGGAAGCGAGTTGTAGTCGCCAGCAAAGATAATGGGGTAGTTAGCATAGGCGCCCCTCTGAAACGTCAGTTGAGCCGCAGAGATTTCCTGTCAGGTCGAAGAAGGTAAACTTGACATCCCTACAGAGATAGGAGAACTATTGATTTGTCGTACCTCGGTCATTTTGTGCGATTGAAGAAGCTTCACCTCGGGGTACTGAGGATTCCAGAAGAGGTGGACATTGGCGACCCAGAGGAATCGCGATCCCCCACTCGACGAAGAGTGCTCACCTTCATTTTTCTCCTTGTCATGCTCCCGAATGATGCCACCTTTGTTCTTCTCCTTATCATTTTCATTTCGCAAATCGTTTTTGTCGATAACGGGGTCGAGGACTTCGAGAAGGGCGATGATGCCGACGTTGTTCGTATTGTAGTCGTCAATCTTGGCGCGTCGTGTCTGAATTGCGGGCAACTCTGCAAGCTCATTCAATTCGATGTCCACTTGATGCACTAGACGAAATCTACACCAATACCACAATCAGAAAACGAAAAAGTCTTAAATCGTGAAATTGGAGGGACAAGAGTACTTGTTCTTGCGGAAGTAGATGCCGCAGCCATCGGGTTTGATGAAGGTGCGTTTCTTGTAAACGCTTTCATAGTCATCAAATGCTTTCTGAAAGATCTCTTCATGATCATCCTACAGCAGAAACAAAACGAGGGATCAGAAAATTAACTATGAAATCGCAAAGTTGAGGCGAGGTGAAAGAAAGGGGAACCCTCTCGAGCTCTTGTAACGCCATAATGTCGGCATCGAGCTCGCGAATCATCGACACCAATCGGTCCTTCCTAGACAGATAACATAAGGGATTACTAGATAAGATAACACTTTTATGTCATGATGGTATATGCGAGGGGAGAGTTGGAGGCCAACCGACACACCTCCCTAGAGAAGAGACGTAATAATTTATATGTATGAAATATTATTAATATAATTTCAAGAAAAATTGAGAACGGAATGAGGACGAACCTGAAGTCCCAGGCGAGACACTCGTGGGGACACTTAGGGAAGTACTTCTCATCAGCGTACGCCTTGGCCAAGATGTTGTACGTCATCAGTGAAACTAACAGCAATCGGAATCACCAATTCGTTCCTTCAACTCAATGCTATAATGCAAATTCAATATTGTATGGGATTTTCTTCTATCAAGAAGTGCTAAGAGTTGTCGAGGAAACGCCGAGGTCGAGAAGCTCGACGAGTCCACGCGACTCTCGCCGCACGAGGCGATCGGAGGCGTCCAGCTACTCCCGAGAGCCCTCCAGTAGCATCAATAAAATACACCAGAAATGTTTACAAATTACAGATAGATAATCAAAGATCTCACCAGGGAAAGAAGAAGGCGGTCGGTGACGATGGAGGAGGCACAGAAATGAAAGTGATCCGAAGAAGCCCTGAGCTCGAGCGACCTCGCGGAATTTGAAACAATATTATCTTGTATATATATTTTATGTAATAATAGAAGAAGCACAGGAAGGTCCATGAGAGGCGGAGGAGGAGGCAGAGAGAGTCGTCGAGGGGTCGCCGTGGTGGTGTTGCTCGTGCGCCTCGACGAGCTGCAGCTGGCGCTGCGACAGGGGCAACTCCCTCGGTTTAGTGCCTATTTCCATCTGAAACTCGCTAGGTGTCTAGAAAAACATCAAGAGAATGGTAGTGGAAGTGAATGAGATTATTTCGAACTGAGATCCATCCATTCGGACCTCGGCTCCTAGACTCTGACAGGCTCGGATCGAACGAGAAGGAAAAATCTTCTACGTAATATAATGGTGAAGGTTGGACTCTCGGCAAGAATGATCCCGTAATCAGGATACTTACTAGGAGAGGAAACACGAAATTAGGCATCGTTCACTTCAAAGTTCTGCCTTTAGATTGTATTCCAATTGAAGTCTTGACGAGTGTACACGTTCAACAATTTTGTGTATGGTCGTCGACTTGATCCCACTATCGCGAGAGCCCTGGAAAAAGCTGCCGAGCGTGTCGCAGATGAGATTCCTCATCATGCAGTGTTGAGGGTTGTTCGAATTGGACCTGTGCGAGCAGCCTATTAAGACGTCTTCCTCGCAGATTCCCTCCTTTTTTGAAATAGTTCTTCGTCCCATCGCTCCGCCGGGTATCGCACGCGCAGCGCATCCAGCAACGCCGCTCGATTCTTCACAAATACTCTTGATCCCTCGAAAGTTCTCAACTGCGAGTCGGTCACTCGGTACCACGCCTTCGGGTCCTTGATGCTAAGATGCGACTCGAGCAGAGCCAAGATATCCGCGACGGCTTCAGGGTCTTTGAGGACGCTCTCATTCCGGCGAGGGAACTTCCACGACTCCCAGAGATATTGGGGATACACCTTCTCTAGCAAAGAAGGTATGGAGCTCTTGTATATGGCGAGGATGCGGCTTCCTCCATTATCGACCATGACTTGATTGGTCACTTTATACCACGGCTCAAGATTGCCAAGGCTGAAGCCGAGCTTCTTTCCAAGCGCGTCCATGAAGGCTTTCTGGTTGTCCATGGAGAGCCAATAGTGTTTCGGGACCTGAGAGAATTTTAGAGGGTCCCATGAGTACTCGGGATATATCGACGATAACATTTGGAAGATGGAGCTATTGTATCGAGTGAGCAATCGACTAGCGCCGTTTTCAATGAGGTTTTGGTTGGAGAGCTTATACAACGCTTCTCGGTCGCCCTCCTTGCCGCCCAGTTTGCGCCCGAGGGATTCAATAAATAACCGTTGATTTTCAATCGATGCCCAAAAATTTCGAGGAACTTTTCCGAATCTGAGCGGATCCCAAGGGAATGACGGATAGATGGCTTTCAAGAGAGCGAAGGTGGAGCCGTGGTGATGTTTCAGCAGTGAGCTCGCGCCATTGTCGACGAGAGCCTTCGTGGTCACCTTATACCAGGCATCAAGATCACCTTCTTTGATGTTAAACTTTCCCTCTAACTCTTTGACGAACTTCTTTTGATTCTCAATTGAGCTCCAATAATTGCGAGGAACCTGGCCGAATCTGAAAGGGTCCCAGGGGAAGTCGGGATATATGTTGGTGAGGGCTGCCAAGAGGGAGCTGTTGTATCGTCTCATTAGGCTGCTACCGCCATGTTGTCTTAAGATGATCTTGTTGGTCACCGAATACCATCGGCTAAGGTCGCCACGATCGAAGCCGAGCTTGACGGCGAGGTCATCCATGAAGGCGCGCTGGGTGTCGACGTTGCTCCATTGCTTCGTCGGCGCTTTCTTCTCCCCTGAAACTCGTGCTGTGGTCAAATATCGAATCTAAACGGAATTTGTGAACATAAATCGAGGAAGGAGATGGCTTTCGAATTCATATTGAAGAGGATGGCCCCCATTAGAGAACCTCGAGCTCCTTTCGCGGAGCAGGAGGGAAGCGGAGCCCACAATTTCTGTCCGACAGGTAAAAAATCGAATATTAAAATATAAATTAAAATGTCATAATAGAGAAAACCTTCAATGTAGCTTGGAAGGAGCCGCGCCGCGCGAGGCAAGTCGAGGGCGAAGTCGAGGAGAGGCAGCACGCTCGAGGAAGTAAAGCGCTCATCAGATCGCAGCACAGCCTCTCCCCTGCGTGAAAATGACAAGACAATTTCAATTAAAACCAAAAAACAACGAGGGAGCTTTGTTGAGGAAGAAGGCTCCTCCACAGCAGACTGAGAATCGGACTGCGCTAACTGATCACCGACTGGTTGTGTCATTCTCTTGTCTTGCGCCACAGAAGACCGTCTGGGCGGTCCATGTCAGGTAAGCGCACCTACGACGAGATGAATCACACTACAGGGCTCTCTGGTGGACGTGGAGGGCCGCCAAGACAGACGCAGCCGATGCCGCCTCAGCCGCACTTCTTCCCACAGCCGCAGCGGTACTCGTCGTTTCGCTCCCCTTCCGTTGCTGAGAAAGCTGAATTCGATTCGATTTAATAGATCTTCTCCTTTATTCTATCTTGATTTTCTCAATAGTCCGCTGGAGCCATTCCTCAGAGTTCTTCACGACGAGGTCCTCGCCGCCTACAATCTGCATGCTGATCCCTACAGTACCCTTTCCTTCGCACACTCATCATGCTGAATTAAATTCTTTTGAAATATTATGAGATCAATTTTGTGATGATAAGGGCGTGTTCGGACCAGCTGAGTCCTTTGATTGTCATAGTCGTTTCGCCGAGCTCGTCGATTCCTTTCAGCGTTTCCCCAGTTCGCTTCATTTCCCCTCCATCTTGATTCATTCCTTAAACAAATTTGCTGAGGTTCTCTATCGCTCTAGGAAGACCGGCGACATCGATCGAGTTGGAGGTCCGCATGGCTCTGGTTCCTATTGGAGGTACTAGCGGCTTTGTTTCATCACCTCGCTCGTTTCTGAGGAGAGTGTTGTAGACACGGGATTTCATGCGAGCTTCAGCCAACAAGACTTTGTGTATTTATTGGACATTTTCACCCGCAAGATGTCGGGCCTCGAAAGGTACTCTGTCCTCTCTTCTCTGGTTTTTTTTTCGAGTGAATGAACGTATTTTCTCTGCCAGGAAAGTGTCCCAAGAATCAGAATATGTGGCCGATATCTCGAAGCCTGGTCGGAGAAGCGAGACGCTCCGTTGGAGTCTCAATCAAACCTCGATCGAAAACATCAATATTAAGGTACTCGCCGACTCCTCCCCATTTGAAGCTCGATTCCTCATTGCAGTGTTATCTAGGAAAGAGAGCGACCTGTTGCATTCAAAGTGGAATCAGTGGGTTCGAATATGGTGACATTCCGCATCAATCGCTCGAAAGAAACTCGAACTGATAAATTGCAACCGCACATCAGCGGTCACTCAAAGCACGACAAGATGCGCCACAAGGTTCGCTGAGTTGATTTCTTCCTCGTCTGTCTCAATATTGCCCAGACAATTTTTACCCGATAGGAGAGAGTCCAATTCTCCTCTGAGAGAAGCCGCGTCTCCGTCTTCTTCACCAAAGTCACATCTATCACCAATGGGACAGGAGCGAGGGAAGTGACCTATGAGATTGAAATTGAGGTCCTCTTCGACAGGGTTGGAGGCCCTGGTGAGGTACTGAGGTCCAGTAGTCGTTACTTCTGTCGCAATTTAACTTCTTCTTGTTAAGATCCCGTTGGTTGCGGATGAAATTTACAAAGTCATCAATGTCATCACCACGATGCTGAAAGACCGACAAAGGATGCCTGAGAACACGCTTGTTAACAGTGAATTTTTTGGGGTCCAGGCGGTCGAACTGCCTCGCCAAGACTCAAAGTGGGTTAGTTCGATGCAGCAAATCAATCAATGTTTTGGTTACAAAGGTGTGGTGATTGTTTATCATTGCCAGATGCTCGACTCATTCTGGTGAGTAGAATTGCGACGCTTTCCTGGCATTCTCCCTGTCACCTTCATGAGATGCCACTTTGAGACCTTGGTACGAGAAGAATACTTCGTGGCCGAGAAAACCGACGGCAAACGCGTCTTTCTATACATCGATAGGGATGGTTCGAAGTTCTTGATCTTTGATATTCACGCTTTTTTCTCATGTATTTTTGATTCAGGTGCATATTTTCTGAACAGGAAGCTGAGCTTGTTCAAGGTGGACGGCGGCAAGGCCTTCTCCGATGCTCTTCACGGCATTGCTCTCTTCGATGGAGAACTTGTCGAACGTTTCGTTGAGGTCTGCAATCATTTGAAACTATCTCCACTATGTTTCCGCTCATTCGATGTTCGTTCAGGGTGGCGCTCACGTCAAGAAGGAGACTGTCTTCCTGGTCTTCGATGTGATCTTACTGAATGATGAGCATCACCTCAAATCGTACATCATCTCAAGCTCCCTCTCTCGTTCGATTCACGTCTGCTAATCTATTTCTCTTTAACACAGGCCGTTTGTTCAAAGAATGCTGAGGTACACGGAGGCAGTGGCTGCCATGCAGGCCGTCCATTCGCCTTTCCGAATCTTGGCGAAACCTTTCGTCACCATTGAGTCCCTCGACCTAGTGTTTGCCAAAGTCCACGAGGTAGTTCGTTTGTGTATGTGTTGATTTTTTTCGATGCTTCATCTTCTTATTCTTAGGAGAAAGGCGATCGCTTCTTTGATAACGGCGATGGAAGCGTCCACAAAACGGATGGCCTCGTCTTCGTTCACTCGGGTCCTTATAAAAGCGATGGTCCCTCTGGAGCGAAAATGCTCAAGTGGAAGTACCCCGAGCTCAACACAATCGGTCTGATGCTATAATTATATCTGGTTGATGCCTTCTTCTCTTGATTTTATGCTTAAATATATAGATTTCCGCTTGGTCCCTTCCCTGATAGAACTCGGCAAGTTCGATCTCTACGTTGAGGCAAGCGAAATCCCCGACTCAAACGGCGATCGCTTTGGTGTGACGTGTTGATCCTATCTTTCATCGTTCATCCACTCACTCATCATGTTTGTAGAGGAAATCCAATACTCGACATTCCTGACGGCAGAGGATGCAGCAGTTGTGCAGGAGGAGATGCGAAAGTCCGAGGTGAATCCCGGAAAAAGCCCCGCGGGACTTCCGATCGATGTCCAAGACCGCCCTTTTCCCGAAATGATCAAGCGCTGCTTCTTTAGTTCAGAGAGGCGTGAGCTTCGCGTGGTATGGGTCGCTTGCGATTTGTTTGGAGTGAGCTTATTTGACTGAGTCCCTCAGAACCCCATCTTCGAGATGGCTTACGATAGTCGCCGAAGCCAGTGGCGAGTCAAGGCCTTCCGACCTGAGAAATCGGTATGCTTGTTGTATTATATCGCACAACACTGTCGATCACTGTCGATGGCTTCCGTGACGCATGCTTTCTAGTCCCCAAACCACATGACTGTCGCAGCAGGCACTCTCATGACCGCCATGGAAAATGTGACTGATGATGAGCTCATTCGCCGCCTCGTCTTGAAAGAGGAGGAACCTGACTTTTGGATCTCCAAGGAGCAAAAGGAGAAGGACGCGTCGAATCAAAGTCGGCAAGCAGCTTCAGCGCGGAGGTAGCTCCCGGACACCTGCCTCCAGAGTCAAACTCATAGCCATCTACTGTTTGAGTCCATATTCAACCGCCACCCTATGAAAACTATCTTTCAGTGACTACTATCTTTATATGTGGCATGGGCGGGTCTTGCGGAATAGCTTGCTTTTTCCTCGATCCGGGTTGAATCGTGTGGTGCGGGCGGTTGCGCGTGGGGACCAGCGGCCCCCCTGGCCTCACGGCTCGGCACTGGCATCTCACTGTCTTGTTCAAACTAAGTTCTTGCATGCCCAAGTTTTGCGGTGAGTGCGGTGCCTCGTTGGCCCAGCCGGCGCCTAAGTTCTGCCCTTCCTGCGGTAAGGCCGTGGAGAAGGCCGCCGACCCCTACGCTGACGGCAACACTCAGCCCTCTGAGAAGGAGCTCTGGTACACCTGGTCTCGAATATTAACATTTCTAGTATTATATCTCGTGTTTCTTTTTGGCTCCTCGGGCTGGAGGCTCGCGAGATTGTCCTCATCCGTCGACTCGTGAAAATTTCCACGCCTTCACCTCGCCCTCCTTTTCGCGCGCTCGTGTCGTCGCTTATCCGTCTGTGCGGTGATGGTACCGAAGTACTATATCCATATTTTATTTTCCGAGGGTTGTTCTTGCTTCTGGGGAGCCTGGCGTCTCTGAGGTGTCTCTTATGTTTAATTTACTGAACATTCGTTCCTGCCTATTCTAATGCTTCGCCCCTTGCGGCCCTTAGACCGCTCTTTTTCTCTATTTCTATTACTATATTTTTGTTATCGTGGATCTTGTTTATTTTAGGTTCAAGAAGGCCCAGTACGTCCCCCCGGACCACACCTCGGCCCCCCAGATCAAGACGGTCGCTTCTCTCGACGGCCATGACGTGCGCCTTTTTACCTCACCTTGCTTCCGTGGATCTCGCTGAATGGACTTACCCGTTTTATCTCTAGAGCTCTGTCTATGTTCCCCCGAAGACTAGCGAGCTCCGGAGCCAGGTGAGCCATGGTGAGTCCCTCCCTGGCTACAAGGCCCCCGACCACACCAGCGGCATTCCCGTCGTCAAGGAGGTCCCTCAGCCTTCGCGTGGCTTCTGGATGCCCGATGCCGCTGACAGCAGCGTCCCCACCAATAAGGAGACCGTGCGCATCCACCCAAGCCTTCATTCGCTTCTAGTGGTGTTCTCACGACTTGATTGTTAGGCTGTCTCCGGCTCGACCGGCTACAAGGCTCCCGACCACACCTCGGGTATCCCGACTGTCAAGGAGCACGCTCAGCCTGTCCATGCCCCTGGCTACAAGGCCCCTGATCACACCTCTGGCATCCCCACTGTGAAGGTTCGGTCGTTGCTCCATGTCTTACTTGTTGCGGCGTCTTATGGGTTTGCCAGGAGCACGCTGACCCCGTTCATGGCTCCGGCTACAAGGCTCCTGATCACACCACGGGTATCCCGACTGTCAAGGAGCACGCTCAGCCTGTCCACGCCCCTGGCTATAAGGCCCCCGACCACACTTCGGGCATCCCCACGATCAAGGTTGAAGCCTCCTCCTTGTTCCGAGGTTTGGTACGCCTCTTAATATTTTGTCCAATGTAGGAGCAGGCTAAGGCCGTCCATGCCCCCGCCTACAAGGCCCCCGACCACACGTCGGGCATCCCCGTGATCAAGGAGCAGCCCCAGTACCACTCGATGGACGGTGAGGAGGCCGCTGTCATTGGCAAGGTGTGTCCCATGTTTCGATTTCTCAATGCCGACCTCACGATTCTTTTCTACAGGTCGCGTCCGCTGCTGGCGAGCCCGCTGTTGCTACTTACTACAAGCCCGCTGACCAGTCTTCTAAGCACGATGGCCCCGTCAACAAGCCCGAGGGAGCCGCCGTTGTTCAGGCCTACTACAAGCCTGCTGATCAGTCCTCCAAGACCGACGGCCCCGTTAACAAGCCTGACAGCGCCCCTGTCGTCCAGTCCTTCTACAAGCCCGCCGACGCCGGCGCCAAGCACGACGGTCCCGTCAACAAGCCCGAGGGCGCTGCCGTTGTCGAGGCCTACTACAAGCCTGCGGACCAGTCCTCCAAGACCGACGGCCCCGTTAACAAGCCCGAGAGTGCCCCTGTCATTCAGACTTACTACAAGCCCGCTGATGGCGCCGCCAAGCACGACGGCCCCGTCAACAAGCCCGAGGGTGCCCCCGTTGTCCAGACCTACTACAAGAAGTAAGCGAACCTCTCCCTTTTGACCCGTGTAGCCTATGTTCGTTCTAGTTAGCAGGAAATTGAAGTGCTCTGGTTTGATGATTCGCCTCTCTTGACCCTGTTGTGTTATGCACGTGGCCGTCTCATACATCTCCAAAAGCATACTCATTTATGCTTGGAGTAGTAATCGTTGAGGGCGTTCTGGAGGAACTGCTTCACATTTGCACGCGTCTGGATGAGCGATGGCGGATCCTGTCCAGGCACAGGCTTCGTCATTGGCGCGCAATGAGCGGCCTGGTATACGCTCGAGTATTGGCCACTGTTGGCGCCCACCGACGTGACCGATAGTGTATGCCTATAAAACACTATGAGGGATGGACGGACTTTGCCATGCACGAAAGAGGCGCGCGAACCATGGATCGAAAAATCCATTGGTGAAGTAAATTTGCGAGCCAGATACGTTGTAGCCTCCATAGTAACCATTCGTGAACGCCAGGTTCGGCAGCAAGTCTTGGCCAAAGGCCAACTTGCAAAATTGCTCCAAGAACTCGATCGGGACGATTCCTATCAAGAAGAATAAGGAATCTCTTCGATCGAGGTCATAGAGATCCCTAGGCACCCTCGAAGACGGAAGTGCCGTCATAGTTGGCGCCATCAAAGAAGCCAAACTCCGTGCACTGCTGAAACAGCCAGACGCGATTGTCATTCCCGAGAGTAACATCCCTATATTAATAACAGTTATGATATCATCTTTCAACTGAAACTGACGAGAAAAAATTGGTACATGAACTGCTCTGCATAAGCATCAACAGTGAAAGTTGTGCAAGCAGAAGATTGCGAGGCAAACGATTTGCCCTAACGAGACTCGATTCAATGCCACGAAATGCATCGCATAAGATGAAACTGATCAAAATACCCAATTAGCAACAATCGTTGAGGGCGACAAGGTCTCGCCAGCGGAAGCAGCAGTGAGATTTCGGCACGCCTGGGTCAGCTGCCAGCCAGGAGGGTTCTCCCACTGAGCATTGGTCGCCATCCACTACGTTCCGAATGAAATGAAGCAACGAATGACGATATCAGAAATGGGTGTGCACATCATTAACGGCCCACAAAAAGAAAGTGACATCCTCAGACTGGATCGGCTTGCACGCGTTGAACAGCAGCTACAAGGCAAGTCAGAGGCAAAATCACGCAAGATGACAGAGAAACGCACGCTCAATTGCTTCAAGCCAGCAGAGGAAGAGGTCATCGAGTACATCGCCTCCGATCCTTGCACAACAGCATTCACACAGCTCGGGGCTGAAAAAAAAGAGAAGTTGTCAGACATTTGATGGGCAGAGACATCCGTTCAGCACGTACAAGCAACGTTTTGGAAATTGTTGTTGAACTGGGTAAAGTTCGCGACAGCGAAAACAGGACCAGATGGAGCGACTGATGCAATAGCCTAATGATAAACCACGCTTATTCACAAATGATTCTTTGGGGGGCAACTGAGAGGGTTACCAACGAAGGATACTTGGAGCGGAACCACGCCGAAAGCGCGCCACTATAAGAGCAGCCCAAGACGATCCAGGGCCCTTCAAAGATGGAAAAGCGTAAAAAATGCGCTCCAATGGCGAGTCAACCTTGATCAAAGCATACCGCTGTATTTCGCCTTCATCGTCTCGATGAAATTGGCGACGTCGGCGAGGGCCTGTTGGGAGGAGAGGAAGCGGAGGTTCGAGGTCGACAGGTTCCCGGTTGGATTGCTGTGACCATAGAATCGGTGCTCCAATGCGATGTATCGAGCTCCTAGAAGAAGAAAATTTCAGCAATCCAACCTCAAGCCTCCAAAGAGTCGTCGTCGGACCCAAATCAGCGGCCCACTGAATGGCCGAGACCTCCTGGAACTCAAAGAACTCGACAGGGGCTTCGCCTCCAATGAAAACTATTTCAAAACATAATAAGTTAGCATTTTCTTATAGAAAGCCGGTGCTGATCTGGGCTGGAAAAAGAACGGACGGAAGACGGGAGCGGTTGGTGGCAACGAGCTCGAGTCCCAAAGGTAGTAGCGCTGAGAGTACGTCTCGGCCGACAAAGGATTGAAGTGGTCGACGAGCTATAGCATCGTTAGAAAGAATATTAATATTGGAGAGGGGAAACAGAAGGAATGCGGCCAGATCGAGCACCTGAGAGAACGTCATGAGTTTTTTCGGCGAGAATTTCACTGGACCAGAGGAGCCCAGAGCAAGCGCAAAAAGCAGCACAACGACTGCAATCGTCTTCCCACAACCCATGGCAGAATGCCCTCCAGCTGACCTTAGCTCCTGCGAGCCTGAGGGCTTAGAAGCGCGGCGCGCCACGCACTTTCCGATTGTTTCGTCGGTTATCCACCCAGTTTGTTCGGGTCTCCAACCAACTTGGCCAACCTTGCTGGCCGTCTGTAGTCAGCACGAAAAGGAGGTCCTCTGATCTCCGGTGACCTCGCTGCCTGGCTGCCTCCTCGTCATTCACATTCTTTGTTGGAGAGATTTCCATGGCCCAGGTCAAGCTTTCTCCCTCGGACGCTCCTGAGAGTGTGGTCACCGTCTCCACCGATGTGGCCAACATGTCCGTGACCATCAGGAACATGCTTGAGGGTTCGTGTTTTGTCCCAGGGACTGTTTGAAGGGCAGGCGTGAGGTGAAAGGGCTTCGTCGCTCGGGTCGACGTCTCTCTTTGCTCCTTTAGCCTCTTTACCCTTCTTTTTCTTTGTACGACTTCTGATATATTTTCTTAGACTTTGGCGGTGCTACTGATGCCCCCATCCCCCTCCACAACGTCAGCAGCAAGATCCTTCAGAAGGTCGTTGACTATTGCCAGCACGCCGTCGCCAATCCTGCCCCCAAGACGGACGACAAGAAGGACGACAAGAAGGACGACATTAGCCCATGGGACAAGGAGTTCTGCAACGTCGACCAGGCGACCCTCTTCGAGCTCATCCTCGCGGCCAATTACCTCGACATTAAGCCCCTTCTTGACCTCACCTGCAAGACCGTCGCCAACATGATCAAGGGCAAGACCCCAGAAGAGATTCGTAAGACCTTTAACATCAAGAACGACTTCACCCCTGAGGAGGAGGAGAAGGTTCGCAAGGAGAACGAGTGGTGCGAGGAGCGCTAAGGTGTGGAGCCGTGGACTTCGCTCTGAGCACCTTTTTGAAATAAATGGTGCTCTTCTGCGATTTATTTGTTGACCTTCCCTGCCCTCGATTTTGCTTTTCGTGTCGTTGACCTGCGTCCCCCTTGGCTCGTTTTCCCCGTTGCCCGTCCTTCCTGTTCAGCGCTGCTGCCCCGTGCCCTTGATGTGACTTTTATCGTGTTTTCTTGCTTTTGGTCAAAGATCCTCGTGAGCGTGCGTCTCGCGCCTGGCGTTCTTTCCTGCATGTTGGTTGCTCGCCTCGCCCTTGGTTCGGCATTGCATTGCTTGGGATGTGTTTGATATATATTAATTCTGCCCTTTTATTAATACTGTTATTTTTTCTCAATTCTCCCCAACTCCTTTGAAACGTTTCTGGTATCCGTGGCCTTCCGGCGCCCTTGAGCTCCCCGTCTCCCACGCGAGCGCGATTGTGCAGTTGTTATGGTCTGATTTGTTTGGATCTGTGTCATATTATGGCATTGAGCAGAACATGTCTCAACATGCCTTCTGTGGGGTCAGTAAGTTGGCTAGAGCGCTCAATTCGGCGCATTTGGCGTGCTCACTTATTGAGCCATGTGCGCTGTGCCTGGGTTTCAGAGACCCTGATTGATGAGAGCGATAATTGAATTTTAAAATCCGCGGCTCGCCTTGAAAAAAGAGGCTTCAACTAGCACGTTGAGGGCACCAAGCGATGGCAGTTATTCTGGCTTCTTGAAAGACCTTTTCCGCTCTTTATTCCGACAGATCGGTGGGTGAGCATCCACAATGAAATAAATATGAATCTCCTTCGCTGCGTGCTCTGCGGCTCCATTCTCTCTGAGACCTTAGTTATTTCTGACGAGAGCTGGGGAGCGCCGCCATGTCGGACAAGAAGCACGCCAAGAAGGACGAGAAGGAGGAGCACGAGAAGGACGACGACTTCGCCGCTGTGGAGAAGAAGGATAAGAAAGAAAAGAAAAAGGATGTGAAAGAGAGTGCGGAAGCGAAGGCAAAGGTAGAGACGGTCATCGATGAGGACACGGATAGCGAGGAGGAGGGCGACGTGAAGGTCACCCGCGTCGGCTACGTCGAGATGAAGGCCGCCAAGTCCTGGAAGGCCGTTTATTGTGTGCTGATTGGTGGCTCCATGTATTGGTCAAAGAGCTCTACGGTGCGAATCTCGTCTGGCCTTGCATTCGAATTCCCCTAGAAAGATCCTCCTTCTTGAATGCTTTGCCAGAGCCTCGTTTTTCCGCCATTCCGGCGATTTTTCTCTATTTTCGATGTCGCTTCTCTTCCCATTATAAATCTCAAGGCGCCACTGCGCCTTGAACAAGCCCTGCCTTAGTGTGTGCTCGGTTGTGCCTGTTCGGTTCTCCCTTAAAGTGCAACTCCTCCTTTGCCTTGAATTTTATATTCTCCCTGGACATCGCTTTTGATTCCTTTTGTAAACGCTATTCTGCCAGGATCCCGAGCCCAAGGGCAGCATCGATCTCAAGGGCAAGAAGCTCGAGTTCGGCGTCAAGGGTCAAAAGAAGGACTTCGTCTTCTCCGTCACCGAGAAGGACGAGCTCTTTGTCGGTGCATTCTCCACGGAGGCGGAGATGAATGCTTGGAAGAAGGGTTCGTATGCTTCGTGATCATTTTGGTTGGCCGTCCTCATTGTTTCGCTTAGACTTGGAGGCTGCTCTCACCAAGGACCACGCTGACGCTCCTTTGGCTGCCGCGAAGAAGAAGAAGGAGGGCGCCATGTCTCGCGCCAAGAAGAATATTGCCTCCAAGACCGCCACTTCCGCGCTTGGCAAGAAGGCTCGTCGCACTAGTTGACGTCTGCGTGAGTCTGCTCTCATTTGGTGTGCGTAGGTGATGAAGACCATCGTCAACGAGGAAACGACTGCCCTCATCAATTCTCTCAAGAAGATCGTGCGGAAAGAGTCTGGCAACGCCAAGAAGGCACTCATCCTTGTAGATTATTTGCTTGTGTCTTCAATTTTAATGCAAGTTTGTGTTCAGGCCGATGAGATGGAGAAGAACATCATCAAGATTGCCGTCAAAGCTTACCTCCTCGTCGACAACAATACCCTCACCGCTGACGACTTCCTTGTTGCCGACAAGCCCCTTCGTGAGGCTTTCGAGCTCATGGTCAAGGTTTTCAAGTACGTGCCTATTGATTCTGTAAGATGGTGCCTCTTCTCATGGTGCAATTGCCTTAGCGGCCGCAATCGCGTAAAGAAGGATCGCATCATTGAGGCCATCGACAAG
>Ga0154020_10002212_pt1 | contig 23622 bp, 14 predicted proteins | sample Klosneuvirus_201_FD_109709 | JGI IMG/M metagenome (GOLD analysis project Ga0154020, IMG submission 109709) | Active sludge microbial communities from wastewater, Klosterneuburg, Austria - Klosneuvirus_20160825_MG | ecosystem: Engineered > WWTP > Aerobic digester > Activated sludge | place...
CCGCACCGTAACCACGCCGAGCGCACCGGCAAGGTCCCACCCAAAACTTTCTATTGACGAGCCCGCTCCGTCGCTGCCTCCCGTCCCGCGTCCTTCCTTGCGGACTTACGGACGGATTGGGGTCAAGCATGAGGTCGAGGGTGGCGAGATGCCGCCGTGGCCCCCTGGAGACGACAGCCAGCCGCTGCGCTATTCGCGCAAGATGGCGCCGGAGGACAAGCAGATCCTGCTTGACTGGATCAAGGACGGAGCGCTGGAGGGCGATCCCACAGCGAAGAGTCGGGTGGTGATTGCTGCGGCGGAAGTGCCGATGCCGCCGCGTCCTGATCTGGTGATCGACATGGGGCTGACCTATTCCCCGAACAAGAACCTCAGCGACGACTATCGCTGCTTTGTGATTGATCCCAACCCGAGCGGCAGCGGCGGGCTGACGGAGGATCTGTGGGTCCGCGCCGGCTCTGTCAAGCCGGGCAATATGGCGGTGGACCATCACGTGATCGTGTTCCAGGTCTCGCCGACTGCCGCTGCGGGAGTGAAGAAGAAGGACGCCGATGAAGCGGGTCCGGGCTATACCTGCCTCGGTGGGCCGGGGACGAGTGGAGCTTCGTTTCTCATTGGCTGGGCGCCGGGCGGAGTGCCGATTCGCCTAAGTGATGACGAAGGAATGTCGCTCAAGAAAGGCTCGATCTTCGTGATGCAGGTCCACTACAACCTCCACAACGACAATGGCAAAGGGGACCGGACTACTGTCGATCTGGAGCTGACCAAGACTGCGCCGCCGTATCAGGTGGTTCAGCTACCGCTCGCCAATCCCGATGCGCTGAAGATTCCGGCTGGGAATCCCGATGCGGTGCAGACTGTGGTGGCGCCGGTGTCGTTTATCCTCAAGCAGCTCAAGCTGCCCGGAAACGAGCTGACGATTCAGTCGCTGAGCCCGCACATGCACCTGCTGGGAACGGAGATCAATACGATGGTTGGGAATGTGCCGCTGGTTCATATTCCCAAGTGGGATTTCCACTGGCAGCAAGCGTTTCAGCTTCAGCAGCCGTTCGTTGCGCAGAGTACGGACAACCTGATCCTCGAGTGTCACTACGACAACACGGCAGAGAATCAGCCGGAGTTTGGTGGCAAAAAGAATCCGCCGCGCGACGTGACGTGGGGAGAGGGGACAGAGGACGAGATGTGCTTGAGCTTTGTCGGGATTCGCATCAAGCGCCCGATGCCGTAACTACGGCTTGTCCTGACGGAGCTTGAACATTCCGGCGGTGTAACAGAGCATCGTCGGGAACAGGATCAGCAGCGCGGCATCCAAGTTGTTCAGGGTCTCGCGCAGGCCAATCAGGAAGATCCACCGCATCTCTGGCGTGACTCCCTCGACTCCCCGCACCGTGTACTGAAGTCCGACAATCGTTCCGAACACTCCGAAAATCAGGGTGAGCACGCTTAGGTTGCGAACCAGCGATGCGAGCTGTTCAGTGGGCTTATCAATCAGCTTGATCGCGACCGAGAGCGCGGCCACTCCGAAGGCCAGGGTTGGGAAGATCGGCCAGCCAGCTTCACGGACAAAGTCGACAATCAACGTCATTGGACACCTCCTCGGTTCTGGGCAAGTTACAGTCTGCGGCTATTGCAGGGCGCGTGCCAAGACAGGAAGAACTCTGCTCAGGCGGAGACGAAGGCGTGTGAGGTTGGAAGGGAGCGAAACGAGGTGTCCGCGGACGTCCGAGGGCTGTCCAGATGGGCTGGGGGAGGGCGGTTACTCGACGGGATACCCGCGACGCTGCCACCACTCGGACCAGCGCTTGCGGGCCAGCTCGCGCTCGCGCTTGGGATGATCGTAGCGATAGCCCGCGACATCACCCGAGAGACCCGTCAGCTCCTCTTGCGCCGACGAGCGAATCAGCTGATCGGCATGCGACAGACCGGCGAGCAGCCAGCTGAGCCGCGGCTCTGGAGCGTGCTTTTCCCACCAGGCACTCCAGCGCCGCTCGCTGTCCGCGAAGTCCTGCTTGCTGAGCTGAACGAGCCCACGATGCGCAGAATCCGCCAGCGCGGGATCGGGATCACTGAGTAGCGAGATCAGCTCCAAAACGATCGAGCTATCGTGCAGCTCGGCCAGCGCATCAATGGCATGGCAGCGACGGAGATGATCGCTTCCCTGGAGCTGACTGAGTAGCCACTTGTTCAGCGTTCGCAGACTCGCAGTCGGCGGGAAAGAGCGCAAGGCGGTCAGCGCGGCAGTTCGTACGGTATCGCTCCGATCGCAGAGCAGCTCGCCCAGCGGAGTGAGCGCGGCCTGCGTTGGCGTCTCGGCGAGGACCATGATCAAATAGCCCCGGATCTCATTGGGGGTCTTCGGGTTGGCAATTCGCTCTAGCAGTGGAGGAATCGCCAGATCACCAAGCCGCAACACCAGCGAGAGCAGCGGTCCTTGGCTGGCTGTTGGAACTGGCGCTGGATCTCCAAGCGCTCGACGCTCGTGCGCTCCCAGGGGTCCGGGAAGTGCCGCCACGACGGCGCGCGCTGCCAGTTCACCGGAGCCGAGGAGCTTGGCGAACGCTGCCTCATCGCCGGAGCCCGCTCGCTCGATCAGGGTCGCTAGCTCGGCTTCGCGCTTGGCCGGATCAATCGGTCCGGACTTGGCTGCCACTGCCTCGGTGACAGGACCAGCGGCTCCGGGCTTGGGAGAGTCGGCGCTCTTGCCACCAGGCTTCGGCGAATCGCCGCTCTTGCCCTTCTTGACGCGCAGTGGAGTCGTGGGCTGTTCGCCAGCCACCGTCGGGACATTGCTCGGAACGGGCTTGGCCGCCGCTGGAGCTGGTGCCGCCGGAGCTGGTGCCGCTGGTTTTGGACTGCTCGACGAAGGGGCTCGATAGGCGCTGGTCTTCGTCCCGGTCTGCTCGGCGCTCACCGCTTCGGGCGGCTGCGGCAGGCTGCTGACGGTATCTTCCGCTTGCACCCGCGCCCAGGCCAGGCCCGCCTGCGTCGCCGCCGTCTTTAGCTCGTGCGCTACCGAGGCATCGATCGGACTGCCATCGTCGTCGAGGTACAGCACCGCGACCGCCTTGCCACGCACCAGAATTGGCACGAGCAGCGCACTCACGTTGAGCGGTCGGGACAACGACTTGAGGACCTCGGCGCAGGAATCGGTCACGGCCAGCTGACACGGCAGCGGCTCTGTCCCGGCAATCGCTTTCGCCATCGGCGACGGTCGATCGAGCGCAATCGCGAGCTTTTCGAGCACTCCGCGATCGCCCCAGTCCTGGCCGAGCGACATCCGGCCAAACGCGACATCGCCATGGCGGGTGAAAATCGCCGCAAACGCCACTCGCGAGCGCGCCCCGCGCAGCAGCGCGACATAAACATGCTCGCGATCGCTCGCACCATCGAGCAGCTCGGCGACCGCCTCGAATGAGAGCGGCCCGCTGCTGTCATCGCTGAGCCCCAACGCGATCCTCGGCGCAGGACCGGCATAGGGCACCGGCGACACCGACGAAGCGGGCGGCGGCTCACTGCTGGCACTGGCGAGAAGCTCGGTTTCGCGGGGCAACGGCTCGCCGAGTCGACCACTGAAGATCTGCTCGGGGACCGCCTCGGGGACCGCCATCGACTTGCTGGCTGAAGCGGGCTTGACCTCGACCGGCTTCTCAGCAGGCTTCACGATCGCGACGGGTTTTTCCGCGGGCTTTTCCGCGGGTTTTTCCGCGGGCTTCTCGACGGGTTTTTCGACCGGGGTGGCTTGCGGCTGAACGGTCGGTTGTACCGTGGGTTGCGACTTGGCCTGAGGCTGGGCCGTCGGTTGCAGCGCTGGCTGAGGTTTCGCTTGAGGCTGGGCCGTCGGTAGCACCGCTGGCTGAGGTTTCGATTGAGGCTGAACCGTCGGCTGCGGCTTGGCTCCCGGTATCAGCGTCGGAGCATTGGCGGCGAGAGTGACCTCGCGACCACGCTTGCCCTTGCGGCCCTTGTGCGTCTGAGCCGGTGCAGTTGGCTTGTGCGCGGCAACCGGGGGCGAAACAGTCGAGACGGGCTTTGCTTCCGCGACCGGCTTTGCGTCGGCCACCGGCTGGGCTGCGACTGCAACAGGTGGAGGAACCGTGACCGGGACGCTCTTTTCCGTTCCGATCGCAGTCGGCTTTGTTGTCGCGTCGATGGGCTGCGCTACCGGGGCGGCGACTGCGGGCTCGACGGGAGATGGGCGGGTGGATGCTCCACGCTGCGCTTCCATCGGTTCTGCGGCGGGCTTACCGATGGCAATCTTCTGGCTTGGCGTTCGTCGGCTCTCGCTGCCACTGGCCGCCGATAGCCAATCATCCGCCGACAGCCAGTCATCCATCGTGAGATCCGACCCAGCCGGAATATCGGCCATGGCCGGGATCTTGACGGTGTCGCGTACCGCCCGGACCGCCTCGCTCGACTGACTGGGGGACGTGCTGGCTGCGGTCGCCGTCGCTGGAATCGCGTCGACGAGGGCCGGAACTTTGACCGTATCCTGGCGTTCGGGGGCTGCTTCGCTCACCAGCGCTGTTTCCACTGGAGGCGCAATCGCAACGACCGGCCCTGTCTCTGGCGGAATGGTTTCGACAACGGACTCGACCGGTGATGCTGTGGCCGTGACAACCGGCAGGGCCGCCTCGACCTGGGCAACCGCAACGAGCGTTGGCTCGACGATCGGAGCGACGGGCTCAGTTACCACTGGCGGAGCGACTGTTGCGACCGGAACGACCTCGACGACAGGCTCGATGACGACTGGTTGCTCGATGACGACTGGTTGCTCGATGACGACTGGTTGCTCGACGACGACTGGTTGCTCGACGACGACTGGTTGCTCGATGACGACTGGAGCTTCGACTGCGACGGGCGGTGCAACCACGACCGACGGTGTGAGCACGACCGGCGGTGGCGCCTTTGGTTGTGGCACCAGCCGTAGCGCGTCCAGGCTCCCGAATCGAGGAATCGGATCGACGGTGATCGCCGGTGGCCAGCCCTTGCTGTCGTGAGTCTGGTTGCTGCGCTTGACCAAGCGAACAAAGCGCGTCGCTAGACCGCCTCCGTAGACGAGGTCGAACGCTTCCTGAAAGCGGAACTCGAAGACGATCCACGGCTCGATGCGCTGCTTGACGGCATGCGCCAGGGCATCCAACTCGGCCACGTCGACTTCGACGGTCACCAGAACCTGCAAGACACCGCCGATGAGCAGCCGCGTCGGAATGGCTCGATAGGTCTCAGCGACGGACTTGGTGAAGACCTCCAAGACCTCGGGAAGTGGCCGCTCGCTGCCGTGAATTCCATGTGGCAGGGCCGGCAGCTGCGCGGCGCGCTTGAGGTACTGAATTAGCAGATCTTCGTCGATGGCCTTGATCTCGAGCAAGCTGCTGTCGAGACAGCCCCCGTTGAGGGCCTGCCGCTCGATGGCATCCGTGATGCGCTGCGACGAGACGCGACCGTCTTCAACCAATAGAGAGGAGAGTCGTTTGCTCATGGCTTCAGCACCACGTAGGTTCCCGCTAGCCAGTCATGAAGGCCGCGCTTTTCTCGGTCGAAGCCGATCCACAGCACACCGAGAGAAAACGGCAGCACCGCGATTCCGTATCCCAGCGTGCGCACAAAGGCCCGCAGCACCGACGGACGGTCACCGTAGACGTCGACGACCATGATGCCGGCGAGACGCTTGCCTGGGGTCTGCCCCCACAATATGTAGCTTGTCCAGAAGTACAGAAACGCTACCGCCAGACCGGCCCCAAGCAGTGCCTCATTGGTGATGCTCCCGTCGAGAAGACTGGCGAGCAGGAGGTCTGGACTCAGCTCTGCAAGGCGCGGCACCGGCTGACGGAGTGCGGCCCGCAGACCGACGAACGACAGCAGCAGCAGTGGCAGCAAAAGCAGCAGATCCACCGCCATGGCCGTGGCTCGTCGGAAGAGTCCAGCAGCACGGAATGAGGTTTTCGGGGTCGAGGCCGACTCTATAGACGGCTCGAGCGCAGATGTGGCGACTAATGCCATGGGATTACTATATTTTCCGGAAAGCTGAATTACAATCGTTGCCTTTGATGGTCTGCGCCATGCGGCTGCCGTTACTCTCGGCAGAGCCGACGCAGCGTGGCGAGGCGAACGGCGATGCTGTCGTCGTCAATCGTGGTTGCGTAAGCGACAATCCTCGTACCTACCGCCGGTCGACAAGCAAAGACTTGGGCATAGATTTCGTCGAGCAGTGCGGTTGGTAGCTTGAAGCGACAGACGCGGGCGTAGTCGAACACCCAGGCGAACCACAGGTCCTTTTTGGTGGCCCCCGCGAGACGGAGAGCGCGGCGCAGCGCTTCGACGATGACCAGATCCTCGGGAATGTCGCCACCCTCGGCACGGGATCGCATCTCGGCGAGGCGAGGGCCCATCATCCGCTCCGCGTCCTCAATACGACCCATCGCCAGGACCTTGTCGGACAGGCCCCAGAACAAGCGATAGGCTGAGCCGCGGTTGGCCCCTCCGGTGGTATCGAGCGCATCGGGATCCGGCGCGACATGCGTCTGGCCGTCGGCATTCGGCGGCGAGGCATGATCGCCAGGGACTCCACCCTGCAAAGAGATGCTGCTCGACGCGGGGGCCGGATTGCTGAGCGTGCTGCCCGGACTGGGCACCGATAGCTGTTGTACAGCCACCGGCGCAACGACAGGCCCTGGTCCATTCGCAGGCGGCGCCGGTGGTGGCCCGACCGAGACGGGCGAGACATTCACATCGCTAAAGCTCTGCGCGACACTGACGGCGGTGTTGCCTGACTTTTGGGTCCAGTCGGGCATGTGCGTTACCGTCGGTCGGTGCGGCGATGGATCATCCTCGCGATCGAGGGTGAACTGCTGCGTTCCGATGCCCAGGATGTCGCCTGAATTGAGCGTCACCACCGACGTGGCGTTGATGCCGTTGACACGCGAGCCGTTGCGACTACCCAGATCCTCGAGAGTCACACTGGTCTGGCTCACCCGCAGGCGAGCGTGGCGCCGCGACACCATCGGTTCATCAACTCGCAGGTAGCACTCTGGGCCGCGACCAATGATGATCTCGCCCATCGGCAAGTTGATCTCCATGTTGCGCATGCGCAGCCTAAATCGGGCCATGGTCTTATTAAGTTACCGCCGATTGGTCCCTCCTCACAAGAGGCCTGTGTGCGGGGGCGGTGCGGGGGAGTCGCCGAGGCGCTGGCGGGCGTGAAGGCGGACCGCTTGGTGCTTCGGGCTTGATCTCCGACGAGCTTCTAGTGTACGAGAGCTTCGTTATGCAAGAGCAGCATGACCACTCTCAGACACCTTCAACCGATTCCTCCGTCGCTGCCACCCCAGGCACTGCGGCGACACCTGCGACCGCAGCACCTACGCCGACACCAGTCTGGAATGTCCAGATTGATCGCGCGGCGGTGCTGGCGGCGGAGCTAAACCTAAGGCCGGTGCAAGTCGAACGGACGCTGGCGCTTGTTGACGAGGGTGCAACGCTGCCCTTTATTGCGCGCTATCGCAAGGAAGCCACCGACGGGCTGGGCGAAGTGGAGATCGCCGCCATCACCGAGCGGGGCGCGTACCTGACGGAGCTGGTCACTCGAAAAGCAGCCGTGCTAACGGAGATTCACAAGCAGGGCAAGCTAAACGACCTGCTGCTGAAGCGCATCCTCAAGACGCTGTCGCGGACCGAGCTGGAGGATCTCTACCTACCGTTTAAGCCGAAGCGACGGACGCGGGCGACGATCGCGCGCGAGCGAGGGCTGGAACCGCTGGCGCAGCTCATTTGGTCGCAGCCCAACAGCGCTCCCTCGCGAGAGGAACTGGCGGCGCCTTACCTCAGTGCCGAAAATGGCCTGCCCGACGTCGAGAGTGTGCTGTCGGGCGCGCGGGACATCGTTGCCGAGCAGATCTCCGATGATGCAGCTGTGCGAGCGGCGCTGCGTGGCTTTGCGCTCGAAACGGGCGGCCTGAAGTCGCGACTGATCAAGCGCAAGGAAGAGTCCGACGAGACGCCAGAGCCCGGAAATGAGCGTGGCGACGTCAAACCGGCTCCTAAGACCGACAAGAAGGACGATCCTGCGCTCAAGTTCTCCGACTACTTCGAGTACGAGGAGGGTGCCAAGACCATTCCCTCGCACCGCATGCTGGCGCTCCGACGGGGCGAAAAGGAAGGCGTGCTGCGGGTGACCCTAGAAATGGACGCCGACAAGGCGCGCGGAGTGATCAGCCAGCAGGTCATTCGCAGTGCCGGCAGCCCGCTGATTGGTGAGCTGCGCCTCGCGCTTGACGATGCCTGGGACCGTCTGCTCAAGCCTGCCGTCGAGGTTGATGTCCGTTTGGCGCTGCGCGAGCGAGCCGATGCCGAAGCCATTCGCGTCTTCGCCGAAAACCTGCGCCACCTTTTGCTCCAGGGGCCACTCGGTGGCAAGCGGGTACTGGCGCTCGACCCCGGCTATCGAACCGGCTGCAAGCTTGCAGTAATCGACGGCAAAGGCGATCTGCTCGCGCACGATGTCATCTTTGCGACGATGAGTGAGTCGCGTCGCATTGAGGCGGCGCAGCGTCTGGAAGACCTGATCCTCGAGCACCAAGTCGCGGCGATCGCGATTGGCAACGGCACCGCCAGCCGCGAGACCGAGGGCTTTGTTCGCAAGCTGGCCGCGGCGGGGAAGCTGCCCGGCATCAAGATCATCGTCGTCAGCGAAGCCGGCGCTTCGGTGTATTCCACCTCGGAGATCGGTCGTCAGGAGTTCCCGACGCACGACCCGACGGTGCGCAGTGCTGCCTCGATTGGACGACGACTCCAAGATCCGCTCGCCGAGCTGGTCAAGATTGAGCCCAAGTCGATCGGTGTCGGTCAGTATCAGCACGACGTCCATCAGCCGACGCTGAAGAAGCAGCTTGATCAGGTGGTCGAGTCGTGTGTGAATCAGGTCGGCGTCGACGTCAACACCGCCTCTCCGAAGCTGCTTCAGTACGTGGCGGGTGTTGGCGAGACCCTGGCCCTGAACATCGCGACCTACCGCAGTCAGCATGGCCCGTTTTCGTCGCGCCGGCAGCTGTTGGAGGTGCCGCGCATGGGTCCGAAGGCCTTTGAGCAGTCGGCGGGCTTTCTGCGGATTCGAGAGAACCCCGAGAGTCCCCTCGATTCGTCGGCGGTTCACCCCGAGAGCTATGACGTCGTCGAGCGGATGGCCAAGGATCTCAGCGTCTCGGTGCATGAGCTGGTCGGCAACAGTGAGCTGATCAAGAACGTCCAGATTGGCCGTTACATCGACGACCGACGGGGCGAGCCGACGCTGCGCGACATCCTGGCCGAGTTGGAGAAGCCGGGCCGCGATCCCCGTCAGGAATTCGAGGAAGTGGGCTTCAATCCCGACGTCACCGAGGTGTCGCACCTCAAAGAGGGAATGATCCTCAATGGCGTCGTCACCAACGTGACCAACTTTGGGGCCTTCGTCGACGTGGGCGTTCACCAAGACGGGCTTGTTCACATCTCAGAGCTATCGCATCGCTTCGTCAAGGACCCCGCCGAGGCGGTCAAGGTCGGCGATCGCGTCAAGGTCAAGGTCATCAAGGTCGAGATGGATCGGATGCGAATTGGGCTGTCGATCAAAGCCGCCAGTGAGCCTCCGAAGGCCGAGCCCGGCGACAATCGTCGACGGCCCCGCGCCCAGGACGAGTCAGCGCCGCGTGCTCGTGAGCCAGAGCGTCGTCGGGAAGAGGGAGATCGTCGTCGAGATGACAGTCGTTCTCGCAGCCCTGCTGCTGCCACTGGCAACGCGCGACCTGCCGACAATCGACCACCGGTCGACAACCGACCTCCGCGGCGTGACGACGGACGTCGAGACGAGGGGCCACGTCCGCCCGCTCGCGATCAGAAACCGGGCGGTGCGCCTCCGCCGCGGAACTCGCCGTTCAACACCATTCGTGGTCTCAACTTGGTGCTGAAGAAGTAAGCGATTACTTCTTGGGCACCAGGTTCATCGCCAGCGCAATCAGATCTTCAATCACCAGCCGCGGCACCGAAGCCGACACTACCTTGGTCAGACCCTGTGGACCCAGGTTGCCACCGCGCGTGCCGTACGTGAGCGGCACTTCGCCGTGATGCGGAATGATGCTCAGCAGTGCGGCGCCGCTATGTTCTGCCGCCTTGCCGTTCGGTGCGCGATCGGCGGCCCGCAGCACCGAGTCGAGCATGCCAATCCAGCCGGCCAGCGTCGTAAAGCCTGCGCTCTGCCAGCTTGGGTCTTGCACGGCTGCGATGCCTTCTCGCTGGGCCAAGGTTTCGGTAGCCGGCAGACGCGCCTGCTTCTGGAGCTTCTGAATGAGCAAGTTCTTGTCGCTGCCAAAGGCCGTCCACACCCGGCCACCGACGGGCGCACTGATGATGTAGAGGTTGATCGGCCCGCGCTTGGCGCTCTTGCCCGACTTGTCGAACTGGCTGGTCACTCCCGTCAGATCTATCGACAAATACACGCCACTGGCCTGGGGCCCCAGCTGCTTGGCCACCGATTCAGCACGCAGCGTCGGAATCGGCGCTTTGATTCCCAGCGCCTTCCACTTCTTCCGCAAATACGCCGCCAGGCCCGGTCGATTCCAGGTCTGGAGCAGCGCGCGCAGGAACGCCACCGACTCGTCGCTGCCTCCACCGGCCCGCTCCGACGTCGAGAGGTAGTAGTGGTTCCCGAGCATCATCGACATCGGATCATTGCCCGTGTGTGGCTTGTCGCTGGCGCACTCTCCGAGCACCGTCGTCATCAATCCTTCCCATTTGGGAACCTTCTGGAACAAGTCGGACACCGCCTGGCGATCGCCGTCGGGCAGACCATCGCTGGCCAGGAATGCGTCGACGAGCGGCACAAGTGTACTCACGACATGATGGCTCCATTTGGGATCGGTCACGTGGTACGACGCCGCGACCACATCCTTCGGCAGGCTTAGGAACGCTGGGGGCGGGCCGCTTGGCTTGCGCGCTGCTGCCTCGGCATCGGCTCGTGCCCAAGCCGACTGCGTGCCCGCCATCTTGTAGCCGATCGAGACCTGAACCTGCTCGGGCCGCAGCGTCAGATCGAGCGCTAGCAGCGACAGATCCTTGCTGACCAGCGAGACCTCTCCGAGCAGCAACTTGATTGCGTCAGTGGCGGCGCGATCGAACTGCGGATTGCCGATCGACAAGCGCTGCGGCAGCATCAGCATCCCGGTGTCGAGCACCTGCTGCCACTGACCGGAATAGACCTTAAGCAGCGACGCCACCGACAGCTCGGCATAGAGGTCTTTGCCCTGCGCCCCCGGCACATTGAAGTTGGCGAGCTGGTCTGCCATCAGATCGCGATCGCGCACGCTTGACGCACACGTCATCCGCCCGCCTGCACTATTTCCCGCGAGCAGACACTGCAGTGGATTGCCTTTGCCCACCGGCATTCGTATCTCGGACTGGCCACCGCGGTTTTCGCCGAGCAGGCCCTGGGCTTTGGCGACCTTGCGGGTCTCCTCGGCGCTGCTGACCTGAAAGGCGACGGCCCACGGCGGAGCATCTCTCACCGGCTCGGAATGCACGGCCAGCGCGAAGTCGAGAGGAGCCGCCAGATTGATCACCTTGGAGAAGTCCCCGACAAGCTGCTGCACGGTTTCCTGCACCGGCAGCGGAAACGGCACGTAGCCTGAGAGCGACTTGATCGACTGTCCGAGGTTCGGCACTCGAACGGTCGCGACGAGCTGGGGACGGGCGGTGCCGACCTTGGTGGTGGTTGGCCGCGGACCGGGGCCTGGCGGGACATCAGCGACAGCGGGTGATGCAGCTGCGGTCAGCAGACCGGCCAGCGAGACAGCAGAGAACAACGACGTACGCATGGCGATATCTTCGCACGGAACCTCTGTGCTGGCACCCCTGTCAGACCCCCCTGGTAATGGGCAGGTATCGCCGTAGTAGGTCGGCGTGTATCATCAGGTTTTTCGTTGAGTCCGGTTTCTTACTAGAAGGAGCAGTCAGCCCCATGAAGTTCAGCTTCCGCACGGTGGAAAGTCCTGCGCAGGTTCTCTCGGAGAAAGCAGATTCGGTTGTGATTCCTCTCTCGGAGAGTGGAATCAGTGATGACGCGCTGCTCCTGGCGATCGACGGCCAGCTTGGGGGCAGCCTCCGTCAGAGCATCGACGAGGAGCAGTTTACCGGCAAGGCGACGCAGAGCCTGACTGTCCACACCCAAGGACGGCTGGCGGCGACCCGGGTGACGCTGCTTGGGACGGGCAAGCTGTCGGGAGTGCTGCTTGCTGACGTGCGAACCTGGGCGGCGCGGGCGGTGCGCGGGGCGGCGGTCAAGGCGAAAGTGGTGGTGCTGTGCCTCGGCGGCGTGAGCACCGAACAGGCGGCGGCGGTCGGTCAGGGGGTTGCCGAGGGTGCGCTGCTTTCGACCTACCAGTTCGACAAGTATCTGTCCGGGGAGCGCAAGCGGCGTTCGTCGGTGGAAGAGGTCGTTGTGCTGCTGCCGAGTGGCGTCTCGGTGGAAGCGGCGGCAGCGGGCGCTCGTCGTGGTGAGATCGTGTCCGAGGGCGTTTCGCTGGCGCGGGATCTGACCAACGAACAGCCGACCGAGCTATGTCCTCGTCGGGTTGCTGAGATCGCGAGTGGCCTGGCGGAGCGAATGGGCCTCGGCTGCACGGTGCTCGGCGTCCAGGAGTGCGAGGCGCTGGGTATGGGGATGTTCCTGGCGGTTGGGCGCGGCTCCCTCGAAGAGCCTCGCTTCATCCATCTGGTTTATCGTCCGCAGGGCACGCCTCGGCGCAAGGTTGCGCTGGTCGGCAAGGCCGTCACGTTCGACTCGGGCGGCCTGTCCATCAAGACCACCGAGGGCATGCTGTGGATGAAGATGGACATGGGCGGTGGCGCGGCGGTCCTCGGGGCCATCTCGGCGATCGCGCAGCTCGGAAGTCCCGACGAGATACACGTCCTGCTGGCTGCCGCGGAGAACATGCCCTCGGGCAATGCCTACAAGCTGGGCGATGTGCTGCGGAGCATGAGCGGTAAGACCGTCGAGATTAACAACACCGACGCCGAAGGTCGTCTCACGCTTGGTGACGCGCTGACCTATGCGCTCGAAAAGGTGGGCGCCGACGAGATCATCGACCTCGCGACACTGACTGGCAGCTCGATGGTGGCGCTCGGTAACTACACCGGCGCGTTGTTCTCAAACCAAGACACTCTGGCCACGCGGATACTCGAAAGTTCGGCGGTGGGCGGGGACGACCTATGGCGGATGCCGCTGCGTGATCGGCTGTGTGAATCGCTCAAGAGTGACATCGCCGACATGAAGAACTCCGGTGACCGCTACGGTGGCTCGATCAGCGCTGCGCTGTTCCTGCGCGAGTTCGTCGCGGACAAGAGCTGGGCCCACATCGACATGGCGGGCCCGGTTCGTGCTGAAAAGGACACAGGCCACGTTTGCAAAGGCGCCACTGGATTCGGTACTGCGACGCTTATCGAACTGCTCGCTCCCCGCCAGTAATCTCACGCTGCCCGGCAACACTCGTTTGGAGCTGCCGGAACATCCCCCATCCCCAGAGCCACTGCTGGGACTTGAACCCAGGACCTGCGGTTTACGAAACCGCTGCTCTACCGCTGAGCTACAGTGGCAAAAACAAGGCGCAGTCTACTTAGCTTCCCATCGTACGGCAAGCCGGAATTTGGCTAGGCTTGCTTTTTTCGCGACGGTCGTTCTGCGCCCGCTTTGCTGTGGCCGCGAGCATGATGGGTCATTCGGTTTCCGGATTTGTTTCCCTGGGCCTTGGGGGATTTGTGGCCCTTGCTTGAGGTCGGCGGCTTCGGCGGTGGTTTTTTGAAAAACGAGACCGCGGTCTCATCAATCGACTCAGCACGTCGATCGACGCCTGGATCGAAGTGCCGCAGGTAGGCGCAGCGGGGTTCCTCGACGAGCGGCGTGACACGGTGATCATTGAAAAGCTGTTCTTCGAGAAACTTGTAGTTGGCGTAGCTCTCGACGAAGAAATCGATCTCGCGGCGCCGAATCCCGCCACCGGTGTCATCGGCCCGCACGCAGCCATCGTGACTGCTGCCGTCGGGTAAGCGCATTCCGCGCAGCTCGGGCAGATAGAGCGGCGTGCCGAGTGGCACCCAGCGCGGATCGACCGCCACCGAGCGGAACGGCGACAGTGCTCGCTGCTGACCGCCTTTTCCAAACGGATGCGACTGCGGGTCGAGCGTCTGATAGCAGGTCCCGATCCCGTAGGCGCAGCGACCGTCGTAGTTGATAAGTCGTCCGTCGCGCAGCACACCCGAGCCTTCGAGGCGCAGCTCAAACACGAACGCTCGTGGGAAGCGCCCAATGGGGAACCCTTGGCGAGTGTAAATTTCGATCTCGTAGGGCTCGTTGGCGTACTCCGACTCGTAGGCGAGCCAGTAGTAGGTCAGCTTGTAGGTGCCCTGCTCGCCGAGTGGATAGCCGCAGCAGCCCTTTTCTTTGCCGCTGAGCGTCAGCTTGGGGCTTACCTCGTGCGGCTGTTTGCTGGTGCCTTGTCCGTCGCTGGGTAGCACGCGCAGGCGATCCGAAGACAGCGCGGATAGTACCGACAGCGGCAGCGCACCGCTCGGGACCAGACCGCTCACCGCCGACAGCGCAATGCCATCGGCAGAGCCGGGGGCAGCGAGCAGCAGCAGTGAAAAAGTCGTCACGACCATGAAGTGTCCCTTACACAATACAGGGAAGGTGGCGGCGGCTCATAGTGACAGAGGGCGGAAGCCGAACAGGCGGAGGCGCCGCAGCAGCACATCGAGCAGCAAGAGCCCAATCCCCACCCACACCAGCGATGGCCACAGCGAGCGCAGATAGCGAATCTTTTCCTCGCCGGGGTCCAGCACCGAACTCGCTTCGCGCAGCACCTGCCCCTGGGCCAGCGTCGCTACTTGGCCAAGCAGCGCATCGTCGGGCGGTAGCGCCAGATACTCACGAGGGTAGGGCAGCGACAGCGATCCCCACGACTCAGCGACGACAGGTCCTGGGGTTCCGGGACTCGGCGAGGGACTGCGGTGTACGGCGCGCAGCAGGAAGGATCCCGTGCGCCCGAGTCGGACCTCCGCTTCATAGCGTCCCGGCGCGACCAGCGACAGCTCTTTGCGCAGCACAATCTCACCCTTGCCAGCGACGAGACCAATGCCGCCACCGGTGGGCGAAATGACCTCCAGATCCGTCTGTAGCCCCGATAGGAAGCGGTCATCGGCTGACACCGCATCGACGCGCACCCGTAGCAAGGGCGGCGCCACCGTCGTCGTCAGGTCATAGCCGTGGCCACTGCGCTGGCCATCGTGCCGCATCGACGAGCGCACCAGCTGTGCCCAAAACTTGGTGTAGCCCGGCCAGCGCAGCCAGTCGACGGCCCAGCGGTTCTTGGCGTCGCTGGTAAACGCCACGGCCTGCCCAAGTCCCTGACGCCAGCGCGCCAGCAGCGGTTCACCGAGCGGCGAGACCAGAATCACCTCGGCAAGTGGCTTCGGCTTCGTCGACACATAACCGCGCAGCGGCGGGGCACCATCGATACCAACCCCGTCGAGAAGCTCGACGAACTTGGCCACTCGCGGCACCACTCGCTCTTCGACCAGCGCCGAGCGCGCAACCTGGGTTGTTTCCTTCGTAAAAATCTTCGGTACCGACGAGGCATCTTGGGTGTAGTAGAAGCGACCGCCGCCATGCTCAGCAATCGCAGTGAGCAGCGTCTGATCGGCGCCCGCCCCGACCCCCACCGTCGAGACCGTAATCTTGTTCTGCACCATTTGATCGGTCAGCTCGATGATGCCCTGGTACTCGGCCTGTCCGTCGGTGAGCAAGATGACGTGCTTGATCTTGGCGTTGGCCGAGACCAGCTGCTGATACGCCTCATTGAGCGGGGGCAGAAGCTGCGTGCCACCGCCGGCGGTCAGTCGAGCAATGTCGGTGGCAATGCGAATCCGATTCTGTGCCCGCTGCAGCCGCACCAGCGGAATCGCTTGGCTGTCGAAGGCCACCACGCCAATCAGATCGTCGGGCGCCAGCATCTCGGCGGTCGCGCGGGCGGCGTCCTTGGCCAGCTCCAACTTGGGCCCGTTCATCGACGCTGAGCGGTCAATACACAGCACCATCGCCAGGCTCGGCTGCTCGCGCTTCTTTTCTTGCTCGAAGCGCACCGGCAGCAGCTTTTCCAGCTGGGTTCCTTGGTAGCCACCCGACCCGAAGCTGTTTTCGCCGCCTACCATCACGAAGCCACCGCCGAGGTCCCGCACGTAGGACTCGATCGCCAGCATCTGCGCCTGGCTCACCAGCGTCGCTGACACGTCGGACAGCAGCACCAGATCGAACGGCAGAAGATCCTTGGCTGCCGACGGCAAACCGTACGGTCCACGCGCTTCGACATCGATGTTCTCGCGCTGCAAGGCCTGCGTCAGGTAGCCCTTGGCGGCGGTCTCACCCTCGATGTACAGGACGCGCGGCTTGCCCTTGGCGAGCAGCGACAGCACCGCTTGGTTGTTGTCCGAAACGGTGTCACGAAGTGAATTTTCCGTCGCTGAACCGCCCTTCGGCGGGGCCACCACCCGGGCTTGATAGGTGAGCGCGCCAGGCCCTTTGGGTTCGCTGCGGAAGCGGATTACATTCCGACCCGGCGTCAGCTCGAGGTCACGGTGATCGTCGTCGGGATTGGGCACACCGTTCTGCGAAAGCTCGATCCGCGCCGCCTGCGCCACGCTCGAGTAGACCTCGGCTTCGAGCGTAAAGGGCGCCCCGACTTTGAGCTGAGCGTCGGCAGCCGGCCCTCCGGTCATCCGTAGCTCGCGAACCAGAACCTCGGGCGAGTCGCTGGCGCGGAGCGGCATCACACTGACGTGAACCTGGCGTCGACCTGCCGCAACCGCCTCACCGAGCACATCGCCTTCGGTCTGATTGCCGTCAGAGAACAGGATCGTCCGTCGCAGCGTGCCCGGTGCATGCAGCCCGTACGACATCTGGAGCGCCGCCTGAAGATTGCTAACCGTCAGGTCTGTCTCGTCGCTGTGACCTTCGCGAGACTTCGGGGTACGCAGCAGCGGCAGCGGCACTCCGGCCGGTGGCAGCGGCACCAGTCGGGGCTGACCGGCAAAGCGAACGATATGAAGCTCATCGCCTCGACGGGCTGTCTCGGTACGGAGCGTTTCGAGCTGCCCGGTCACCATCGCCAGCTGCGAGGCCGACACCGAGTCCGAGACATCGGCCAGCGCCACCACCGACAGCTTCTGTCGCTCGCCTAGCAGGGCCGGCTGCGACAAGGCCAAGCTGACACACGCCAAGAGCGCACTGCGCACGAGCAGCTGTAGCCACAGCTGACGGCGCGACATGTCGGTGAGCGAGACCCACAGCCCGGGAATCAGCCACGGCACAAGCCCGATCAAAAGCAGCCACAGCGGATGTTCGATGACGAGCACTTTCGCGCCCAACTTGAGCGCCAGGCCGTTGCCGACACTGCCCAACAGGGCTTCGCCGAGCAGCGCTTGGCCAGCGGTCAGCGCCTGTGGCTGGATGACGCGCAGTCCGAGCACCGCATAGCCCAACCCCAGCAGCAGCGCCGACAGCAGCGCCGACAGCAGCGTCGGGAACAGCAAAGCGAGTCGACCGCGACGGTACGCGACAAGACACGCGGCGACGCTCACCAGCAGAAAGCCAGCGACGAGGGCGGCGAGCAGAGCCTTGGGCAGCACGGCGCTCATACGGTCCACCTGCGATGATACGTCCACCACTCGAGCATCAAAAGGAGCAGCGCCGCGAGGAGCAGATAGGGCCACAAGGTCCGCTTGAGCGCCGCCTGTCCAGTATCGGGAGGACGCAGCACGTTGCTCGCGAGACGTAGCTCGCTGCGAACCAGCGCCGACGATTCCTCGACGGAGCCCAGGTTGAGCGCGAGCGCGAAGCCCCGCATAAGCTCCGGCACCCGCAGCTTGTAAAAGCCGGTCTGCTCACCGTAGAGCTTGACGATGCCTTCATGAGTCGGAACGCTGCTCAGTCGACCGCCGGGGAGCGTCAGCTCCGCCTGCCGAAGCTGTGCAACCTGCGAGTCGGGGCCGCGGCTCTGCTGCCGGGCGCCGCGCAGGGGAACCACTAGCGTCTGGCCGGTCCGGAAGCTGCCGAGATCCTCATCGACGTCGCCCGCGAACCAGTCGATGGTGTTCATGATCAGCACCGGGAAGGCCACTCGCAGCGGCAGATCGCTCTGACGGACATCGAAACCGAGCGCCACGCTGCGACGGGTACCGGCTGCACTCGGCTGTTCCCGGGCGACGATGATCGGGTCCTTGAGCATCCGCGCCAGTGGCCGATCGAAGGGTCCGAGCTGAAACACCGACGCGCGGCTCATGTTGATGTCGGCGAGAGAAACCCAGCGCAGCACCGGATGCTGCTCATCGAGGTCCGAGAGATAGGGCGCCGCAATCGTCTTGGCGACGGCAAATGGACTCTGTGGTCCCTGCGGATCGAGGTAGATGGCATGGGCGTCCGGCGGCTGAGGCGGCGTCCATGCATCGAACAGCACCGCGTCGTAGCGGCTCGCCTTGTCGTCGGAATAAGCACTCGGCGCGACCTTGTCGATTTGCAGGTGGTTTTCCTCGCCGGCACTTGCGGCCAAAAGCGCGCCTTCAAGAAACAGGTTTCCCCGCGTCACCATCAGCAGACGGACCCGCTTGCGCTCGGGCAGCACCGCGTAGGCAAGATCGTCGAGCGGCAGCAGATCGACCGTCCCATCGCGTAGCTTGAGCACGGCCTCGAGGTGTGTACCGGCTCCCGACAGACTCGGATAGAGCTTGCGGGTCTGCTCTCCGGGGACCAGCTCCAGCTGCTGCACGTCGACCAGCTCGCCTTCTTGACGCAGCTCGAGCGTGGCTTTCTTGGCGCTCAGCGGACTGCCGGGGGCCGGGAAGTAGGCCAACTGGAGCAGCACCTCGTAGCTCAGTCGATTGCGCCGATAGCGACGGACGGCGAAGGAGGTAATCGCGGCATTGCCGTCGCTGGGCCGCAGCATCGCAACCTTGGGAAGCGCAACGTAGCGAACATTGATGCCGGCGGGGGCTTGGCGCAGCGCCGATTCCTCGAATCCTCCGTCTGAAAACAGAATGATCTGGGGACGCGGGCGACCTTGCAAAAGCGCCTGGGCGAGGAGCAGTCCCGCCGGCAAGTCAGCCGTCGTATCGCGAGCGGTGACCTGGCTCAGCTGCGACAACAGCTCACGCTCATCGTCGGAAAAACCACCAAGCGGCGCCGGCCTGCCATCCAACTGAACGACCACGCCCAGATCATCGCCCTGGAGTCCGCGAATCAGTTCCTCGGCGGACGTGCGCGCGACATCGAGCCGAGTCTTGCCGGGCAGTGCTGGGATGAGTGCCTGCATCGAAGCGGAAGCATCGACGAGGATCACCAAGGAACGGCCTTCGCTGGACCGACCGAGTCGCGGGTCACCGAGCGAGATCGTCAGCAGCCCGAGCACCACCAACTGAAGGAGCAGCGACAGCAGACGCAGCAGCTTTTGCCACAGGCTCTGCGCTTCGCTCTGTCCGAGCACCTTCTTCCACAGCGGCGAGAACGGAACTTCCAGTCGTCGCCGACGCTGCCGCAGCACATAGAGCAGGGTCAGTACGGCTGTCCCCGTCGCTGCAATCGGAAGCAGCTGGCCCCACGGCAGGCCGAGCAGCGTCAGCGGCGTCATCGGATGAAGCCTCCCTGCCGGAGCGCACGCAGGGTCAGCTCGTCGAAAGGAACGGCAGTTTCAGCGCGGATGTAGCTCATGCTGCGGCTCTTGCAGAACGCCGCCAGCGACTCGCAGTAGGCGTGGTGTTCGCGCTGATACGCCGCTATGAGCGACTGCGACAGTGTTACCTCACGCAGCTCGCCAGTCTCCATATCCACGATCTCGAGGTCACCGCGCAGCGGCGGATTCAGCTCGATGGGATCGATGACCTGGATGGCGGCTGGCTCGAAGCGGTGGTAGCGCAGCAGGTTCAACCCTTCTTCGTAGCCGCTGTGATCGTAAAAGTCTGAGATCACGATCGCGATGCCACGCCGCTTGATCCGCTGCACAAACTCGCCGATCGAGCTGCGTAGGTCGGTCTTTCCCTCGGGAGTCAGCCCGGCCAGGAAGTCGAAGACCTTGAAGATCTGCCCTTTGCCACGCGACGCCCGTAGCTCCGCCGAGAGCCGCTCTCCGAGGCCATAAATAGCCACCCGGTCGAGGTTGGCGAGTCCGACATAGGCCAGCGCCGCCGTCACCTGCGCTGCATAGCCTAGCTTGGCGATCCGCCCCTCGCTGCTGCGACGGAGCAGCGGCAGATCAGGTCGTCCCCCGAGCCTCATCGAGGCTGAGCGGTCAATGAGCAGATAGATGTGCAAGTCCTCTTCTTGCTCAAAGAGGCGCAGCAGCAGGCGGTCCATTCGCCCGTACACCGACCAGTCGAGGTAGCGCAGATCGTCGCCGGCGGTGTAGTCGCGGTGGTCGGCAAACTCGATGCCGGAGCCCTGACCGCGGGAGCGCCGCTCGGCCCGACTCTTGCCGGCGAAGACCTTCTTGGCGACGACGTGCAGGTACTCAAGCTGTTTGAGGAACTGCTGATCGAAGCCAGCTTCCGCCGCCTGCGTCGATGCTGCCGGATTCACCACGGTGGCCTATGACCGCGCCGGGCCAGGGAGCGCCTCGGGGGTCCGGGCAATGATGGCGCTGACGATGTCGTCGGTGGAGACGCCCTCGGCCTGGCCTTCGAAGTTGAGGATTAGGCGGTGTCGTAGCGCCGGCCTGGCCACTTTGACCACATCGGCACAAGACACCGCAAAGCGCCCGTCGAGCAGCGCCAGCACCTTGGCCCCGAGGAGCAGCGCTTGGGCACCACGCGGCGACGCACCATAGCGAACAAACCGTCGCACCAGATCATTCCGATCGATCTTTTCGGGCTTGCCGGGCTGCCCCAGCACCTTGGCGGCCTTCTCGGCATCAGGATGCGTCCCGACGAGAATTCGCACCGCAAAGTCTTGCACGGTCCGCGCCACCGGTACCTGTCGCACCAGATTGCGCAGCTCGAGCAGGTTGGCACCGCCCAGCACTTTGCTTGCGTGAATGCTGGTCTGGGTGGTGGTGCGATCGAGGATGGTGTGAAGCGCTTCGCTCGACGGAAAATCGACCCGCAGCTTGAAGAAAAAGCGATCGAGCTGCGCCTCGGGGAGTGGATACGTTCCTTCCATCTCGAGTGGATTTTGCGTCGCCAGCACGAAAAACGGCTGCGGCAGCTGGTAAGTCGTCTTGGCGACGGTCACCGTCTGTTCCTGCATCGTCTCAAGCAGCGCCGACTGCGTCTTCGGTGTCGCCCGGTTGATTTCGTCAGCGAGCACGATGTGCGCAAAGATCGGGCCGCGCTGAAACTCGAAGCGACGGCGCCCGCTCTCTTCCTCGACGAGCATGTTGGTGCCAAGGATGTCGGCGGGCATCAGGTCCGGGGTAAACTGCACGCGCGAAAAAGTCAGTTCGATCGCCTCAGCGAGGGTCCGAACCAGCATGGTCTTGCCGAGTCCCGGTACGCCCTCGAGAAGCACATGGCCGCCCGAGAGCAGTGCAATGACCACGCCCTCGACGATTTCTTCGTGACCAACGATGACGCGGGCGATCTCATCGCGGAGTCGACGGACATCGGTCCGGAAGCTCTCAATCTGTTGAGCTGCCTGCTTCGCCGTCGCTGTTTCTGCCACTTGGGTCATTTTCACCTTCTCGCATCGCGAGTTCTGCCAATTCTATCCGAGTCTTCGCATGCGCCGCACCTGGCCCGAGGATTCCTTCGTCCGGGGCAGCGCAAGTGAGGGCGGCAGGGCAGGGAGCGCACGGCGATTGCTGGCGTGCGTGGTGGCTATCGGTAGTCGGTGAGTCCCTTGCGGCTCTGGTTTCGCTTGGGATCGTGGTTGGCTTGGCACTCGGCGCACAGCGTGACATAGGGTCGCAGCGTCAGCCGGCGATCGTCGATTTCTTCCTCGCACTCTTCGCACAGCCCAACCATCTCGGGCTCCCGCTCCAGACGAAGCAGCGCGCGATCGATCTGCGCGAGAAGCTCACTTTGTCGACGGTTCTGCTGCGACGCGAGCGTCTGCATCATCTCGGACAATGCCTGCTCATCTTCGTCGCTGACGCCGATCGTCGACGCGTCTTTGCGGTTGGGCTCGATCTTTTGGGGGCCCTGCTGCACGACCTCATCGCGCAGCGTCTTGAGCTGAGCCGTCAGGGAAGCGAGGCTTGGGCGAGCCATGGCTACTTCTTCTTCGAAGAGGCCTTCGACAGCAGATCCCCGAGGGTGCCAAAGCCGACGCGGCCACCTGTCGGCGGGGCACTCACTGCCTCTCCACCCTCGATGTCACCGTCGGACGCTCGACCGAGCGAGAGTCGCCGCTTGTCGCGATCGATCTGCTGGATGATGACCTCGACCTTGGCTCCGACTTGCAGCGACTCGCGCGCGTGACGGATGCGCCTGCCGCCGCCCAGCTCGCTGATGTGCAAAAGTCCCTCAATGCCGGGCTCCAGTTCGGCGATGGCACCAAACGCTTCAGTCCGCAGCACCGTCGCCGGGAAGCGGGTTCCGATCGGATACCGGGCGTCGATGTCGCTCCACGGATCTTTCTCGAGCGACTTGAGCGACAGCGAGATCCGCTCGCCGCGCTTGGGGTCTTGGCTCGGCTCGATCTTGAGGATCATCACTTCGATCTCTTGACCGACGGACAGCACATCTTTGGGCATACGGGCGCGCTGGAAGGACAGCTCGCTGACGTGGAGCATGCCCTCGAGGCCACCGATGTCGACGAACGCGCCGTAGTCCTTGAGCGCAGTCACGCGGCCACGAACCACCACGCCGGGCGCCAGCTTCTTGCGCAGCTCTTCGGCCTGGGCTTGGGCGGCTTCCTCGAGCAGCGATCGGCGGGACAACACCACGTTGACGCCCCGACCCGTCTCCTCGAAGCGGGTGATGCGGAAGTTGAGCTTTTGGCCGATGTAGATGCTGGCATCCTCGACGTGACGAAGGTCCAGCTGCGAGATCGGGCAGAAGCCGCGCGAGCCAGCCACCTGGACCTCGACGCCACCTTTAACAACGCCGCTGACCTGGCCCTCGAACGGAACGCCCAGCTCGAACGCCTGACGAAGCTCCGCACGTGCGTCGGGACCGCGTCCGAAGGTCTTTCGAAGCATCACGCCACCACCACGGCCATCGATCTCGACGACTCGGGCGACGATCTCATCACCGACTTGGGCGGTTAGCTGCCCATCGGGACCGCGTAGCTCGTCGAGCGGCAGCGCTCCGTCATCTTTGCCACCAAGGTCGACAAAGGCGGCATCTCGGCCAATCGACAAAATACGGCCACGAACTTCAGCGCCCACCTTCACGCCCTCTTGCTTGCGACGGGAAGGTCCGCTCTTCTGCTCACTCTCGAATGCGGCCAGCATCGTCGCAAACTCCGACGAGGCAGCCGTGTTGGGTTGGGATTTATTGGTCTGGGACATGGGCGCGTAGTCTAGCGAGACACCCTTGTCGATGCAAAGGGTCTTCCGCTATCACGCCCAGCGCAGCTTATGAGGAAATGGACGAGCGACGGCGAGCGAGCAGCAGCAGCCCGAG
>Ga0154020_10002213_pt1 | contig 23604 bp, 20 predicted proteins | sample Klosneuvirus_201_FD_109709 | JGI IMG/M metagenome (GOLD analysis project Ga0154020, IMG submission 109709) | Active sludge microbial communities from wastewater, Klosterneuburg, Austria - Klosneuvirus_20160825_MG | ecosystem: Engineered > WWTP > Aerobic digester > Activated sludge | place...
CTGATCAATGGCAATACATTCCACATCGCCATCTCTGGATTGTTCTTTGGCATTCCAGTTTACAATTTGCCAATGTTTGGTAGCCATAAAATATTTGCAGACATAAATCACCTGCCCGTCAATGACGCCTACACGCCAGTCAAAACTGGTGGGTAGAAATTCCTGAGCAATGAGCAGATCTGATTTTTCGAACATGCTTTCTCGGATCTTCTTGAATTCTTGCAATGATTCGATCTTGAACACCCCTTTGGAAAATGCCCCATCGGGTTGTTTTAAGATAAAAGGGAAACTCATTTTGGTCTCCAGTGCATCACAGTTCTCCTCCGTTATTACAAAGGATTTAGGGGTAAGTATTTTGTGGGAGTTTAATAGCTCGTGCAGATAAACTTTGTTGGTACACTTTAGTATAGAGTCGGGATCATCAATAACAACAAGACCCAATGACTCTGCTTTTTTGGCAAACCGGAATGTGTGATGGTTTACATTGGTCGTTTCGCGTATAAAGAGCGCATCGTATTGAATGATCTGATCAAAATCATTTTTGGTGATAAACTCGGTATTGAATCCAGCCTCAATGGCAGCACGATAAAATCGTTTCAACGCCCGATCATCGGAAGGTGGATTTTTATCCTCGGGATTAACAAGAATAGCGAGATCATATTTCTTTTTGTCTGGCCGAAAATCGCGCTTGCGCAATAGATACCGTTCCAAGGCCTGAATGAGCAGGGGCTTATCGTCAGCCGGTACTTCACTTAAACTAATAGGTTTGATGCTTTGCAGTACCCATTTATTCTTTTTAGAAAAAATGGCTCGCACCGAAGGCGCCTGCACCATTTGAAAGAGTTGAAGGGCAAGTCGGTTATGCGTTTCCGATTTGGTTGAGCCAAAATAAATATTGAGTTCTACCTTATCGGAATTTTCATTTTTGAATGTATTTTGAATAAGGACATCAAAATCAAGCGAGTCATCGCGAAGAATAGAGGGAAACCGAAAGTCTTGAATCGTTGAAACTTCGGGCAACACTTTATGGCCTCGGGCTTCGGCTAGTAAGGAAACATAGTAGCCTTCACTTTGGTATTGATAAGATTTACAAAGATTAAGAACTCTAATGCCTTTTGCTTCCTGATAGGTGGGATCGGTAATGTATCGATCGGGAGAAATCACCTCAACATCGCGTACACTCAGGTACCAATTTTCCGGCTTTTCAACTACAATCAGTTTCGGCATACCTAGTGGTTTGGTTCAATAACAAGTAGATTGGCATCGTAGGTAACAATTCCCAACATGATGCTATTAATCAACCGATCAAAGTTTACGCTGTAATATTGACTCTTAAGTGGGTTCGGGTTCATGGGATCGGCCAGATAAACAGTTTGGGTGGCTTCATCATAGCCATTAATGATTACAAAATGACCTACGGGTTCACCTTTTATACTATCAAACTTACCACTATCAGGCATCTCCCGTGGGGTACCATAGAGATAGGTAGCGCTAAGCCCGGTAAGAATCGGAATCGATTTTTTAAGATAGCCTTTAATAAGTTCGGCATTAAGCTCTCTATGGTATATCCGACCACCGGCTTCCAAAAATTTTATGTATGCACGCGAAGCGACTAATAGTTTTTTCTTTTTGACTTTATAGCGCATTTGTTGCTTCAAGGCTGCAGTCAGTTTAGGCGTTGAGGACGAAAACCACGAAGGATCAAATACGTTTAGGTTGTAGGTATAGAGGTGTGCCTTATACCCTCGCTGTAACGCATGGTTGCCGAGCATCACGGCTAAAGTACCCCCACTTTTTAAGCTTTTCACTTCCTGAATAACCTCTTTAAGTCCAATATCATCGTGGTAGTACTTGTATAATGCGTGCAAACAGGTGGGTCCGCAGGTCACCTCATCGGGTTGGGCTTTAATGTCAAAATTTAGAAAGAGTGCTTGGCGATTAGACATTTAAATAGAAGTTAGATATAGGTCGACAACATTTCAAAACTTCCTGAAAAAAAATGTACTGCCAGGAATGATTGACTTTGCCCGTTGGTTGTACCGTTTATACCAAAATTAATGTTATTATCATCGCCAAGAAATTTTAGAATGCCTGAAAATCTTAATATTGTAGCCAAGAGATATAAAATATGAAAAAGCTGATTTTAGGATTTTTTGCCCTGCTTGTTTTAACAGATGGCTTTGGATGGGGGGCAACCGGCCATCGGGTAACCGGCTTGATTGCCGAACAGCATTTGACGGCTAAAGCCAGAAAACGAATTAATCAAATTTTGGGTGGCGAATCGTTGGCCATGGTCAGCACCTGGATGGACGAAATCCAATCTGATTCAACGTATAAGTACACGACCGATTGGCATTGGACCACCATACCGGATGGCGGCCGATATGAAGATGTGGAAAATAACCCTGACGGGAAGGTTATTATGATGATTGAAAAATTCGCGCAGGAATTAAAAACCGGTAAACTAACGCCAAAGCAAGAGCAGGAATATCTGAAGATGCTCGTGCACATGGTTGGAGATATGCATCAGCCGTTGCATGTGGGCAGGCCGGGCGACCGCGGAGGAAATAATATAAAAGTTAAATGGTTTGGCGATGAATCCAATCTTCATAGAGTTTGGGATAGCGATATGATTAACAGCACCAGATTGAGTTATACCGAGTTAGCCCAATCATTAGGCGCTCCTACTAAAGAAACAATTAAGAAGTGGCAGAGTACCGGTGTGCGCGATTGGGCACTGGAATCGATGAGCTATCGGCCACAGGTTTACGACATTGGAAACTCAAATCTTAGCTATAAATATTCGTATAAATATTTTTCGATTGCCGAAACCAGAATGTTGCAGGCTGGTATTCGGTTGGCCGGATTACTCAATCAGATTTACGGTTGATTTGCTTAAACTTTTTACCATTAAGCTCATAGGAGAAATTAAGGCTGAGTTATCTTAATGTTCTTAATCTCTTAATTTATCTTAATGATTTATTTTTGTCATCTGGCATTCTTAGCGAATTGGTCTGCCTATGCTGAAGCTATGAGCAGTCAGGTGTGAAAGACTCACTTCATAAATTTTCGCCACCACCATTGAAAGACTATTAAACCCCATATCCGGGCGGGCGCATCCTGCGGATTGGTTGAGAAGAGTTGATTTAAAAGTTTCTTTATTTCGGGGTACGAAAAAATTCCCTGTTCTTGAATGTACTTTTCAGCGAGCAGATCTTCGGCAATCCAGGATTTCAATTCTTTGCGAAACCATTTTAGCAACGGGACTTCAAATCCTTTCTTGGGCCGGTTGTAAAGTTCTTTGGGCAACACCTCGCGAAAAGCATCTTGTAAAATTCGCTTGCGAATCGAACGGGTTATTTTATAATCATCAGGAAGACTGAAAATAAAATTTACTAACCGGTAATCCAGAAAGGGTACCCGTATCTCCAAACCATGCGCCATACTCATAAGATCAACTTTGGTAAGCATATCGTTGGGTAATACCAGGTTTACGTCTGTTAATAAAACATCACGCATCGATTCGTGAGCAGGTATGGTCTTCAATAAATCCTGCTTTCTTTTTAGATAATCCTGCTGCTGAAATTTTTCTTTTGATTGATCAGAAAGAAGAGCTAAGGCTTGTGCTTCTTTCGCAAAACCTGCCCATTGCCAATACCGATCCTGACTGGTGAGCATCATGCCTTCTGCAAAACGCGTAAGCTGGCGAAACTTATTGCTCCACCGATTGTTTCTGGATTGAGGTAGCGATTTCCAAAGTGGCTCAAGTGTGCCTGTCAGATTTTCTTGCCAGCCTTTATTAATAATTCGATGAAAGGCCGCGTGCTTGTTGTAACCTCCCAATAATTCATCGGCACCATCGCCCGACAGGGCAACCGTTGCATGCTTGCGGGTTTCTTTACTTAAAATAAAAACATTGAGTGCAGATGAATCAGCAAATGGTTCATCGAGATAGTCGAGTGTTTGATGCAAATGAGAAAGTAGGTCATCATTCGTTAAGGAAAAAACCGTATGATTAGTTTTAAGATGATCGGCTACTCGTTTGGCATAGTTCGTTTCGTCAAAAAACTTTTCGTCTTTAAATCCAATGGAAAATGTGTGAAGATCGGGCTTATGTTTGGCAGCTAGTGTGGTGATAACGGACGAATCGATGCCGCCACTCAGAAAAGATCCGAGAGGCACATCCGATATCAATCTCCTTTTTACAGAATCCTCCAACAACTCCCTAAGTATATTTTTTGCTTCTGTATAATCAGAGGGCGGTTTTTGATTTTCCTTTTCGGGGATTGTGTAATAACAATGTGTTTCCAGTTTCTTGCGTCCAACTTTCAAGTAATGGCCGGGCATTAACTTTTTTACATGCGTAAAGATGGTTGCTGGAGCCGGAATATAATTGAGTTGCAGGTAGGTGTAGAGCGATTGAAAGTCGATCTCTTTATCAATGCCGTATTCAACAAGAGCCTTCATTTCGGAGCCGAACAGAAATTTATCTTCATCAAACAGATAAAGCAGCGGCTTGATACCATAGCGATCGCGTGCTAAAAAGAAAGTTTGTTCCTGCTTGTCATAAATGCAGAAGGAGAAAAAGCCATTGAGCCGGTTCAAACAATTTTCTTTTTCAAGAATAAAAAGATTTAAAAGTACTTCTGTGTCGGATTCAGAGTTAAAGGAGATTCCCTTTGCTTCCAATTCAATCTTAAGCTCCTGATAGTTGAAAATTTCGCCATTAAAGATTATGGTATAACGCTTGGTTATATCGCGCATGGGCTGGTGGGCGACAGCGCGCGTGTCAATAATCGATAGCCTTCGATGGCCCAGCGCAACAAACTCATCGAGGTAAATGTCCTGAAAATCCGGACCTCGTTTCTGTAACGCCATGGTAGCAGCTGTTACGTGAATCATGTTAAACTTACCAACCAGGTTAAAGGCAAATACACCAGTTATTCCGCACACGTTCTAGATAATTTTTGTAAAATAGATGAGATAAAGTCTTCTTTTTGTGATTTTTAACTCCTTTATGTTTATCAATTGGCAATAAGCGGGGTGACAGATAATAATATGCGTACCTTTTTTATAGATTTATGAACTTAATAAGGGGTTACTTAATATAGATTTACAGAAATTAACGCAAAAGTTAAACATATGAAATCAAAAATCTACTGGATTGCTTTCTCATTTTTTATTCTGGCAGCGGTACAAGCGAAGGCTCAAATACACGTTGGCGCCACCACAGCTTACAATGCAACCTTTGTTTTAGATAAAGGGCTAAGTGAAGACCCGCGTTATAGTTCAACCTACACCTATAACTGGGCTCCTGTGGGTTTTAGTTTTGGAATGGACTTTGGAAATAAGTTTGGCTTGCAATTAGAGTCGATCATTTCAAAACAAGGTCAGATTTATGATGTTATTAATACCGCGAAACAGATAGCTGGTACCAGAAAGATAGATGTACAGTATATCAACATTCCGTTGTTAATGAAGTTTATGGGTGGTGGTAGCGGAGGTGTACGGGGTAACTTTAATTTTGGACCTCAGCTTGGAATTATGAATAGTGGCATTGAGACACTAACAACCAGTGCGGGTGATTACCAAATTCCGGACGGAATGGACTTTGCTACCATTAAGGATGATTATCCATCAGCCATTGATAATGGAAATGGAACATATGAGCTTCCAAACGATGTACCCACAACCACGCTGCTCGACAAGAAATTAAACGACTTTAAGAATACTGAGTTTCAGTTGGCCGCAGCCTTTGGTCTTGATATTGATTTATCAAAGCATTTGTTTTTGACTACTCAGGTAAGGGCTAACTACAGCTTTACCGATATGCGCAATGAGGATATTATCAATAAATTAAAGAGTGGGAATATTTCAGAAATCTTTGGCGGTCGGGCTAATTTCCTGGTAGGTGTGCAGGTAGGTCTGCATTATTATTTTGGAACCCTGCGTTCGTTCAAATAAGATCTTCTTTAAGTAAAATGGCTATCTCTTATTTAAGGGATAGCCATTTTTTTGCGTTAATCTGATTTACTCAAAAGATTTTTCCAGGGTTGAGAATTCCATTCGGGTCGAATACTTTTTTAATACCGCGCATCAGATTCAGATTTACTTCACTCATCGCTATAGGCATATACGGTCGCTTGGCAATTCCAATACCGTGCTCTCCGGATAGCGTGCCCCCTAAACTAACGGTGAGTTTAAAAATTTCACCAATACCTTTCGGGATTTTGGTTTCCCAATCGGCTTCACTGATGTTTTCTTTTAAAATATTTACATGAAGATTGCCATCGCCCAGATGTCCAAAGCAAACAGTATTAAATCCATATTGCTTGCCAATTTCTTTTATGCCTTTAATCAACTTGGGCAAATTGTTTCGGGGTACAACAACATCGTCTGATTTAGTGAGTGTATACCAGTTAACCGCTGGTGAAATATTTTTGCGTACTTTCCAGAGCTCTTCTTTTTGTGCATTGCTTTCTGCAAAAAGTACTTCACCACATTGAAATTTTTCCACCACCTTCATTACACGCTCAGCATCGCGCATCAATACTTCCTCGTCATTGCCATCGAGCTCACATAACACATAGGCATCCATGGAGTTGTCAAGTCGGGTGGTTACAGGACTGTTTAAAACTTTTTCGCAGTATTCAAAAGTTTTGGCAGCAGCTTCGCGTTCAAAAAATTCCATTCCCGAAGGTGTGATGCCTTCCACAAATATGGCGGCTATGGCTTTGCAAGCTTCTTCATTGGTAACAAAAGGAATAAGTAGCAATACATTTTTTTGCGGAAATCCCCGAAGCTTAAAGACAATCTTAGTAATAATCCCCAACGTGCCTTCACTGCCACACATCAGTTGTGTAAGATTATAACCGGTAGAGTTCTTCAATACGTTAGCGGCAGTCCAGATAATTTCACCGGTTGGTAATACCACTTCCATATTAATCACATAATCGCGGGTAACGCCATACTTCACTGCTTTTGGTCCGCCCGAATTATTAGCAAGGTTGCCACCTAAAAAGCAAGAGCCCTTGCTGGCAGGATCTGGTGGATAGAAAAGGCCTTTTTCTTTTACAGCATTTTGAAATACTTCGGTAATCACTCCGGGTTCCACGGTTGCCTGAAGATTCAATTCATCAATAGATAGAATTTTATTGAAGCGTTCCATCGAAATGACTACCCCTTTTTTGACGGGAAGCGCACCACCACTCAATCCGGTTCCGGCACCCCGCGGAGTTACCGGAATTTTGTGCTCGTTGCAAATTTTCAAAATGTCACTAATCTCTTGTGGAGTTCGAGGCTTGATTACAACGTCCGGAAGAAACTGATAGTCTTCGGTTTTATCATGACCATAATCAACCCGACTCTCCTGATCAACGATAACATGCTCTTTGCCTACCAGTGCCTGAAATTGTTTCAGGATCGTTTCATCAATATGATTTAGTGTTGTGGCTTCGCTTGCTTTACTGTGTGCCATTAATTTGTAACTTTGAATGAATCGTATGATTATTTTTTCAAGCCACAAAATTAGTCAAATAACCCGTTATCAGTCGGGCCTTTTTATCTTCATTTTAATATTGTTTTGTTCTTGCAGTGCAGCGCGGAAAGCCCGCGAAGCCCAGGTGGCTGAAGTAATTAAGGCTGCGCGAACATTTACGGGCACACCTTATAAGTATGGGGGCACCACACGGGTGGGCATGGATTGCTCGGGGCTTACTGGTAATGCGTTTCAATCGATTAGTTTAACATTGCCTCGCACGGCTGAGGGACAAGCCTTGGTGGGGAAGAAAATAAAACGAAAGAAAATTATGGCTGGCGATCTTGTTTTTTTTGCAACGGGCAAGAAGAAACGAGAGATTACCCATGTAGGCATTGTAACCGAAGTTAAAGCCCGCGACAATGTGAAGTTTATTCATGCCTCTACTTCACTTGGGGTAGTGGAAACAAATCTTTATTCTGACTACTATGAAAAGCGCTTTCGTACAGCCCGTAGAATTATTGACAAATAAATTGATTCTTAAAATTGTAATTCGTCATTCTAAAATCTGAATTCCTCATTATGGCTTCACGTAGAAAATTTATTCAACTTGGTGCACTTGCTTCGCTAGCACCCATCACCAAATTATTTGGTAAACAAAATGCTGTTGTTTCAAAACCAGTTGTACTGTCTACTTGGAATTTTGGAATAGGCGCTAATGTAGAGGCGTGGAAAATTCTTTCGAATGGAGGACGAGCGCTTGATGCCGTGGAAGCGGGTGCGCGGGTACCCGAAGGTGACCCAAAAGAAACCACCGTAGGATTGGGTGGAGCGCCCGATCGCGATGGTCGTGTTACGTTGGACTCGTGTATTATGGATGAGTTTGCCAACTGTGGAGCGGTGGCCTGCCTGGAACACATTGTTCATCCCGTGTCGGTGGCGCGTAAAGTGATGGAAAATACACCGCATGTTTTTTTAGTAGGTGAGGGTGCACTTCGTTTTGCCTTATCGCAAGGATTTAAAAAAGAAAAATTGCTTACCAAAGAATCTGAAAAAGCCTGGAAAGAATGGCTGAAGACGGCTAAGTATAAGCCCGTTGCCAATATTGAAAACCATGATACCATTGGAATTGTAGCTCTGGATGACAAACAGAATTTATCGGGTGCTTGTACGACTAGCGGGATGGCCTATAAAATGCAAGGTCGGGTAGGAGACTCGCCCATTATTGGCGCTGCGCTATTTGTCGATAATGAAATTGGTGCCGCTACTTCTACCGGAGTAGGGGAAGAAGTAATTCGTATTGTTGGGTCACATTTAGTTGTTGAACTTATGCGACAAGGAAACACACCGCAGCAGGCCTGCGAGAAAGCGGTGCAACGAATAGTAAAAAACCAACCCATTAAGTCAAAAGAAATGCAAGTAGGATTTTTAGCACTAAATAAGAATGGTGAAGTGGGAGCTTATGCGTTGCAGAAAGGATTTACCTATGCGGTGAGGAGTGAAGAAGTACCAAATGAATTGTTTGAGGCCAAGAGTTACTATTAAACATAGGGTTAATTATCTTTGAATATGAAATCAGTAATAATTACAACTCGTAATAAAAATGAATTTCAATTTGTAACCGATTTATTTATTACGTTGAGTGTAGCAAATACAAAACTTACCAACGCAGGTAAAGAAGGCCTTAGTCACGCCATTTTAATGCAGGAGCCTGATCGATCCAAAAAAGGTTCAGAGAAAATAATTGATAAAGTTTAAAGACTAAAGAAGCGATTTGGATAGATTCTTCCCATGAAAATTGAAATAGTAGTATATAATATTGAGTCGGCCCTTCGAGCGCAGGAAGGTGGAGCCGATCGTATTGAATTGTGCGACAACCCGGCTGAAGGAGGAACCACACCCTCGTATGGAATCATTGAATCAGTGCGACAGAATGTAAACCTGGATGTTTTTGTTATGATTCGTCCACGGGGTGGAGACTTTTGTTATACCAACTACGAATTTCATAGCATGAAGCGCGATCTCTATCAATGTCAGCGCATCAGTGTTGATGGGGTTGTGTTCGGCATCTTAAACGAAAATGGTACACTTGATAAGAAGCGTTGTAAGGAACTGATCAACATTGCACGTCCGTTAAAAGTTACTTGTCACCGGGCTTTTGATATGACACGCGATCCGTTTGAGGCTTTGGAAGATTGTATTGAGTTGGGCTTTGATAGGATACTTACTGCAGGCCATAAAACCACAGCTGCCTTAGGGGCTGATCTAATTGCTGATCTTATAAAAAAAGCAGCTGGCCGAATTGCTATTATGCCGGGCTCAGGTGTAAATGAAAATACAGTCGAGGAAATTATTCGAAAGACGAATGCGAAGGAGATTCATTTCTCAGCAACGGCTTTTCGCGATAGTGTGATGACCTATAAAAATCCGGCTATTGCTGGCATGGGTTCAGAAGAAGGTTCTGAATTTAAATACCGCACAGTTGATCCGGAGCGCGTGCGCGCGATGCGGAAGTTGTCGGAGTTACTTTAAAATGACAAGACTGTATTATACATAATCGAATAAAAGACTATTGATATGAAAAAGAATTTGATTATAGGACTTCTGGTAATTATATCTTTATCGTCAATGACTTATGGATATTTCCAAAAGGCAAGAGCAGATAAACAAGAAGCTCTTGCTATGGAGAATGCTAAAGTTGCAAGAGAAGCAGAAATCAAGGCTGCGCAAAATCAAAAGGCAGCGGAAATGCAGAGGATGATTGCTATAACGGCAATGGATCGATCGGAAGTAGCGTTAAAAGCATTGGAGGAAGCAAAAAGGGAAAAGTAAGAGAACTTTTACGAACCCTACCCTTGGTCCATGTCCCCACAGAACAGCCAAGTTTTCGATTACATCTTCTGCAAATCTTTCTTCAATTCCTTCCGGTGTAGGTAGCCGAGTCACTTTAACTTCTTTCCTACATTAGGTTTGGTCGCCAGTATTATCGGCTCGGTCTCTAAGAGTTCTAGTGACTGTACCATGTGCTGCGTAGTGCTCTTGTACTTTTTAAAGTGTGGAGTTTCCAGATGTAAATTAAACGCATCTGCATTGGCATAGATTTCAAAAATGGTGATGGAGGTTGGATTATCTTTTTCCGCTACCGCATATAACGATAGTACTCCTGGCTCTACACGCACGGATGCTTCAATTTCTTCAGTAAGAGCCGCATTATATTCCCGCAATTGCGTGGAATCAATTTTGAGTTTGGCAATTCGAATTACTAAAACCTTGTCTTGCGCAACAGCCTGATCATATAAAAATAAAGATAGTATTCCAGCCATGGTTAGTATATACATAGCTTTGGAACGGGTTGCTCTTGATCCTTCAGTTTTCATTTTAATCTATTTAGTGGCATTAAACAAAGCTACGAAAACCAAAGCACTGTAAATGAAGTCATCATCTTTAATGGTTCGACACTTCGCAACCATTTTATTTCTCAGTCTGCTTTTGTTGTGCGGAAATAAAGTCAGGGTTGATGTCGTCCTCCTTTACTAAACGATCAATAACATCTGTGTTTAATCGCTTCTGCAACTTTCTTTATATTTTCCGGCTGGCTGTTAAGTCTGGCTTGTTTACCGTCTTGAATATTGAATCCGAATTTTGGTTGCAATAACCATTTTATCGCGGACGGTATTCGAGCTTTCACCAACTAATTCTTCATTTCGTGAATGGCCGTATACTTCGGCTGTATCAAAAAAAGTTATGCCCTGTTCTACAGCAGCGTGAATCAATTTGATCATTTCACTTTTGTCAGGAAGTGGAGTATATCCGAAACTCATACTCATGCAACCCAGGCCAAGAGCTGAAACCTCCAGATTGCTTGTGCCTAATTTTCTCTTTTGCCTAATTTTTTACTTGTTGATTACACAACAAAAGTAGAATTCAGAAGAGTAAAGAGGTAACACCAAACAAACAACTACTTACGAAAATCAAATATTGAAATTTATTGAGCTGGAGTTCAAGCATTGTTTCCCGTTACGGAGACGATGTATAGTTGAAACTACATCGCCTGAATATCTTTCTCCAATTCCTTCCCGAAGGGTTGATTGTAAAAGCGTTTGCCAGTTGCTTTGTATAGCGCATTGGCAACCGCTGCAAACACGGGTGGAAACAAGGGCTCGCCAAGTCCGGTAGGATCATATTCGTTTTTAACGAAGTGCACTTCAATAGAAGCGGGGGCTTCTTTTTGACGGATGAGGCGATAGGTATCGAAATTATTTTTTTGAGGCACACCATCAACAAAAGTCAGTTCACCAAACATAGCATTGCCAATGCCATCAACGATACCACCTTCACCCATGTTTTTTGCAGCATCGGGATTAATTACAATACCACAATCCACAGCCGCATACACATTTTCAAAAACCGGCTTGTTGTCTTTCATTGTTAAATCAAGCACTTCCGCTACGTAGGTATTGTGACAGAAGTAAGCGGATACTCCGCGATGCACATTAGGTTGTGCTTCACTCCAATTAGATTTCTCGCGTACCAATTTCAAAACACCGGCATATCGCTCGGGATCATAATCATTGTCTTTACCAACCGGATTATTTTTAGCACGTTCTAAAAGCTGTAAGCGAAACTCAATTGGATCTTTTCCTGCCAGTTCTGCCAACTCATCAAGAAAGGATTGCTCAGCGCCAGCAATAAAATTTGAACGTGGTGCACGGAATGCACCAATGGTAATGTTGGAATCCAATTGCCAACCCTCAGCCAAATAATTGTCAACAGCACCAGCCGGAAAACGATTAGCATGCACCGCATGTTCAGGAATGCCACCACCACGCACATGAAAGGCAATCAGATTATTGTTTTCATCTAATGCCGCTCTGTAGGTAGCGGTATATGTTGGCCGATAAATCCCATAGGTCATATCGTCCTCGCGGGTATAAATCATTTTGATCGGGGAATTCATCTTTTGAGAAATGACGGCCGCTTCTACCATGTGATGGCAATAAGCCCGGAGGCCAAACCCACCACCCATGCGGGCTAACTTGATATTGATACTTTCTTTTGGAAGTCCCAATCGTGTGGCAATGGTACCAGCAATAAAATCAGGCGCCTGGGTTGGTCCGTAGATTTCAGCTTTATCGGCAGTAACGTTAGCAAAGCAATTCACAGGCTCCATCGTATTGTGTGCGAGGTATGGAGCGTTGTATGTTCTTTCAAGAACTTTTGCTGCTTTTTTAAATGCACTTAACGGATCACCATCCTTTCGTAAAACATTCGCAGGCTTCTTGGCCATCTCAGCCATTCTTTCTTTATGTCCTTCGGTACTTTCTACACCACCCGGAATTTTAACAGTTTGTTTACCTGTCCATCCATTAACAACCACACTCGTGTCTGAAGTTTTTCCCCATTCTATCTTCAGCGCTTTCTTTGCATTCATTACCTCCCACGTTGAGTTTCCCACTATGGCTACCATTTCCGTATAGGTAGTCGTATCAAAGGCTGCGCGTTCGTAATCATCGGGTAATGTTTTAAAAACAAATACATCTTTGATGCCCGGCATTGATTTTGCAACCGTGTCATCAACAGATTTCACTTTCATACCGATGGGCGGGTGAGCAATCATGGCAATCAACATTCCATCTTGCTTATAGTCCATGGCAAACAAAGGTTTGCCCGTAACAATATCTTTACCGGCAACATTCTTTCTCGATGTGCCAATGATTTTAAAATCGTTTATACTTTTTACTGCAACATCAGTAGGCACGGTAAGTCCTGCTGCCTGTGATGCCATTTCTCCATAGCCCGCTTTTTTTCCACTTGCTTTATGATGTAGTGTTCCGGCTTCGGTCGTTATTTCTTCCACAGCAACATTCCAGGTTTTTGCGGCCGCATCTATCAACATTTTTCTTGCCGTGGCACCTGCAGTGCGTAAAGGTTTCCAACCCAAACGAATACCCTGGCTGCCACCAGTAAACTGGCGATCAAAGCGCTTCGGGAAAAAGTCGGCTTGTTCAACAATTACATTCTTCCAGTCTACATCTAACTCATCCGCCAGGATCATAGGCATGGAGGTCATTACATTCGATCCAAACTCCGGATTAGCCGACATCAACGTCACTACTCCGTTTTCACCAATCTTAATATAGTTATTGAGCTCAAACCATTCTTTTGGCAGCACCATTACTTCTTCCGGTGTTGGCTTGCAACCGGCCAGCCAGCCAAAGCTTAACATCATGCCACCACCAGCCAGGGCAGAAACTTTTAAGAAGGTTCTTCTATCTATTTTTGATTTTATAAGTGTCATGATTGAAAATGATTTAGTAGTGATTAAACTTGAGCAGCAGTTTTTATTGCAGCCTTGATTCGCAAATACGTGCCGCATCTACAAATATTTCCGTTCATGGCAGTTTCAATTTGCTCATCCGAAGGCGTAGGGTTTGTTTTAAGCAAGGCCGCGGCCGTCATAATTTGTCCAGCCTGACAATAACCACATTGCGGAACATCATGTTGAAGCCATGCTTTTTGCACCGGGTGATCGCCATTTTCCGATAAGCCCTCAATGGTAGTTATTGATTTGTTCTCGGCAGCTGAAATGGGCAGCTGACACGAGCGCGCAGCCACACCATCTACATGAATGGTGCAGGCGCCACATTGCGCAATACCGCAGCCATACTTGGTACCAACAAGATTCAGCGTGTCGCGCAGCACCCACAACATAGGTGTTTTTGGATCAACATCAACTGCTTGTTTTTTCCCGTTTATATTAAGATTGAAGGTTGACATAATATTGAAGGGTTATGATTATGATTCGTGAAATAAATTTAACTAAATCAAAACGAAAAGGCTTACGAAACGTAACATTTCTAAACTTAAGCGAACTGAGGTCAAGATTTTCAATCAATAGCCATCTCAATCCTGGACTGGGCTATATACCAGATTCTTCTCAATAGGCTATCTGCTAAAAAAATTGATCATTTTTTATTAGGTTGGTATCTTTGATACGGGAATGGAATCGTAACCCTAATCATCTCACCACCCACATGATCGAATTTAAAGAAGCTTGTACCCAGAAAGATTATTTGGTCGCAACGGTTTTGTTCAACGAATATGTAGAGCAACTGGGCATCGATCTATCGTTTCAAAATTTTAACGAGGAGCTTGCCAGCCTCTCCATTATGTACGCAAAGCCTCATGGTGTTCTTATCATTGCGACTGAAGAGAAAGAACCGATTGGGTGTTTTGGAATCAGAAAATTAGAGGACTCTATCGGAGAGCTTAAACGAATGTACATTCGGGAGCAAGCGCGTGGTTTTGGAAAGGGTAAACAGCTGCTTCAAAATGCCATTGAAACCGCGGCACAACTTGGGTATAGTAAGATGCGATTGGATACGCTGGCAACAATGGGTTCGGCTATACATTTATATAAGCAAGCGGGATTTTATGAAATAGAATCGTATCGATTTAATCCCATGAACGGAGCCAAGTATTTTGAGATCGTGCTAAATAAATAAGAGGAAGATTTTACTGGACATAAAAAATGCCGATCCTTTCGAACCGGCATTTACCCACCTAACCCCTAATTATTATTTTTTTGCTTTCATTGGGAAAGCACCAAACTGACCCATCGTCATGCTTCCTGCAAATTCATTGCCAGTTATTACACCTTTCACCTTTACTTCATTCGTATTGGGTCCAAAGGTGGTTTCATAACTAAAGCTTAGTTCATTGCCTATTACTTGTATATCTTTTAAAACAGTTTCGCTTTTCATTCTGCTGTTGATAACCGTACCACCATAGGTTTCACCTTCTTTATTAATTTTCAGCGTTCCACCATTGGCTCCTTGTGGAGTTTCGATGGTGTATGTCCAAGTACCCGTTGCATCGACTACGGCTGTTGGATCGGATTTTATTGCAGGTATTGCAGCAGCACCGGCACCAGCAGGTCGTTGACCACCAGCCTGGAAGCTACCCCCTTGGGCTTGATCCTGGCCACCACCATCCTGAAGACCGCCACCGCTATCTCCACCGCCACCTTTTAAATCATCACTCGAAATCGATTTGCGGGATTTTCGGCTGGCTGAATTTTTGCCGCCATCAATTTTACCAAAGCGTAGATTAACATTGACTTTGAAGTTCAGATTTTGTCGGATAGAAACGCTTTGTTGATCAACTACAGGCGTAATGGTTTCACTTCTTATAGTAATTGTTTGGCCGAAGAAGTTTTCAGCACCTAAACCAATACTTCCTCTTTTATTCGGCAGATTTTTGTTTAAGCCGAGCGAATACATACCAAACCCACCTTGATACCCTTGTAGTTGGACATTCTTACCACGGAAGTAACTGAAGAACTGAAGACTCCAATCCTTAGTGACATTGTAGTTTCCAAACATGCGGCCGCTCACTACCCAACCTGTGTTACTTGCTTTAAAATTGGCATCCGGTACGTTATTGGTTAATGAAGCATAATAGACTTCCGGACCTGCATTCAGTGTAAATTTGCTTCCTATAATAAGATTGGCATTAATGCTTGTTCCATAAGAACTTTCAATGCCAATGTTTTGATAGGTATTCCGAACCGTATCGCCCTTTACATCGGTTACTTTTTGAATGGCATTGTTACTGTTTCGCGCAAAGCCAGTGAAATTTAAACTCAACCCTTTTATATAGGTACTATAGCTTAGCTCGTAGTTGTTGGTGTATTCCGGATCGAGTGTAGGATTACCAAAAGTAACATTCTTTTGATTGGATCCCTGTACGTTTGGATTTAGATAGCGGATAGAGGGTCGCTGAATTCTACGGTTAAAGGCTGCTTTAATTGTGTTATTGTTTTTTAGTTTTCTGGAGAGATTTAAAGAAGGAACAAAAATGCCATACGAAGGGATACTAATGTCCTGGTCATTACCGAAGAAGGCATCAATCGTGGTGTACTCGTACCGTCCACCTGCTTTAAAAGCGTACTTGTCCAGATTAAGGGTATAAGAAGCATAGCCAGCACTTACATTTTGAATGTAGTTAAACACATTTGAGAATTTGGCATCGGATACCAACGAATAGGGATCTTCTCCTTGCGCTGAGAAATATTGATAGTCGCTTAGCGCTTTGCGCCTGGTTTGCTTAGCGCCCATTTCTACTAATTGGTTATCTGATATAGGAGTTTGATAATCAACTTGCATAGCGAACTCCTCGTTATAACTGTCATTCGCATTTTTAAGTCTGCTTTCGGTAGAGAAATCCAGGGAGTCTAGCGTTAAGCTTTCAAAGTTGTTGATACCATCATTGATGCTGTACATAGCAAGGAAACTTAATTCACGATCCTTTTTCTTGTATAGATGCGTGTAATTAACATTTACATCGATAGTCTTTGCATTGTTTTCCGATACTACGTTTTGAATTATCTGGTTAGTCAAAATATTATTGATCAAGGTGTTCGTGGTTAGCTGATCCTGATAGTTTGTTGAACCCCTTCCGCCCAGGCGAATGGAGGAGGTTAGGTAATTCTTTGCGTTGAAGTCATAGTCTATTCCGAATGAATAATTGGCCATGAGCGAATTGCTTCTTGTATCGGCTGTTTGCGCATTTGTATTTAGGCTTGTAATCTGTGTGTTTTCAAAACTCCCCAAGGTGTTGTATCCAGTCCGGCCCCATCCACCGACAGAGAGACCAAGTTTTCCTTTTTTATAACCACCTCGTAAACCCAAATTAGAACCCCGATTACCCACACTGCCATTTACATTTAATGTAGCACCCTCTAGCACCGTTTTTTTGGTGATGATGTTTATAATACCGGTAGTTCCCTCCGCATCATACTTAGAAGATGGAGACGTAATAACTTCTACAGATTTAATTTCGTCAGCCGGAATTTGTTTTAGGGCATCGGCAATACTACCAGCCGTTATTGTAGAGGGGCGATTGTTAATGAGCACGCGAATGTTCTCACTGCCCCGAATCGATACGTTTCCATCCAGATCAACCGTAAGGAGTGGTACTCTTTTTAATACATCCGAGGCATCGCCTCCTTTTGCGGTATTGTCATTTTCGGCATTATAAACCAGGCGGTCCACACGTTCTTCAATGATAGACTTTTGCCCTTCAACGGTCACGGCTTCCAGCACTTCGGTGGTGAAACTGAGTGACACAGTACCTAAATCAACATTACTTTTGGCATCACTTATCTGAACTTCGCGCTTTATCGTTTCGTATCCTATAAAAGAAATGGCCACTACATAATTTCCGTTAGCAACGTCCTTTATTAAAAACTTTCCTTTAGCATCGGCAATGGTGCCATCCACAGGCTTGTTGGTTGCAGGATCAACGAGCGCAACGGTAGCAAACTCTACAGGATTACTATTTTCTGCATCTTTGATTGTACCGGAAATTTTCCCGATTTTACCTTGACCCAGGGTCGCTAATGCGGTTGAGATAAAAATAAGAGTGATATAGATTCTTTTCATTTCGTTTTATAATAGAATGTTACTTGTTAGTTGGGTAACACTCACTATTTGAACTACAAAACAAGCTCAATTGTTCTGGATAATTCGCTTTATTATACACATGGCTACATATCCTCGACAATCCGGTAGATTATTCGACATTTCCAGAGATCGTTTGGCTACTAGTATCGATCGGCCAGAATACCAGGTCGGTCGTAAATACTAAAAAAAGCATTAGGGATATCCGGACATCCTTTAGTTTTGCCCTTCATCATGGGATCAACATCACAGCGCGTCAAAGTAACACTACTCCATATTTCTTTTTGGTGTGTTTACTTATCCGTTTTTCTTTATCAGGTAAGTTCGTATCAACGAGGTAAAGAAATCGTGGACTGGAGCCGGGTGTTCACCATCGTATCAACACAGGTGCTTTTTGCAGCCTTACTTTCCTACGTTAACTATTTCACCTTTTTGCCCCGGTTGTTAGCCAAAGCTGATAAGTGGAAATATGTAATTCAGTTCATCGTATTTTTTGCAATAATTATTACGCTTAGAATTTACCTGGAGCGCGATGTTTTAAACGTGAGCTCAAACCGCGAGGGATATTTATACAGTATGCGTTTTATCGTGCAAGTGGTTACCAGCAATCTGTTCATTGTAATTTTTGTTGGCATGCTACGCTTTGCCGAAGATTGGTTTGAGTTGGACGCTCGAAGAAAAGAGATTGAACATGAAAAACTTGCTGCCGAATTGAATTTTTTGAAAGCCCAAATCAATCCGCACTTTTTGTTCAACACACTCAATAATCTTTATTACCTGGCCTACACCAAATCAGAAAACACTACCGAGGTGGTCGCTAAACTTTCGCAGATGATGCGATACATGATCTACGATTCTAACCATCCAGACGTACTGCTTACCAAAGAGATTGAGTACATGCAAAATTATATTAGCCTGGAAAGGCTGCGACTTAATGATCAGATTCCTATTAAATTCGAGGTCGTTGGCAACCCCGAGAATTTACGAATAACACCGCTTATTTTTATTACATTTCTTGAAAATGCTTTTAAGCATGGAGTAAGCAACAGCAACCCGAAAGCGTGGGTTAATGTAACCATCGAACTACAGGGGAAACAATGTATTTATACAGTAGAGAATAGTTTGGTGGAAAAGCCGGAGTCCACCGAAAAATCGGGTATAGGGTTACAGAATGTTAAACGGAGATTGGATTTGAGCTACCCCAATCAGTACAAACTCAATACCGAAAATAAAAAGGACGTATATTTAGTTCAATTGACACTTACGCTAAGTTGAAACTAAACTGTGTTATAATTGAAGACGAACCGCTGGCTCGTAATCTTTTGACTGATTACGTTAGTAAGATTCCTGCGTTAAATTTACTTCAAGCATTTTCAAACCCACTGGAAGCCCTTCAGGCACTGCGGGTATTATCAGTAGATATTCTTTTTTTGGATGTGCAAATGCCGGAGATCACCGGAATTACATTACTAAAAGTATTAAAGAATCGCCCCCTGGTTGTACTCACCACCGCATATTCCGAATATGCGCTTGAAGGGTATGAACTAGATGTGGCCGATTATCTGCTAAAGCCCATTACGTTTGAACGCTTTTTGAAATGTGTGGATAAGATTATGCTGCGATTGGAAAGTGAAACTCCGCTAGTTACCCATGTGTCAGTGCCTACGCTGCAAGAACCAACAACGCCTTTTGTTTTTGTAAAAGATGGTACCAAACTGGTGAAGGTCTGGTTAAATGAAATTCGTTATGTGGAGGGGTTAAAAGATTATGTCACTATTCATACGCAAGATCAGAAAATAACAACCTTGCAAAGGATGAAAGCGTTGGAGGAACAATTGCCCGCGGATCAATTTATTCGAATTCATAATTCATTTATCGTAGCCCTTGCAGCGATTGACGTTATCCAAAAGAATGAAGTAATGATTGGTTCAGTTTCAATACCCATTGGCGATACCTACCGCAAAGCATTCAAGGAACTTATTGACAAGAAACATATCCAATAGCTTTTATTACTGAGAGCATCTGAAATAAAAAAATCTCATAGTAACTATGAGATTTTTTTGTGGAGAATATCGGGAGAACCCCCACCTGAATGACTTCAGTCGGGCAGGGATGACCTGTTTGAAAAGATCAACTTCTTGTGGAGAATATCGGAGTCGAACCGATGACCTCTTCCATGCCATGGAAGCGCTCTAGCCAGCTGAGCTAATCCCCCTCTTTCTTTTAAGAGAGCGCAAATATATTTCATTTTCGGTTTACTGCAAATTATGTGCTCTCTCTTACCTGCCACCGGGCGGGCAATGGTCTTTTAGGTAGTTGGTGAATAGGGTTGCCAGGTGATTAAAGGTTCCTTCGCCTTCCGAAATACTATGCGTTCGGTTAGGGTAAGCCATAAACTGAAATTGCTTGCCGTGCTTTACTAATTCATTAATCAGCATTTCGGCATTGGCATAATGCACATTATCATCACCCGTTCCGTGAATGTAAAGTAAATTACCCCGTAGGTTTTTAGCGTAGGTGATGGGCGAACCCTTCACAAAGTCTTCCAGGTTTTCCTCAGGTAACCCCATATATCGTTCCTGATAGATATTATCATACGTTAATTCGTTCGCTACCGCAGCAACAGCAATTCCCGTTTTATAGATTTCCGGATATTGAAACATGAGATTAAGGGTTGCCGAGCCTCCACCACTCCAACCCCATACCGCTATTCGCTCTGAATCAATAAAGGGCCACTTCAAAATTTCTTTGGCAGCTAATGCCTGATCGCGAATGTTGACTACGCCAATTTTTCGATATACGCTTTTTCGCCAGGCACTGCCTTTGGGTACCGGGGTTCCCCGGTTGTCAATAGTCATATAAATGTATCCATCTTCCGCCAGGTTGCCTTTGTAGTAAGGAAGTCTGGCCACACCATACGTATCGTGCACATTGGCACCCCAAGGTTCTGTATATACTAAAAACAGGACGGGATATTTTTTTGTTGGATCAAAAGAAGCAGGCTTTACCATCCAGCCATCCATTTCAATACCCTCTTCGGTCTTTACTTTAAAGAACTCGACTGTTTTAGGTTGTTGCGCGCTGGGGAGTTTGGATTGTATACTTTCACTTTCGTTGATTTCCTTGTGCTGAGGTAATGAGATTGTTTCATTCACCGGTTTTGTAAACGAGTTATTAAAGCTATGGGTAGCAAACTGACCGGTAGGGGAAAGGGAGTAGTCATGCGTACCAGCAAGCGCTGCCGGGGTAACCTGGGTAGCTATTCCCTTACCATCTAATCGGGTTTTATAAAGATACTTTTGAGTTGCATTGTTAGGGGAAGCTATAAAGTAGAGCAGATTATTTTTCTCATCAATAAGCCGAATATCCATCACATCATAATTTCCATTGGTGACTAATGTTTCCTTGGTTCCGTCTTTTGAGATTCTATATACATGCCGCCAGCCATCTTTCTCGCTTATCCATAAAAACTCTTTACCACCATTCAACCATTTAAAATAATGGCGAAAATCAAGGGCGTACACATTTTCCCACGGACTATAGAGGTCTATTCAGGCATTTTCTATTTCAGCATAAATCAGTTTAGAATTTCCTGATGTGGGCTGGCAACTGTAAATCTTTGATTCGTTTTGTTTGCGATTGAGTTGTTGCACAAGAATTTCGTCAGCATTATTCCATTCCATGCGTGGTAAATAATTTTGCTGTGGATCTCCCGGTATCTTTAACCAGATTGTTATTCCGGTTGTCACGTCTGCTACTCCGATTTTTGCGGGTGAGGGTGACTGACCAGCGGTGGGATACTCTACGGGAATAATTTTGGAATAAACCGAGTCTGTGTTATTGATCATATAAAAATCCCGGATTTGGCTGGCATCAATTTGCCAATAAGCGAGGTGTTGGCTGTCTGGGCTCCATTGAAAACCATCGCGACAAGCAAACTCCTCTTCATAGACCCAATCAAATGTGCCATTAATTAGTTTTCGGGTTCCATCCGTTGTTACAGTTTTTACTTCATGGGTGCTCAGTTTCTCTACATAAACATTCCACTCGCTTGCAAAGGCAACTTTGGTCGCATCCGGTGAAAACTTTGCGAACATCAGTGAGGCTTCTGGTTTTTCCGTACCGACTTGTTCGAGGACTTTTGTTTTTAGATCGAGTACCCAATAATCCCCCCGGGTATCCAACCGCCATACTTTACGGGTATTGGTGAAAAGGAGAAGTTTTGACTGATCCTCTGAAAAGGAGAACATTCGAACGGGCAAGGCTTGGTTTCGCCCTACAGGTGTTAAGTCCGCTTTGGAAAGTAGGACAGTTCTTTTGTTGGCTGGAAGCTCATAGCGGGCAACTTCACCTGCTTCAGTCTTATAGTAGGAACGGCCGTCTTTTGCCCATTGTACCGCCTGACTGTTTGCCACAATCGGAAAAGCAAGGACAATGAGTAGAATTAATTTTTTCATAGTTTAAATCGTTAGCATAAAGGTAAGGCTTATGTATTGGCCAACACAGTTGCTTATAAAAGGCAACGAAATCAGGAGCAAAATTGGAATTTGCAAAAGGATTGTCCATTGCATCAAGTAGTTAAATTTGTATCTTTTGCGGTCTAATTACCCCGCTTGAATGGCCAAACTTAAAAATATTGTTAAACAACTTTCAGAGACTGATTACAAGTCTATTTACGATTCCTTAATCGAAAGTAATGCAGAAAAGTCGGCCCATCTGCTAAAAGCACTGCGGGAGCGTCAACTTTCTGATAGCAAGATTATGGTGGAATTGGAGGTTAATGCAAATGCCTACTATACGCTTCGTTCGCGCCTAAATCAAAAGATTGAAGAGCACCTATTGCAGCAGATGGAAAGTCCACGCACGGATATTTTACGTAAAGTGGCGAACCTGAATGAGGTATTGTTTACCAAAAAACGCACGATTACCATTGCTACCCTAAAGAAGCTGGAAAAGGAACTGCTTGACTATGATTTGGCCAATGAACTGACTATTGTTTATAAGTCATTGAAGAAAATTCACATTAATTCGCCCGATCATTTTCAATATTCGCAATTATATAACCGCCACATTGCCTACATGCTGGCAGTAGATAAAGCGGAAGATTTGATGACGGAATACTTTAAAAAGTATGGCAATTTTTACCTGTCTAATGATGATACTGAAAAGTTAGGTCTATCCTTGCTCATGAAGGAGATGCAGAACGTAGCCCGAATCTATGAATCGCACCGGCTTTATGTTTATCAAAGCTGCATGTTGGTATTTCACCGTTTATTTGTAGAACCAGATGATAATCTGCATGCGGATGGTGAATCGATTGAAGATATTTTTACACATGTTCAAAAGATATTTGATACCTACAATCTGGACCCGTTGTATTACCATTTGAATCTGATTTTTGAATACTTAAAGTTGGAGTACTATAATCACTACAAAGTTTTCCGTCAGGTAGAAAAGCATTTTGAAGAAGTGAATGATGCGGCTGCCAACCTACTCGTTAATTATTCCTTTTACACATTTTCAGCTCGATTTTTAATTACTAAACTAGATCGTCATTTACGACTTGAAACAGAAAAGGAAATTTATGCTGAGAATGAAAGCCTTTTCGAAGATATAGAAGCGGATATTCAGGATGTTCCCAGGCATACCATTTTTATTATCTAC
>Ga0154020_10002215_pt1 | contig 23602 bp, 18 predicted proteins | sample Klosneuvirus_201_FD_109709 | JGI IMG/M metagenome (GOLD analysis project Ga0154020, IMG submission 109709) | Active sludge microbial communities from wastewater, Klosterneuburg, Austria - Klosneuvirus_20160825_MG | ecosystem: Engineered > WWTP > Aerobic digester > Activated sludge | place...
ATAGATGCCACAGGCCTTATCGTTGCTCCTGGCTTTATTGACATGATGGGACAAAGTGCGGCCTCCTTTATAAAAGATCCAAACACAGCATTTAATCTATTAACACAAGGCATCACCACCATCAACGCAGGCGAAGGTGCATCGGATGCACCATTGAGTGAAGCAGATTCAAAAACAGAAGGCTGGAAAACAATGCGTCAATATTTTACAAAACTGGAGACAGCCGGTATGCCTATGAACATGGTGCAAACTGTTGGCCATACACAGGTTCGTTATTTGGTAATTGGAGATAAAGATCGTCAGGCTACACCTAAAGAAATGGACACCATGCGTGGCCTGGTACAGGAAGCCATGGAGGCTGGTGCCATTGGTGTATCCACTTCGCTTATTTATCCACCTGCCATCTACGGAAGTGAAGAGGAAATTGCTGAGTTGACCAAGGTAGCAGGAAAATATGGCGGACGTTATTTTACGCACATGCGCAATGAGGGCGATAGGTTGATGGAAGCCATTGAAGAGGCGCTGCGGATTGGTAAAGCGGCCGGCACCCCCGTACATATTTTCCACTTAAAGACTGCAGGGCAAGCTAATTGGGGCAAGATGGATATGGCTATTGCAAGAATAAAAGAAGCAAGATCAAATGGTCAGGAAGTAGGCGTAGACATTTACCCATATATTAACAACGGTCTTGGTATTCGGGCGCTGTTGCATCCACGGCATGCAGCCGATGGACAGGAAGCTCTGCGTACTAAACTACAAGACCCCAAGGTGCGGGCGGAAATGCGGGGCGAGATGGAAACTCTTGGTGGTTGGGAGAACTGGTTTGCCCATACTGGTAAGAATTGGGATCGTGTTGTAGTGGCTCATCTGGATGGCACACCCTATGCAGCGTATAATGGAAGCACGATTGGCGCGATAGCAGAGGCAGAAAAAAAATCGCCTTGGGATGTATTCTTTGATTTGACTTTGTATGATGTGTTTGCTATGCCACAAACTATGTCAGAAATAAACAAAATGAAAGCGATGCGTGAAGAGTTTACCTCTTTTGATACTGATGCCGGCCCGGCAGCTACGGGCTTTGCTGTACACCCCCGTGGCTACGGTGCGTTTCCGCGTGTGTTGTCGCATTATGTAAAAGAGCTGGGAGTTCTTTCACTTGAAGGTGCCATCCATCGCATGAGTTCGGTGGCGGCCAATGAAATCATGGCCTATGATAGAGGCACACTTGCACCCGGCCTGGCGGCAGACATCGTTTTATTCGACTTCAATACCATTCAGGATCGAGCCACCTTTGCATCACCGGCCATCATTTCTGAAGGTGTTAAGTGGGTAATTGTAAATGGAAAAGTGGTTATTGAAAATAGCAAATACACCGGAGCCAAGCCGGGTAAAGTTATTCGTGGACCAGGTTACAAACCGTAAGGATTAAGACAATATAACAAAGTGCGTTGTTGGAAGACAAATAACCGATTTTAAATTATGACGGATACACCCCACATTCATTCAGACATATTGCCCAACACCCCCTTTATTTAAAATACAATTTTGTTTAGCAACCATACGCTTATCTTTATTCTCATACTCAACCCACTACCATGAATCGTTTGAAGATCACCTTCCTTTTTCTTCTGCTTACTTTCGGATTGTTTGCGCAAAGCACGCTGCCGCGCAGCACGCCTGAAGTAGAAGGAGTTTCGTCTCAGCACATCCTTACTTTTTTGGAAGCAGCGGCTGCCAGCGATCATGAGTTTCATAGTATTATGGTACTGCGCCATGGAAAGGTAGTAGCTGAAGGTTGGTGGAATCCCTATCGGCCGGATTTACATCACACCATGTATTCGGTGAGTAAAAGTTTTACGGCCACTGCGGTGGGCTTTGCTGTGGCTGAAAAGAAGATTTCTGTGGATGATAAAGTGATTTCATTTTTTCCGAATGAAGTCCCAAACTATAATGATGCTACGCTTGCATCGCTGCGAATTAAAGATTTGTTGAGCATGTCCGCTGGGCAACAACCAGATCCCACAGGCCCTGTTGTGATTAGTGATAATTGGACGCGTACTTTTTTAAGCACACCTATTCTTAAGCAACCCGGCTCTGAGTTTTTGTATAACAGCGCAGCTACGTATATGCTGAGCGCAATTGTTCAACAGGTTACCGGACAAAAAATACTTGATTACCTGCAGCCGCGATTATTCCAACCACTTGGTATTGCGGGCATCGATTGGGAAGTAAGTCCGCAAGGAGTGAACACAGGCGGGTGGGGGCTTCGATTAAAAACGGAAGACATGGCGAAGTTTGGCCAGTTGTTTTTACAAAAAGGTATTTGGAAAGGGAAACAGATTTTACCGACTGCCTGGATCGAAGAAGCATCCACCATGAAGATTATGCAAAACCCCAAAGCCACGCAAGCGGAAAAGGATTCCAGCGATTGGTTGCAAGGCTATGGCTATCAGATGTGGCGCAGCCGAAATAATTCCTATCGGGGAGATGGAGCCTTTGGACAATACATTTTAGTGTTACCTGAGAAAGATGCGGTGATCATCATCACTTCGGAGACAGACAACATGCAAACGGAATTGAATTTAGTTTGGAAGTATTTGTTGCCGGCTTTCCAGAATAAGAAATTAGCGAACAATGCAAAAGTTAATACACAATTGAAGACACGCCTTGCATCACTTGCTTTGCCACTGCCGGTTAATTCTCTTAATGCTTCGCTCGAAAGTAAACTTGCAGGCAAAACATTTGCTACCATAAGTCCCGACCGCGAATTAGAAAGCTTCGCGTTAAACTTTGCCAATGGAGTGTGTCGCTTAACGCTGAACACAGATTCGATTACTCATCAAATCGATTTTGGTTCAGGCAAGTGGGTGCAAGGCACTACTACTAAATACGGACCTTACCTGGTGGCGGGTGCGCAAACCAATCGCAAAGGACTGGCGCCCTTCAAAACAGAAAGCAGCTACCGGTGGGTGAATGATAAAACGGCAGAACTCACGCTGCGATACATTGAAAGCCCGCACACGGAAACGATTACATGCACGTTTGAAGGTGAGAATGCTACGCTTGCTATTTCAAACTCTTTCAATAAATCGGTGCGTACCTATAAAGCCATTCCTAAAGTTGTGCGTGCCAATGCTCCGCAGTTAATTATTCGAGGCGATGATATGGGGTATTCGCATTCAGGTAATCTGGCCATCATGCAATCGTATCAGCAAGGCATTGAAACTTCTATTGAAGTGATTGCACCTTCTCCATGGTTTCCTGAAGCCGTGAAGATGTTAAAACAAAATCCACGGGTTGATGTAGGTCTGCACTTTGCGATCACCAGCGAGTGGGACAATGTGAAGTGGCGACCCATTTCGGATTGCGCCAGTTTAAAAAATGAAGACGGTTATTTTTATCCCATGCTTTTCAAAAACAAATTCTATCCCGGCCAGGCAGTGATGGATCATACCTACAAACTAGAGGACATCGAAAAAGAAATGCGGGCACAGATTGAGTTAGCGGTAAAATACATTCCCAGGTTAAGCCACATCTCCGGCCACATGGGCAGCCTGGCATTTACACCCGAAGTAAAAGCACTGGTACTTAAAATAGCTGATGAATACAAATTACCGGTGGTGGATGCACAATCAACTTCTATCTCCTACACAGGTTTTGATTTTAGAAACAAAACTACGGAAGAACGCATTGATGGATTTATTGCCATGCTCGATAAACTGGAAGATGGCAAGACCTATGTGTTTGTTGAACACCCGGGGCTCGACAATGCGGAGTTGCGTGCGGTATCGCATATCGGCTACGAAGATGTAGCGCAAGGGCGACAAGATGTTACAACCATGTTTACCAGCGAAAAAGTAAAGGCAGCTATTATTAAGAAAGGCGTGAAGCTGGTGAGTTATAAGGAGGCGTTGAAGTAGGTTTAGGATATTTATTCAAGATACAGAAACCACTAAAAAATCACTTAAGCTTCTTGGCCGGCATCGTTCGCCCACCTTGATACAACGTTAGTCCTGTTACCATGCCATCTTCCGAGCTGGAGAATTCGATCTGTGCATCTACCGCTTTCAAAAAGAATTTCGTTTTACTTTCAGGAAAAACCTGAAGAGCTTGTTGACCTGTCGCTTGGGTCATCAGCTTATCACCTTCTCTTCGCACCGTTAGAATGAAACCGGGAACCAATTCATATTCACCGTTAAATTTATCGAACTCATTTGGGTCCATTTCTATTTCAACCCGAGTGTCTGGAATGGCTTTGTCTGTTTTTTTAGCCATACTATTCACCCAATCTGTTCCTACTAATTCCATGGAAACAATCTTGCCCGCATCATCACGAATAAAAAACAACAAGGAAGACGATCCATCAAAATAAAATTTATCCTTTGCGTAAGGATAAATGGATAACACAGAACTCCCTGTACGTTGAGAAGTCAAATGGTCTCCGTCCAAACGAATCACCCGATCTTGTGCTGCATTAATACTATACACCCCAACATACTCTTTCATGGCGTTGGCATCCATCGCAATAGCGGTTGGCTTCATCATCGACTGGCCGCTTGCAATTTGTGCCGCATGAAAGGCATATTCTGTAGGACCATTATTTCCATTGTTCGACAACATGGCAACAAACACTTTCGATTCGGGAATGTAAAGCGCAAATGTTAGGTACCCATCAATACCACCACCATGAGAAATTGCCTTCTGAATTCCTATGCGTGAAATCGACCACCCAAACCCGTAGCTCTGTAGCGATCCATCATTCAGTTTTGTAGGTGTCCAGGCTTTATCCAACGAAGCTTGTGAAATGACTTTATAATTGAAGATGGCGTTGTTCCATTTCCACAAATCATCAACGGTAGATGCAATCGAGCCGGCAGCAAACGGAATGGATGGATGCACAAAATCCGCCACCACATATTTGTCGCCATTTTTACCGTAGCCAATCGCCTCGCCTGATTTTAGTTTCGTATCATCTGTAACTGTAGAATTCATTTTTAAAGGCTTGAAAAAGTTCTTTGTCAGATATTCACCCCAACTTATTCCAGATACTTTTTCAATGATCATTCCCAATAAATAATATCCTGAGTTATTATATAGCCATTGATCACCGGGATTAAAATCAAACGGCATATTTTGAAAGGTACCCAATAGCTGCGCATGCGTAAGATTTTTCGCTTTGTTTTCGGTAGTCATGTTGGACTCAATGGACGTATAACTTTTAATACCTGAAGTGTGATTGAGCAAATTCCAGACAGTAACAGTTTTACCTTGCGTTGGATAATCGGGGAGGAACTTTGTAATGGGATCATCCAATTTTAGTTTGCCTTCTTCCATCAATTTTAAGATGGCGGTGGAAGTAAATTGCTTGGTCACAGAACCGATCCGCGACACCATTTCGGGAGTTTGCGATTTTGAATGTTCCAAATCTGCCATCCCGTATCCTTTACGGAGAATGGTTTTCCCATCTTTAATAACTAGGGCAATTACCCCAGGTTCGTTAGCTGGATATTTCTCTTTCAAATAGGTATCGATGGCTGTTGCGGCATCCTGACCAAATGAAACAATGGAGGAAAGTAAAAAGATGAGTAATAGTGTGCTGGATTTTTTCATTTAGAGGGAGTTTAACAGCTACTTGGGTTGAAGAATCAAGTACAAGATAAATCAAATTCAGTTCATGTTGGCCAGATCAACATTCTGATTATACTAAGAATCTAAATCACTTCGCCATCTCCGCTTCCGAAACAACAGTAAGCAACGCAAATTGAATGGCTTTGTAGCCATCTACATCCAGCCACCATTCTTTTAATGAATGGGCATTGCCACTTTTTCCACCACGCCCAATAGTAACGGCCGGAATTCCTTTCGAAATGGGAATGTTGGCATTCGTAGAACCTCGTGTTACGCGCGGCTCTTCACCAAAATACTTTACGGAAGCCATCGTACGCTGAATCAACGGCAAGTCTTCGTTCAATTCCCCGGAAGGGCGATCGCCAATCTTTTGAATATCTACCGTAAGATCAGGACCGATGCGCTTGATGCTATTTTGTTCGTCAAGTGCTTTTTGAATGGAAGATTTTAAAATGACATCGATGTGGTTTAACCGTTCCGGACTTTCAGATCGCATATCAATTTCCATCCACGATTCAAACGCGATGGAGTTCACAGAAGTGCCACCACCAATCCGCCCGACATTATAACTTGTCTTTGCTCCGGTTTTGGTGTATTCATCGGCAGCCAGCGTAAAATTATGGATAGCACTGCCCAAAGCATGTTGGGGGTTAGCCAAACCAAAGGCACCCCAGCTATGGCCACCCGGTCCTTTAAATGTTACCCGATAGCGATAAGAACCCAGCCCCATGATGTTCACACGATCAATATCGCCTCCATCAATAGAAATCCAGGAATCAATTTTTGGAGAGTCTTCTGTAAACAGATTTTTCACTCCGCGCAAATCGCCCAAACCTTCTTCGCCTACTGAACCTGTGAATAAGATATTCGCTTGGGTTTCAATTCCTGTTTCCTCCATTGTTCTAAGTATGGAGGCAATTACAACCAGGGCGCGTGTGTCATCACCAATACCGGGTGCATACAGCGTGTCACCCTTTGATTTTACTTTCACATCGGTGCCTTTTGGAAATACCGTATCCAGATGCGCATCTAACGCTATAGTTCTTTTTCTATCCTTTCCTTTTCGCAAGGCTAACACATTGCCTACATTATCAATCCAAACCGAATCAGCACCTGCCTCTTTCAGCATGTTGGCAAAGACTTTGGCGCGGACTTCTTCCATAAAAGGTGGCGCCTCAATCTCGGTAAGCATGATTAAATCTTTGCGATTGCGGGCTTCTTGTTTTTTGATAGACTCAAAGGCAGCCTGAATTTTTTTATTTTTCGCCAGCTTCTCAATGTCGCGGGTGTATTGGTCGACAATTTTTCCCTTTACGCCTAGCTCATCTTCCTGAGCGAGTGTTGAGAATGAAATAAATAGAACAAGACCGATTACTCTAAACGCTGTCTTCATTATTTTAAGATTTGATTAGTTGCGACTTCTTTACAAAGAAAAGAAAATCATAGCTTAAAGTATTAACTAGTTTGATGCGCGGTTTTCTTTAGTACCTAAATTATAATCCCTCACCCCCGGCCCCTCCCTGGGGAGAGGGGTGCGTAGAGCGTTACTTGCTGCGGGTTGGTTGGCTAAGACTTAGTGATACCACTTTGAAGGATTATTTACTTTGAATGTAACAAAACCAAAAGTAAATCGTCAACTTACTGACTATTGTTCTTAAAAGAGAGTAAACTATAATGGAAAAGTTGATTTCAAGATTTAAGAAAATCAGACTAATTCAAGTCAGCACCATTGGTCTTCGTTATTTATTGGGAGCTAGTTTTGTGCACGCAAGTATTTTCAAGATTCAGGGATTAAGATTTACCCCACAGTCAGGCGAAAGCGCCCCAATTGATTCACTTAATCATTTCTTTGAAGCCTTGTACCAGTCGGGTCCTTACTGGCATTTTTTGGGATGGAGTCAATTGCTGGCGGGGTTTCTATTGATGATTCCTGCCTTCAGCACATTGGGTGCCGTTGTATTCTTTCCAGTAATACTCAATATTTTCATAATAACTTTTTCATTTGAGTCCACAAGTATTCTAATAATTACTTTTTTAATGTTGCTTGCTACTATTTATTTATTGCTTTGGGATTGGCATAAACTGAAGTTTGTTGTGTTACCTGAGCCGACTAATTATGTTGACAATAGCATGCCATTTTCAAAACATAAAATCTGGACTTACCTGGGCATTTTATTCTTTTTGCTCGTGCTGTTATTTCGATATTTAACAACAAAAAATGTAAATTAGTATCTGGGCAATCACACTAAACGTTTATCATGAAGATAAAAATTGGAAGCTTTTTTCTAATACTGTCTTGCATTTCCACCTGCTCCTTCGCGCAAATCAAAGCGAAGATTGAAGTAGATAGAATTTTTACTGAGTGGAATAAATCAAATGTTCCGGGTGGTGCCCTGGGTGTTGTAAAAGATGGAAAGCTGGTATATGCCAATGGATACGGCATCGCTGATTTGGAACATGATGTTAAGATTACGCCTTCAACCGTCTTTTATATTGGGTCGGTATCCAAGCAGTTTGTGACGTTTTGTGTTTTATTATTGGAAGAACAGGGTAAACTGAATCTGGATGATCCGATTCAAAAATATTTTCCTGATTTTCCCGTGTACGAGAGTCCACTAACCATCCTGCATTTCATTCATCATACGAGCGGGGTTCGAGATTATTTAACCTTAATGGACTTAAAAGGTCGAAGTTACCTGGATCATATCACGGTAGATGAAGTATATGAATTAATTAAACGACAGTCTACCTTAAACTTTAAGCCGGGCGATCAATACCTGTATAGCAATTCCTGCTATTTTATGTTGGCACTGATTGTTGAAAAAGTTTCTGGTGAGCCTATTCGTAAATTTGCTGCTACAAATATTTTTGAGCCTTTGGGTATGAATCATACTCAATTTTATGACGATAACACAAACATTATAAGGAATCGGGCATTTAGTTATGCGAAAGATGAAACCAAGATAGTTGGATTTGATAATCTGATTATGCGGTTTGATCTTGTGGGTTCGGGTGGCGTGTATTCTACTATTGAGGATTTGTATTTATGGGATCAGAATTTTTATCACAATAAATTGGGTAAAGGCGGGCAGACTATCATCACCAGAATGCACCAGGATGGGATACTAAATGATGGCAAAAGTGCAGGCTATGCCTTTGCCTTGGAAAATGGTTCGTATAAGGGATTAAAGACAGTTAGCCATTCTGGAGCCTTGGCGGGATATCGCGCGCAATTGGTGCGATTTCCTGAACAACAATTTTCAGTTATTATATTAGCAAATCGGGATGATGGCGATCCGACTACCAAAAGTTATCAGGTAGCGGATGTGTTTTTGAAAGACAAACTGATAAAGCCTGAATCTAATATGGAAAACGCTAAAAGCGAGTCAGTGCCAAAGTCAACGCCTGTTATTAGTTTCAATGCTGAGGATTATGCAGGTAGCTTTTACAGTGAAGAGTTAGAGGCTACGTATACCATGTATGCTGAAGATAAAATGTTAATGATAAAAATGCCGGCTAATAAACCAATGAAGTTAGTGGCAAACGGTGCGAATCAATTTACCATTAATGGTATTACATTCCGGTTTAAAAGAGCCAATGGAAAGGTCGTGGGTTTTACGTTGGATTTTGGTCGGGTGAAAAATCTTGAGTTTATCAGTAAATAATGGCCTAAAATGATTCTATGAAAATTAATCACACACTAATTCTTCGTTGGGCAGTAGCTACAATATTAATTATGCACAGTGTGCCGGGTATGTTTAACAATGGCGTTAATGACTTTGGTAATTTCTACCTCAATCAAATTGGATTTAATCCTATTGGAGTTCCTTTAGCCTGGGTTATTAAATTATCGCACCTGGCGGCTGCTATTTGTTTGATACTGGAGAAATACATTCGCTGGGCAGCCATAATTACTATAGTTATCTTACTCTCAGGCATAGTAATGATTCATTATAGCGAAGGCTGGTTTGTAGTAGGTGGTGGCCGAAATGGAATGGAATTTAATTTTCTGCTCATAGCGGCTTTACTCACAATCATGTTTCCTGCCGGATTGCGTAGGTAGTTTAACTAACTAAAATTGCAAATGAAAGACAAGTGGGACGAACGATATAGCGGTAAAGAGTTTGCCTATGGCGAACAGCCAAATAAATACCTGAAAGAAAAACTTAATGAAATTTCGGTTGGAAAAATACTTTTTCCGGCAGAGGGCGAAGGCCGTAACGCTGTTTATGCCGCATCCTTGGGATGGAAAGTTTCTGCTTTTGATTTTAGCAAAGAAGGTAAAAAGAAAGCGACTCAATTGGCAGAGAAGCATCAGGTTAAAATTGATTACCAGGTAGGGGAACTTCAGTCAATAAAATATCAACCAAATGAATTCGATGCAATCGCATTGATTTATGCGCACTTTCCAGCAAATAAAAAATCAAACCATCATAAAAAATTGACTAGCTATTTACGGCCAGGTGGCGTTGTTATTTTTGAAGCCTTCAGCAAAAATCATTTGAAGTATGTAACTGAAAACCCAAAGGTAGGTGGGCCCAAAGACGTTGCGTCTTTGTTTTCCATCGAAGAAATAGAATCAGATTTTAGCAATTTTGAAATTATAGAATTGAGCGAAACAGTAATAGAACTACAGGAAGGATTATTCCATAATGGCAACGGCTCAGTTATACGATTTGTAGGACGCAAAAATTAAGTATAGCGAACTTTTGGTAGGCTTTCTTCATGCTTTAAAGGAAAGCCATTGATACCCAACTTGGTTATTGAAGGTTTACCGTGTAGAGGGTACATAATTCAGGCAACCTTCTCAATTAACTTTTTCGTAGCCCTGATGCCATCTTCATTGGATAGATAGCCGGGCTGCCCCATGGAATACATCAGCCCACCTTCATATTCAATACCAACTATTCCTTTAAACTTCGACTTTTTGATAATCTCGAACATTCTAACAAAATCGACTTCAATTTCATTGCCCTGTGCGTCAAACTTGTGCGTCTTTGCACTCACACCTTTCGCATAAGGCATCAGCTCTTCAACACCTAAATATTTATCGTATTCCTCCAAACACTTGGTGGCCATGTACCCAGCAATATCCAGGGTGGCAGGTTTTGTGCGCTTCACACAAAAATTTCCAAAGTCAGGAAGTACGCCAGCACGCTTATTATTAACCTGCTTCATGATTCCGGCCAACCATTTTCCGTTACAGGAATGACTGATGTGGTTCTCTACGATAATATCCAACTGGTGCTTTTCTCCGAACTCAAGTAATTTTCCATAGCCATCTACTGCTGCCTTCGCGACATCTTCAGCACTTGCTTCCTGTTCCATGCTTCCCAGATTTACGCGTATTGACGTGCAGCCCAATTCTACAGCAACCTCAACCCATTTATAATGACTTTCTACAGCATGCATTCGCTTGGCTGAATCCAGATCTGCGATGTTCTCTCCATCCACCATGATGAGATGATTAGTTACTCCCGCATCGCTAGCCCGGGTTTTTAATTCTTTTATAAATGTTGCATCTGTCTCTTTACCACTGAAGAACATTGACACATACTCAACGATGTTAACACCAAACTCATTTTTGGCCCGGGCCGGAAATTCCAGGATGTTATGCTTGCCACTAAAAAATTCGGAAGCCAAAGAAAACTGAGCCAATGAAATGGGATACCTCGTTTCCATGCTTGTAAATGCCTGTATAGGTTGAGGCAGTACACCCGCAATCCCAATACCCATCGCGCCCATTCCCAATTGTTTAATAAATTTTCTTCTTTGCGTATCCATAAGGATGGTCTTTTTATTTTTACATACTATATGCACAGCCAATGTACCAAAATAATAACTATCCAATCGGATTACTTTAGCTTTTAGTACCTACTTGTCAAATTGAACAAAACCCAGTACCTTAGTTAGGCAACGTGATGGGTCAATTTGTTTTATAAAATTCAATCAATGAAAAAATTAGGGATATCCCGAAAGGGTAGAAGTAAACTAAAGAATAATAAGAAAATTATTAGCTGGGATTATTACGATGCCAATGGAAAATTAATTGTAGATACTAAAGTTAAAGACCGGTGTAACCTTTTGGTTCTTCCTCCCGCATGGCAAGATGTATGGATATCGACCAATGCCAAAGCGCACTTACAAGCAACAGGCAAAGATGCCAAAGGAAGATTGCAGTATCGTTATCATCAAAACTGGACAGATGCCCGGGCTGCTGAAAAATTTGACGGGATGACAGGCTTTGCGCGCACTTTGCCACACATTCGAAAGAAGGTTAATAAAGATTTGAAACGCGAGGGAATGCCAAAAGATAAAGTGGCCGCGCTCATCGTTCGGTTAATTGATCTTTATCATTTTAGAGTGGGTAATGATGAATATGCGAAGACAAACAAATCCTATGGATTAACTACGCTTACGCGCGGTCATGTTATCATTGATACTTCAAAGAGTGCTGAAGGGAGTCTGGATGCTGTTTTTGAATTTGTGGGGAAGTCAGGAAAACTTTGGAAACGCAGAATATGGGAGGATGATCTTGCCTTGCTCATCAAAGAATCGGGCGAAGTGGGAAGTAAAAAAAAGAGCCATGATCTTTTTCGATATCTGGATAAAAATGGAAATGACTTTGATATAAAGTCAAATCACATAAATGAATATCTGGACACAATCACCTCTAACTTCGGAAAAGTTACTGCCAAAGACTTCCGCACGTGGGCTGCCACGTGGAAAACAGCCTATCGACTTTCCAAACAGCTCGATCCGGATTCAGCAACAGCAAGGAAGAGAGTTTCAAATCAAATAGTTAAAACCGTTGCATCCGATTTGGGAAACACTCCCACGGTTTGCCGATCTTCCTACATACATCCGAGAATTCTTTCCGAGTGGTCCAATGGAAAATTTCGAACCAAATGGAACCGGGCCGCTCGTAATGGAAAAGTAACGGGCTTAACGAAGGAAGAAACAGCAACACTCAACTACCTGGAATCCGGAAAGTAGCAAACAGTCATTACCTAGTTGCTAAATCAATCTTTTGAAACCGGATTAATCATGATGTGTGCGCGATGTGTTCCCGGATCCATAATCCAGGGCATGCCGGGTGCCTCTGGTTTTATAGGAAGCCCGGTGCTGGCGGCCGTTGCCCACGGTATATAAACTACATACCGAAAACTCCCTTTGGCTACTTCACCGGTAGTCGCATTATAATCTTCGGCTTTCGCTGAATACACTTGTAAATTACATGCTTGCTTAGGCATTACCAGTTTCCCTGATTTAGCTTCTGCTTCGCGCATGTCAAATATCTCCTGAAATGATTTTCCTTCATCTTTTAACGCTCTGCCTCGTGCCATAAAGGGTTCCAGATCTTTGTGATAACAGGAAACACTAAGTCCGGCCTGATTCGGATTGTCTGCAATGCAAATCATTTCATTGGTACCTTTTCTAAGTACCACAAATTCACCTTTTGCATCATAGCCATAAACCATAGCGGCAGCACGTTTGTCTTCAGGAGCCGCCAATACCGCTGTTTTAATTTGAATTTCGGCAGATGGTGTTTGCGCATAGCACATCGAGGCGCTAATAATTAGTAAAAACATGTAAATGAATTTCATATAAAGTTTTTTTAGCGTTTATGTATTTTCAAATCCTGCAAGCTTAATTTTGAGTACGTGGTTTAAATATACCAGTTGGAAATGGTAAGATCAATATTAAATTGAATGGAAACGGAACGAATAGCAATACAATTCGCGGGTGTAATCTTGTTGCTCATTGCTGTACCGCTTTTGATTATGCATGTACGTAACTGGTTTTTGGCTAAGCAATCTGTTTGCTGGCCAATTTGTGCCGGTATTGTTAACAAGGGCTTGTCATTTACAATATATGGTACATTATCGTTTAGCTACGAATATGCAGTACATGGTAAGCAATATAAATGTAATAAACCCTATTTCTCTGGTTCCTTTAAAAATGTAGGGCGAAAAAAGGAAAACGAACTCATTAATTTTTATCCTTTAGGGAAACCGGTAACAGTTAGCTATCATCCAGATAAACCTCAACTTTCCGTTCTTGAACCAGGGAGAAAAGAGGGAGTATTGTCCACTATTATTCAACTCATCATACTCGCTGGTGTGGCTATCTTCTCCGTACTCAAGCCCACAGCCATTTTGGATTTGATTCATTGATTATTCACTTATCGAATTTTTGTTGATTGTTCGTTTTCTTTTGTGCTGATTTGCGATATGAAAAAATTGATAAGAGCGTTCTTGATTTTATTCCCGGCATTCTCCTTTGCTCAGGAAATCTCGGTTACTGGAAATGTTACAGACATCGTGCGCGGAAAATTATTGAAATCAAAGATTGTTTATCGAAGCTACCCTACAGGAAGTATCTCAGGCACAATTAACGACAGCACTTTTACATTTGGAATTTTTGGTTCCTCAAAATATCAGGTTACAGCCGAAGCCGAGGGCTACATGCCCCGAACAATCATTGTTGATCCGAAAGAAGCGGTTGGAAACATTATTAATCGAAATATTGAGTTAACCTCGTTAAACGCTACCATTGTTTTAAATCATTTGATTTTTGAGTTGGGTAAATCGGTCATCAATCCTAAATCGTATCCTGAGTTAGATGAGGTGGTTGCTATGATGAAGGAGAACACCAAAGTTGTTATTCAGTTGGAAGGCCATACCGATAACAAAGGCAATGCTGATGCAAATCTTAAGCTCTCTCAATCGAGGGTCGATGCCGTAAAGAAATACATTACCTCGAAGGGAGTTAGTAAAGATCGTGTAAAGACCAAAGCATTTGGCGGTACACAACCTATTGCTACTGAGAATACCGAAGCCGCACGTGCTTTAAACAGACGGGTTGAGATGCGGGTATTGAAGGATTAAAAAAATAGTTTAGCGAGATTTTTGAACAGGTGTTGCCAGCCGGGTTTACTGAACATTAAAAGCACGGTTGGTCAAATTCGGATGTGAAATTTACTTTTTTAATGTTAAGTACCCTGTAAGCTCTTTTTTGCCGCTAACAAATTCTATTCTATAGAAATAGATACCACTTGGCATTTCTTTTCCGTCTTCTCTTTTTCCATTGAATCTTTTAGTAGGATTGGTATTGTTATAATTCTCTACCTCAAATACCTTATCGCCCCACCGGTTGAAAATGGAAACTTTGTTTTGCGGTTCTACTATTTCAATATTTTCAATTTTAAAATACGGATTGAATGCATCATCGTTGGGTGAAATGGCATTGTATACAATAATATTGGATGGAATAGTTACACCAATACTTACCATGGAAGTAGTACAAACACCCACGAGGTCGCATACCTGAATGGTCAAATTATCCGTTCCTGAAAATGTTATACCTGTGTAATTTACTTCCAACTCATTGTTACTATTAAAACTGGCCACTGCTCCGCTTGTTGGTGGAGAAACTATGGATAGCGTAGAAATATCAAGATTGTTGTTGGGGTCAGATAACAAACTACTAAGCGGTATGGTAACTGTGGTACCTGCGACTGCAGAAATTCCAGAGATTGGTTCAATTACAGGGGGCACATTGGGGATCGTAATTTGAATAGCGGCAGGGTCACAAAGTCCACATTGATTGCAAATTTCATATTGTATAATATCATCTCCAACGGTGCCATTGGCTGGTGTGAAGGAAATCTTTTTGTCAGTGCCCACAACGGCTGTTCCCTTCACAGGAACTTGGGTAATATTCACCGAAATTATGTCACCCGAATTAAACGTTGCAGCAGCGATAGGATCGGCAAATACAGTTTGTCCCAAAGGCGCGTTGAGCAAGAGTGTTGCCGCAATGGGCTGCTCACATCCCCGGTCAAGGGCAATAAAATTGGCTCGTGGGGGTGTAAAGGAGATGGTATGCAATGTATTGATACCCGTTCCGTCCGAGAGTTTTGCTTCATTAATTGAAGGTGGAAATAACCCGACAATACCTCTGGATACCCACCAAATTTTATCCGTTGCTCTGTCAATTTCTAAACCCCGTATTTCTCCAGAAAAATTATTGATAAAAGGCGTAGCTGTTCCTGCTACATTGGTAATATCGGCTTTGTAGATTGTTCCCAATCCGTTGGCTGCAGTGAAAGCCCAATACACAAATCCATTTTTTGCATCCACCTTTACATCGCGCATAAAACGTTGTGGCGCGGCAATGCTCTGCGTAATTAGAACCTCCGGATTTGTTCCGTCCAGATTCGATCGGCTTAACGTTCCGGTGTTTATTGGGCCAAGGCTGTTGGAGGTGTAGTATAATTTTCTTTTCACGAGGTCAATGGCAACTCCATATGGATTATTGATAGTTGCCAGATTCTGGATAGAACCGGCAGCAATGGGAGTCGGTAAATTATAATCAGCGCGTTGAATTCTATTGCCGGCTGTGTAGACGAAGTACATCATGTGATTGGAGGGATCCAAGGCAATACCACCAATTCCATTTACAGCATTAGGGTAATCAATTAATGTATCGAGGTCAGAAAAAGTAGTTTCATTGATAAATCCTTTAATAACGTTTGCCTGAGTTTCATCTGTCCAATAGGCATACCTTGTACTTTGATCAATCGCTATGCCATTAGGGGTAGAGCCAAAATTGAAATGATAACGTTCAAAATCCGATCCGTTGGTATTGATACGATGCACTTCATTGATGCCTGCTTCATTCCAGTAAAGTTTTGGAGGGAGAGAAGAACTGAAATCAAGAGCCACATCAACGGGTACGTTCAAACCAGTCACTACGTTTATTTTTCCGGTACCAGTAAGACTCGATCTACCAATGGCAGAGGTTCCATCCGCCCAAAAAATAAAACCATTGTTGTGATCTACCGCAATTCCGCTAAGCCCAACAGGCTGATTTGTAACAATAGAAACCGGGTTGGCTCCTGTTGCAAGATCTCTTGATACAATTTGTCCTTCTGTTGTAGGAAAAAAGATATTAGTGGTATGATAAATTTTGCCCCCAATTGGGTCCACTGCGATGTCGCTAGCCTTTGAATCTGCTACAATTTGAATTGGACTAGCAGGAGCATTTAAATTTGCAATCCAAATTTCTGTAGTTGTGATGGGTCGGATGTAATATATTTTTCCATTTACCAGGTCAATGTCAATCCTGCCTGCGTTAACGCCAGCAATATAGGCTGCGGGTAGGGCCGCAAGAGTTGTGGTAGCATCAATATTGGTTTTATAAATACTTCCATTGCTTGAGATAAGTAACTCTCTGGTTAGTGGATTAACAGCAAGTGATTGAAAATTGGCTCCTGTGACGCTAGCAAAATTAGAAGGGAAACTGTTTAGGCGAGTGTTGCCACCTATTTCGGTGAGGGTTGCCTTTTTAATGATCGTATTAGACTCGATCCAGAAGACGGTATTCCGTTGTTCATCGAACACCATATTTCTGAGCGTGTTGACAGTAGTTGAAAAAGGAGACATAAGCTCCAACGAGGATCCATCTACATTACTTCTTCGAATTTCAGTAGCCCCGTTCTCAGCAATGTATAATTTCTGAGCAAAACCAGATGTGACAACAAAGATTGACCAACAGACAAAGAGAAATTTTTTGCATCCCATAGATTCGCAGCAGTAATTCTATTCAAAGTTCGAATATTTTATTGATCCACCTATTATAAATTAGAAACCCTGTTTTGTGGTTCTAAAAAAATGAATGCTCTGAATTTTGAAAGGAAAACCTATTGCAACTGAGGATACTGAAGAAGTACGCCTTAAACAGACGGATTGAGATGCAGGTGATGGATTAGAAAAACGGTTACTTCATTTTAGTTGCCGATACCTGTTTACGCGCAACGGTAGATTGTTCTACTTCCCAGGCCTTCCAGTATTCTGTTATCTGATTAATTTCTTCTTCTATACAAGCGTATTTTTCTACCTTAGGTACCCGCGGCTGCATACCTCTGGCGAGATGATAACTACTTAACCCACCCGTCCATTCAAAATGTCCGGGATCGTAAAGTTCTTTCCATCTTCCGCCCCAGCGTAAACCTAATTGCTCACCCACCGCGCCAACCTTTCGCCAAAGTCTTGCATTATCCCATTGGGCTACCGAGTCAATTACGGGTACAACATCTACGGCCAATCCATATTGATGTTTGGAACCACCACCACCAGTTCGGGTATATTTTTTACCCATGTATTTATATTCGTTTTGCTTACTGTGGGTTCGAAAAGATTCTACGACAGCAAGTTCAATTCCTTTTGCTTTACAGGCATTGATAAGCGTAATAATCTTTTCTCTGAAGTAGGGGTGAAGCGCGTTCAAATCAGTAATCATCGTTAGATTACCTCGATCTTTGCCAAACGTATAGTTCTCTACTGTCTTCCAGTTTTTCCAATTATTGAAATCATCAATTGTTTCTACTTCAGTGGCGATAGTAGTAGTGCTTTCAAAAATAAAAAAATCTTTTGCGAACTCTTCTACCTGCAATCGTTGACTATCCGTATAAGGCACTAATTCAAAAGTCTTTGTAACGTCAGTTTGCGCGAATACCGCAAGCGGAGTAATTATTAATAGGCTTAAAAATGAAGCAATTTTGAGCATTTTCTAAAAATAAAATGCAAAAGTACGACATTTCAATTAATTGAGCTGACAAAAACCAGTGCCCCTATACTCTTATGCTTGAAAGTCCACCATCGACATGGAAAATTTGGCCAGTAATCCACGATGCTTGGTCTGATAGTAGATAGGCAGCCATGTTGGCAATGTCTTTTGATTCACCGGTTCGCTTCAGCGGATGTCTGTCATCTGAAGCTTTTTTCTTTTCATCAGAGCCAAGAAGTTTTCCCGCCAAGGGGGTATGAGTGAGTGAGGGCGCAATAGCATTAACTCTGATTTTTGGTGCAAGTTCAGCCGCTAAAGAACGCACAATGCCTTCCAGGGCTCCCTTAGCGGAAGCTACCGAAGCATGAAACGGCATACCCTGTTGAACAGCCACCGTACTAAAAAGAACAATGGCAGCATTGGCAGAATTTTTTAGTAAGGGAAGCACGGTACGAATAGTACGGACAGCTCCTAAAACATTTATGGCATAGTCCTCCAAAAAATCCTGATCAGATAATCGATGAAAGGGTTTCAGGTTTATCGTGCCTGGGCAATATACTAATCCGTTTAAAGCAGATGGCAGGTCATCCAGATTCAGTTCATCTTGGGTTGCGTCATAAAGAATAGATTTAGCCCGGCCATCGGAAAGCGCTTTTCGGGAGGCCAGTGTTAGCGTATGATTTTCAGCAAGGAGTATTTCTGTAAGCGATTGGCCAACGCCAGAGTTTCCGCCTATGATCAAATAATTTTTTGTATCACCCATCTTTAGTTACTTTGATCTTTCTAACAACAAATAAGGCGCATTGTTTGATGAACGAAGTCAAAAATAAACTACTGATTAATCACTTCTCCACGTACCTAACCGATCATCGAAAGGAGGTTTTAGAACAGGTTTTAAATTTTCGTACCCGGCACATTACGCTGGTACTGGAGGAGATTTACCAATCGCAAAATGCCAGTGCCGTTATACGCACGTGCGAATGCATGGGCATTCAGGATATTCACTTTATAGAAAATGAAGTTAAGTATGAAGTGAATAAGCGGGTGCTTAAAGGATCGAATAAATGGATTGATTTAATAAAGTATAAAGATAAAAATGCTGCGGCCACTTGCTTTCAGCATCTGAAAAGCCAGGGCTATAAAATTCTGGTAACCGATCCATCACCCGATGGGGTTTCGATTCACGATGTATCAATCGATACTAAAATTGCTTTAGTGATGGGTAATGAATTACATGGAACCTCCGAGTTTGCTTTGTCACAGGCTGATATGAAAGTGTTTATCCCCATGTATGGCTTTACGGAAAGTTTGAATATTTCGGTGAGTGCAGCCATTTGTCTGAATACATTAATTCCTAAACTTCATAAATCAGAGGTTAACTGGCAGTTATCGATGGAAGAAAAAGATGAAATTCGGTTGCGCTGGGTAAGAAAGATGATGAAGCGACCAGAAATCATGGAGCGCGAGTTTCTTAAGACTATTGACTAACTTGCAGCAGCTTTAATCTATTGCACATGTTTTTTTTGAAGAGGGTGCTTCGCATGGGAGTTTTTGTAGTACTAGGCATACTCATAACAGTATTATTAACCAATCTTTGGGTTGTTAAAAGTACACAAGCCGAGGTGTTGACCGATTTCGAGCTATTACCAGATAGTGGTGTGGCATTGGTGTTAGGTACGAGTCACCGATTAGTGAATGGAACACCTAATCCATTTTTTCATAATCGAATGGCTACAGCAGCGCAACTTTATAAAGAAGGAAAAATTGTTCACTTTATTGTAAGCGGAGATAATCGCACCAAGTATTACAATGAACCAATGGAAATGCAGAAAGCATTAATAAAATTAGGAGTTCCTAGTGAATCAATTACCATGGATTATGCCGGATTACGTACGCTCGACTCTATTGTTCGCTGTAAGGAAATTTTTGGACAATCAAAGATTACCATAATTACTCAACCCTTCCATAGCTATCGGGCCTTATTCATTAGCAAGTATTACGAAATGCAAGCAGTTGCTTTGGTGGCCGAAGAACCGAATATGGAAAGAGCCTTACCTGTTTATGTTCGCGAATATCTGGCCAGAACGAAAGCGATTCTGGATTTATATGTATTAGGAACTACTCCTAGGCATTTAGGTAATAAAGAGCCTATTGCTGTTTAAAAGAAAAATTCTAACAAGCGCATATACCTTCAACCGGTTGCTCCGTATAAATCATTAATTTTGCGTTTAAACTCCAATTGTGAGCAGTAAATTTAGTATCAAATTCTTCTCCCTTTTTATTTCTAGTCTTTTTCTGATTGTTGGGTTCGTGCAGGCGCAGGAAACTACCATTCAGGGTAAAGTGATCGATGCCGCATCGGGCGATCCCATTCCTTTTGCCAACATTATTTTTAAAGGAACATCCATTGGTACGACTACTGATTTTGAAGGCAACTACTTATTGAAGACTTCCAATCCGGCTGATTCAATTCTTGCCTCCTATATTGGATATAAACCTCGCACGAAAGCAATTGTAAAAAGCATCAAACAAACCGTAAACTTTCAACTGGAAGAAGATGTAACCAGCTTGCAGGAAGTAGTAATAAAAGCAGGTGAGAATCCGGCTTTTGAAATCTTGAGAAGAGTGGTGCGTAACAAGAACAATAATGATAAACGCAAGCTTATTGCCTACGAATACGATACCTACACCAAAATTGAAATTGATGTGGATAACATCTCCGATAAATTCCGAGAGAAGAAAATCGTTAAACAAATAACGCAGGTATTAGACAGCATCGATCGCATTGCCGGTGAAGATGGTAAACCGATTCTTCCGGTATTCATGACGGAAAGCGTTTCGAAAATTTATTATCGGGATAATCCTTCCTTAAAAAAGGAACATATTCTGAAAACCAAAATTAATGGGGTGGGTGTTGAAGACGGTACTACCATCACCCAGATGATCGGATCATCGTTTCAGGAGTATAACTTCTATCAAAACTGGCTCAACATTCTTAACAAGGAATTTGTTTCGCCCATTGCCGATGGCTGGCGTATTTATTATGATTACGATCTCACCGATAGTTTGTATATAGGTGATGACTTCTGTTACCGATTGGATTTCTTTCCAAGAAGCCCAATGGATCTTGCTTTTACAGGAACGATTTGGATTACCCGAGATGAGTATGCTCTTAAGCAGATTGATGCTTCCATGGGCAAGCAAGCAAACCTGAATTTTGTTGATAAAATCCGGATCCAACAAGAGTTGGGAAAGACTGATTTAGGGCCATGGCTTCCAATTAAAAATAGGGTACTTATTGATGTGGGTCAGATCGGTAAAGAAAATGCAGGGATGCTTGCAAAGTTCTATACGAGTAATAAAAACATAATCACCAATCAGCCCCGGCCACAGCCCTTTTATGAGCGTACTATCGAAATGGCCGAAGATGCACGAATGTTTGAGGGTGATCAATATTGGGAGACCCTTCGGCACGAGCCGTTAAGTGAAACAGAAAAGAATGTCTATAAAATGATGGACACACTTCGGAATATCCCTGTAGTAAAAACCTATACCGAAATAATAAAGGTTGCCTTAGATGGATACTATCGGTTTGATAAAATAGAAGTGGGATCATACATAGGATTATTGGCATGGAACGATATTGAAGGAGTACGGGTGCAGGCCGGAATAAAAACTTCGTATAGCTTTAGTAAGAAATGGGTATTGAGAGGAAATTTAGCCTATGGATTTACTGATGAAAAAATTAAGTACATGGCTTCCGTTGAACGTATATTATCGCGACACCGATGGACTACCTTAACATTCAGGGCCCGCAGTGACATTGATCGGGTAGGCGTGGATAGTGAAAGTCTGGATAACAATTCCATTCTATTAGCGCTAGCCCGATGGGGGTATTTTCGAAGAGGGTATTATTCCGATGAATACCGGGTAGGCCTAAATCGTGAATTATTTAAAGGCTATTCTCAAAAAATTTCTTTTCGATATTGGACGTTCGACCCCACGTTTCAATTTGGATATCCGGCTAATCCAGAGGATACGAACTCTGCTATACTCGATAGCTATCAAAACTCAGAAGTTAGCATTGAATCACGTTATGCAAGAGACGAGGTTTTTCTACAGGACGATAATGAGCGCATCAGCATGGGTACAAACAAATGGCCCATTTTCACTTTAAAATACACACATGGTTTTAGTGGCGTATTTGGTAGTGATTTTGAATACGATAAATTGAGATTTGGTATTTCAAAAAGAATTAAAACCGGACCGTTGGGCGTTGGGTATTTAACCGTTACCGGTGAATATATTTTTGACACGCTTCCATATCCTATGCTTGGAATTCATTTAGGGAATCAATCACCTATTTATTCTTCGGTGCTTTATAGCTTAATGAACTACGGGGAGTTTGTAAGCGATCGGTTTGCCTCGCTTCAATATCAACAATATCTTGAAGGCTTTTTGCTCAATCGTGTTCCTTTATTGAATAAATTGAAATGGCGGTTACTGGCAACCACCAATGTTATTGTTGGCGGTATGCGCGACTCAAACAAAAATCTCATCTCAACAACAACTCCCGATGGTTTTGAAACGTTGCCGGTCGGTTATTTCCAAAATGGAAAGCCTTATATCGAATTGGGGTATGGCGTTGAGAATATTTTTAAATTTCTTCGCGTGGATTTTGTACACCGCTTGTCCTATCTCGACAATCCCAACGCCCGTAAGTTTGGTGTGTTGTTTACCGTACAGGTTCAGTTATAGCGGTCTATTTTTCTTTAAAACTTCCTCTTAAAGAATGCTTTAAAAGGCGATATTTGCGTTCCAAAAAACGAAACGAATCAATGAGTTCTGTTAAAATAACTTTACCCGATGGTTCCTCGCGGGAATATCCGCAAGGTGTAAAAGGTATGGAGGTTGCAAAAAGTATCAGTGAAGGGTTAGCTCGCAACGCACTGGCCATCGAGGTTAATGGTGAGATTTGGGATTTAAGTCGACCTATTTCGTCAGATGTTTCGGTTCGTATTTTTACATGGAATGATAAGGGCGGCAAATACGCATTCTGGCACTCCTCGGCACACCTTTTTGCCGAAGCTCTTGAAGCCCTTTATCCTGGCGTTAAGTTTGGCATCGGACCACCTATTGAAAATGGTTTCTACTATGATGTGGATTTAGGTGATATTCCCTTTGGTGATGAAGAGTTAGCAGCTGTAGAGAAAAAGATGGTAGAACTTGCCAGACTCAACAATGAATTTGTGCGCACCGATGTTTCAAAAAAGGACGCAATTGAATATTTTAAAAAGAAAGGTGACGAATATAAACTGGAGTTGATCGATGGCCTTACCGATGGTTCCATCACTTTTTATCAGCAAGGTAATTTTGTTGACTTATGCCGCGGGCCACATAT
>Ga0154020_10002216_pt1 | contig 23589 bp, 25 predicted proteins | sample Klosneuvirus_201_FD_109709 | JGI IMG/M metagenome (GOLD analysis project Ga0154020, IMG submission 109709) | Active sludge microbial communities from wastewater, Klosterneuburg, Austria - Klosneuvirus_20160825_MG | ecosystem: Engineered > WWTP > Aerobic digester > Activated sludge | place...
TATGTTTTAAGAAAATGATTGACTCTCGGAATGTTCTTCTTGCGAAGAACATTCCGACTTCCCCTCTTGAGACGTCACCGATCCAATTGCTTGGACTTGTGACAGTCTGGTTGAGGAGGACTACTTGTCGTACTTCAGGTGCGTCACCACCGCGTACGACGTGGTCGGTGCAACCCCCGGCAGTTCGGCGATCGGCACGTTGCCGAGATTCTTGATCCGCCGGTTGATCCGACGAATTGCCCGCCCATGTCGACCGAGAGTCTGGTCGACTCCCGTACGCCACTGCTCGAGCGCGACAACCCGATCATCGATCGTGATCTCCTCTTCGGGCGGACAGGGCTTCTTGGCAACTCCATCGTCACCGACAGCATCGTCACTCGACGCCGGCGGATCGGACTGCGCGGTCTTCTGCGCGAGCAGCAGGTCCAGCTTCTCGACGACCGTGCGGTTGTTCTCGGCAAGTTGCTCTCCAACCTTGTCGGCAACGCTGTCACCCAACCCACTCAAGGTGGTGTTGAGCTGGCTCAGGCTCGTGTTGAGCGGACCGAGATCCAACTTCTCGACAGCGGGCGTGGACGCCGTCTTGTCGACGGCAGCCCCGCCATCGTCGGCGGCCTTGTGGACGCTGCCGGCAGCCGACTTCGCCGACTTGCCGTCGCGGCTCACGTAGGCGACGACACCGACGACGGTCGCCATGACGATGAACAAGATCGCGACCTTGATCCAGCCCGGCCAGCTGTCATCATGCTTGATGGACATGGTCTTCAGGTCCGACTGACCATAGACCTGCGAATCAGAGGTGGACGTGGACGACATTTTCCGGAATCCTTTCTATATGGTCTTGCAGACCCATGTACGCAGCTCGGTATATTCTCTCGCAACCACCGTGGCGCGAGCAGAATTGTACGAGCCAAATGAACTACTGCCTCTCACGAATCGCCATGAGAATTCATGGCGACCCGAATTAAAACAGTAAAACCTCACTTTGCGAGAGAGGTTCTATTAAAACATGCTACATTATTCACTCGTTTACTAGATATAGCAATACCTCTCGCAATACTGCTATCTTTTAAACGATAGAGCACTATACCATACATTGGTTTTTTTGTCAAGAGAAAGAACCCAAGAAGCTTCTTTTTTTGGCTAAAACAAAAGAAAAAGCCATTAGTTACCTAAGGCTTTTTCTCGATATATATATACTTATCTATTCATGCTCGAAGATTGTTTTGCTGTAGCCAACGCTTCTTTGTAATTTTTCCATGTATCCACCACCTTATTACCATCCATTTTGAGGAGTTTATCACCCTTAAGAACAAAAGTATATTGTGGGTTGGTGATAAATAATTCTTCCTGCGTTTCTTGATCAAAAATTCTTACTGCATGACTGTTGTTAGCTATGATAGGGAGATCATCATTGTTTGGCTCAAGCATGAGACGCAGTTCATCATTTTTTATCATTGAATACCAATTCTGATCACCGGCTGAATATGCATTTAACAACGTACCAAACTCTTCTATTTTTTGTTTATCCAACTCCGGCTGTTTATTATTTGCAATACTTTCAATATAATCTCTAAAATTTTTAAATACAGGTTCTTGCTCTAACGCATCATACAACCTATTTTCAGCGCCATTTTTAAATGTAAACGAATCCATTCTTTGACCAATATCATTTTCAGTTAGATCGTTAAATATTTTATTCAATCTATCAATGTAATCTTTTTGCGCTTCTGTCATCTCTAGCGCACCTGAATCATTTTCAATTTTTACAACCGGTTTTACTTCTGAGTTTGATTCGAGTAATGGAGAAGAATTAACTTCTTCCGTTGGCGCTACTTCAAGTCGAGAAACCATCGCTTCAGAAGGCGATCTATTTTCTATTTTAGCATTAACAATACTTTGGTTTTTTTCTGCTGGCTTATCCGCTTCATAAACCGCAACTGTTCTCCCAACCAAAATACCGGCACTTTTTGGTTTATCAGAATATACCAAATCTGTTTGAATATGTTGATTTATATTTTCTATAACAGTATTTTGCTCAGCAAACGGCAAATTATCTTGGTTATTATAACGCGACGTTTCTTGTGAAAGTGAACTTGCTTTTCCCTTGGACTCAAATTGTCGATTGCCTTCTTTATCAACATCGCTATACATATTGACCGGCATCTCTTTATCCATATTTTCTTGGTGCGCTGCACCCTCCACACCTAACACAGAGTCATCTGATAGTTTTTGCTCTTGAACATCAGCTAACTGCACATTTTTTATGATCACGTCTTTCACCATCACTTGTCCATCTCCGCTCAAAATTGGCTTGCCGTTTTTATCCAAACCAAAATATTCCATATCCCCTTTTATGCGCATGGTTCTACCGTTACGATTGAAAGTAGCAGAACGAATCAATCCAGCATTAGCCAACTCGGTATTTTCTTTGCCTTGCATTGCTTTAAATAATGCCAACGACATCTTTTTATCATTTGGATTATAGTGTTCAACAAACTTAGCAAAATCAACATTGCCTTTTTTATCCGCAAAGGCAGCCAGATGCGCCAAATGAGCATGGCTAAAGTTTTGCTCTTCCAAAAATTTAATAGCTGCTTGTTTATCATGTTTAAGCAACTCTTCAAAAATCACCGCACGACGTTCACCACCTACTTCTATAAAATTATCGAGTTTACTACCGGTGAAGTGAGATCTTTCGTTGCCGCCGACATGACTGGCATGCAAAATTCTATCAAAAGAATCAGGATGAGTTTTTAACGCATCAAATTGATCTAGATACTGTGCTGAACGCTCACTTAATTGATGCTCTACGGCAAATGCGGACACACCGGCATCCACATGCTCCAATACACCAGCATTGTCTGGATACGAAACCAAACCGTCAGCATGCTCGGCAGCGGAACCACCACCAAACCCATGCATAGTATCGGCAATATCATAATCACCCTCACCACGCAAAACGGTGGCAGTAAATTTACCTACCGCTCTATCAATCTTTTTAACGCCTTCAAGCGGATTGGCTACCGTATGACCAAATTTCACAAAACTATCTTTAATATTTTCAACAGCCGCGTCTTTCATTGCCACAACAAAACTTTCATGCTCCATTTGATCTAATATCCTATCTATATTTTGATGATTACCGCCTCCAGTGATAATTAAATTGGTAATACCCAAACCACGCGCCACCGTACCAAGCGCTCGCACAAAATCCATAACTCTTTGCTTGCCACTGGCATTTTCTGAAGCACCCTGAAAGGTCAACCCCCGTACGGTTTCAATGGTTGATTTTACAAAAACATCTTTAGCTTGAGTCTTAAAATCAATTTCGGCTCCAGCACGATCGGTACCAGCAGTTTGTTTGGCAAATTCATGAGAACTTTTACGGGCACGTTCCAATAAAGAAGTACCTGCATACACGACGCCGCGTATCGCAGACAGACCTGTCATAGTAAGCGCAAAGTTGAGCGCGTCTTTAGCGAACTTCATTTTTTCTATTTTGCTGCGAATATATACTTCCAATAATTGCTTAATTTCTTCGGCTCGTTCTGCTTTGGCTTTATCTTTATTTTCTTTGTGTTTTTCGTAGATAGTTTCTATTTTTTCCAAAAGCTGCTCTTTTGCTTCAGCAGAGATTTTTGCAGCACTTACAACTTTTTCTAATACGGCTTTGCGAGCATCCACTGTTTTGTCAGCATCAAGCGTCTTGCCTGCATGCTGCTGTTCAAAAGTGGTAAACAAATCTTTAACGGCTTTATCTATATCTTTTTTAGAAAGTTCAGCTTCCTTTTTTTCACGATCATACTGAGCTCTATCTCCGATACCGACCAATTTCAAGGCATAATCGGTTAAAAATTTAACACCAATAATTGAAGCCGCAGAATCATACGCGACTTTGACAGCCGTCTTGCCTGTTTCTTTATTAAATAAAGTTCTGCCAAATCCTGCCATTTTTTCTTTAGCGCGTGCCCACAATCCTTTTTTTGGAGTAGGCTGAAAAACCTGTTGCGCATGCGTTTCTTCTTCGGAAATAGGCATCTTGTCTTGCGGCATGACAAATTGCGGCGCATCAGGCTGTTGAGTTTTGGCATTAGTAGCATCGTCTATTTTAACAACCAATTCTTCTAATTTTTTTTCATAATTTTGAATATGAGCATCATACTCCGGCTCGGAATGAATTTTTTTCTCTGCTGCCGCCAACGCTTCGCGCGCCGCTTCAACTTCTTGTTCAATACCCAAATTTTTAGCAGCAACCTCTATTAATAATCTGTTTAACTGCGCACCATGCTGGTCTACTTGCTGTCTTCGAAAATCGATGTTAGTTTTTTCATGATCCGCATCATCTGATTTTTCAGGTTGCAATACAACCACCGGCTCTTTATCACCTTCTGTTTCTGCAGACTTTTTATTTTCAACGTCTTTGTTTTCTGTGTTTGGCATAGATGGTGTCGAGTTAATCTCGCCTTTTTTTTCTGTAGATTTTGAAGATGCTACCGTCTCATACTCTTCTTTTGTTTTTTTAGAAACAAGATCAAAAAGTTCTTTAAACAATCTTTCAAATTCGGCAAATTCATTTTGTGCTTCATCTACATCATTATTATCTATTGCTCGATATAGCCAGTTCGAAGCCTCATTCCGCAATTTCTCTAGCTTTCTTCTTGAATCCGTATCCATTGTTTTATTCATCGACACTCTTAATGCTTCAAATCTTTGAAGCGCCTCATCTCCTTTCTTATTTTTTTCTATCAATTTGTCGATGCTTTCCGCTCTTGAAAAGATTTTTTCCAAAAAATCATCAATTTCTGTCTTTTTTTTCTTGAAAGACACTTCATTTTTATTCTTGAAAAAAATTTCTGCTTTCTCAAACATCTCAACTGCTTTGTTATAATCAAGTATCAAATTCTTAACCACCGACGCTTCTGCGCCATATTTTTTTTCTAAATCAGAAATATTAGCATCAAGTAGTTGCAAATTCTCTACGAGACCCTCGTACAACACACCAATATCTTCTTTCGAAACCGTTTCTTTTGTTGCCGTACCACCTAAATTAGAAACCGCTTCTTGCAAAAGATTCAATGCAGTGGCAATTTTTAAAAATTTTGTTCTTTTTTTCTTTTCACCTAATTTGGTAGGGATTTTTCGCATTTCTTCAACCAAAGCTCTCAACTCTTTTTCAAAAGTATCTTTGTTGCCAGTTTTTAATTTAAGCATGGTAGCTATGTCTTCTGCCTGCTTTTTTAGCACAGACAATTCAGGCACAGGTTCAACACTGCTTTCAAGTGTGTTATTTTTATCAATTTCTTGAATCCGGTCTTGCAACTCAGCTATCACTTCTTGGAACAAATCAGCTGTTTCTAAAAATTTTTGGTTACTTGAATCTGGAAACTCTTTTAAAGTTTCAATAAATTTATCTGCACGAAAAATATATGTTTTTAATTTGTCCGCATTTAATCCGCGTGCTTCAAGCTCATCAATTTTTTTATGTAGTTGGTTAAGTATTTTTTCTTTTTCTTGAAAATCAAAAATATCTATAATTTTTTCTTTTTTGCTTCCTTCCGGGAGCATCACTCTATTTTTACCCATATATTTATAATTAAACAGCGGAATCTAATTGTTTATTGGTATGCGTATTAATATTTGCAAAACGATCCGTAAATTTTTGATCTATTTTTTGCAACGCTTCTGCCAACTGCGCATCTTGCGCAGCGGTAGCATGCTGTAAATAACTAGCCTCCAAAATGCTACTCAGCCTGTCCAGCTGCTCCTCATCCATCTGTGGCAACAATGCCAATAAAGCCTCTTGTTCTTGGGCAGAAATTTTTAGAGAAGCGATAAGAACACCTAATTTTTTACCTTTTTGTTCAGCGTTTTCTAAGCTATTCATATAAAATTAATTTCCAAATAAACTATGTTTTTTATATCGCAATACCCATAGAGACGAAATCAAAAAACCTGCCGCAAATCCAATTGCAGCATTGAAAATAATGTTTGGTCGTACAGGCCATCTAGAAACCAGCGGTTCGCTAATCAACTTGATTGCCACATCGCCACCCAAATATTCCCATCCTTGAGAAACCAGCACTTGCGATACGGCTCGCGACAAGCTAACTGCTTCTGCTTGACTATAACTATACACTTTAACATTCATCAAGCTTACTCCGTACAACATGCTTGCCTGCACGTCTTTTGACCATTTTTTACGACGAGCACGATCAGTTAAATTGGTCCATGGTTTTTTATCAAAAGGCTCTGCAGCACTTGTGATAACTTTATTATAAAAATCAGTAGTATTGATAATCTGAGCGAGATTTGCACCAATCTTTTCAGCTGACCTAGCTTGAGTATACGGATCGGCACCGGCTTTATCACGAGAAATAATCAACACCTGGCTAACCGCACTATATTGTTTTGGAAAAAAAATACTGCTAAACGTAGACAGCAAAGAAAAAAATAAGCCCCAAACTATAATAAGCTTGAGATGTCTGCCCAACAAAGTAAACATATAAAACGATTAGTTATTTAATTTTCTCTCTCGTAATTATATTATTTTACCGATTGCACTTTAACAGTGAGGTTCAATTCTTTTTGATTTCTCAGCACAACAACACGCACGGATTCTTTATCAGAAATAGTATACCACAAATTGTCATGAGCAACAATTTCTCCGTTGATTTTTAGGATAATATCACCCTTACGCAACAGATTAGACGGAGAGATGCTATTTGAAACTAAAAATCCCTGGACTTTTTTTCCAATTTTTCCATCCTCTTCATTTGTCACAAAAATCGGCTGCTCTTCGCTAAACCAACCTTCCACTCCCAACGATGGATACAAAACAGTCTGCCCACTTAATATTTTTGTTAAAAACCGAGTAATGTAATAACTTGGCAACACGGTATTATCCGCAGTAACAAACCCAACCGAGCGACCCTGGTTGTTGATTACCACATCACCTGCGCCAAAACTGCCTTCAAATGAGTACGATCTAATCGGAGCCGTATCCAAATGCGGAATTTTATAATTAAACACGGGATATAAAATTTGCGTACGATACCAATCATTGTTCTGCCAGATAAACACTTCATCGGGATTATATTTTTCATCTTCAAAGCCAAACACTTTAAATTGCTCGTTCGCAATTTTTAAATACAATAACCCGGAATATTTATCCCATATCGCATTTTCCGGCTGATACACATTACCACTTTTTTCTGTGACATATATATTTTTAAAATTACCATCATACTGAGGCTGATATAAAGCAATCCAACCATCCGAACTAAGCATAATACCGTCTCCTATTTTTTTATTAAAATAATTTGCAGTATTTATCGATAAAGAACCACGGTATATCGAAACCACTCGCTCGGAAACTTCTTCTCGTACACGGCTCTCCAATTGCGCGCGCGAAATACCTTGGCGAGTATACGAGGCTATCCACATATCACCCTCGGCAAATTTTGGCCATATCCAACCAACCATAATAGAAGCGCCACTTGCACCCACGATCAAACTAAATATGGTAATGCCTAATAATAATTTTAGTCGTTGCCACACACGATGACTTTCAAGATTGCTGGTTTTAGGAGGCAAGTGCGGAGGGTTCATAAGATTATATATGTGAGCTCTGTGTGCAAAAAGATTATTTCCACAAAGCTATAAAAAATAAAAAAATAGTAAATAAAAAAGAATTAACACTCAAAAACATAACTTGTTTTTTCCAGTGAATACCCTCTTGGCTTAAATTAAATCGAAATAAAAGCCACGCTACATACCAACACCAAATAAGTACCAAACTACTAGTAAGATACCCCAGGGGCAGCATATTAATCACCCATAACAACTCAAGCATAATAACAAACCACAGCGATACAGACAACCAAAAACGTCTACCCAATACCGGACTATACTCCCACCACCACCACCCGGCAAAAATAGAAGCGCACACCGCCGCGACTACGAGCCAAGTAAATGAATTGATACCGGGAGCAATCTGGAGAGAAATAATTGCCTGCACACCCTGAAAAATCCCCGCCAAACCAATAGTTGACATCACAAATCGCCAACGCAAGTGAGGTTTTAAAAATACGGACAAACCAACACTTGATGAGGGCAACAACCAAAAACTAAAAAAGCTAAAGAAAGAAAACGCCGCCCCAATTATGTACCATGCAAATTTCCATTCAATAAATAATAAAAATAAACATGCACCCACTAACATTACTGATAATGACAACAGATGTTTGACTCGACTCATTTCTTTTGAGTAGTACACAGACCACATAAATACAACCCAAATTGTAATACGCACACCAAGCCATACCCAAATCATCCACCACGAACTCAATCGTGCTACCAATCCAAGCATAACCAAATTTACAGCGAGATCTACCACTGCTGCTAATTTTGGATGAAATGATATTGATTTTAACATACCTAATTTAATTTTATTTCTGTTATTTTATCCTAAAATAACAGAAAAAGCAAACAAGCTGTCATTGTTTGTCAATTATGTTTTTTTCTGTTAAAATGCAATAAATATATAAGTATGAGTCTTGCCGAAAACAAAAAAGCTTTTTTTGAATATGAAGTCCTTGAAAAAATGGAGGCTGGTTTGGTGTTATCCGGACAAGAAGTAAAATCAACTAAACTAGGTCAAATAAACCTACTTGGCTCATATATCACCTTCCACCACAACCGAGCATACGTGCTGAATATGCACATAAATAAATACAAAGCAGCAGGTCCGCTTCCCAACTACGACCCCACACAAACTCGCGAAGTCTTGTTGCATAAGAAACAAATCGCTTATTTACAGGAAAAATCCAAAGAAAAGGGCTTGACAATTATGCCTTTACGCGTGTATACTAAGGGACGATTAGTGAAAATGGAAATCGCTGTTGCTCGCGGAAAAAAGCTCTACGATAAAAGAGAGTCAATCAAAAAACGAGATATTCAGCGAGAAATAAGCAGAGCCGCAAAAAACTAATCGGTTTAAAGGGGGTGCCGGGCTTCGATAGAAGCTTCTGGCTACACTGGCATACCGAGGAAGCTCTGATCCTCGCTAATCACAAAGAGCACCATAATAAGTGCAAACTTGTTATCAAAAGTAAAGTCTGCTGTAGCTAACGCTTTCAGCACCAACTTTGCCCCAGCAATGGCCTAAGAACCATAGCTGGACTCTCTAGATCCTTCGTGATTTAGGGCATCACATCGGTAATACTCAGTAACCGAACCGTGGTGTTAATCACTGAGCGTAGCTTTGCCTCAGCGCCGGCTGTTGCAATGTGAAGTTACTCGGATCGTCAATCCAATTTTCGTTCTCTTTTATCGGGTTGATTAAATACCAAGAGACACTAAGTATGTAGAAGGTTTAGTCACAGTTATCTACACGCGAGTTCAACTCTCGCCACCTCCACAGCGTCGTTTTACGACCACAATTACACGTTATGCGCATATCACACAAAAAACACAAACCCGAACCAAAGCGAACCTATTTTTTTAATTTAGGAATTACAGTTCCGGAAGTTATGGTTCTAGACAGCGATGGGAGCAACCTAGGGTTAATGAACCCTGCTCAAGGGATGAACCTAGCCAAAGAACAAGAGCTTGATCTGGTTTTAATCAATCCAAAATCAAGCCCTCCGGTAGCTAAAATTATGGACTTTGGTCAATTTAAATACCAACAAGAAAAAGAAGAACGTCTCAAACAAGCTCATGCTCATGTAACAGAAGTAAAATGCGTTCGACTATCGCTGCGCATCTCTCCGCATGATATGGAAATTAGACAAAACCAAAGTATTCAATTTTTAAACAATGGTGATAAAGTAAAAGCGGAAATTATTTTAAAAGGCCGAGAAATGCAACAAAAACCAATGGCTGCGTCTATCATTGAAAAATTTGTGAGCAACGTAAACGCGCTCTTACCTGTACGCAAAGACCAGGAAGTTGAATTCCAAATGAACAAAGTAAGCGCAATTATCGCAAAAAAATAAACGTATACTGCCTCCCTTAGCAGAGGTATTATCTAAATATATAATTTAATTATTCGTTCAATCAATATGCCAAAAATGAAAACCCACAAGGCCACATCTAAACGATACAAATTGACCAAAAATAAAAAAATTATCAAACGCACCGCTGGACAAAACCATTTTAACGCCCGAGAAAATGGCAACACCGGACGCAATAAAAAATCAGATGTCGTTGCTAGCACCACACTCAACCGAGTAATGCGCGTAAACCTCCCGAATGTTTAACCCTAATTCTAAATATAAATTGTAATATTGTATGACACGTATCAAAGGTGGTTTACTCCACGCTAAACGCCGCCGCGGCATTTTAAAACATACTAAAGGATTCCGTTGGGGCAGAAAATCAAAAATGAAATTGGCTAAGCCAGCTAAAATGAAGGCTGGTCAATATGCATTCAACGATCGTAAGATCAAAAAACGCGTCAATCGCGGTGTATGGAACATCAAAATCAACGCTGCCGTGAGAGATTTTGGCATGAGTTACAGTCGCTTTATCGATGCTTTAAAGAAAAACAATGTTGCCATTGACAGAAAAATTCTTTCTCAATTGGCTCAACATCACAAAACAATTTTTGCTAAAGTGGTAGACTCTGTAAAATCTGCAAAATAATCCACAAGCATAAGATTGACAAAAATAAAAAAATCAGTAATATACCTTCAAATAACAAGGCCCAGATAACGTGTGGTATAAGGAGGAAACGTACCCTCCTTCGTTTCCTCTCCTCTTACCACGCACTATCTGGGTCTTTTTTTGTTAAAAAAAATACTCAGTCAATATGACTGAGTATGTTGAAATTTGCTGGTATTAAACTGCTGTGGAAGAAGTGGTAGGGGTAGAAGTAGCAGGAACGGTAGATGTAGGCACTTGCACAACCGTAGGCACAGTCAATAATTTTTTAGCTTCCTTCAGTGCTTCTTGATATGCTTTGTTAGCAGCCAGTACAGCAGCCCTGTGTTCTGCTTGGGCTTTTTTTACAGCCGCACGATATGCTTCATTTCTTGCTTTGCGTTCCACTTCTTTTTTCTTTAATTCTGCTTTTTTTGCTTCTGCTTGTTGCTTTTTAATTTCTCTTGCTTTTTCTAATTCTTGTTTTTTAAGTTCAAGCGCCTGTTTCATTTCTTCACGTTTTTGTTCCATCTCTTGTTTTTGTGCTTCACGTAATTTTTCCATTTCTTGTTTTTTTTCTTCCAACCTGTCTTGAGCAGACATCTCAGTACTTTCGTTGGTACTTACAACTACTGCATCATCTTGCGCTGCAACAGTTCTGACTAAAAAAGGGACTGCCGATAATACAACAGCGCCAACTACTAAACCTGACACAACTTTTTTCATATATACATATATATGATAGAAATAATTAAATGTGCTTAATTATTCTGATATAAATAAATTTTTTTACTTATTAAACAACAATGGCGAAGAGTCTCTGCGCCTACCCTATCACGCATCCTCTTCGCCTGCTTTCCCTCCCGACTTTTCGCAATTGTCTAGACGATCACACAGTGCTTTTCGCAAAAGCTTACACCAAAGCGTTTCTGTTTCTCGTAGAAACACATCTTCAAGTATAGCTTTTTCATACGCGACAAGAAGTTCCGAGCCGGAAAATTTCTTGATGAGCGCACGCATTTGCTCTTCGGTCATGTGCTACCTCCTGTAATTAATAGTATACCATTTACCACCTTTCTCAACAACATATAACAAAACACCCCGGCTGAAAAGCCAAGGTGCTTATATATTTCAGATCGCTATTGCACAAATGATAATAGTTATTATTATCTGTGCAACGACAGCGACCTGGACTGCGCACATCGAAACATCACGCCCCCTCACTTTGAACCTGTTGTACCAGAGCTAACAAAACAAGATTGCCCACAAGCGACAGATACTGATCAAGGTAAAGCCGTCCGGTCGGAAGCAACGCAACATCACATTCAAACTGCTTAGCTACACGCTTGTTGAGCTCCTGCAAAAACCAACCGCACAGAATGTAACTAGAGAAAAATTCTCTCCCTGTTTCTTGAGTAATATTTGCCATCTGTTTCTGCACAAAACTCTCAAAGGTGTGCATACACTTTCTCCTATGCTAGAACCTTAAAAAGAAGGTTAAACAATCCATTGATTTTTGTCAAATAGAAAAAACCAGGATTGACAAAAAGGATTAAAAAATCTATACTCCTTCAATCATGAGCGAAAAATCTGCATCTGCGAGCTCGATAAAAAAAACACCTGCCTTCTTTATCTGCCCTCTGCAGCATGCAGACGGTGGAGGTCATGATGTAGCAGTGCATGTCATTCGCCTCAATAGCATATTGCCCATCATCGCCTTCACTACTTGCAGTAAAAAAGGCACTAACGAGATCTGCCAAGCCATAGGTAGTAATAAGGGGAAACCTTGCAAGCTCGATTCCACTAATGTTGTGAACAGCGTCGCCGCCGGCGAACTACCACGACACTTTATGGAGTTCGTCAAATACCTTCGTAGCACCGACGCAACCTCACCTTGAGTGATGGTACTATACGCATGGTCGTTTTCGTTCGCGCTGAATATAATATACATATTGTCTACAGCGCAAAAACGATCATGTATAATAAAATACCTCGACATTGTCGGGGTATTTTTATATAAAAAAGCCACCAACCAATCATACTCCAAATTATTTAGAATATCATTGGTGTGGTGGTGGCTTTTTGCCAACACCTCACCTATCATCATTGCTTCGGCAAGACAGAAATTTGCCGGCAGATCTGTTCTGCCCATGTTACCCATTGCGCTGTCTCTGATTGCATCTCGAATCTTGGCACACCCACATGCAATTCAGCAGCCAAATGACACAGCAACAACTTGAGCACATACAGCTGCTTCGTAGCTGCGCTCAAACTCGAGAGCTTCTTCAACTGACTCGTCGCATACGGGAACACCTCTCGAGGCTTCTGCAGAAGTGGTGCGATACTGCCACGCGACTCACGAAAGATAACTCCAGGCGACTTTTTGCTCATACCGATCTTTACGATCAGTTCGTCAATGATTCTGTCCACGTAAAACCTCCTAAGCCACACCCTACTAAAAAAACACCAAAAAGTCAATATACACAAAAAGCCGCCAACCAATCATACTCCAAATTATTTAGAATATAATTGGTGTGGTAGCGGCTTTTTACAACGGCACACTATAACACCTTCTCTACCTTAATGTCTTCTCGTATTAGCCACGCAAACACCTGTTCGCCCCAGCTTATCCAACGCTTAACATCTTTCGACTGAAAATCTGGTATGGCAATCCCCAACCTCTCACTCACAAGAACTTTCATCAGAAAGACCAGAGATCGCTTAATCACACCCGTGCGTTTACTCGTAAGCGGTTTTTGCACTTTTTTCAACACAGCCGCAAGCACATGAGAAAGCGGCATGCATTGAAAATCTTTCCGGTAATATGCGTACACTTGCCGAAACATAACGAGCTCAACACCTGATCTTTGCGCCACCTCTGACACAAAGAACCCGACAAGCTCTTCTGCATCAAGAGGTTTTTTCATAGTGTTCTCCTATCGCTCAAGCTAGCACACATACGAGTCAAAGTCAATATGAAAATGGTTACCACCAACACAAAACACACACCGGTAAATCAAGTGTGTGTTTTATCAAAACAAAAGCTGTTCACGAACACCTAGCTCGCGCTACTATGACTAAGGACTCAAATGACCTATACAAGTATTATCATGTTCGCTACTGTTTGAACCATCAGGACAATTGGATGCAGACCATGTAGCACCCGTAAGTACAGTGGTAGTCATACCAATCGCGCCGGTAAGCGCCGTATGATCAAATACCACATCAGTCATATCAGCATCTCTAAAATTAGCACCATCAGCGATAACATCTTTCAAATCCGCACCTACAAGCACCGCCCCCGTATAATCACCATACGCCATATTTGCCCCTCTTAACCACGCACCGCTCAAATCTTTATTTACGAGAACTGTTGAATATGTTAAATCACAACCCGGACAGGCAAATGGCGGCAGCTGAGAAAGAGTGGCAGGAAAATGAATGGCAGTTTCCAAAGCACCACAACTAGCTGTTGAAGAAACAACCCTTAACGCCCCTGTTACATCACTAACACACCCATGAACCAAATTTTGGTTATTGTTTCCTTCGTGTGCAAATACTTTCGGGATTAGTAAAATAGATGCTATACCAACAAAAAATCCCATTACTAAAAAAATAATTTTTGTTTTATTCATATAAAAAATTAGTTAATAATAAAAACTCGACCTTTATATAAATAAACTTGCCCGCACGGAATCTTATACAGTAATTATACATTTCAATATAAAAATAAAGATAAAAAATAAATAAAATCTAGATAAAAACAACAAATCACCCCGTATAGGGTGATTTGTTGAATAAATTACGTAGCGGGGTATAATTAATGGTATTAGAACTGGCTAACTCTCTCGTTAATACTTAACATTACTTGTTTTTTATTCATACATTTTCAACATTTCTTCCAATTCCCTAGCTTCTCTTAGAGTCTTTTCTTCTTCAGTTTCTATTGGTGTTTCTTTAGACATTTTATCTTTTATTTCTTCAAAGAGGCTATCCACTTCTGCTTCAACCAGCAATCCTCCTTGTTTTGCGAGGCAACGTACCGTATTTAGACCATATCCTGCCCTAATATTTTCTTCCAAACGAGCAAGTGCAAATATTTTTACTTCTGTTTCTGGTACACCCAAATTTAGAAGCTCTTTAATTAGATCACCTCCAAGTTTAGTATTTTGGCACGCCTGACTATATTCTGGTCTGTTCCTAATATCGCGCTGTTCTGCAACCACCTCTTTTGGTAGACGGGGTATGTTTTCGGACATATATTTATTTACTTAGTTAAATTTATATTTTACAAGTATATAATATAACAAAAACAACCCGATTGTATAGGGTTGTTTTTGTGGCGGGGAGTATGGGACGAAGTGGGAACTTGGGTTTTTAGGCAATTAGTTATTGCCTAAAAAGAAAACATCCTACAAAAATATTATAGGATGTCTCATTATTTTTTAAGGTCGCCCTCGTTATAATTACCAAGTTTTTGACAATTATGACGAGTCGGGCGATCTTAACTGTTTATGTCCGAGAGACGGCCCCCACAAATCTTGCAATCCGCAGGAGCCGTCTCAATGGACGTTCGCTACTTCCTGGATTTCTTACGCGTCTTCTTGGCGGGCTCGGCGGGCTTCTCCGCCGTGCCGAGGCGCAGCGCCTTCTTGTTGGGCGGGATGCCCGTCGTGGCGTAGCCCGGGACCTTCTCCAGCTTGCGCATCTCCTCGATCAGCGCGAGCCGGGGGTCCTTGTCTCCGACGAGGTCGGTGTTCGTGAGGACGTAGATCGTCAGGGCGCAAAAGTCCGCCATGGCGATCTCGTAATCCCCCAGGTGGACGACTTGATCCTCGCCAAAGCCCAACGTCTTCACCTCGATTCCGACCGGCGTTGTTCCCTGATTGAGCACCAGCGACATGTGAGATTCTCCTTGGTTTTGCCGCGTCCTTGGATACGGCATGAAGTTGGCAACAATGGTACTATAAATAATAGCTTTTGTCAACGCCCCCTTTGCCATAAAAAACATAATTATTAGCTTCAACAAAAAATCCGCACGCCAAAGGCGCCGGATTTTTTGCGGGTCGGACGGGACTCGAAACGATTAAGCGCAGTTAGTGAACTTCCGCAATAATTAGCGTTTTGACGCTAACTCTAGCAAATAAATCGTTTCTCATTCGTTATCAATCATAGTCAGTAAAATTCTCATTTGATCACCTTTTGGACACAGGGTGGACACAAACTTTTAAGATGTCCAACGGCGATATAGAAAAAGTGATGGGAGAAATTATTCGTTTAAATTTATATCCAGTTTTAACCAGTTACAGTTAATTTATTTCCAAATCAAAAAAAAGATCCGCTGTCAGCGGATCTTTTTATTCAATTAAAAGTATTACCCTTCGCATTATTTTTACAATAATTTTATAAAGATAATGCGACAGAAGGACAATACATATTCTTGGCTGACTTGATCAAGCAACCCTTACCTCTTGGATGTAAATCAGTATTTTCTCAAGAACCTGCTTCAGACTCTTCACAGCTTCGGAAGCTTGCTCTGGCTCTACCACCAGTTCGAACTTGAAATTGTTGGAGAAATGAACGCTAAGATAAGTTTCCCCACTGTTGACCCGAGATAGCGCGGAGGTCAACAGGACCTGCACGGACTCCTCCGGAATCTTCTGATCTCTCAGCACCCGACGAACTTGGTTAGATTTATATGATCTTTTGCTGATCACCCCTCGGTGTCTGCTACCAACAACACCTCCACATCTTCACGAGCTTGAGGTTTTTCCGACCAACTCGTTTGCCATACAGTGCCAAGCTGCCCAATCGGAGTAACTTTGCCAAGTAATTGCAGAAGATCGGGGATTTCATTTGCATATTCGGATTCACCCCAAACCATTAGCGCAAGATAAGCTCCGATTGCTCTGGCGCGTATGTAGGCTGAAGAACGTTTGAATCCCACCAAGGCAATATCTCCATGACGCTCATAAAATTTGCCAGCGGCATTCATGAGCATTCGCTCTTTTTCCCTCCAGGCAAATCCGTCAACGATTCGCAAGGGGCTATCAGATACTTTCCAGTTAGCCCAGCTACTGGGATCTAGGTATACCATGTCCAGTTCAATGTAGGCGTCTATTTGTGCCCCCATTGAATTCCGCATCCTACCACCTTGAACACCCCACCGACGACACTCCTGCTCAAACGCCTCAGCGCGTTCTTTTGGAACCCAGGCCGGCACAGCTGCCAACTCAGCCGGTGTGGTGAGTATGCACCTGGTTGTATGACCCGGAGGCATGGCAACCTTTGAGAAGATTGCTGAAGCATACCCGAGATCTATTTCTTCTCGGCGGCAATGCGGGAACGTCCCATCAAGCCTGATTGCTTCAAGAAGCGGAATTACCTGCGGCATGACTTCTGCGGCTGGCTTGGCACCGTATTCTTGTTCTCTGAGCATTTCGTATACGCTAGTAATATCCTCAAGAGTACGCACCGCCTTCACCTGCTGCCAAAACGGCTCGCAGTGTGTGCGCCGCCATTTATCATCTCTCCATTCAGGTCTGGAACGCGAGAAGTCTTGTCTGAGCATCTGCAATCTCCTTCAAGGGTTATATGCAGATTACCAGGATCTACTAAAATATGTACAAAATATATACTTATTTTGTAATAGATTATTTATATTATTACTATAATTGACTAGTTATAGCCAAAATGCTAATATTTAATTATTGTAATAATTTAATACAAATATATGGAAATAAAAGACCTGCTTAACACTTTAGGTTTATCAGAGCAGGAAAGCACTCTGTATTTAGCAATTCTCGAAAAAGGCAGCGTCTCCATCGCAGATATGACAAAACTAACCGGACTACACCGGCCAACCGTTTATAAAATATTACCCATACTATCTCAAAAGAATTTGGTTTCGGTTTCTATTTCCGGCAAACGAAAACTGTATAGCGCTGAATCCCCTCACCGGCTTAAAACACTAGCAGAAAATGTAAATGCGGAACTGGACAAAGTATTACCCGATCTAATTGGCATGTACGATAACCGCAATCCACGGCCAAAGATAAAATTTTATGAAGGCGAAAAAGTTATTTCTTGGGTGTACGAAGATGTTTTAGCAACCTGTAAGAAGGGAGATATTTTCTATCGGTACGAATCTCCAAAAGATTACGCTAAAAATGACCAGCACTTACCACCGGCATACTTTGAACGAATTTGTCATAAAAAAGAGATTCAAAAGTTTGTGATTACTAATGAAAAAACTGCGAAAAATAAACCAAAGGTAATCGAACGGATATCACATTTTGTGCCGACCAAGTATGATTTGTTTGAATACGACATTACGCAGATTGTCTATAACAACAAAGTAGCATTTATTGATTTTAATAGTAATACGGCGTGGATTATTGAGAATGCCATGTTTGCAAAGTTTCAGCGACAGGTATTTAAGTTGTTGTTTGGGAAATTGTAGATTGATATTTATACTAAACAAAAAGACAGAGTATTGAAGCTCTGTCTTTTTTATAAATTTATAATAAAGTTAATATATCTTTAATTTACAGCAAACTTTCAATACTTACATACTTCGCTTTAAAACTATAAGCTTTTTCATGCGGTATTGCTCTATTTGCAGCAACTACACGGAACATATTTTTTATTTCATTATTTGTATTGATAAAAGAAATTTCTTTCTTATTCCAAGTTTTTCTCTGCAAATCTTCTTTCAATCGAAGCATTGCATGTGCTGCGGAACGAGAAATAAATTCTACATCTTCAAAATCTAAATTAACCATTTTTGAGTCGGTTTTTAAAATTAGCTTTTCTAAGTTCTCTATTAAATCGCGAGAGCTTATAATAGGCGCTAAAATAGTGATTAATTTTAGATTTGCAATTGCTTCTTTCATATGCATTTATTATACATGACTAGCCATTTTATTCCAAATATGGACTTATGTCAATAGTATTTTGCGGCTTCATAATTCTATAGGCTATAATAACTCCTTTCCATGAAAAATCTCCTAATTTTACTACTTTTTCCTCCTTGTTATCTGCAATTAAAGCAGATGATCCGGAGATAAGCATAAAAGATCCCCCAAGGGCTTCACATACCACTCTTTTTGAAGTCCGAACTCCATAACCTCTTTCTTTGTCCTTTTTAGTTGAGTGCCCATTCATTACTTGAGCTATAGCCTCATCATCAGAAATTTTTAGATCCTTCTCATCAGCATATGTTGCAGTTAAACCCTTTCCTGTATCTACAATACACATATCTAAATACTCTTTATTTGGATAATACTGTCCAAAGATATATCCTTTATCTTCTTTACTGTGTTCAAAAATATTTGTTACTAGTTCACTTATCGGGTAATAAATAGCGTTTCGCGCACCAGCAGTCGCTCCCACCACCTTATAGATCATTTGACTAAATAAGGATTCCAACCTCTCTCTTTCTGTACCTGCTTCTCGCTGTAAAACACTAATAGGTACATAAGTTTTTGCTCGTTGGGCCTCTGCTTCTAAATCAGACACGTTATTTACGCCATCAGGAAATTTTATCGTACTGACATATGATCTGGTAGCGTTATTTTCATTACTTGCTACACTCTTAGTTTTATGAATATAGGCACTAATTGGTAAAGAAATTAAAGGGCATAAAAACTTAATCTGGGAAACATCAAATTCAATTTTCTCACCCCATTCAATACCTTTAAAGGTACTGTACAGTGAGACAAACGAACTAAATAATTTATCATTTTTAGGTGCGGGTACTATAATTTTTCTCATAAGGATAGTTTAGTTATTTTTATAGTACACTAAAAAATATACCTAAGCAACGATGTTTGTTTAAAGAACCTTCCTTTTCGTTACTTTTTGGTCACACTCAACAAAAAGAGGTCGCTCTATCAAATTCAATCTAAAAAAGTTGCGAGCTGGATTTCCGCTCAACCAAGTCAAAAAAACACCCTTTATAGGGCGTCTCATTGAATGAAATACTTGGCGGGTCGGACGGGACTCGAACCCGCAACTTCTGCCGTGACAGGGCAGTGCTCTAACCAGTTGAACTACCGACCCAAATTGTACGTACTTTTATACTAATTTGACTTTATAAAGTATACAAAAAAAATAACTAAATGTCAACTGGCTCTGTTTATAATCTATTGCAAGACAGTATTATAGGGTCTATGATATATGGTAGGCATAAAAGGAGTCACAGCCATGTTCATTATCCAGGTCCTTGCGCCACAAATTCATCCGCAAAGCCTTATTCCTTTCGACATCCGACAGGAGTTGACCGGCTTGCATCTGAGAGCGGAACGACACGAGGGGTTGTACCTGGTCAATCAAGAACATCTTGAAGAAGCACTAGAGAAGCGGTCGCTGAGCCCTCAGCTCACGGGCTATCTCAGCGCACTCAACGGTTTGTGTGCCATGTTTAAAGCACACGAAGTTCGCTTGTGCGAAGATCTCAAGAACCACCCATACTGAGCCCAACCAAAGACCTTCCTGCACAACCTCGTTCATGTTACTTGCTTTGTTTTTATATCAATAAAACCAGGGCAAGGAGAACTTTACATGAACGAGGCTCTGCTTTGCCTAATTTGTTTACAAAAAAACATCCCGACATATCGAGATGTTTTTTTAAATTTATTTTATTTATTCAGCTTAAAATCTGTAATACTGCCAAAAATCTTATCAAAAGTATCTCTAGTCCCTTCAAAAACAATGATGTATTTTGATTTCTCATATCCATTAGGATATAACTCTATGGTTTTTGACGGCTCTCCATCCCCAGCATATTCAGGTGGAAAATCTTTATCTACAAAAATCTTTATCGCATATCCATTCCAAGTAGAGGTGCTCGGCTGTTCTTCTAAATCTTTTTGTTTAAGATCAACTTTACTAATATAAAATTCTGGTCCCAAATCATACTGTCCAAATCTTAGACCATTTACTCCGCGCACCACATTCCAACTAGAAGGATAAGAAATAGAAAAATTGGCAAAATCATCAGTGCCAGCCTGGGTATATGTTAATAAATGCATTTCTTTTTCTTTAGCAAACCTTTCTTCCATTTCTTGTCTTACCTCTAATTTTGCCGCTGCAACTTTACTCGCCACTTCCGCCTGCATTTGCTCAACTGATACTTTATTAGTATTTGTTGTCTGGCATGTATATCCTCCCAGCACGGTTGTTAAACCCAACACACCAAAAATCAATAACATTTTAGAAACTACCCCCATCTTAAAACTACTGGCTGGTTTGGCTGCCACTTTTTTCTCCATAGCCGCAATGCGTTCGCGTGTTTTTAACACTGTATCAGGATTGAGAGAAATACTATCTATCCCCTCTTGCACCAAAAATTCGGCGAACTCCGGATAATCACTTGGCGCCTGACCACAAATACCAACTTTACGCTTATTTTCATGGGCCACCCGTATCACCTGTCGTATCAATGTTTTTACCGCTTCATTTTTTTCATCATACACATGACTGACGAGCGCTGAATCTCGGTCTACTCCGAGAGTTAATTGCGTTAAATCATTGGAACCGATACTAAACCCATCAAAGATTTCACAGAATTCTTTGGCAAGTATGACGTTGGCAGGAATTTCACACATCACATACACTTTCAAACCATCCTTGCCTCGCTCCAAACCAAACTCTTTCATGGTTGCCAATACTTTTTTTCCTTCTTCGACAGTACGACAAAACGGCACCATCACAATCAAATTTTTCATCCCCCATTCATTACGAACTTTTTTAATCGCTTCACACTCCAATTTAAATCCGGGTTTGAATTTGTCATCATAATATCTGGACGCGCCACGCCAACCAATCATTGGATTTTCTTCTTTTGGCTCATACGCGCCACCACCGATAAGCGTGGCGTATTCATTCGTTTTAAAATCCGACAAACGAACAATTACATCGTTGGGATGAAAAGCGGCGGTAATAAACGCAATACCTTCTGCAAGCTTGTCCACGCAATATTTGGCTTTGTCTTTGTACCCAACTGTTAGCGCGTCAATTTGTGTTTTAATTTCTTTTGGTTGGTCTTTATAATTAACCAATGCCAGAGGATGAATTTTGACAAAATTTGTAAAAATAAATTCTTCTCGAGCCAGCCCCACACCATCATTTGGTAATGCCGACAAAGTAAACGCATTGCTTGGATCACCCACATTCATCATGATTTTAGTACGAGTATCCGGCACGCTTTTTATTTCTGTACGCAACACTTCAAACGGTAACAATCCTTTATACACATACCCGGTCTCACCTTCGGCGCATGAAACAGTAATTTCTTCGCCATTTTTAACCACCTGTCTCGCTTTAACAGCACCAACAATGGCTGGCGTACCAAGCTCACGACTCACAATAGCGGCATGCGATGTTTTGCCACCCTGTTCAGTAACAATAGCACTTGCCATACGCATGATTGGTTCCCAATCCGGATCAGTAATACGGGTAACCAAAACTTCACCCGGCTTAAATTGCTTCATCTGCTTAGGTGAATTGATGACTCGCGCTTTGCCCTGTCCGATTTTTTGACCAACACTTGAGCCGGTCAGCAACACCTTGCCTTTTTCTTTTTGTTTGATTTGATATTGCTCTATCGTATTTACAATTTTTGAGCGTACTGTTTCTGATCTGGCTTGCACGATAAATAACTGGTTGGTTACACCATCTTTTGCCCATTCAATATCCATCGGATGACCATAATGTTCTTCAATGAGCACACCCCATTTTGCTAACTGCAATACTTCATCATCGGTTAAACAAAACACTTTCTGATCAGATAATTTTACCTTTTCTTGTCTGGTGCCCACTTTACCGTACACAAGCTTAACTTCTTTGCTGCCAAGCTGCTTACTGATAATAGATTTATAGCCATTTTTAACACCATCTTTAAAAATATAAAACTGATCGGGTGTAACACGACCCTTAACCACATACTCACCCAAGCCATACGCAGCATTGATAAGAACCGCGCCTTTAAAACCAGATTCAGTATCAAGCGTAAACATTACACCACTTGCACCCACATCGGAACGGACCATTTCTTGCACGCCCACCGATAGTGCAATAGCAGTATGCTCATAACCCTTATCTTCACGATACGAAATCGCTCGATCGGTAAATAACGATGCAATACATTTTTTACTGGCAAGCAACAACTCTTTTTCTCCGCGCACATTGAGGTATGTTTCCTGTTGTCCGGCAAAACTAGCATCTGGCAAGTCTTCCGCCGTAGCACTACTGCGCACCGCAACATCAACATTTGGTTTTTTAGAAGATTTGCATAGTTCTTTATATGCATCAACAATTGCTTTTTCTGCATCTTTAGAAAATTTCGCCTCTAAAATCATTTTTCTAATCTTGCTACCGACTACTGCCAAATCATGTACATTTTTTTTATCTAAACCTTTAAGTGTTTCTTTAATTCGTTTATCTAAATTATTTTCTTTAATAAAATCCCAATACACATCAGCGGTAAGCGCAAAACCATTTGGCACTTTCATGCCTTTTGATGTTAATTTGGCATACATTTCACCAAGCGAAGCGTTTTTACCGCCCACTGAGGGAATATCTTTGATGGTCAAGTCTTTAAACCAACTAATGTACATATAAAAAAATTGATTTTAACAATTCAGTTTGGACAACATAATTATATCACTTTTTTTGCTACTCAACAAACTTATCCTAAATATATCCACCACATACATGATCTTGCTATCACTATCAAAATTAACACACCTAATACTTGCAGCCCTAAGACCGTACACATTGTTTTTATGATTCCAGTTTGGCGATACGCAACTACTGGCATTAAAAAAAATATAATTAAACCTACCAAAACGACAAACCACACAGCCAAAAGCCCTATATTTAACAACCCGCTAAAATACCACACAAAAACACCAAAACCAACAGAAATAACTGCGCCTAACA
>Ga0154020_10002217_pt1 | contig 23581 bp, 12 predicted proteins | sample Klosneuvirus_201_FD_109709 | JGI IMG/M metagenome (GOLD analysis project Ga0154020, IMG submission 109709) | Active sludge microbial communities from wastewater, Klosterneuburg, Austria - Klosneuvirus_20160825_MG | ecosystem: Engineered > WWTP > Aerobic digester > Activated sludge | place...
ACCAGCCCCAGGTGCGGCACGAAGAGCAGCGGAAAGGCCAGCGCCACCGCCAGCGCGCCGAGGTAGTCGAAGGTCAGCACGTCCGACACCAGTTCCGACAGCGCCCAGCGCGGCGCGAAGTGCTGCTTCAGGATGCGCATCACGAGCGGGATCTCCAGCCCCACCAGCACGCCGATCAGACCCACCAGCCCGTAGAGCAGCACGCGGAATGCGGTGGCCGCGTCGGCCGGCAACGTGCTGTGCGCGACAAAAAGCAAGGCCGGCATCAGCCCGCCGATCAGCCCCACCAGCAGTTCGATGCGCAGGAAGTTCGCCACCAGCTGGCGCTGCAGGTGGCGGCTGAGCCAGGAGCCCAGGCCCATCGCGAACAGGTAGGTGCCGATGACGGTGGAAAACTGCAGCACCGAGTCGCCCAGCAGGTAGCTGGCCAGCGCGCCCGCCGCCAGTTCGTAGACCAGCCCGCAGGCGGCGACGACGAACACCGACACCAGCAGCGCCAGTTCGGCCGGGCTGACGCGCGCCTGCGCCGCAACGGGCGCAGCGGGTTCGGCGGGCGGCTGGGGTGGTGCGGCGATGGACACGCGGCGAGCCTAACCCAGCACCACGCTGCAGGCCCGGGCGACGGTCCCCGGCGCGACAGGCGGCACCGCGGCGCGCTGGCCACAATGGGCGCCATGGGAACGCTCTACCTCGTGCGCCACGGCCAGGCCAGCTTCGGCGCCGACGACTACGACCAGCTCAGCGCGCTGGGCGCGCGGCAGTGCGAGGCGTTGGGCCGCTGGTTCGCGGCCCGCGGCATCGTCTTCGAAGGCGTGCTGCGTGGCACGCTGCGGCGGCACGTGCAGTCGCTGGCGGCCATCACGACGGGCTGCGACGCAGCCGCCCTGCCCGAGGCGCTGGCCTGGCCGGGGCTGAACGAATACGACAGCGAAGCGCTGATCCGCAGCGTGCATGCCGCGCCGCTGGCCCGGCCCGACAGCCCCGAGGCCTACCGCCTGCACTTCCGTCTGCTGCGCGAGGCACTGACGCGCTGGACGGCGGGCGACACCGCGCCCGTGGGCATGCCGAGCTGGGTGCAGTTCAGCGCCGGCGTGGCCGCGGCGCTGGACCACGTGCGCGCGCAGCACGAAGGCCCGGTGCTGCTGGTCAGCAGCGGCGGGCCCATCGCCACCGCCGTGCACCAGGTGCTGGGCACGCCGGCGCGCACGATGGTCGAGCTGAACATGCGCATCCGCAACAGCGCGCTGACCGAGTTCAGCTACACGCGCAAGCGCCACGCGCTGCTGAGCTTCAACCACCTGCCCCACCTGGACACCGCCGACCGTCGGCACTGGGAGACGTTTGCCTGAGCGGGACGGCCGGGCCTGCCTGAGCGGGACGGCCGGGCCTGCCTGCGCAGGGCCGGCCGCAGGCCACCCGGTCAACCCACCGCAGCGGCCACGATCATGCCGATGGCGATGCACATCGCACCCACCACGATGGCCAGCGCCATGTTCTTCTTCTCGACGATCTCGCCCCACAGGTCGTAGGGCGTGAGCTTGTCGACGACCACGAAACACAGCCAGAACACGGCGACGCCGACCAGCGCGTAGAGCACCGAACCGAAGAAGACGGTCGGCTTGAGCCATTCGATACCCATCATGTCAGTGCTCCTTGAAGGTTAGCTTCACTTGTGTCCGCCGCCGCTGGACCAGCCGCCGTAGCTGCCGCCGCCGGTGCGCGTGCCGCTGCCGCTGGCGCGGTTGCGCTGGCACTGCTGGTACTCGGCACTGGCCGCGCCGAAGGTGTTCCTGACCTCGTCGCAGCCGTCGTCGCCGCATTGCGACAGCACGATGACGGCCACCATCAGCACCAGGAAGATGATCAGCGCCCTGGGCACGCCGCTGGCCTTGAAGGCCGTGGGCGCGACGTCGCCGGGCAGTGCGCTGCGCGCCAGCCCGAAGGCGTCGGCCACGGTGGCGGCGGGCAGCGTCTCGCCGGCCGACCAGGTGACCTCGCCCGCCGTCTGCTCGCGCGACAGGCGCTTCGTGGCCGCGCTGCCGCTGCCTTCGTAGTCGGTGACGCGCGCCTGTTCGTCGCGCTGTACGCGCCAGTAGAACTCGCCCTGCACCCAGGTCACCCTGGCGGCGTAGTCCCAGCGCCGGCGGTAGTCCACGCCGTCCCAGCGCGCGGTGTCGCCGCGCACCGCCGGCGCACCGGTGATCGGCCGCACCCAGCTCCAGCCGTCGTCGGTGTCGACGAGGAAGGCGAAGCCCGCGGTCGCGTTGTAGAGCAGGTACTCACGCCAGAAACTCGTCTCGTCGTCGTCGGGCCCGGGGATGTCGCAGCGTTCTAGGTAGCCCACCACCTGCCACGGCGCGGGCGGGCCGCCCAGTGCCAGCGTGCCGCTGCGGCCGAGCGGGATGCGCGGCTCGGCACCGGCGACGCCGGCGTTGTTCTGCTGGTAGCAGGCCAGGTCGGCGCCGACACCCTGGCTGATGTCGACGACGGCGGCGCAGTTCGTGCACACCAGGCTCTGCGTGCTGGCCAGCTTCACTTCCAGCGCCGTGCCGCAGTTCGGGCACTCGACGCCGCGTGCGCCCAGCGTCTTCTCGCTGGCCTCCTTCAGCCCCTGCAGCGCCAGTTCGGCCAGCAGCACGCTGCGGCCCACCGACCAGCCCGGGCGCGCGGGGTCGATGTCGTCGAGCGTGGCCACCTCGCCGGCGCTGTTGCGCAGGTCGACGACGGTGAATTCGCCTTCCAGCCGCGGCGGCGCCGGCAGTTCGCCCTGCGCCGCGACGAGCCTGGCGCGCACCACCGAGGCCACGTCCCAGGCGCGGCCGTCGGCCAGCACACGCTGGCCGGCGCGCAGGCCGGCCGGCGCCGGCGCGTCGCCCGGCCGCGGGGCGTCGAAGGCGATGACGTAGGCGCCGTTGTCCTCGCTCAGCCAGGCACTGCGGCCGTTGTCGAAGAGGGCGTGCCACTCGTTCCAGGTGCCGCCCTCGTAGCCATGCTGGAGCCGGCCCACCAGCGTGAAGGCCATGCCCTGGCGCGTGCCGGTCGCACCCAGCTGCAGCGGGCTGTGGTCGTCGAAGAGCTCGGCGCTGACGCCGATGCGGCGCAGCGCCTCGCCGTCGCGCACCAGCGTGCTGCGGCAGAAGCTGCACACGGCGCTGCTCGACGCGGCCGAGGCGAACTCGACCGGCGCGCCGCAGTTGGGGCAGGCCGCGCGGTACGCGCGCTGAGGCGCCTGGGCCACTTACGCGGGCCGGGCCGGCGCCGGGCCGCCGCAAGCCGGCCCGAGCCCCCTCGGGGGGTGGCGAAGGCGCGAAGCGACGAGCCTGGGGGCCGACATTTCTACACCAGCTTCTTCAGCAACTCGGCCTTCTTCGACGCGAACTCGTCTTCGGTCAGGATGCCCTTGGCCTTCAGGTCGGCCAGCTTCTCCAGCGTGGCCATCACCTCGTCGGGCTTGATGCCCACCGCGGCCGCGGCGGCGGCACCGGCCGCCTGCGCTGCCGCCGCACCGCCACCCTGCAGCCCCTGGCTGAGCTGCTGCGCCATCACCTGCCCCAGCGCGACGCCGGCGCCCAGGCCCATCGCGTCGCCGACCACCCCGCCGCCGCCACCACCCGCACCGGCCGCCCCTTCGGCGAACTTCGGGATCGCCTGCGCCGTCTGGTACTGCATGAACTTGCCCATGTCGCCGCCGACCATGCCCATGCCGATCTTCTGGTCGAGGATCTTCTGCAGTTCCTCGGGCAGGCTGAGGTTCTGCACCGTCACGCTGGCCAGCACCAGGCCGAGCTTGATGAATTCGGGTTCGGTGGCGGCCTTAAGCTGCTGCGCAAATTCGATCTGGTTCGCCGCCAGGTCGAGAAAGGGCACGCCGCTCTGTGCCACCGCGTCGCTGATGTGCTGCAGCATCAGCCCGCGCAGCTGGCCGTCGAGGTCTTCGACGGTGTAGCGGTCGCGCGTGCCGCTGACCGCGGTGTGGAAGAGCTTGGGGTCGGCGATGGCGTAGGCGTAGTTGCCGAAGGCGCGCAGCCGCACGGCGCCGAAGTCCTTGTCGCGGATCGTCACCGGCTGGGTCGTGCCCCAGCGGCGGTCGAGCTGCTGGCGCGTGCTGAAGAAGTAGACGTCGCTCTTGAACGGGCTCTGGAAGAGCTTGTCCCAGTTCTTCAGGTAGGTCAGCACCGGCAGCGTCTGCGTCGTCAGCTTGTACATGCCGGGGCCGAAGACGTCGGCCACCTTGCCTTCGTTGACGAAGACGGCCATCTGGCTTTCGCGCACGGTGAGGCTGCCGCCGTACTGGATCTCGTTGCCCGCCATCGGGTAGCGGAAGGCCAGCGTGCCGTCGCCGGCCTCCGTCCACTCCAGGATGTCGATGAACTGCTTCTTGATGAAATCCATCAGCGCCATGGCCAGCCTCCCGGGCAAACGTGGTGCGGCGAATAATAAGCGTGGCCCCGGCCTTTGAACGGGGCGAGAGGATGAACGGCGGATGAGCACGACGCGCAGCCAGATCGCGGTGGTGGGTGCCGGCCCGGTGGGGCTGGCGCTGGGCCTGCACGCGGCGCAGCGGCTGCCGCAGGCGCAGATCACGCTCTTCGACGCGCGGCCGCCCGAACGCGACGTGGCCGCCGACCCGCGCACGCTGGCGCTCGGCCTGGGCAGCGTGCAGTTCCTGCAGCGCCTGGGCGCCTGGCCGGCCGACGCCGCGCAGCCGATCACCGAGGTGCACGTCTCGCAGCAGCCCCCCAGCTGGGGCGAGGCCGAGGTGCGGCTGCGCGCCGACGCACTGGGCGTGCCGCAACTCGGTGCCGTGCTGAGCTACGGCGCGCTGGTGGCACCCTTGCAGGCGGCCTGGCTGGCGCTTGCCGCGCAGCAGCCCGAGCGCCTGCACACGCGCTTCGGCACCCCGGTGGCCGAGCTGAAGGCCGAGGGCGACGGCGTCGAGATCGACGCCGGCATCGCCGAGCGCTACGACCTGGCGGTGGTGGCCGAAGGCGGCGTCTTCGGCCAGACGGCGCACAAGGCGCGCGTGGCCGACCCGTTGCCCAGGGCGCTCACCGGCGACTACGGCCAGACGGCCTGGGTGGGCACCGCGGTGCTGGAAGGCGCCGCGCCGGGCACCGCCTTCGAGCGCTTCACGCGCCACGGCCCGGCGGCGCTGCTGCCGCTGCCGCCGCTGGGCGATGGCCGTGCGCGCGCCGCGCTGGTGTGGTGCGTGCCGACGCACGCCGACCCGGTGCGTGACCTGACGGCCGCGCAAAGGCTGGCGGTGCTGAACACCATCTTCCCCGCCGCGGCGGGCCGGCTCGTCGCGCTGTCGCCCTTGAAGGACTTCGCGCTCGGCCTGAGCGCCGAGCGCACGCTGGTGCACGGACGCACGGTGCGCATCGGCAACGCCGCGCAGACGCTGCACCCGGTGGCCGGCCAGGGCCTGAACCTGGGCCTGCGCGACGCGCACGAACTGGTCTCGGCGCTGCGCTGGACGAGCGACATCCGCCAGGCGCTGCAACGCGTGGAATGGACGCGCGCGCCCGACCGCTGGAGCACCATCGCCACCACCGACTTCCTGGCGCGCAGCTTCACCTGGAAGCTGCCCGGCGCCGCCACCGCACGCGGCCTGGGCCTGGCGGCGCTGCAGGCGCTGCCGCCGGTGAAGGACTGGCTGGCGCGCAGGATGATGTTCGGGGGACGGTAGGCAGCCTTCCGGCACGCGTGGCGGCGGCGGTCGAGGGGCCGGCCCCGGCATGGCTGCTGCCCGGGGGGCGTGGGAAATTGTTCGGGGCGATCCTCTCGTTGCCGTGCGTCGCGGCAGTCGGCCACACGACGTACACGGCGTGGCGAGCCGGCCGGCTGCACTTGACGCTGCGCGAAAGCGCCCGCCGGGACCCGTCCACGCCGCTGGCCGCGAAGACACTCGAGTTCGCTGCGGCGGTGCCGGGCTGCGCCGCCATCGTCGCCTCGTTCCACGGTCGCTAGCGGCGCTGCCGGGCCGGCGGGCGGTCCGGCGGCGGTTCCGGGGGCGCCGGGGGCGCGCCGACGTTCACCAGCTGCGCGGCGGCCCGCTGGGCTTCGGCCGAGGCCTTGCGCCACACCAGCGCCACCGGTGTCGGGTCCGTGCCCACGCTAACCGGCAGGATCGACGTCGCGTGGCCACTGTGCAGCGCGGCCGAATGGGCGCAGCAGGTCAGCAGGTCGGTCTGCGCCACCACCGACAGGCTGTAGAAGAACGACGGCGACTCCGCCACCGGCAGCGGCGAGGCCAGCCCGCGGCGGAGGAAGGCATCCACCAGGGCCACGCGCGTGGTGGACTCGGTGCCGGGCAGTATCCACGGCCAGTTCAGCAGTTCGTCGAGCTGCAGGCCGCGGCGGCCGACCAGAGGATGGTCGCGCGCGGCCACCACCGACAGGCTGCCTTCGTACAGCACACGTTGCGCCAGCCCGCTGAGCACCGGCGTGCCCGCCGCCTGGCGCGGCAGGCGGCCCAGCAGCAGGTCGATCTCGCCGCGCAGCAGCAGCTGCATCAGGTGGTCCGCGTTGCCGTCCACGATCTGCACGCGCCACGCCGGCGGCCCGCGCAGCAGCTGTCTGACGATGCCCGGCAGCACGGTGGTCGTGGTGTGCGGAAAGGCGCCCAGGCGCAGCAGGGGAATACCCGCACCCTGCAGCGTCGAGCCCATCGCACCCACCTCGCCCAGCACGGTATGGCAACGCGGCAGCAGGGCGCGCCCCGCGTCGGTCAGCGCCATGCCGCGGCCCTGGCGGCGGAACAGCTTGGCGCCGAACAGACCCTCGATCTCCTTGAGCATCATGCTCGCGGCCGAAGGCGTCATCGCCAGCTGTTCGGCCGTGGCCGCCAGCGAGCCCCGGGCCGCCAGCAGGCCCAGAAAACGCAGCTGGCGGACCCGCAGCTGGTCGAGTCGGGGGGTGTTCATCCGGGCCCTTAAATGTTCAGCGTTTGCTGATGATAGGTTCGAAACTATTGAGGTTGGGGTGATGTTCGGCTTCTACAGTCGCGCCACCTCCACCCGCCTCGACACGCCATGTCTGCACTGCGCGCACCCCGGTCACGACGCTTCTCGATGCTGGCCCTGGCCGGCCTGGCGCTGGCGCCCTTCGTGGCACAGGCGCAGGAATGGCCCGGCAAGGCGCTCACCCTGGTGGTGCCCTTCCCGCCCGGCGGTTCGAACGACGTGGTGGCCCGCGTGGTGGCCGAGGGTGTGAGGAAACGCGTCGGCCAGACGGTGGTGGTCGACAACAAGCCCGGCGCGAACGGTGCGCTGGGTGTCGACGCGGTGCTGCGCGCCCCCAGGGACCACCACACCTTCCTGGTCGCTTCCGATTCGGTGTCGCTGCTGCCGCTGTTCCGGACCACGCCCTGGGACCTCACGCGCACGTTCACGCCGGTGGCCGTGCTGTCCTACCAGCCCATCGTGGTGGTGACGGCCGCGTCGACGGGCCTGAAGACGATCCAGGACCTGCAGGCCCGCGCACGCAGCAAGCCCGACCAGGTGCCCTACGCCAGTTCGGGGCAGGGCTCGATCCAGCACCTGGTGGGTGAACTCTTCTCGCAGAACCTGGGCATCAACCTGCTGCACATCCCGTACAAGGGCGGCGGGCAGGCGGTGAACGACGTCATCGCCGGGCAGGTGACGGTGGCGGTGCTGGGCGCCGCGGCGGTGCTGCCGCACATCAAGTCGGGCAAGCTGGTGGCGCTGGCCGTCAGCACGCGCCAGCGCTCGCCCATGCTGCCCGACGTGCCGACGCTGGCCGAAAGCGGCGCCGGCGACATCGACGTGCCGCAGTGGTCGGCGCTGTTCGCCGTCGAGGGCACGCCCGCGGCCGTCCTCACCCGCCTGCGGCGCAGCGTCGACGACAGCCTGGCCGAACCCGCGGTGAAGCAGCAGCTGCAGAACCTGGCGATGGAAGCCGGCACCACGGCGCCCGAAGCCTTCCAGCAGCGCATGCTGCAGGACCGCGAGCGCTGGGCGCGGCTGATCAAGGACCGCAAGATCGCGGTGGACTGAGCATGACCGCGGCGCGCAGGCCTCCCCACATCGTCCTGGTGCTGGCCGACAACCTGGGCTGGGGCGAACTCGGCTGCTACGGCGGCGGCGCCCTGCGCGGCGCGCCGACGCCGCGCATCGACGCGCTGGCCGCCCAGGGCCTGAAGTGCCTGAACTTCAACGTCGAGAGCGACTGCGTGCCCACCCGTTCGGCGCTGATGACGGGGCGGCACCCGGTGCGCACCGGCGCGCTGCAGTCGGTGCCCGCCGGGCTGCCGCAGGGCATCCACCCGTGGGAGAAGACGCTGGCGCAGGTGTTGAAGGACGCCGGCTACGCCACCGGCATGTTCGGCAAGTGGCACCTGGGCGACCGCGACGGCCGCTACCCGCACCAGCGCGGCTTCGACGAGTGGTACGGCATACCGCGCACCACCAACGAGACGATGTTCACCAGTTCACCCGGCTTCGACCCCACGGTGGTGGACGTGCCCCAGGTCATGGCGGGGCGGGCGGGCGAGCCGGCGCGCAACGTCGGCGACTACGACCTGGCGATGCGCCGGCTCATCGACGGCGAGCTGACCACACGCGCCGTCGACTTCATGCGGCGCCATGCGGCCGGCGCGCAGCCCTTCTTCCTGTACGTGCCGCTCACGCACCTGCATTTTCCGACGCTGCCGCACCCCGACTTCGCCGGCCGCAGCGGCGTCGGCGAGTTCGCCGACTCGATGATCGAGATGGACCACCGCGTCGGCCAGCTGCTCGACGCGGTGGACGCGCTCGGCATCGGCGACGACACGCTCTTCATCTTCGCCAGCGACAACGGCCCCGAGTTCCGCCGGCCCTGGCGCGGCACCGCGGGCCCGTGGAGCGGCACCTACCACACGGCGATGGAAGGCGGCCTGCGCGTGCCGCTGATCGTGCGCTGGCCGGGCCGGGTGGCGGCGGGCCGCGTCAGCGACGACATCGTGCACGTCACCGACCTGTACACGACGCTGGTCGCCGCCGGCGGCGGCACGCTGCCCGACGACCGGCCCATCGACGGCATCGACCAGCTGGGCTGGTGGACGGGCGCCGCGGCGCACTCGGCCCGCGAGGGTTTCCTCTTCTACATCAAGAGCGAACTGCGGGCCGCGAAGTGGCGGCACTGGAAGCTGCACTTCGTCTACGAAAGTGAACCCAACGCCGGCACGCGCCACCTGGAAACACCCTGGCTCTTCAACATCAAGCGCGACCCCAAGGAAGAGACCGACGCGGCGATGGACGACGGCTGGGTGCGCGGCCCGATGCGGCGCATGGTGATGGCCTTCGAGCAGTCGCTGCGCGATCACCCGCCCATCGCGCCGGGCGCGCCCGACGCCTTCGACCCGGCCGGCCCGCAGGCACGATCGCCCAGAGCCTGACCTGCCGCACAGCCCCCTGCCGCACCCTGCAGGCAGGGGCCACGCCGCGCTGCAGGGCCCCGGCTCAAGAGCGGGCCAGCGCGAGGCAGGAGGGTCCACGGGGGCGCCCCGACGCGGTGCCCTTGCCGGCCATTGGCGCCCGCCCTACAAGCGCCGGTGCGCCAGCGCCGGCAACTGCTGCCGCACCTGTGCGATGTGCGCCGGGTCCAATTCGGCCACCACCACGCCTTCGCCTTCGGGCTGCACCTGCAGCACCTCGCCCCAGGGCCCGACGACCATGCTGTGGCCCCAGGTGCGGCGGCCGTTCTCGTGCCGCCCGCCCTGCGCCGGCGCCAGCACATAACACTGGTTCTCCACCGCGCGGGCGCGCAGCAGCAGTTCCCAGTGCGCCTGCCCCGTGGTGTGCGTGAAGGCCGAGGGCACCACCAGCAGGTCGCAGGGCGGCGTCATCAACGCGCGGTAGAGCTCGGGGAAGCGCAGGTCGTAGCAGATGCTCAGGCCGACGCGCAGCGCGCGGCCGCCGGGCAGCGGGCCGCTGTCGCCGGCCAGGTCCAGCGCCACCGGCGTGCCGCCGGCGCACAGCGTGCGGCCCTCGTCGTAGCTCTCGCGCCCGTTGTCGTACGCGAAGAGGTGGATCTTGTCGTAGTGCCCCGCCTCGCGGCCGTCGGGCGCGTAGACGGCGCAGCGGTTCAGCACCCGGTCGGCCACGCCCGCCTTCACCGGCAGCGTGCCGCCCACCAGCCACAGCGCATGTTCACGGGCCAGGTCGGACAGGAATTCCTGGATCGCCCCGCTGCCCGGGTCTTCGGCCAGCGCCAGCTTGTCGCTGTCGCGCCGGCCCAGCAGGCAGAAGTATTCGGGCAGCGCCACCAGCCGCGCGCCCTCGGCGGCGGCACGCGCCACCAGCCGCGCGGCGGCGTCGCGGTTGCGCGCCCAGTCCGGGGTGCTGACCATCTGAACGGCGGCTATCTTCATGCGCCTATTTTGCGACTGACCGGTCACCATGCCCCCCCGGATCAGTAGGCCTTGACGATGCGATGACACTCCGCCGCCGGCACGCCAGCCGCCAGACCCGCAAAACAAGGCTGGCGCCGAGCGAGGACGCTTCCGGAGGGACCCGATGCACACCGTCATTGCGGACGCCGCGCACAGCCGTTTCGTGCAGCGCATCCGCCGTCGCCACGCGGCCGAACTGGCCCTGCTGCCCGCCGGCGCGCCCGACGGCGCAGCCATCACCGCGCTGGTGCAGCGGCTGCAGGCCGGCGGACGCGACCTGGCCGGCGCGATGCGCGTGGCGCGCAACCTGGTGCTGGAACGCCTGGCCGTGCTCGACATCGAGGAACACGCGCCGCTGGGCGTGGTCACCGGCACGATGACGGCGCTGGCCGAGGCGACGCTGGAACTGGCGCTGGCCCAGGCCCAGGCCGAGGCCGACGAACGCCACGGCCCGCCGCTGGGTGCCGACGGCCGCCGCCACGAGCTGTGGATCGTCGGCATGGGCAAGCTCGGCGCGCGCGAGCTCAACGTCTCGTCCGACATCGATCTCATCTACGTCTACGAGGAAGCCGACGAAGGCGACGGCCAGACGGCCGGGCCGCGCCCCACCAGCTTCCACGAATATTTCACCTTCGTGTCCAAGCGCCTCTATGCGCTGATCGGCGAAACCACCGACGACGGCTTCGTCTTCCGCGTCGACCTGATGCTGCGCCCCAACGGCAGCTCGGGGCCGCCGGTGGTCAGCCTGGGCATGCTCGAGGATTACCTGCAGGTGCAGGGCCGCGAGTGGGAACGCTTCGCCTGGCTGAAGAGCCGCGTCGTCGCGCCGCGCGCCGCGGTGACGAGCGGCCGCGCGCTGGCGCTGCGCTCGCTGGTCACGCCCTTCGTCTACCGGCGCTACCTCGACTACGGCATCTTCGAGGGCCTGCGCCAGTTGCACCGCAAGATCCGCGACGAGGCGCAGCGCCGCGCCGCCGGCCGGCCGGAACGCGCCAACGACGTGAAGCTCTCGCGCGGCGGCATCCGCGAGATCGAATTCATCGTGCAGCTGATGCAGGTGGTGCGTGGCGGCAACTTCCCCGAGATCCGCACGCGCAGCACGCTGAGTGCGCTGGACAAGCTGGCCACGCGCGGGCTCATGACGGGCGAGGCGGCGGCCAAGCTGGCCGAGGGCTACGTCTTCCTGCGCCAGGTGGAACACCGCATCCAGTACCTGGACGACCAGCAGACCCACCTGCTGCCCACCGACGACGCCGACCTCGGCTGGATCGCCCGCAGCCTGGGCCTGGCCTGCCGCGGCCCCGAAAGCTGCGCGCTGCTCGACCGCCTGCTGGAAGTGCGCGAAACCGTGGCCGCCGAGTTCGACGCGCTGCTGCGCGAAGGCCAGGGCGCCACGCCGGACGGCAAGCCGGGGGCCTGCAAGCGCTGCGGCCCGCAGCCCGTGGCCATCGACAGCGAAGCCCTGCTCGAACGCCTGCCGCCCGAGCTGGCCGAACGTGTGCGCGCCTGGGCGCAGCAGCCGCGCGTGCAGGCGCTGCGCGACGAAAGCCGCCTGCGCCTGGGCAGGCTGATGCAGAAGACCGGCAAGGCGCTGCGCGAAGGCCAGTGTTCGACGGCCGCCGCGCTGCGCTTCGTCGACTGGGTCGAGCCGCTGCTGCGCCGCGAAAGCTACCTGGCGCTGCTGGCCGAACGCCCCGAGGTGCTGAACCGCCTGCTGCGCCTGCTGGGCCTGGCGCGCTGGCCGATGCAGTACCTGATGCGCCACCCCGGCGTCGTCGACGAACTGGCCGACGAACGCCTGCTGCACCTGCGCTTCGACCGCGCCGCCTTCACTGCCGAACTGGAAGACCGCCTGGCCGCCTGGCAGCGCGCCGGCGAGGACGACGAGGAACAGCTGCTCGACACGCTGCGCCATGCCCACCACGCCGAGGTCTTCCGCACGCTGGTGCGCGACGTGGGCGGCGAGCTGACGGTCGAGCAGGTGGCCGACGACCTCTCGGCGCTGGCCGACACCGTGCTCGACGTGGCCGTGCGCTGGGCCTGGGCCGGCTGCAAGCAGCGCCACCGCGCCGCGCCGGCACTGGCCGTCATCGCCTACGGCAAGCTGGGCGGGCTGGAACTGGGCTACGGCGGCGACCTCGACGTCGTCTTCGTCTACGACGACAGCGACGAACCCCAGACCGAAGAAGGGCGGCAGCGCGCGCAGGAGATCTACGCCGCCTTCGTGCGCCGGCTCATCACCTGGCTGACGCTGCGCACCTCGGCCGGCGAGCTGTTCGACATCGACACCGCGCTGCGCCCGAACGGCCAGTCGGGGCTGCTCGTCACTTCGATCAGCGCCTTCGAGAACTACCAGGCCGGCCGCGGCAGCAACACCGCCTGGACCTGGGAACACCAGGCGCTGACGCGTGCGCGCTGGTGCGCCGGCGCGCGCAGCGTCGAGGCGCGCTTCGAGGCCACGCGCCGCGCCGTGCTGACGGCACCGCGCGACGCCGCCGCGCTGCGCGAAGAGGTGCGCGCGATGCGCGAGAAGCTGCGCGCCGCGCGCCCGGTGCGGGCCGGCCGCTTCGACGTCAAGCACAGCCCGGGCGGCATGATGGACGTGGAATTCGCCGTGCAGTACCTGGTGCTGGCGCACAGCGGCGCCCAGCCGCCGCTGCAGGACAACAAGGGCAACATCGCGCTGCTGCAGCGCGCCGAGGCGGCCGGCCTGCTGCCTGCCGGCGTGGGCCAGGCCGCCGCCGACGCCTACCGCGAGCTGCGCCGCGCCCAGCACCGCGCCCGCCTGGACGAACAGCCCACGCAGTTCGACCCCGAGACCCTGGCCGCGCCGCGCGACGCCGTGCTGGCGCTGTGGCGCGCCGTGTTCGGTTGAAGGCGCCGGGCCGCGCCTGGGCCGGCCTGGCGGCGGCCTTCGGCGTCGCGGCGCTGGCGGGCTGGTGGCTGCCGGCGCCGCTGCTCGACTGGCAGCCCGCGCTGGCGCTGCACGAACCCTGGCGCGCCTTCAGCGCCGCCTTCGTGCACTGGAGCGAAAGGCACCTGGCGGCCAACCTCGCCGGTACGGCCGTGCTGGCCGCGCTGGGGCTGGGCGGGCAACTGCCCGCGGGCGCCACGCTGGCCTGGCTGCTGGCCTGGCCGCTGACCCACGCCGGGCTGGCCGTGCAGCCGGCTCTGGCGCATTACGGCGGGCTGTCGGGGGTGCTGCACGCCGGCGTGGCGGTGGCCGCGGCGTGGCTGGTGGCCACCACCGGCGGCGCACGCCGGTACATCGGCGCCGCCGTCGGTGCCGGCCTGCTGGTCAAGCTGCTGCTGGAAGAACCCTGGGGCCCGCCGCTGCGCCTGGGCGGCGGCTGGGACATCGCCACCGCGCCGCTGGCCCACGCCACCGGCGCCGCCGCCGGGCTGCTGTGCGCCGTGGCGCTGCTGACGCTGCAGCGCATGGGAAGGTCGGCGGCGTGACCACCGAACGCCGCACCCGGCTGGACAGCCGCGCCGTCCTGCTGCTGCTGGCCTGCAGTGCGCTGTGGGGCCTGGGCCAGGTGGCGGCCAAGGTGGCGCTCACCGCGATCCCGCCGCTGCTGCAGGGCGGCCTGCGTTCGCTGGGCGCGGCGCTGCTGCTGCTGGCCTGGGCGCGTGCGCGCGGCCTGCCCGTGCTGCAGGCCGACGGCACCGGCCGCGCCGGGCTGCTGGCCGGCGCGCTGTTCGCGGCCGAATTCGCCTGCATCTTCGTCGGGCTGCAGCACACCAGCGCGTCGCGCATGACGGTCTTCATCTACCTCGCGCCCTTCGTCGTGGCGCTCGGCATGCCCTTCATCGCGCGCAGCGAGCGGCTGCACGCGCCGCAGTGGGTGGGGCTGGCACTGGCCTTCGCCGGCGTGGCCTGGGCCTACGCCGAAGGTTTCGAGGCACCGGCCGCGGGCCCGCTGCAGTGGCTGGGCGACGCCCTGGGCATCGCCGCCGCGCTGCTGTGGGGCTTGACGACGCTGACGCTGCGCGCCACCCGGCTGGCCAGCGCCAGCCCCGAGAAGACGCTGCTCTACCAGCTGGCGGTCTCGGGGGCGGCGCTGCTGGCGGCGTCGGTCTGGCAGGGCGAAACCTGGCCCGCCCGCTGGGACGGCCTGGCGCTGGTGTCGCTGGCCTTCCAAACGGTGGTCATCAGTTTCGCCAGCTACCTGGTGTGGTTCTGGCTGGTGCGCCACTACCCGGCCACGCGCATCTCGGTCTTCCTGCTGCTGACGCCGGTGTTCGGGCTGTTCGCCGGCGTGGGGCTGCTGGGCGAGCCGCTGGGCAGCCGCCTGGTGCTGGCGCTGGCCGCCGTCTGCGTGGGCATCGCGCTGGTGAACCGCCGCGCCGCCGAGCCGGCCTGACGCGGGCTGCGGGGCGCGGCGCGGCGTATCAGCGTCTCAGCGCTTCGGCGCGGTCAGGGGCACCGGCGAGCGCACCGGCATCGGCACTACGGCCTCGAACTCGCGGCGCTCGAACAGGTAGTCGGTGTTGCCCTGGTGGCCCGCCGTGCGCGAGGCGCCGTACTGCGGCGTCTGCGGGAAATCCTTCACCACCGCAGCGCGCACCTGTTCGAAGACGTTGCTGCCCACCTGCCACTGGTCCAGCGCTTCCATGGCACGCATGAAGTGCCAGGCGAACACCGAATGCCCGTTGCGCCCCTCGTCGGCCACCGGCTCGTTGCCGCCCGAGCTGAGCACCACCGCCGCCTTGCGCTTGAGCAGTTCGGCGGCGTCGGTGCGCTGGTCGAGCTGCACCTTCTCGCTGCCCACCAGCGTGCCCGAGTAGCAGCTGTCGCTGACCAGCAGCATCTGCCGCGCGCCGATGGCCGCCACCATGCGCGCGATGTCGCTGTTGGACATCCACGTCTTCGGCTCGTCGGGGTTGACGTCGGCCGGCAGCCAGTAGCCGACGTCGACACCGTTGACGGGCACCACCTCGCCGTGGCCGGCGTAGTAGACGACGACGCTGTCGTTGGCGTCGGCCTCCAGCGCCAGCTTGTTGAAGGCGCGCACGATGGTCTCGCGCCGGGCGTTCTCGACCACCGTGGTCTCGTAGCCCAGGCGGCCTTCCAGCAGGTCGCGCACGGCGCGCGCGTCGGGCACGGCGCCGCCGAGTTCAGGCACGCGCTTGTCGTCGTAGGTGTTGATGCCGATCAGCAGTGCCAGCTTGCGCTCGATGTTGGGCAGCGCGGCCTGCCGCACCTTGCGCCGCTCGGCCTTGCGCGGCCGGGCGGCGGCACGCGCGGCGATGGTCTCGATCTCCTTCTTCAGGGCCTCGGTGACGAGGCAGTTGCCGGTGTCGAGCTCGGCCTCGGTCCTGCACGCCGGCACGTCGGCCAGCGCGGGGTCGATTTCGAGCTTGGACAGGCCGCCGGCGAAGACCTTCTTCTTGTAGCCGGCACGCGCGGCCAGCAGCGACTGCACCTCGTCGCGCGGCATGAGCGAGAAGTTCACGGCGCGGAAAGACAGGCCGCCGTCGCCGTCGCCCGAGACCAGCGCCGGGGTGACGTCGAGCACACGCCCTTCGACGGGGCTCGACATCGCCAGCCGCACCTGCACCGACTGCAGGCCGAGCATCAGCGCCGCCTGGTTGGCCGTGGTGGCCGGGTCGCTGGTGGCCGCCACGCTGAGCGTCAGCGCCGTGGCATTGCCCGGCGCCTGCACGAGCAGGTAGTTCAGCGCCGACAGCCCGCCGCCGTTGATGGCGTAGCTGCCGGCCGGGCTGCCGCCGGTGGCGCTGGTGGTGAAGGCCAGCGTGCCGGTGGTGGCGCCGGCCAGCGTGTCGCCGCCGACGAAGCCGGTGACGCTGCCCGTCAGCGTGGGCAGCGCCGCGCCGGCACGCGCCGTCAGCGGGTCGGCGACGTAGGTCAGCGTGGCCGGCGTGATGTCGGCCACGGTGCTGCCGCTGGCCACGGCCAGCGTGTAGTTCGCGGCGTCGGCGCCGGCCGTGGTGGCGCTGTAGCCCACGGCCTTGGCCGTGCCGGCGTTGGGGTCGCTGAAGCTGGCCGTGACGGCCACGCTGACGGCGTCGCCGGCCAGCACGCCACCCGGCGTGGCGGTGGCGCTGGCGGTGGTGGTGGCGTCGTAGACCTTGCTCGCCACCGAGACGACGGCCAGGCTCAGCGCCGCCGGCGTGATGCTGGCGTTCAGGCCGACCGGTGGCGTCAGCTGGTAGTTGCCGGCGTCGGTGCCGGCCAGCGTCAGCCCGCCGAGGCCCACCAGCTTGTTGGCGCCGACGTTCTTGTCGCCGAAGCTGCCCACCGCCGTGCCCGCCAGCGTGACGGTGTCGCCGGCCAGCGGCGTGACGGTCGCCGTGCCGGCCAGCGGCGCCGCGGTGGTCGCGTCGTAGACCTTGTCGACGGCGCTCAGGCCCGTCAGTGCCAGCGCCAGCGGCGTGATGTCGGCCGTGAGCGCGGCGGGCTGCAGCAGCGTGTAGTTGCCGGCGTCGGTGCCGGCCAGGCTGTAGCCCGTGACGGCCACCGGCTTGGCCGTGCCGACGTTCTTGTCGCTGAACGTGGCCGTGGCACTGCCGGCGAGCAGCAGGTTGTCGCCGGCCAGCGCGCCGACGGCGGCGGTGCCGTTCAGCGTCGCCAGCGGGGTGCCGTCGTAGACCTTGCCGGCGGCCGCCAGGCCGGTCACCGGCAGTGCCAGCGGCGTGATGTCGGCAAGGGCGCCGATGGGCAGGCTGACGACGTAGTTGCCGGCGTCGGGCCCGGACAGCGTGACGCCGGTGTAGGCCACGAGCTTGTTGATGCCGACGTTCTTGTCGCTGAAGCTGGCGCCGATGGTGGCCACGCTCACCACATCGCCGGCCAGCGGCGTGACGGTGGCCGTGCCCGTCAAGGGCGCGTTCGTGGTGCCGTCGTAGACCTTGTCCACCGGGCCCATGCCGAACACCGGCAGCTGGGCCGGCGTGACGGTGCCGACGGCTCCCGCCGCGGTGGTGTTGACGGTGTAGCCGAAGACCGGATAGCCGTCGACGGCGTCGACCGCCGTGGCCGCGATGCCGGTGACGTTCACGGTCTTGGCGCTGCCCGCCGCCTTGGTGTCGTAGCTGCCGGCCGCGGGGCTGTTGAGCGTGACGGTGTCGCCGGCGATGGCGCCCGCAACGCCGTAGTTGGCCGGCGTCAGCGTGGCCGCCGTCGTGCCGTCGTAGACCTTGCCCACCGTGCCCTGCAGCGTGGCCGTGAGCGTGGGTGCAACCGCGTACAGCAGGCCGCTGCCGGCGCCCAGCGGCGTGGTGCCCCCCGGCGCGTTGTACTGGCGGAAGGTGGGCACGAGGCCACCGACCGTGTCGCCCGCCGGGTCGGCCGAATAGACCAGCCAGCGTGAACCGGCGGCCACGCTCAGCGCGCCCGCGCCGGCAGCGTTGCGGAACACGCCGCCGGTCAGCACGATGCCGTCGCCCGAGTTGGCGGTCGACGAGACGCTGCCGCCGGCGGTGATCTGCACGATGTTCGGTGACGTCCCCTGCACACGCTGCGCGAGCACCGGGCCGCCGATGTTGACCTGGCCCGCGCCGCTGAACACCGCGTTGCCCGCGGCCGAGACGCTGCCGGTGCCGGACTGGAAGGCGATGTCCTGCGCCGAACTCAGCGTGACGTTGCCGCTGCTGGCATTCAGCGCGCCGTTGACGAGCAGGGTGTCGGAGGCCGTCGTGCCCAGCGTCCGGAACGCCAGGCTGCCGGCGGTCCAGGCCAGCGGCTGCAGCGTGCCGGTGGCCTGCGTGATGTCGACGCCGGCAAAGCCGCTGCCGACCGACGCGCCGCCGCTGCGACCGAAGCTGTCCGTCACCGTCAGGCTGCCGCCGCCCGCGAGCAGGCCGCCCGTCAGCAGCAGGCTGCTCATCGTCGACGCGCCGTTGAGCGTCAGCGTGCCACCCTGGGTGGTGACGCTCCCGGTGCCGGTGAGCGGGCCGCCCAGCGTCACCGCGCCGCTGCCGGACACCGTGAGTGCGCCGCCCAGCGCCGTCGTGCCGGTGACGGCGAGCGAGCCGCCGCTGACGGTGAGCGCGTCGGCCGAGTTCACTGTCAGCGCCGCGACGGTGTGTGCGCCCGCTGTGTGCTGCACCGCGAAGCCGCTGCTGATCAGCGCGCTGTCGCCGCTGCCGGGCAGCGAGCCGCCCCAGTTGGCCGGCGTGGCCCAGTTCAGGTCGCCCGCGGCGTTGCTGAACACCCGTGTGCCGGCGGCGCCGAAGATCAGCCGCGCGGCCTCGCCGGCGGCGAGGTTGTAGCCGGCCGTGAAGCCGCCCGGGAAGGTCGGCAGCGCAAAGGTGCCGGTGGCCGTGCCGCCGCTGGTGACGACGGGGATGAAGTCGCCGTCGACGGGCGTGTAGCCGCCGATCAGCGCCGCGTTGACGGTGCCGCCCAGCGCAGCGTTGCCGCTCACCGCCACGCGGTCGGAGGCCGCCGCTGCGGTGCCGCCCAGGTCCAGCGTCAGCGTGCCGCTGGACATCGCGAGGTTGCCGGCGACCGACAGCGTGGCGGCCGTGCCGGCCGTGCCGGGCACGATGTTGCCCAGGTTGGTGAGCGTGCCACCGCCGGTGGCCACGGTGCCGGCGCCGGTGAGCGTGCCGCTGGCCGCGTTGGTGAAGCCGCCGGGCACGCCGAAGACGGCGCCGGCGGCCACGCGCACCGTGCCCGACTGCGTGACCGTGCCGCCGATGTCGGTGCTGCCGGCGTTGGCGTTGAAGGTGCCGGTGTTGTTGAGGCTGCCGAGCGTGAAGGTGTGCGCGCCGGCGTCGTTCTGGTTGATGGTGCCGGCGTTCACCAGCGCCGTCGTGCCCGCGCTCGTGATGACGGGGTTGGCGAAGTCGCTGTTGAAGTTGATCACGCCGGTGGCGGTGTTGCTCAGCGTGTTGTTGCTGCCTGCCACCGCGCCCAGGCCTATCGCGTCGCCTGCGCCGACGTCGACGGTGCCGCTGTTGACCCAGTTGCGCGTGTCGGCCAGCGCCAGCGACCCGGTGCCCGGCGTCACGGCGATCGTCGTCGTGCCGGCCGTCGTGAGCGTGCCGCTGCCGCGGACCGTGCCGCTCTGCGCGCCGGTGAGCGTCAGCGCCGTCGTCACGGTCAGGTCGTGCGTGCCGCCGATCGTCGTGCCGTCGAGGCCCAGGTTGGCCAGCGACACCGGCGCGGCCGAGTTGAGGTTCAGCGTCACGCCGCCGAGCGCCAGCGTGGCCGGCAGCGTGATGCCGGCAGGCCCGTTGAGCGTGAGCGTGCCGCCCAGGAAGTTGCCCAGCGCGGGCACGTCGAGGGTGCCGCTGCTGTTGACCGTGAAGCTGCCGCCGGTCTGCGTGGTCGGCGGCAGCGTGACCGTCGCACCACCGTCGTAGCTGAGGTTGCCGCCGCTGATGACGGTGGAGCCCACCCCCGAAGGGAAGGACGACGCACCCAGCAGGCGCGTGCCGCCACCGAACTCGACGACCGCGCCGGTGCCGAGGTCGTACCGGCCGGTGTCGGTGCCGTCGCTGCGCAGCAGCAGCGTGCCCGCGTTGACGTTGACCGTGCCGGTGTTGTTGAGCACCGAGCTCTGGATCTCGTGCGTGCCGGGTGCGGTCTGGCCGATGGTGCCGGCGTTGTTGATCGTCGCCGTGCCGCCGGCCAGCAGGATGGGCGTGGCGAAGCTCGAGGACAGGTTGATCACCCCGCTGGCGGTGTTGGTCAGCACGGTGTTGCTGCCCGCGCCGACCCCGAGGTTGATGGCGTCGTCGCCCAGCACGTTGACCGTGCCGTCGTTGACCCAGGACCTGCTGCCGCCGACGTTGATCGAGCCGCTGACCGACGAGACGTCGAGGATGGTGAAGCCCTGGGTGGTGAGCGTGCCGCTGCCGCGGAGGATCGCGCTCTCGTTGCCCGTGACGGCCAGTTGCGTGGTGACCGTCATGTCGTGCGCGCCGTCGATGATCGCGCCGTTAATGAACAGCTCGTTCAGCACCACGGGTGCCCCGCTGTTGATGAACAGCGTGGCCCCACCAGCGACGCCGCTGCCAAGGGTCAGGATGGGCGACAGGCTGACGCCCGCGGGCCCGTCCAGGCGCAGCGTGCCGCCCGGCACGTTGACGGTCGGCAGCGACAGGCTGCCGCTGCCGTTGACCGTGAGGCTGCCGCTGTTCACCGTCAAGGGCAGCAGCGTCAGCGTGCCCGCGCCGCCGTCGCTGAGCGTGACGTCGGCGCCGGAGACGGCGAAGCTGCCCGTGCCGCCCGGGTTGGAAGCGGCCGCCAGCGTGCGCGTGCCGCCGGCGAAGTCCACGCTGCCACCGGAGACGAGGCCGTAGGCGCCGGTGTCGGCGCCATCGGCAACGATGCGTAGCGTGCTGAACCCGACGCTCACCGTGCCGGTGTTGTTGAAGCTGGCCAGTTGCACGGTGCTGGTGCCGCCGCTGGACAGCGTCAGCAGGCCGGCGTTGTCCAGCCGCGCGCCACCACCGACGAAGTCGATCGGCGTGGCGGACACGCTGGTGACGAGGATCTGCCCGCCGACCGCATTGGTCAGCACGCCGCCGCTGCCGCCCGAGTTGAAGACAAATTGCTCGTCGCCTTCGAGCGCGAGCGAGCCGCTGTTGACCCAGGGCTTGTTCACGGCCAGCAGGCCGGTGACGCCGTCCATGCGCACGAGGCCCGAGCCGGCGGTCGTGAAGGTCCCGGTGCCGGCCAGGGTGGCGCTCTGGCCGCTGGCGTCGAAGTTGCCCGTCACGGTGACATCGGCGCTGCCGCCGAGCGTGCCGCCGGCGAGCGCCAGCGTGGGCAGGGTCACGGCCGGGCCATCCAGGTTCAGCGTGCCGCTCTCGATGGTGATCGGCACCAGGGCACCGGGCGTGCCGGCACCGAAGCGCACGGTATCGGCACCGCCGGCGGCGACAAGCAGACCGTCGCCGCTGGCAGCGATGGACAGCGCGCCCTGCACGTCGACCGTGGTATTGAGCCACAGCGAGCCCAGGCCCGTGATGTCGGAGCCCGCGGCGAGCGTGCGGCTGCCGCCGAAGAACTCCAGCCTCGCGCCCAGCGGCACGGTGTAGGTGCCGGTGTCGCTGCCGCTGCCCGAGATGGCGAGATGGCCGATGCCGGCGTCCACCGTGCCGGTGTTGCTGAAGTTCGTGGCGTCGATGCTGTGTCGCGCGGCGTCGCTCAGTGTCATCGTGCCGGCGTTGGCCACCGAGCTCGTGGCGGCAGGAACCGTGGTGATGACGGCCGGCGCGACGGAGGCCAGCACGACGCTGCCACCGGCAGCGTTGGTGAACACCGCGCCGTTGTCCAGGCGCAGCTGGTCGTCGTCGCCGATCAGCAGCGTGCCGTTGTTCACCCACGGCCGCGCCAAAGTGATGGCGCCGCTGCCGGTGTTGACGAGCGCGATCGACGCGCTGCCGTTGGTGGCAAGCGTTCCGGTGCCGGCCATCGTGGCGTTCTGGCCCGAGGCGTCGAAGATGCCGGTCACCGTCAGGTCGCCGCTGCCGGCCAGCGTGCCGGCGCCCAGCGCGAAGTTGTTCACCACCGACGCGGCGTTGAGCGTGAGCACACCGGCAAAGAGGTTCAGCGACCCGGTGGCACCGTTGAGCAGACCACCCAGCGTGGCCGCGCCGGTGCCCGACACGGACAGCGAGCCCCCCAGCGTGGTGGCGCCCGTCACCGTGAGCGAGCCGCCGGACACGTCCAGCGAGTTGCCGCTGCTGATGCTCAGCGCGGTGATGGTGTCGTTGCCGCTGGCGTGCGTGACCGCGTAGCCGGCGCTGATGAGCGCCGTGTCGGGCGCACCCGGCTGGCCGCCGGCCCAGTTGCCGGCCGTGCCCCAGTCGAGGTTGCCGATGGCGTTGGTGAAGATCTTGGTCAGCGGGTCCTGCGTGTAGATCAGCCGCGCCGCTTCGCCCGCGGCCAGGCTGTAGCCGGCTGCAAAGCCGGTCAGCGCATTGAGCGTGCCAAAGCTGCCGCTGCGCGTGCCGGTGGCGGTGACGATGGGGATGAAGTCGGCGTTGAGCGGCGTATAGCCGCTGATCAAGGTGGTGTTGGCCGTGCCGCCGAGCGTGACGTTGCCGGTGACGGCCAGCAGGTCGGACTGGCCGGCGCCGGTGCCGCCGAGGTCGAGGTCGAGCGTGCCGGTGGCGAGGTCGACGTTGCCGGTGACGGCCAGCGTGCTGGCGAAGCCGCTGCCCCCGGGGCTGATCGTGCCCAGGTTGGTGAGCGTGAACGAAGCCAAGTCCAGGGTGCCCAGCCCCTGGATCACGCCACCGCCGGCGTTGGTGAGGTTGCCGCCGGCGATGAGCGTGGCACCGGCGGAGATGTCGATGACTCCGGATTGCGTGGTCGCCGGCGGCAGCGTGAGCGAACCGAAGCTGACATCGATGGTGCCGGTGTTGGTGAAGCTCAGGTTCGACGACAACGTGTGCGCCGTGGTCACGGCCTGGTTGATCGTGCCGGCGTTGTTGAACACGGCGCCGGCGCTGCCCGCGAGCGGCGTGGCGTGCGTGCCCGAAAGGGTGATCTGCCCCGCAGCCGCGTTGGTGAGCGAACCCCCGGCCGAAAGCGTGATCTGGTCGTCTCCGGCCACGACCAGGAAGCCCTGGTTGACCCAGGGCCTGGCCACAGCGACGCTCTGGCCGGCGAGGGTCATGTTCACCGTGGCCGTGCCCTGCGTCGTGAGCGCGCCCGCGCCCTGCAGCGCCACGCTGGCCGAGGAGAAGTCCAGCACGCCGGCCACGGTGATGTCGCCGCTGCCGTCCAGGGTGCCGCCTTGCAGCTGCAGCGACGACAACGTCTGGTCGCCGTCGATGGTGAGCGTGCCGCCCTGCAGCACCGTGGTGCCGGTGTACTGCAGTTGCCCGCTGACGCCGACGTTGCCGTTGACCACGGCACCCACGGTGCCGCCCAGGCTGGCGCCCGCACCGAGCTGGCCGCCGCTGAGCGCAAACGTGTTGGCCGAGTTCAGCGTGCCGCCGGCGATGGCGCCGGCGCTCAGGTTGACGTTGGCCACCGACTGCGAGCTGGCGCCCAGGTCGAGCGTGCCGCCGCTGACGAACACGGCGGTGGTCGAAGGCAGCGCACCGGCCACGCCGGTCAGCAGGGTGCCGTTGTCGACACTCGTGGCACCCGTGTAGCTGTTGGCTTGCGCGAGCTGCACCGTGCCGGCAGTGGTCTTGAACATGGCGACGCTGCCGCCGAGGTCGACGTTGACGATGCCGCTGCGCAGGTCGTGG
>Ga0154020_10002218_pt1 | contig 23577 bp, 13 predicted proteins | sample Klosneuvirus_201_FD_109709 | JGI IMG/M metagenome (GOLD analysis project Ga0154020, IMG submission 109709) | Active sludge microbial communities from wastewater, Klosterneuburg, Austria - Klosneuvirus_20160825_MG | ecosystem: Engineered > WWTP > Aerobic digester > Activated sludge | place...
AGAGTCGAATACCCGGCTACCATCCTCCAAAACCACCTCTGGATAGCGCTTGCTTCTTCTAAAGTGATCGATGGCCAAATTATGGGCAACCCGACAAATCCAGGGAAGAAATTTGCCCTCCTCGTTATACCGACCACTTTTAATTGTATTAATCGCCTTGATAAAGGTATCCTGTAACAGATCCTCCGCCTGATAGCGATCTTTAACAATCATGTAAATAGCCGTATAAATACGGGATTTGTGTCTGTGAAGTAGCATCTCGAACGCCTCTTCGTTACCGGTTTGATAGAGCGCAACCAACTGGCTGTCGCTGAATCTTCTGTCAATCATCTTACTTGCGTTTAGGTAACGTAGATGTCTCGCTCGATAGTATGTGGGTTAAATGAATTGTTTGTGAAATGAAAAGTAGAGATAAAAGAATGAAATCTCAAAAAAAATTGAAAAATATTTGCCTTCTAAACAATTTCTTATGCTTATTTGAGCCGATTTTTAACTTCAATGGCAGTAATAAAAAAACGAATAATCAAAAGCCTGGAAAATCTTTCAGAGGATCTCCGGGATTTATTAAAAGATCAGTATCCCAATGGGTATGAATCCAGCATCACCCGCATTACGAATGCGAAACGGGAGCCAATTTTTGTTTTTCCACTCGAAACCGATGATTCTGTTTATCTCGTAAAAGTGCCGGCAACTAAGAATAGCGATGGCGGCTATGATGTGGAATCAAGCGAAAAACAGGAATTTGAGGGCGATGATGATGATCTTCGTCCCTCAAGTGGCGGTGATGACTTCGATAGCAGCAGCGGTGATGATGACTTTGATGGAGACGCTTCAGGCAAAGAAGGGAGCTACGACCCCGATTTTGATAATTGATACGTAACACGATTTCTAAAGGAAACATCATCAGTTTAATGGATGGTGTTTTTTATTAGGCTACCCTTATAATCGCTGAAACCTCAATTTTGGTTTGAATCCATTATAGGACGTGGGGTATTGATTTTTTACTTTTGCGGTTTCGCATGAACCCAACTCCGCACGATTCTTATTTAGACGATCTCGACCCACGGGAATACATCATCATTAAACGGGCTCGGGTAAATAATCTGAAAAATTTAAGCGTAGCTATACCCAGAAATAAACTGGTCGTAGTAACGGGCCTTTCCGGTTCCGGAAAATCTTCCTTAGCATTTGATACGCTGTTCGCGGAAGGACAGCGGATGTACGTGGAAAGCTTAAGTTCCTATGCACGCCAGTTTTTGGGCCGCATGGAAAAGCCGGAGGTAGATTATATCCGCGGGGTTTCACCAGCCATTGCCATAGAGCAAAAAGTTAACACTCGCAATCCAAGGTCAACAGTTGGTACTACCACTGAAATTTATGATTATCTGAAATTGCTTTTTGCCCGAATCGGCACAACGTATTCGCCCGTAAGCGGGAAAGAAGTAAAGCGCGATACCGTGAGCGATGTCGTTGACTTTATCAATAAGAATAAAGAAGGTACCCGAATCATGATTGCTTGTGCGCTCAAAGTAATGAAGGGGCGCAAGTTTGTAGAAGAATTGAATTTGCTTTTGAGCAAAGGGTACGCGCGGGTATTGGTAGATGGTGAGGTAAAGTTTATTGAGGAGTTATTGAATCCCTCACCCCGTCCTCGTGCCTCGGACACCCCTCTCCCTGGGGAGAGGGGAAGGGGTGAGGGAAAAAAGAAAAAGTCTAAACTCGACACGCAGGAATTTGAAGTCCTCATCGATCGGGCCGCAGTTAAGGCAGATGATGAAGATCTTACCTTTCGCCTTTCGGATTCGGTGCAGACTGCCTTCTTTGAAGGACACGGAGAATGTCTGATTTATGTTGAAGGCGAAAAGAAAACCCGGTTTTCAGACAAGTTTGAATTAGATGGGATCACTTTTACAGAGCCATCCATTAATCTATTCAGCTTTAACAATCCGTTTGGTGCTTGCCAAACCTGCGAAGGCTTTGGAAAAATTTTAGGAATCGATGAAGACCTTGTTATTCCGGACAAAAGTCTTTCGGTGTTTGAAGGAGCGATTGCCCCGTGGCGGGGAGAAGTGATGAGTGAGTGGGCTAAGCCGTTACTTAAAAATGGAATCAAGTTTAATTTCCCAATTCATCGGGCTTACAGTGAACTGAGTCAAAAAGAGCGTGACTTGGTTTGGAACGGCAATGAGCATTTTGAAGGCCTTCATGCTTTTTTCAAATACCTCGAATCCAAAACCTATAAAATACAATATCGGGTAATGCTTTCGCGCTACCGCGGAAGAACCACGTGCCCCGATTGTCGCGGAACGAAACTGCGCAAAGATGCAGCCTATGTAAAAATTGCCGACACGTCAATTACTGATCTGGTGTTGATGCCGATTGAAGAGACGTTGCAATTTTTTGAAACCCTTAAACTTCCGGCTTACGAGAAAAAAGTCTCGGATCGCATTTTAACAGAAATCCGGTCGCGGTTAGAGTACATGGATAAAGTGGGGCTTGGGTACCTAACCTTGAACCGCGTAACTTCTACCTTATCGGGAGGCGAGTTTCAAAGGATTAAACTAGCCACCTCCTTAGGAAGTGCGTTAGTGGGCTCCATGTATATTATGGATGAGCCTAGCATTGGATTACATCCGCGCGACACGGCCCGTATGGTGGAGGTTTTAAAATCTCTTCGCGATATGGGTAATACCGTAATCGTGGTGGAGCATGAAGAAGAGATCATGCGTGCGGCCGATCAGATTATCGATATCGGCCCCGATGCGGGTTCGCATGGTGGCGAATTAATTTTTCAGGGATCGCAAAAAGAATTAAACGGCAAGGTAAAATCGCACACCGTTGATTACCTGACGGGAGTAGAAAAGATTCCTGTTCCAGCGGTAAGAAGAAAGTGGAAGGATTCAGTTTCTGTTATCGGAGCACGTGAGAATAATTTAAAAAACCTCACCGTTAAGTTTCCTCTTGGCGTGCTAACCGTTGTTACAGGAGTCAGTGGTTCGGGAAAATCAACATTAGTTAAAAAACTCTTGTATCCTGCGCTGGGGCGGATGAATGGATCGGTAGCTGAAACTCCAGGTCGATACGATCGGTTGGAGGGCGATACCACAAAAATTTCGCAGATAGAATTTGTTGATCAAAACCCAATTGGAAAATCATCACGCTCAAATCCGATCAGTTATATAAAAGCGTACGATGCTATTCGAAATCTTTATGCCGATCAACCACTCAGTAAACAACGGGGTTATAAACCTTCTCATTTTTCTTTCAACGTAGACGGTGGCCGATGCGAAACCTGCCAGGGTGAAGGCGAGATAAAAGTGGAGATGCAGTTTATGGCTGATATCTTTTTGAAATGCGAAAGCTGCGAAGGGAAACGATTCAAACAAGAGGTGTTGGAAGTTCAACATAAAGGAGCAAACATTTTTGAGATACTCGACATGACGGTTGAGAATGCGTTGGAATTTTTCAAAGACAAGAAATCTGTTTACGAAAAAATTCTTCCGCTTTACGAAGTGGGATTAGGCTATGTGAAACTTGGCCAGTCTTCGAACTCATTATCGGGTGGTGAAGCACAACGCGTAAAACTTGCTTCTTTTTTAGGAAAGAATAATTCGGACACTACAGGCAATATTCTATTCATTTTTGATGAACCTACTACAGGGTTACACTTTCACGACATCTCTAAATTACTGAAAGCCGTTAATGCCTTGGTAGATATTGGCCATACGGTAATTATTATCGAGCACAACCTGGAAGTAATTAAATGTGCCGATTGGATTATTGACCTCGGACCCGAAGGTGGAGAAAAGAAAGGCGGGAATCTTCTGTTTGCCGGCACCCCCGAAGATATGATTAAGAAAGCCAAAGGCAGTTACACTGCGGAATTTTTGAAGGGGAAGCTTCGGAAGTAAACTCAATCAGCGTATAAAGAAACCGCTTCGAGTTTTTTGGCAAGTTTATGAATTGCCGTTTCAATTTTTTTTGCCTGAGTAGGTGAAGGATGTTTTACTCCGGAAGCATATTGACGTAGCAAACCGGTATTAATTCCTGAAAGCTCAGCAATTTTTGTTTGCTTTAGAAAATCAAAATTCTCAAAAAAGGCACTGACATCATAATGGTAATCGAATTCCACATCCGTTATTTTGTGGAAGTTTTCTAAAAGCTTTTTCATTTTTCTTTCTAATACAGGCATGCTGCTCGCAAAGTCTGTTAAAAGATTATCACCATGCTCAATACGCCCCCATAGTTTGCCATCTTTTCCTTGTTCGATAATCAACTTTATACTTTTCATAACAATATTTTAAATACTTAATCAAATTACTTGAGTCCAGCCTGCTTTAATATCGAGTTTAAAGTTCCTTTTGGAATATCTCCGCCATGAACTGGAACAGTTACCTTTCCTTTTTTCGTTGTGTGTTCCAATTGAAGATGACTACCCTTTTGAGACTTCTCAACCCACCCATCTTTCTTTAGTAGTTTAAGCAACTCCCTAACCTTCATAAACAAAGGTAGCTAAATTGCTACCTGAAATCAAGTGGCAGTCAGATCAAAAAGTCCTGTCAAATCTGGTTTGAGGGCCAGTAACTAGTATCCAGAATCATTGTACTTTGATAGTTGATGATAAGTTATTTACATTTACTTAACAAAATATAAGCATATATATGGCTAAGGAATTTTTAGGTGAGTTTGAAGAGCTTGTTTTAACACTGGTAGCGGTCTTGCAAGAGGATGCCTACGGAGCTGCGATTGCGGAAGAAATTGAAACCCGCATGAAGCGCGATGTAAACTTAAGTGCGGTGCATGTTACCCTCTACCGATTGGAAGACAAGGGCTTTTTAAAGTCGAGTATGGGTGGAGGTACCGCTGAACGAGGCGGGCGCAGGAAGAGAATTTACACAGTAAGTAATGCAGGTCTTGCCATGCTGAAGGCGATGAAAGAGACCCGATTGAATTTGTGGAAACTGGTGCCGCAATTGAAAATTGGCTGATATGGAACATTCGCGAATCCTACGATTCTTAAGATGGTTTTGCCCACCGCAGTTGCTTGAAGAAATTGAGGGCGATTTACTGCAACGATATGAGCGGGACGCGAAGACGCATAATCAACCAAAAGCAAAACGAAAGTTGCTCTGGAATACGATTCGCTTCCTCAGGCCAGGAATTTTATTACGAAATAATTCATCTATCGACTTAACTCCACTCTATATGTTAACAAACTATTTCAAAGTAGCGCTTCGGTTTATGTTTCGTCATAAAACTTTTTCGGCTATTAATATTTTAGGTCTTACCATGGGTTTTACCGGAGCCCTGTTGCTTTTCATTTGGATAGCACAAGAGCATAGTTTTGAACAATATCATGCCGGTAAAGACCGACTGTATATGGGTTGGAATCGGTCTCTTGAAAATGGCCAACTGGAATGCTGGGAAACCACACCGCGCGTACTTGCTCCAACGCTTAAAGAAGAATATGCATCCATTGAGGCAGCAGCCAGCTATGCGAATTGGGGAGTCTCTCATCTATTTACTGTGGGGGATACGAAACTCCTTAAAACATCGGGTGTGTTTGCTGATGCTTCCCTACTTAATATTTTGTCGTTCAATTTTCTAAAGGGCGATCCACAACAAGCATTTGCGGATCCTAATTCAATAATAATTACTGAAAAATTAGCAAAGCAACTCTTTGGCGATAAGGAAGCTTTTGGTGAAATCCTCACAATCAGTCAGGAAGATTACAAATTTGAGTTTATTGTAACGGGAGTATTGAAAGACTTACCGCCTAACACCGATTTCAAATTCGAGTATCTGATCTCCTTTGCATTTCTGGAAAGCCTGGGTGAGAAGGATACTTTTTGGGGTAACAACTCTGTAACCACATTGGTGAAGTTGAAAGAAGGATATGATCTTGCGTCTGTCAATGAGTCAATCAAAAACGTTGAAAAACGACACTATGCCGATGGTCAACATATTGAGATTTTTCTTTACCCACTCACCAAAATGCGACTCTACTCGCGCTTTGAAAATGGTGTGGCTGTTGGCGGACGCATCGAAGTCATTCGCATGCTGGGTTTACTGGGTATTTGTTTGTTAGCAATTGCGTGTATCAACTTTATCAACCTAAGCACAGCCCGTGCACAAAGACGAGCAAAAGAAGTAGCGGTTAGAAAAGTTACGGGTGCCTTTCGTGCAACTCTTATCGTGCAATTTTTATGTGAGGCCATATTAATGGCTACCAGTGCGGGTGTTATCTCGCTCGTGCTTGTTTACCTGATACTACCTTTTTTCTCTGTACTAATTGGTCATCAACTTTTACTCAATCTGAGTAACTCAATGCTTTGGCTTTCTGCAGCCGCTATCATTTTGGGTATCGGTTTTCTGGCTGGTAGTTACCCGGCTCTTTATATCTCAGCCTTTAAACCGGTGAAAATCCTGAAAGTGATTGGAGTTTCCTCGCATCGGAGTATTCTCCGTAACCTGCTTGTTGTTTTTCAATTCGGCTGTGCGGTTACACTCGTGGTATCGGCTATTGTTATTCGTAAGCAGATTACTCACGTGCAAAATCGGGATGCAGGATATTCAAGAAATAATCTCGTATATATTCCTCTTACCGGGGAGATGCCTAAAAACTTTGAAGCATTTAAGAATGAACTTACACAAAGCGGTACCTCCGCTTCTATTACGAAAGTAAGTGCCCCCATTACAGAACAATGGAGCAGTACAGGAGGTATGGAATGGCAAGGAAAAAATCCGGAAGACCGCACCATTTTTGAGCGAATTTATATGGACGATAGTCCTTCCGCAACATTCGGACTCCAGATATTAGCGGGTCGTGACTTTGACCTACAACAATTTGCTACTGACTCCATTGCTGTCATTCTAAATGAAACAGCACTTCACACCATGGGATTCGACAATCCCATTGGGGAAGTAATTAAAGACAATGGCCTTGAGTGGCGTGTGATAGGTGTAGTGAAAGATTTTGTGTTTACATCCCCGTTCCGGAAGACAGAACCCATCGTACTTTTTAATGGGGTCAAGCTGGGGCACGCCTTCAACGTTGCCTACATAAAATTGAATTCTACAAAACCTCCACAAGAGCATCTTAAAACTTTATCAGCGCTAACCACTAAATACAATCCTGAATATCCCTTCGAGTATCATTTTGCCGATGTTGATTATCAGCGCAAGTTTGAGAATATGAAAACCACCTTGTTGATCACAACAATTTTTACCTCTGTTGCAATTTTTATTGCTTGTCTGGGTTTACTCGGCCTGGCTACACACATGACCGAAGCGCGGGTAAAAGAGATTGGCATTCGGAAAGTAATGGGCGGCTCCGCATTAAGCATCACACGACTTCTTAGTTATGCTTCAATAAAACCAATCCTGATTGCAGTTATCATTTTCACCCCGCTTGGTTGGATGTCTATTAACTGGTGGTTGCAATCCTTTGCCTACCGTGTGTCGCTGGACATTTGGGTTTTTATTGTTGCTGCTTTAAGCATTCTGATGATAGCACTCCTTACCATTGGCACACAAACGATTCGGGCTGCAAATGCTAACCCGGTAAATAGTTTAAGAAATGAGTAAGAATGGTTTCACATCTTCTTTTGCACTTAGGTTCCTACACAGTTTTTGTCCCGATCATCTCTATGAAGAAATTGAAGGTGACTTGATTCAAAAATTTGAGAGAGATGTAAAACTTTTTGGAGGGAAGCGAGCAAAGCGGAGATTGTTATGGAATGTAATTCGGTTTTTTAGACTGGGAATTATTTTACGAAATAAAGTTTCGATGCAATCCAACTATCTGTCTATGTTCTCCAATTATTTTAAGATCGCTCAACGACACCTCTGGCGTAGTAAAGTCTTTTCTCTCATTAATGTAGTAGGTTTAGCAATCGGCCTCACCGGTTTCTTTCTCATTATGCATTACGTGAGTTTCGAGACAAACTATGACCGATTCCACACGAATAGTGACGCTCTCTATCGGGTCGGTTTACACCGATATAAGAATGAAGTGCTTCAAACGTCTTCCTCACAAAACTTTGCAGGATTAAGGAAATTGTTACAGGAAAATTTTCCCGAGGTAAAAGCGGCAACAGGTTTTTATAAAACTCCAGCCAATACAGGGGTATTCTTTCGACACAAAGGACAAATCTATAATGAGTTGGGCGGTGAACTAAATGCCGACTCATCCTTCTTTTTAGTTTTTTCAAGCCTGTTGTTAAAAGGCGATGCCACTACAGCTCTTCACGATCCACACAGCATGGTTCTATCGGAATCGATGGCCAGAAAAATTTTTGGAGATGAAGAACCGCTGGGGCAGTCTATTGAAATGCCAAATGATGGAGATCGTCAAACCGATTACCTCATCACAGGCATTATCAAAGACTTGCCAGTCAACTCGCACTTCCATGCTAATTTTATTGTGCCTCTCGTGTATGATTGGAGCAAGCAGACTGAATGGAGTCAGGATTTTCTACATACTTATATTTCGTTTACCGATGGAACGGATTCAAAAGTATTCGAAGATCGTCTTACTCAAGTTTATCAAAAAGGAAAAAATAAAAATCCTGAAACCAAGGATACAAAACCATTTTTGCAACCCATTACTTCCATCCATCTTTCATCTCACCTTGAAGGCGAGCTTGAAGGTAATGGCAGCAAGAATACGGTTTACATTGCTTCTGCAATAGGTCTGATCATCCTCATCATTGCCTGGATCAATTACGTTAATCTTGAAACCGCTCGGTTTATCTCACGGACTCGCGAAGTAAGTGTAAGACGTATAATAGGTTCTTCGAAGTCAGAAATCGCTATGCAATTTCTGGTGGAATACTTTTGCGTTTTGTTGGTGGCTATTTCATTGGCTGCGCTGTTCACTTCGCTTCTCCTTCCTAATTTCAGTAACCTAACAGGTATTCCGATCGACTCATTAATGTGGCCGGCACCTGCCATCTGGTTAATCGCATTAGCCGTTCTTGTTGGTGGCTCTTTGTTAGTCGGTATATATCCCGCCTTGTTTCTCCTACGTCTGAATCCAGTAGCCGCTCTGAAGGGAAAGTTTGGACCTTCTGGTCATGCTCGTTCCCTTCGAAGGTCACTTATCATTGTTCAATTCTCTTCTTCGATGCTCTTGATTGCAGGGGTGCTTGTGATGAACAACCAGTTGGATTTTATGCGCCTAACAGACAAGAAGTTTAATGCCAATCATGTTGTTACTCTACGAAATCCTACCGCTTATTCCAGCGAAGAAGTAATAGAAAAGCACACCGCATATCGAACCTTGGAGAACAAACTTCAGGAAATGGCTTCTGTGCAAATGGTGACTAGCTCATCTGCAATTCCGGGCACGGAGATCGGATTTACATATGTCAATCTTCTAAAGCGAAATGAAAATGATCCGTACGACCCGACACCTTTTAAAACACTTTTCATCGACTACAATTACATTCCATTTTACGGACTTAAACTTCTGGCAGGCAAAAACTTTGATGCCCCAAGGCCGATACAAGATTGGATCGATCCTTGGGAGGATGAAAACTGGCTCACCTTAATCCTCAATGAAAGTGCCATTCACGCATTAGGTTTTAATTCACCCGAAGAGGCCGTTGATCAAATCGTAGAGTTTGAAAATTTTGAAGATCATTTTCAAAAACATAAGATCATTGGCGTGGTGGAAGACTATCACCACGAAGCAGTAAAAAAAGAAATTCTTCCTATGATCCTCTCACCTAATTATGGAAGCTTTCAACAAGTTTATTACTCAATCCGATTAAATCCGACCAGCAATCCGGAACATGCTTTAGACGACATCCGCAAAAGTTGGAAGGCGGCATTCCCCGATAAACCATTCGAGTATGCTTTTCTGGATGAGTATTACGACCAGCAATTTAAATCAGAACTTCATTCGATGAGAATTTTCTCAGTATTTGCTGGGATAGCCGTATTTATAGGTTGCCTTGGTATGCTGGGCATGACTTTGTTTGAGGCAAATGCTCGAGTAAAAGAGATCAGTATCCGAAAAGTTTTGGGGGCATCGGCTGCCAACCTGGTCGCTCTTCTCTCGCGCGACAACATTCGTTTGGTGTTGGCTTCTGCTCTGATTTCAACACCCTTGATCCATTACATTTCCAGCGAATGGCTGTCAACGTATCCTGTAAGGATCAAAATTTCACCTCTGTTTTTCTTGTTGCCATTGGCAGCCATTCTTTTAGTTGTTATTTGTACGAGTTCATTTCATACCATCAAAGCAGCGAACACAAACCCTGTTGATCACTTGAAAAATGAATAACGATAAACATCTTGCTTTTCGAATTCTTAAAGGATTTTGCCCCGATCATCTCTATGAAGAAATTGAAGGTGACCTGATTCAAAAATTTGAACGAGATGTAAAATTGTTTGGAGAGAAGCAAGCTAAGCAGAGATTGTTATGGAATGTAATTCGATTTTGCAGGCCGGGGATAATTTTTAGAAGAAGATCAACAAGAACTAACCACACGAGCATGATTCTCAATAACATTCAATTTAGTCTTCGGCATTTAGGAAGACAAAAGGTTAACACCTTCATCCATGTTATAGGTCTCACGATAGGCATTACTACGTGCCTGCTCATTGCTTTATTTATTCATCATGAGTTAAGTTTTGATTCGTATCACCCTGTAGCAAAACAAACGTATCGAATCAACTCGGTATGGAAAGAATCTGAGAAGCAATTTAATCTTTACGCAACACCCATTGCGTTGGCTCAAGCATTAAGGAATGAAGTCTCCGGATTAAAACATGTTTCACAGGTTTTGCCTCAATTCAGCAGTGTGATTGAGATTAATGGAGACAAGCATTTTAAACAAGAACACATACTTATTGCTGACCCTGAATTTTTCGACATTTTTAGTGTTGACATTATTGAAGGTGATGGTCGCGATGCCTTGAGCAAACCGTATCAGGCTATTCTCTCAGAAGCAACAGCTTTAAAGTTATTTGGTGGTGACTACTCAGTGGGCAAAACGTTTCGATATAGAAATGAATTCGACATTACCGTTGCTGGATTGATGCGCGACTTGCCTTCTAACACCAGTCTTCCTGCAACCATCTTACTTTCTTATGTTGATGATGAGAAATTTTTGAACAATGGTGATACCTGGTACTTTGGAGGTTTAGCCTGGACCAAGTTGCAAGCCTCTACTTTTGTGGTGCTTGATGAGAATGCCTCTCTCAGCAATATTGAAGCGCAGTTAATTACTATCGCAGATAAAAACATAAACGCTTCTTCCGAGCTTGATAAAAGCCTTCACAATGGTTTCGAAGTGCAACCCTTGCTTAACATTCATCTTGATGATGCGCGATTTGGAGGAGGTCCTTGGGTTAAATCAGCGAGCCCATCATGGCTATGGCTTTTTGGTATCATTGGTGTAATTGTTTTGGCTCTTGCTTGTATAAATTTTATCAACCTTTCTATAGCGCAAGCAATCACGCGAGCAAAGGAAGTATGCGTTCGCAAATTTATGGGGGCAAAAAAAATCCAGTTAATTACCCAGTTTTTAATTGAGACTTGCTTACTAACGCTGGCCGCAGGAGTGCTGGCCATGTTAGTCGCAAACCTTTTAATACGACCTATCAATTTTGCTTTAGACCTAAACCTTGAATTACATTTCTTACAATCACCGATAATAATTATTTCATTTCTGATCGGACTACTACTGCTGGGTTCTCTTGCCGGACTCCAACCCTCGTTGGTAATTGCCAGATTTAAACCATCCGAACTGTTAAGGTCTGCGAAAAATTCAACTTCATGGACACAGCAGGGATTGGTTGTAGCCCAGTTTGCTATTTCAGCCACGCTTGCAATTGCAGTTCTGTTAATAGCAAGGCAGGTTAGCTATATGCATAATAAAAATCTTGGATTGATGACCGAGAATGTTTTGCAAGTGCCGCTTGCCAATGCAGAATCGGCAAATGCATTTGTTAATCAAATAAATTCAATAGCTGGAGTAAAAGAAGTTTCTCTTTCGCGATCAGCTCCAATCAGTAATGATCATTGGTGGAACACGATTAGCAAGGATGAAACAAGTGAGCGCCAAAGTGTATGCGCCATTTATGGCGATGAGAATTTCTTTTCTGTTTATGGAATTCAAATGATACAGGGTCAGATTCCACCACCATCCGTTATCGATGACACTCTAATTAGTAAGGTTGTAGTTAATGAAAAATTATTAGAAGCTCTCAATCTCGGCTCTGCCCAGGAAGCAGTTGGTAAACAATTCTGGTGGGGTGGCCCAGCTGAGATAACGGGAGTTGTTGCAAATTTCAATAACGAGCCATTACATTATACAATTTCTCCCGTCCTAATAAGGCATGACCCTTCAGTTTATAGTCAGGCAAATATCAGGATGGAGCAAATTCAGAAAGCAAGCATAGTAGGTGAAATTGAAGAGACATGGAAACAGCACTTTCCTGACGATGTATACGAATCAAAATTTTTAAATGAGGACATAGATTCTTTTTATAAGAGAGAATCAAAGTTTTATTCTTTGTTGTTAACGTTTGCTGCGTTGGCCATTTGTATTTCGTGTATGGGACTTTGGGGAATGGCCTCATTTGTTACATTGCGGAGAGTAAAGGAGGTGAGCATTAGAAAAGTACTTGGGGCTAATGTGTCAAATGTTCTATTCTTATTACTTCGTCAATTCTTAAAACCCGTTGTCCTGGCAGGGGTAATAGCTATTCCATTGGGTTGGTACGCAGCAAATTCAATTCTCAGTAATTATGCGTATCAGGTTAGCATCACATGGGATTTGTTCTTAGTTCCAATTATTATTCTCATTACGATATCAATCCTTACGGTAAGTACCCAAACGATTAAAGCCTCATTAACCAATCCAGTAAATAATTTAAGAAGTGAGTAATGACAAAACACATATTGCTTTTCGCATTCTTAAAGGATTTTGCCCCAATCATCTCTACGAAGAAATTGAAGGAGATCTGAGTCAAAAATTTGAAAGAGATGTAAAACTGTTTGGAGAGAAGCAGGCAAAGCGGAGATTAATGTGGAACGCGATTCGTTTTTGCAGGCCAGGAATAGTTTTCAGGAATCAACTATCATTCTATAAGAACCCATCACCCATGTTAAAAAACTATTTGATTACGAGCCTCCGCCACATTCGGAAAAGTAAGGTCAATTTTGCTTTTAAGCTGGGTGGGCTTTCGTTGGCACTCTTCAGCTTCCTTGCCATTTCGATCTACGTCTCTTATCAATGGTCGTTCGATCGGTTTCATGAAGACTATGAAAATGTTTATCGGGTTACCTCCGAAAGAAAAGACAACGAGGCCATAGAAAAATATGCGATCACCCCCCTTGGCATTGGCCCGTTGTTGCATCAACTTCCCGAAATTCAATCGACCGCTAGAATAAGATACGCCAATGCAACTTACCTGCTGTACAAAAATAAGGTCATCGATTGCGAAATGTTGATCGAAACGGATAGCTCTTTGTTTGATGTCCTCACCTTCCAATTTATTAAGGGAGACAAGAATGCATTGAAAAATCCCAATGGCATGGTACTTACCCGCACACTGGCGCAAACCATTTTCGGCACCACCGATGTGTTGCAAAAAGTAATTTCCATTAACGGGCAGGAGTTGCATGAAGTAACTGCGGTCATAGAAGATAGCCAACCCAACTCGCACTTGTTTGTGAGTGCGATGGTACCCATACGCGTGCAGGATGAACTAAACCTTAATAGCATTGTAGACCCGGTTGCTTTTAGCGATCAATCTGCTACGCTGTACGTGCGATTCAATCGACCTATAGATGATTCATTGTCATCTAAAGTAGAGAAATTGCTCGACCAACATGTTAAGAAATCCATCCGTGCGGAGCATGGATTTTCTGTAGCCTTTCAACCGCTCGCTGATATTTACCTTGGTCCGCAATACCGCTACGATTTTTCATCCAAAGGCAGCATGGTGTATGTTTACGCATTTTCAACGTTGGGTCTTTTGTTGCTGCTGGTAGCCGGGATCAATTACATCAATCTTTCCGTTGCTGATTTTATCAGTCGCTCACGCGAGACCGGTGTACGAAAAGTGCTGGGCGCGCGCAGTTATCAGTTGATAACTCAGGTAACACTCGAAACCATTCTCTTCGCAATTCTCTCCTTGGCACTAGCGGTGTTAATGCTTTATCTACTGTTCCCACAAATTACTCAACTACTGGATTCGGATTTGCGTTTCAATATGCTTCTACGACCGGAAGTAATAGGAATGACAGCCATAGGATTAATTGTCTTGCTTCTCTTTGCTTCCTGGTTTCCAGCACGACAGTTCAGCTTCAGCAATGTTAATCAAAATCTGAAATCGACAACAGGCGGGTACAACTCACGCCTAAGCCGGATGCTATTGTTCACCCAGTTCACGGTCTCGGCCGTTTGCCTTTGTTGCACGTTGGTGGTGGGCAGTCAAATCAACTTTGTACACAACAAAGAGCTGGGCTTCGACAGAAAAAATTTATTAGTGCTGAGCATGCCTCAAGAACTTACGGTGCAAAAAATGCAAACCTTCAGAAATGAATTGAAGCGATTGCCCGGAGTTATGTCGGTGTCGAATAGTTCTTTTCGGATAGGCGGTGGTTATTGGAAGGATTGGTATTTCGTTGAAGACAAAGACAACATGAGGCAGGTAGAACTTTATGAAGTTTTCTCAGACGATGAATTGTTCTCCACGCTGGGCATACCAGTGATTAAGGGTCGGACTTTCAGTGCAAACATTTCGTCCGACAGTGGTGCAGCTTTTGTTATCAATGAAACTGCAGCACGTGAACTGGGTTGGGACGACCCAATCGGAAAACGCATCTACACACATCCAGAAGAAAAAGGAAAATGGGATGGCACCGTTGTGGGCGTGGTGGCAGATATCAACATTAGCTCACTCTATAATAAAGTACGCCCGCTAGTGATGCGCCTGCCTTGGCAAAGTGATTACCCCGACAACTTTATTTATGTTCGCTATAGCAGTGAGGAGCAATTGATTACGAAATCCATTGAAGAAGCGTACAAAGGAGTAATGCCTGGATATCCGCTTATGCTTCGCTTTGTTGACGAACTGTACAACAGCACGCATCAAAAAGAGACCAAAGTTTTTACGTCACTTCAGTTCGGCACGTTCGTTATTGTGTTGGTTTCCATGCTTGGTATTTTTTCCATGGCAGCCTACATGTCGATGAAGCGAATGAAGGAGTTTGGCATTCGCAAAGTACTCGGTGCCACCCAGCAACAGATAGCCGGCCTGCACCTGGGCTATTTTGTGCGCATAGTTTTGATTGCCAATGCCCTGTCGCTGCCGGTTGCATACTGGCTGATGAAGGAATGGCTGAATGTCTTTGCCTATCGCATCGACCTCACGGCAACTCCATTTCTTTTAATGAGTGGTATTTCGCTGATGCTTGTGGTTTTATCTGGTGGATATTCTGCATTGAAATCCGGTAGCATGAATCCGGTGAATGTTATTAAAATGGAGTAACATGAAAGGTGTTTTTAAACTACTCCGTTCGTTCTGTCCCGATCATCTCTACGAAGCGATTGAGGGCGACCTCCTTCAAAAATTTGAGAAGGATGTAAAACAGTTTGGAGAGAAAAGAGCAAAGCGGAGATTGTTGTGGAATGTGATTCGGTTTTGCAGGCCGGGGATTTTACTCAGAAACAAACATTCAATTAACCTTTACCCAATTATGATTTCAAACTACCTGAAGTTTAGTATGCGCAACATGCGCAGGCATTCGGTTTTTACTTTCATTAACGTTACCGGTTTGGTGATGGGCATTGCTGTTTGCCTGTTGATGCTTAACTATGTAGAGTTCGAAAAGAGTTATGATAAATTTTTTCCGCGATCCAAGGACATCGTTCGCGTAAGCTATTCGCGGCTTATTGATAATGAACTGCAATACAGCAAAGCTCAGATTTTTCCTGCTGTTGGTGAAACACTCAAAGAGACAATTCCAGCCGTTGAAAATTATGTACGGATGTTTCCTGTCACTACCCATGTGGAGGCCGTAATGATGATTGAAGAAAAAGATCAACAGAAAACTTTTACAGAATCTTCTATTTATGCCGTTGATTCTACCTTCCTTGACATTTTTCCTTTAGAGTTTCTTGAAGGAGATCGATCAACGGCATTGAATGGCGAGAATAAAATAATCTTATCTGAGTCGGCAGCGAACAAATATTTTGGAAACACTGAAGCCATTAACAAAACGATTCATTGGAAGGGTATGGGTGATAGGTTAGTGACCGGAGTATTTAAAGACTTACCTGCAAACTCACATCTGCAATTCAATTTTCTTACCTCGTGGATGAATGTGTATGAAGATCGTAGCGCATGGAACTGGGATGGATTTTATACATACCTGCTTCTGCGACCTAATACAGATCAGGCAGAAGTTGAATCGATGATGCAGAAAGTTCTAACAGAGAAAATGAAAGGCAATGAGAATGCCAACCGAGCGACTGCTGATTTTTTCCTACAACCCATAGAAGAGATTCATTTGCATTCGAACCTAAGTGGTGAAATGCAAACCAATGGAAGTGAAAGGATTATTAATGTGTTGCAAACGGTAGCCGCATTTATTCTAGTTCTTGCACTAATAAACTATCTCAATTTGTCATTGGCGCGTGCCATTCGCAGAGCAAAAGAAATTGGCGTTCGGAAAATCATAGGCTCCAGTCGCCACCAATTAATGACATTGTTTTTCACCGAATCATTTCTATTAAACCTGATAGCTTTTATTATTGCACTTGCTGTCGCCTTATTGTTGAGCCCAGTTTTCAATTCATTGACCGGAAAGAATATGGAGATGGAGATTTTATTGAATCCTATATTTATTTTCATTGCATTTGGTGCAATCATCTTGTTTTCATTCCTCGTAGGCTTTTATCCTTCGCGCAATCTTGCTTCTGTGAGCCCAACGTTAGCTTTGAAGGGCGGACATTTCTCGAACTCAAAAGGAATTCTAAGAAAATCACTGTTAACCATTCAATTTGTTACAACGATTTTACTGATCAGCGCAACGCTCATTATCCAACGCCAGAATTCCTTCATGCAAAATCAGGATCTGGGTTTCGATGTGCATCAAAATATTGTTATCAAAACAATGAGCGGGCCAGGAGCTGAAACAGACAGTGCATATACAAACAAGATAAATCTTTTTAAGAGCAGAGTTAAAACGCAGACATATACTATTAATGCCTCTGTTACTTCTTCAATCCCTGGTCGAGAAAATGAATGGTTGGGTCGTTTAAGAAAATCGGAAAATAATCCGGAATTGATTTCAACTTCGCGTACGCGTGTGGATGCAGACTTTATTGAAACATATGGTTTGAAATTAGTAGCCGGAAGAAATTTCGCTGATGAAAATCCAAAGCAGGTTATTTTAAATGAAACAGCCGTTAGCATGCTTGGGTATAAAAATGCGCAAGAGGCTGTAGGGAACAAGTTGATGGGAAGCAGTGAAATTATAGGAGTAATAGAAGATTTTCATGAACGGTCAATGCAAGAGCCTATTCTTGCTTCCATGTACACACCTGGGCAAGGGTATACAAAATTTATTACGGTTAAGATCAATTCAAATGATGCCTCTCAAACAATCGAACTACTTCAGCAACAATGGGCAACGGTTTTTCCTGATAAACCTTTTGATTATTTCTTTCTGGATGAATATTTCAATCGACAATATCAAAAGGAAGAACAATTGCAGAAAGTGTTTGGCTATCTATCGGCTATTGGGTTGGGAATAGCATGTCTTGGTCTTTTTGGATTCACTTATTTCATGACCTATCAAAGGACCAAAGAAATTGGTATTCGCAAAACACTTGGCGCAACTATGTTAAGCATTATCAAATTACTGTCGACAGAATTTGCCATTGTACTGCTGTTGGCAGGCGCAGTGGCATTTCCGTTAAGTTACTATGCGGGGAGTTTATGGTTGTCAACCTATCCCGTAAGGATTTGGCTAAGCGCGATGGATTTTATTTTGCCCGTTGCTCTGGTGGCCATTTTTGCATTTGCCTCGATACTATTTCTTTTAGTAAGATCGGTAAATACGAATGCCACAGATGCCTTAAAACACGAATAAAAAAAGATGTCCTACACTTCCAAAGTATAGGACATCTCAGCTAGTTAAATTTGAACTCAATATTTAGCAGGTGCTCCCGCAGCCGGAGTACTCTTCTTAATAAAATCGCGAATGTGTTCATTGGATGTTGCTAAATCTTCAGCTCTTAGATACATCATGTGACCACTTCTATATCCTTCAAAACGAAAGCGATCTTTCATTTTGCCACTTGGGTCAATTTGCCACATAGAATATTTAGCATCAAAGTAAGTGGTAGCGCCATCATAATAGCCAGATTGAATCATCACCTGCATGTATGGATTTTCGGCCATCGCCAAACGAAGATTTTCACCCGTGTTATCATTTGAATTATCCCATGGACGCACCGGACCAAACATGTTGTATTGTAAATCGGTTTTGAATTTTAACACATCGCGCAAGTAATAGTTGATGGCCGGAGTAAATGAATGCAACCAGGAAGTAAGTTCTGAATTATAATCGGGACTCTCGCCAGCAGTAGTCTTATCGATACCTTTATACCGTGAGTCTAACCGACCTACAGTAAAACCTTTATCGCGCAGCAATTCTTTCCAAAAGAATTGTGTTGACACGGCTAAGTTGCGATCAAGAAAAGCTTGCTCTGAAATACCTGAGTACCTAGCTGCTTTGGCTGCGATTTCTTTCCTCTTTGCAGGATCAATGAAACCACCCTTTGCAAGGGCCGGAATAAATTCATCAACCGCAAACTTTTCGGATTCAGCCAAAACTTCATTCAAATCTTTTTGTTGTAAATCAGCTGGCAACATTTTATGATACCAGGCTGCGGCAGTGAAGTAAGGTATTGAAAGCGCAGCATCCACAGGGCCATCACGCTTGATTCCTAATCCCGTAGGAGAAACCAGAATCACTCCGTTCAAATACATCCAATGATTGTTTTGAAGATCAAGTGCCAATCCAGATACCCGCGTAGTGCCATAGCTTTCGCCAATGATATATTTTGGAGAAGTCCAGCGGCCAGTACGTGATACGAAATTATCCAACCAATCACCTAAGTACTTAATGTCTGCGTTCACACCAAAGAAAGTAGACTTCTCAGCTTTGGGATCTAAGATGCGAGAGAAGCCTGTATTCACCGGGTCGATGTAAACAATATCAGCAACATCTAAAATAGAATGTGGATTATCTCGCACTCCGTAAGGTTGTACAGGATATCCTTCTGAATCAATGTTTAATTGTTTGGGGCCTGTGTAGGCAACATGCATCCATACGGAAGCAGAGCCTGGGCCGCCATTAAAAGAAATTACTAAAGGACGTTTACTTTTATCCGAAACATCGGTGCGTTCGTAATACGTATAAAATAATGAAGCACTGGGTTTGCCTTCTGCATTCCAAACGGGCTGGGTGCCAACAGTGACTTTATAAGGAACAGGCTTTCCTTTAATAGTAACCTGACCGGTGGAAGTAATAGTCGATTCGGCCGGAAGCACTCGCTCCTGAGCGAAAGCAAAGCTGATCGAAAAGATAACAAGTAAACAAAGAGTTTTAAATGATCGCATAATTATTGGATTTAATGTCCGCAATGTGTAAAAAATTATCCGGAAGTTCTCCCAGACTTATCTGAACGGTTACTTTACCAGCTTGAGTAATTTTTCAGGTTCGTTGGTGGTTATCATATCAATCTTTTGATCCATCAGCCAGCGCATATTTTCTTCATCATTTACCGTCCAGGCATTGGTACTCAGTTTTAGTTTGTGAGCCTCGGCAAGCCAGTTTTGATTCCGATTCAACACACTAAAATGATAATCGAAACCATCTAATCCGGCCGCAGATAAGTCTTCAGGATTTTTATCTCCACTCAGATATTGTACATGCGCTTTAGGATTTAACTTCTTTACCTGAAGGCAAACATCAAAATCAAACGCTATGTAATCGGTAATTGCGGTCACACCAGTTTGCGTTACCAACTCAACGCACTTCTTTGTTAAGGTTAGCGATCTTTCTTTACTAATGCTTGATGATTTTACTTCTAGTATAAGTCGCGTTTTGTTTTGACCTTTCCCCGCAAGCAGATATTCTTCCAGTGTTGGAAGGGATTCGCCATTGGCCAGTTTTATCTTTTTAAGATCGGTAGCATTTGTTTTTTCTATATGAATGCCTTGGATAGAATGATCGTGTAAAACGAAAGGCACGGAATCGGCACTCAGGTGTACATCAAACTCACTGCCATAACAATTCAGGTTGATTGCATGTTGTAAAGCGGCAATAGAATTTTCAGGCGCGCCTGTGTTTTTCCATGCACCCCGATGGGCAATTACACGGGTTGCATTTTTTTCCTGACTCATGCCAATCAAAAATGAAGTAAAGAGAATTATAATAGTAAGTACAGCTGACTTCATGAGGTTGCTAATCGTTTCTCTTCACAGAAGTTTTTTGCGACATTTCTTTTACCAATTGATAAAGAAACTCCTGGCCTTCGTAATAGGATTTCACACCAATACGTTCGTCTTTACCATGCGCACGCGAATCGGTAGGATCACCAAAAATCCCGCTCACACCATAGGTAGGAATGCCCGCTACTCGCAGATATGCTCCATCGGTAGCTCCGGTTGACATCGTGGGAACAACAGGCACACCTGGCCACATTTTCTGAGTTACTTTTTCGATAGGGTCAAACACATCCGGATTCATTCCGGAAGGCGGACTTTTTTTTGCTACAGTTTTTGATGCAACTGTTATTATGGGATTGTTAATTACTTTAATCAGTGTTTGCCGAATCATTTCAGGATCTTCACCGGGCAGGATTCTGCAGTTTATGTTGGTTATTACATTCTGAGGCAAAGCATTTTCGGCATGGCCACCGTTAATCATGGTTGCCACACACGTGGTGCGCAACAACGCATTATAATTAGGATATGCTGATAAACGTTTCAGCACCTCAGGATTATAATTCGGCTTAACTATCTCGGCCATGTCTGCAGCCAATTGACCCGTTTCAATTTTTGATGAACGCTCAAAGTAAACCCGTGTGCCTTCGTTCAGATTCACTGGAAAATCAAAATTGTCCAGGTTCTCTAAGGCTCGGGCCATGGCATAAATAGCGTTGTCTTTGCGAGGTTGCGAGCTATGCCCGCCTTTGTTTACAACTTCAAGCGTAAAACTGTTGAATACCTTTTCACTCAATTGCACCTGATTGAGAATTTTCTTGCCATTCTGTTCCTGGCCGCGTCCACCTTCATTTAAGGCATACTCCGCATCAATAAGATCTTTATGATTTTTAAGAAGCCAGTCCACCCCGTTGTGGTCACCCCCTTCTTCATCCGCGGTAAGCGCCATTATGATATCTCGATCGGGCATAAATTTTTCCTTCTTCATGCGGATCATGTTGGCTACAAAAATGGAAGCCATGGCTTTATCATCGCTTGAACCACGTGCATAATAGTAGCCATCAATTTCTTCGAACTTAAATGGGTCGGTTGTCCAATCTACCCGTGGTGCTTCTACTACATCTAAGTGTGCAAGCAACAACAAGGGTTTTCTTTTTCCGCTTCCTTTTAATCGCGCCACAATGTTGCCTTTGTTTTCAGCGGCACCACCCAGAAAAATATCATCATCCGTAAAACCGGCTGCTTTTAATCTTGCGGCAACGGCTGCTGAGGCTTTGGTAGTGCTTCCCGTAGAGTTTGTTGTATTAATCTCGATCATCTCTTTGAAGATCTCACGAGTCAGTTTTTGATCGGCTTGTGAGTAACCAGATTGGGCTATGCAAAGACAAGCGAAAAAGAAAGAAAGGGCAATACAAATCTTAGCATTCATTCTTAAATGATTTAGGTTTTGGATTTCTAAGGTAGCCAGAAAATCTCATGACTAGACTAAACGTATTCAGATTTTTTATACGTGGAATCTTTGGATGTTCAATGGAATTATTACTGGAGTGACTTAATTCTCAGGATTTTGTTTTGGCGGACGTTTGCTGCCACCATACAATTCATACTCAAGCAACCGGCAATCAATTTTACCGGTATAAAATTCAATCCTTCGACTGGCTTTCAATCCGATCTTTTTCGCAAGATCTAAGTTGCCGGTAAAGATGTACCCCAAATATCCCTGACATTTCTTCTTCATAAAATCACCAATGCGGGCATAGGTGGTTTCCAATTCTGAAATTTCTCCTAACCGCTCGCCATACTCTGGGTTAAAATAAATGACTCCAGGCGCTTCAGGAATAGTTGTTTGTTCGAAATCGCAAATACCAAATTCAATTAAGTGCTCAACGCCAGCTAAGCCCGCATTCACTTTTGAAATCATGATGGCATCATCACTAATGTCGGTGGCAATTATTTTTAAGCCAACAACTTCTTTAATCTGCGCATTTAACTTCTCAACCTGTTCATTATAAAAACTCACATCGTAACCCGTTACGTGCATGAACGAATAATTCTTTCTAAATAATCCAGGCCTTCGATTGGTAGCAATCAGTGCGGCTTCAATGGCTACGGTAGCGGAACCACACATGGGGTTAACAAAGGGTGATGTACGATCCCACTTTGTTGCCAGCACAGTCGCAGCGGCCAGTGATTCCATCATAGGTGCCTTGCCAGGAATTTTTCGATAGCCGTGTTTAGCTAACGTTTCGCCCGAAGTATCAAGAAAAATTTCGGCTTGTTCCTCTTTCCAATACAAATGAAAAACAGCGCCTTCCTTTACCGATCCGGAATCCGGTCTGCGCGAGGTTTCCCTGCGCATTCGATCAGCAATAGCATCTTTCACTTTCACATTTACAAACAACTCGTTGTTTATGGTAAAGTGATCGGCATTGCTGGTGATTGAAAAGTAGCCATCGGGTTTTAGCAATTCTTCCCACGGGTATTGGATCAGATTATCATAAACCTGATCGGGGCCGTTAGCCGGAAATTCTTTCAATGAATAAAGCACCTGACTGCAACAGCGAAGGTTAAGATTCAGCACGATGCAATCATTAACCGTACCTAATAGTTCTACTCCTGTTACGAATGTGCGAACGGGTGTGTAGCCAAGTTCAATTATTTCTTGTTCAAGATACGTGGTGTGACGCTTGCTACAGGTAACAATGATGCGGCTTGGTGTTTTAAAGATGTTGGACATGCGGCAATATACGGTTAATCATATTGGGTTAAATGGCGGCAATTTCTTTGCGATTGGCATCCTGCATTTCAATTGGAATTCTAGAAAGAATTTCCTTTCGAAGGGCTTCTATCAAATTGTACTTAACAAAGTATCGATACGTAACGAGGCTGATTTCGCGAACGGGTGCCGGAGGTTTAAAATACCGAAGATTTTTTTCCTGCGCTTTTGATAAATCGCGCAAAGCCAACTCAGGTAAAATGGTAATTCCTGTATTTACGTCCACCATCTTCTTTAATGTTTCAATGCTACCGGCTTCGTAATCTAAATTTTGCATGAGCGATTCCTTTCGCTTCAATTCACATAGATTAACGACT
>Ga0154020_10002219_pt1 | contig 23576 bp, 14 predicted proteins | sample Klosneuvirus_201_FD_109709 | JGI IMG/M metagenome (GOLD analysis project Ga0154020, IMG submission 109709) | Active sludge microbial communities from wastewater, Klosterneuburg, Austria - Klosneuvirus_20160825_MG | ecosystem: Engineered > WWTP > Aerobic digester > Activated sludge | place...
CACGCACATCTCGCTGAAGCTCTCCGCCTCGAACGGCTTGCGGCCTTCGATCAGCTCGTACATCACCGAGCCGAGCGACCAGATATCGGTGCGTGTATCGACGAGCTTTGCGGATCGCATCTGCTCGGGCGACATGTACGCCGGCGTGCCGAGCAACGACTGCGTCTGCGTCAGGTGCATGTCCGTGCCCATCGGCGCCTTGGAGATGCCGAAATCGAGCACCTTGATCAGCGCCGTGCGATCGGGCCGCCACGTGACGAACAGATTTGCGGGCTTGATGTCGCGATGGACGATGTTGAGCGAGTGCGCTTCCGACAGCGCCTCGCAGGTCTGCAACATTAGTTCGGCAGCCCACTGAACGGGGAGGCAACCGCGCTCCTCGATGAGAGCTCCGAGGTCGATGCCCTCGAGGAACTCCATCACCATGTACGGCGTGCCGTTCTCGAGCGTGCCGACGTCGGAGACGCGCGCGACGTACTCCGACTTCAGCTTCACCGCGGCTTGCGCTTCGCGCATGAACCGCTCGACGGCGTCCGGATCGACGAGCACGTCCGGGCGCAGCATCTTGATCGCGACACGCTCGTTGAGCTGCAGGTGCGTGCACTCCGCGACCACGCCCATACCACCCTGTCCAAGGATCGATTCGACCTTGTACTTCCCCAGGAAAACCTGGCCGATGCGGATGGCAGAGTCCGCTGCTGGACGTGGCGTTAGACCCACCGCGTAAAAGGGTAGCCTGGCCCATCCACCGGCTCAACCTCCTGCAACGTGTAGGAATTCGCGCACCGAGGTAGTGTGGCCTTCCGCTGCACCCGAGCGGGCAGCGCTGTGCCGCTCAGTGCTGGATCTGATGGATCTTCAAGACGTTGGTCTGAACGCCCGAGCCGACCGGCATCGCCATCGTGATGAGGACGTTCTCGCCAGGGATGGCGAGGTTGCGCTCGATCAGCGTGGCCTCGACCCGATCGAGGAGCTCGTCGGTCGTCGCCGTCGGCCCGATCAACACGGGCGTGACGCCCCAGATGATCGCCATGCGCCGGAAGCTCACCTCGTCGGTCGTGAGCACCACGATGTTCGCTTCGGGGCGGTACTCGCTGATGAGGCGCGCCGCGCCGCCCGAATCGGACACCGCGACGATCGTGCGCAGCTTCATCGACTTCGCCGCGGTGTATGCCGCGTGCGCGATCGCGTTCGCGCTGACCGCGAGCTCGATGTTCGCGGGCTCCATGTTCGCCTTGTAGTAAGCGCTCTTCTCGATCTCCTCGATGATGCGCGCCATCGTGCGCACTGCCTCGATCGGATGCGCGCCCGATGCGGTCTCGCCCGACAGCATCAGCGCATCGGTCTGATCGAGCACCGCATTCGCGACGTCCGAAGCTTCCGCGCGTGTCGGTCGCGGCTGGTTGATCATCGACTCGAGCATCTGCGTCGCGGTGATGACGATCTTTCCGCGCTTGTTGGTCTCTTCGATGATCCGCTTCTGCCACAGCGGGACCTTCTCCGGGCCGAGCTCCACGCCGAGGTCACCTCGCGCGACCATGCAGCCATCAGCCGCGTCGATGATCTCGCCGAGGCGCTCGAGCGCCTGTGGCTTCTCGATCTTCGCGATCACCGGGATGCGAACGTTGTCGACGGTGAGCAGCCGCTTCGCCTCGATCACGTCCTCGGGCCGGCGCACGAACGACAGCGCGACGTAGTCGACACCATGACGAAGTGCGAAGCCGATGTCCGTACGATCCTTCTCGGACAGCGCGGGTGCGGACACGTCGACGCCGGGGAGGTTGATGCCCTTCTTGTCCTTGAGGATGCCGCCGCTGACGACGACCGTCTTGACCTCGTGATCGAGGACGGCCGTGACCGCCAATGACAGGTACCCGTCGTCGAGCAGGATCTGATCGCCGACCTTCACGTCGTGCGGCAGCTGCTTGTAGGTGGTGCTGACGCGCTTCTCGTCGCCGACCACATCCTCGGTGGTGATCGTGAACTCGGCCCCGGAGCGCAGCTCGACCGAGCCCTTCGCGAACTTGCCGACGCGGATCTTCGGACCCTGCAGATCGAGCAGTGCTGCGATCGCCCTGCCGCGCTTGTCGGCTTCGGAGCGGACGATCTGCAACATCCTCGCGTGATCCTCGTGACTGCCGTGCGAAAAATTCAGACGCGCGACCGACATCCCGGCATCGATGAGCTCGCCGATGCGCTCGGGCGTCGACGACGCCGGACCCAACGTACACACGATCTTCGCGCGTGGCATTTCGTCGCGCAGTTAACCACGATCGCGCGAGGTGCCGGTAGCGACGGCATGCGGAATGCCTTGCCGATGATCAGACCCACGGGGTATGACCCCGCCCCGATGAACCGCACGGTGGTTTTCGGACTCGCGTTCGCGATCGGCGCGTGCACGGTGCATCAAGAGCAGCCGGACCTCGTCGGGCAGGACATCCGCCTGACGTTCGTGCACACGTCGGACATCCACTCGCGGTTGTACCCCTACAACATGATCCCGAACTCGTTCGACGCGGCGGATGGTCTCCAGGTCGGGCCGTTCGGTGGCGTTGCTCGGATCGCGACGTTGGCGAAGCGGATCCGCGCGAGCGCCAATCGCTCGCTGTGGCTGGACTCGGGCGACTGCTTCCAGGGCGCGCCGGTGTTCAACCTGTTCAAGGGCGAGGCCGAGATTCGCGCGCTGTCGCTCGCCGGAATGGACGCGGCCGCGGTCGGTAACCACGAGTTCGATCTCGGCGCGAAGAACCTGTTCGACAAGATCGATAACTGGGCGACGTATCCGCTGCTCGCCGGCAACTACCTCTGGGACGATCCGCCGCCGGGCGCGGTCAACTCGGACGGTCGGTCGCTGCGTGACGTGGTGCCGCCGTTCGCGATGTTCGATGTGAAGGGGCTGAAGGTCAGCGTGATCGGCATGGGCAACACCAGCACGATCTCGTCGATCTACGAGGGCGGTAACTCGCTCGGCTTCCGTCCGCTCGACGACGAGAAGGCGCTGTCGCAGTGGGTTCGCATCCTGCGTCCGGTGTCGGACGTGATCGTCGTCGTCAGCCACCTGGGACTCGACGAGGACGAGAACCTGACCGCGTCGCAGGTCAACGATCCGAACCAGGCGTTCCAGCAAGAGACGCTCGCGGGCGTGGATCTGATCCTCGGCGGTCACCTCCACATCGTCACGGATCCGCCGAAGTTGATCCCCAACGACGACAAGGGGCACCAGACGATCCTGGTGCACTCCGGTGCGTTCGCGAAGTTCGTCGGTCGGCTCGATGTCGTCGTTCACGTCGGCACGAACAACGCCGATCCCGAGAACCGCAGCCGCATCACGTCGTTCAACTTCGACAACATCGCCGTCGACAGCAAGATGTGTGGCGGCGCCCCGTGTATCGCCGAGGATCCGGACATCGCGAACCTCATGTGGCCGTACTCGGTCAAGATCAACCAGGAGATCGATCTGAACGGCGTGTTCGCGTACGTCAACGCGGCGGGCGAGAAGGTGCTCCGCTCGGATCAGTCGGGCGGCGACAGCCAGCTCGGCAACATGGTCGCGCGCTCGATGCAGCTCACGCCGGGTGTCGAGGCGGAGTTCGCGGTCACCAACTCGCTGGGGATTCGCGCAGACTTCGAGCACGGGCCGCTCAACATCGAGCAGATGTTCAACGTGTTTCCGTTCGAGAACTCGATCACCGTGATGTACCTGTCGGGCCTCGAGGTCCAGGAGATGTTCGATTTCGTGGCGCGCCGCTCGGCGAGCCGCGGCTGCCGCACGCAAGCGCAGGTTTCGGGCGTGGCGTTCGACATGGTGTGCAGCGGGGATTGCCCCGGCTCCGTCGACGAGCTCGGCAACCCGCAGCGCGCGTGCGCCAAGAACATCGCGATCGGCGATCACTGCCGCGACACGCCGGATGGACCGATCGACTTCGCGCGCTGCCCGCGCATGGTGCCCGAGGGGCTCTATCGCGTCGCGGTGAACGATTACATCGCGGGCGGTGGCTCGGGCTTCCAGGTGCTCAAGCGCAACACGTCCAAGCAGGACACCGGCATCTCGCTGCGCGACGCGCTGCGCGTGTACCTGCGAACCACGAACGTATGCAAGGCGACGGACATGGACACCACGGTGATGCCGCCGGTGCCGATCGTCGAGAAGTACGGCTCCATCTCCTGCCTCACCGCGGACATCGAAGCACACGATGGCCGCATCCGCCCGGTGTTCGAGTGATGCGGAGCCTACGAATGAAGCGCATCATCTATGTAGCGACGCTCGGGTCCGCGCTGCTCGGCTGCGTGGAAGAGCGCGACGCGGTCACGGGCACCCAGTCGATCAAGATCGACCTCGTCGCGCCTACGTCGGGCGGCGAGATCAACAACCGCCTCCCCGACACCGCCCGCAGCGTCACCGTCAACCTGACCGCCCTCGACGAGAACGCGGAGGTCGACGCGTCGTTCGATCAGACGATCCGCGTGTACGCGCAGTTCCTCGGCACGCTGACCCCGCAACTCGATCAGATGCCACTCGCGCAGATCCCGATGTCGGGCGGCATGGCCGCGAATGCCATGATCACGCTGCCGGACTCGGTGCTCGGTCAGACGACCCTGTGGTTCGATAACGGCAGCGGGCTCGGTCCGGACTACCAGCACGGCGCCGTTACCGGCATCTCGCCGACGCTGTGGTATCGCGATCCGTTCGTGCGCGACATCCAGACGCCGCGCGACGAGATGGCGGTCGATGCACTCAGCATCACGCCGCTGACCGACAAGCAGGTCACCGTCGATGAATCGCGCAACGGTGCGACCGGGCGGCTGGTCGTCACGAGCGTGTTCGCGCAGGGGTACACGCTGAGCGACGTGAGCTGCGGTCCCGGTGGTGCGCCTCCCTGCACCGCGGATTCGTACGACCACGCGATGGTGTTCACGTTCTCCGCACCGCGCGACGAAAGCGGTCGGCCGCTCGAGATCGGTGACACGGTACGGCGCTTCAACGGCGGCGTGTCCGAGTTCAACGGCCTCACCGAGATCGGCTTCCCGCGCACGTTCGTCACCGATGCGAACAACCCCACGCTCGAGCACGACCCGGCACGGCTGCCTGCGCCGGTGCTGTTCGACACCGCGTGGTTCGGCCCGCTCTCGAATCCCGCGGGCCGCATCAACTTCGAGCGCAACGAAGCGGGTGCGATCGAGATCCGCGGCGCGAAGGTCTGCGACGTCGCGAACGATCCGAACTACGCGACGTACAAGCAGTGGAAGATCGATCCGGCGGGAGCGTCCGGAACGTGCGGTTCGAACACGCTGAGCCTGATCACGGCCGGCACTGACTTCACGACCGATCCGGTCACGCTGAAGGATCGCATCCTGCCGCGCGTCGTCGGCATTCTGCGGCCCGTCAACATCGGCAGCTTCAACGTGTGGATCGTCTATCCGCGCGGCTCGAGCGACATCGATCTGTAGAGAGAATGAGATGAAGACTAGACTGTTCGCTTCCGTCCTTCTCCTGTCGGCTTCGTCGGCGATCGCACAGCCGGGAGAGCCGCCAGGCGCACCGGGCGGTGTTCCCGGACCGGGCCCCACGGGTCAGGAACAGCAGACCGCCGTCGACGAAGCGAAGATCCGCGAGATCGTCGATCGCGAGCTCGCTCGCGTGTTGACCGAGCGTGCAGCGAAGGAAGCGGCCGAGAAGGCAGCGAAGGAAGCGGAGAAGGAAGCCACGGCCAAGGACGCAGGCGACAGCGACCTGACCGGCGCGAGCGGCTTCATGGATACGCGCCTCGCGTTCACGATCACGAACGAGAACATCCTCGCGAAGCCGGGCGAGACCATTCCGAGCGTTCCAGGTTGGCGCTTCGGTACGCCGAACTCGCTGGGCGTTCTGTTCTTCGACAACTACGACACCCGGTTCTCGGGCTTCGAGACGCTGTCGCACGCGACGATGTATCGCAACTACTCGAAGGGCCACCTCCAGGCCGAGGGCGCATTCGTCCTCCGGATCAACGAGCTGTCCGAGACGAACATCTCGCTGTCCGATGCCGGCACGTACATCACGGTGTCGAACTGGAAGGATCCGACGCACAAGGATCCCACGCGCCTCTCGCTCACCGCGTTCCCGGTATCCGCGGATCGCTTCCGCCTCGGCTACTCGTACCGCCTGTCGTGGGGTGGTAACCCCGAGTACAAGCGTGCGCGCTCGTCCACGCCGGGCATGAAGATCCAGTACGACGGCGACGGCATGTACGCGTTCGTCGGCGCCAAGAGCGGCGTCATCGTCGATCCGAACGATGGCGAGCAGAAGGCAGCGCTCGCGGGCCTTGCCGGTGGCGGTATCGATCTGTCGCCGATGGCGCGGTTCGAGGTGAACGGCGGCATCTTCGATCGCGGCTACAACGAGCTGCAGGACGTGCAGCGCGAGAAGGTCACGCTGTTCGGCGGCTCGGCGCAGATCACGCTGTACAAGGGCGAGGCGGTTCGCAGCTCGGTCGACTACAAGCTCTACAAGTTCAACAACGAGCAGGTCAGCGGCCTGTTCGCGCCCGCGAAATATCCGGGCGGACTGTCGTGGTCGGCGCAGGCCGAGTTCACGATGATGGGCCAGACCCTGAAGGATCCCGAGTCGACCGGCTCGACGAAGATCCAGAAGGGCTACGCCGGCGACGTGAACATCCGCGTGAAGATGGATCGCATCCGCTTCCGCGCCGACCTCAGCTTCCGCGATCTCGCGTTCATTCTTCACAGCCAGCCGAGCTTGCCGCCGTACTCGGACTTCCCGAACGTGTACTCGCTCAAGCCGAACTACTTCGCCGCCGTCGGCGTCGACAAGAACTGGGACGATTGGCTGACGATCGGTCTGGTCGCGGGCGTCGAGAAGCCCGCCGAGCTGACGTCGCCGAAGGGCATCCCGGGTGCGATGACCACGGGCACGTCCACGGCCGTGATCCGCAACAACAACATCGACACGCTGATCACCATTCTCCCCGCGGACAAGAAGGCGGTCCCGCAGTTCGCCGTGAAGACCACGGCGAAGATGGACTTCGGTCGCATCTTCTCGACCCTGATCGAGGTCTTCTACAGCTACGACGGCAACCAGACCACGTACGCGCGCGTCTGCTCCGACCCCGACGTCTGCAACTTCGAGTACGAGTTCGGCCAGCTCAACCAGCTCGGCGTGAACGCGACCCTTCAAGCGCGCTTCTAGTCGCGAGGCGATCCCGGACGCGCTTCCTATAGAAGTGCATCCGGATTGCACCGAATTGATTTCGCCAACTGAACGAGCTTTTTAGAGCCGTTTTGGCTGGTGGGGTAGCGAACAAGGCTAGACTTGACCGAGTCAGCTCCATGTCGGCGGTTGCGGCAATCAAAGAGACGATCAAGGACTCGATCGCCTCTCTTCGCGATTCGGTAGTCTCGATCGGAGCCTCGATCGCGGAGCTACTCAGCAGAATCGCCAGTGGATTCACAAAGATCGGCCCTGTCGTGATCGGCCTGGCGGGCTGCCAATCGGCGGTCGATGCGAAGGTGTCGAACGAGGCACCCGCGATCAAGCTCCCCGTTCAAGAGGCACCGAAGGTCGACGACTCGCCCACGGCGATCGGCGACTTCAGCATCACCTTCTACTATGTCGTCGGCGAAGAGGAGATCGCGGCCAAGGCCAAGGCCAAGGCAGCGAAGGCGGCGAACGACAACGTCGCTATGCACGACGATGGCCCGAGCGACAGCAACGACGATGGCACGGACGATGCCGACGAGACGCTCGCCTCCGTGAACACGGAGCCGCAGGTCACGATCTACACGGGCACGTGCGAACCCATCGCCGAGGTGTCCAAGGAGTTCGCGGCGGCGCTCGCCCTCCAAGGCACCGGACAGCTACGCGATGGACGGGTCGTCAACGTGTGGGGCCACTGCAGCTGCGATCACTCGCCATGCTTCAAGATCACCGAGTCCAAGTGGGGCACCGCTGGCACGGGCCGTCCGCTCCAACCGTTCCGCACCGTCGCGGTCGACCCCAAGGTCGTGAAGCTCGGTAGCCTGCTCTACGTGCCGATCCTCGAAGGCCGGACCATGCCAGGCCGCAGCCCGTGGGGCGGCTTCGTGCATGACGGCTGCGTTGTCGCCGATGACACGGGCGGCGGGATCGATGGGAATCAGCTCGACCTGTTCGTTGGCCGCAAGGGCTACTACCTCGGGGTCTCGGGCAAGGGCGGCAGCCATGCCTGGGCGAAGCACGTTCCGGTCTACGACGGCACGAAGATCTGCGAGCGCAAGGGCCGCAAGGTCTCTCGCAAGTCCGGCGCGATCTAGGTCTTCGATCCGGCCGGCTCGTCCAGACGAGCACGTTTGGAGATCATCGACGAGCCATCGACGACCTCCGGGAACCTCGTTCAAGGCGTCGGCGGAGTTGGCGCGGGCGCGGGCTCCGTCGGCGCGGGCGGCGTCGGCTCGGTCGGCGGTGTGGGCGGGGTCTCGGGCGTCGCGGGCGGATTCGCAGGCGACTGCATCGGCTGCATCGGCTCGGGCGGCTTGGGTGGCTGGGGCAACGGCGCCGGCGCTTCGGCCTTGTCGTCGGGCGACGTCGACACGGTCGTGATGAAGCCGATGAGGCCCGCGAGGATCATCGCGAGTCCGATGCTGCCGACGAGCTTTGCTTTGTCTTCGCAGTCGACGTCGGGCATGCCGGCGACATCGGGCTTGCAGTCCGCGCCCGTGTTCACGATCGCGAGGAGTGCGATGCCTCCGACGACGAAACCACCTTCGGTGATCTTCGCGATGGTCCGGTGCTTCTCGTTATCTGGAAAGCACGCGCCGGTCAGCAGCGCACACGAGGTGACGAACGCAACGGCTGCTCGCATGCGAGCGGTTGTATCAGATGCTCGCGGGCCTGAGCAGGAGCTAGCGGAGTAGCCATGCGACACGTGCGGCAACACGCTATCGACGGAGAAATGCCGAGGACACGATGGTGCGATCTGTGCGCTGAGCGAACGCTACCGCACCCGTCGCGCGCCACGACGGATCGAGCTTGATCGTGCTCGTCCCTTTCTTACCGGCCATCGCCACGCGCTCGAGGTGACGCACGACGCGATCGTGCACCAACGTCTCCCCCGCGTTCTCGCCGCGCGTGACCTTCGTCTTCGTGCCGTCTTCCCAGACCGCCACGAACACGTCGGCGTCGGCGGGCGCGGTCACCGTGACTTCGAGCTGCGAGGTAGACCACACGCTCTTCGTCGATAGCAGCGCGGGCCGTGATGCAGCTCCGATCGCGGCGGCGACAGCGAGCGCATTCGAGCCGACCATGCCCTTCGTGCCGGCGACCACGAGCTGGGGCGTGTACACGCTGCGATCGCCGAGCGCGCGCGCGTATTGGCGCTGGCGCTCCGTCCATGCGGGCTTCGCGAACGGATCGGGCCACCCGAGATCGTCCCAATAGTCGACGTGAAACGACAGCGGCGCCACGGGATGGTCGTCGGTGGAGTCGCGCGCGAGCTGATTCAGCAAGCGATCCGCGGGCGGGCACGAGCTGCAGCCTTGCGATGTGAACAGCTCGACGACGATCGGCCCGTGGGGCAGCGGTTCTCCATCGGCGCGACTGCACGCAGCGATCGCGAACAACAGCGGAGCGAGGCGCATGCCGAGCCTACGCTCGCGCGCGTCCGAGGTTACCGGCGGAGTGCGCGGACGATCTCTTCGCGCACGATATCGCTGAGAGCATGCGGCGTTCCGCCGGGTGACATCGTCGGCACGGTCGCGTCGGGGGCAGGGGCACACGCCACCACGGGCTTCTGCGCCGTCGCGCCGAGGAGCCGCGCGGCGGTCTCGGCCGCTCGATTCGCCGCGAAGCCGATGTTGGCCTTCGCCCGCGCGGCCAGAAGCGGCGCGATCGCGCTCTCGGGCAGCGGCTGCACACCACCGAGCGGAGCGGCCGCCACGGCGATCTTCGCCAGGTGCTCGACGAGCTCGAGCCGCAACAGTGCTTGCTCGGGATCCGCGCCCCACGCGATCACACCGTGATTGCCGAGGAGCACGGCATCGACGAGCTCGCACCACGGCGCGAGTGCTTGCCTCGCGGCATCACCGGGCTGCGCGTAGGGCACCTTGGGAATCTTGGGTCCGAGCGAGACGAACGCTTCGGCGATGAACGGCTGCTCGATCGGATTCTGCGACGAGCTCGCGATCGCGGTCGCGTTCGGCGGATGCGCGTGAACGACGCAGTTCACGTCGTGACGGCGCTCGTACACCACGAGGTGCAAGCCGATCTCGCCGAACACCTTACCGGCGCCCTGCACCTGCCCCTTCGCGTCGACCTCGATCAGCGTGCGCTCGGTGACGAGGCGCTTCGAGGTGGCCGTCGGCGTCGCGATGAAGCGGTTGCCTTCGCCGCGTGCGGTGACGTTGCCGTCGTGGTTCGCGACCCAACCGCGCTCCCACAGGATCCGCGAGACCTCCGCGACCTGGGCGCGCAGTTGCTTCACGCGCTGGTCTCCGCGGTGTCCACGCTATCGACGATGCCGACGATCACCGAGCGAATCGGGACGATGTCGCCTTGCCCGAGGATCTGGCGCACGCCGTTGCCCTCGGTCAGCACGATCACCGTGTCACCGACGCCGGCTTGCGCGGTGTCGACGGCGACGAAGCTCGCACCGACGTCTCGCCCGAGCTCGTCGATCGGCTGCACCACGAACATCGCCTTGTTCGCGTATGCCGGGTGCTTCACCGTGGACCACATCGGACCGACGACGCGACAGCACCTCACGGCGTTGCCTTCTTGGCGGGGACATCGACGCCGTCGACGATGCCGACGATCGCCGCGTCGACCGGGACAAACCACGGATCGCATGCGAGGGCCGCTTCGCGCGAGCCGACGAGATACACGAAGTCGCCGATGCCGGCCTGCACGCGATCGACCGCGGCTTGCACGTCGCCGACCGGCGTGCCGTGCTCGTCGACGGGCTGCACGAGCAAGAGCTTCGTGCCCTCGAGCCCGGCGGCCTTGCGCTCGGCGACGACGGTGCCTTTGACGATCCCGAGATACATCCTGGAGGAACCTATCACGGGATATCTTCCGTTCGATGCCGTCCCCGCGCTCGAAGAAGCCCACACCGACGAAGGCAAACCGACGCTGAAAGCCACGTCCAGGCTAGTTGTCGTCGGGGCGAAACGCGATGCAGGGCTTGCCGAGGAGCGGAACGAGCGCGAGCGCCGACGACACGCGCACCACGTCCTGACGGCATGTCGCGCAGTGGCGGATTCCGTCGGTGGGAGTCGCTGCGAGCTCGCTCCACGCGAGCTGACACCGGCCCGATACGATCGCCGCAACGTGCGACGGGGCGGGGTGCGGTTGCCGGCCCGCGATGTCGAGTGCCACCGGCGGTGGCTCGCCCGTCGACAGGGAGCGCAGCGCGGTCGCGAACGCGGCGGGATCCGGGTACCGCAGCGCGGGATCGGCGGCGAGACCACGCGCGATGACCTCGTCGAGGCCCGGCGTGCGCGTGTTGGCGATCGGCGTGTCGGTGCGATCGATGATCGACCGCAGCAGGTCGTAGTCACTGTTGCCACGTGCGAGGCGCTCGCCGGTGAGAAGCGTGTACAGCGTCGTCGCGAGCTGGAACACATCCGACGCTGGCGTCAACTTCTGACCGCGCACCTGCTCGGGGGACATCCACGCAAACCCGGTGATCAACCCCGCGCCGCGGCCGAGGTAGTTCGGGACGGTGCCGACGGTCACGTGCGCGATCGGTGCGCGAAAGCGAGCGTGTCCATCGACCCCGACGACGATCTGTTCGGTGTTCGCGCGCCGGTGCACGAAGTCGCGATCGAACGCCGCCATCGCCGTGATCGCGTCCGCGAGCGCGATGATCTCGCCGACGGCCCACGCTTCTCGATCGATGCCGGCATCCGCGAGCTGCTTCGCCGCGTGCGTGATCGATGGCCCGCGTTCGTCGCCGCTCGCGATCACGAGTCGCGGAAGGAGAGGCGACATCGATAGCAGCGGCACCACGCGCGGGTGCCGGAACGCGAGCCATGTGCGCGTGCCGCTCGCGATCAGATCGCAGTACTCGTGGTCGTCGTGATCGAACACGTGCGCGGTCGCGATCGCGCCATCGATGCGAACGAGCCAGACCTCCGATCGAAGGCCGCGCTCGATTCGCTCGAGAAACTCCACGCCTCGACACTATCACCAGCCCCGACACGACGCATTTCTACCGGTTGTACGGGTAGTCCTGAACCCAGTGAAAGCCACGCGTCGACAGAGGTGGCGGTGGCTCGAGCGAGAGCTCGACGTGGATCGTGTGGCCCTTGAACGTGCCATCGAGAATCAGCCGGTCGTGCGCGGGTCGCGCGTACGACAGCGTGTGACGCACGACGCCGCCCTGCCTCTCGAGCGTGATCGTTCGCGCGGTCTCGTCGATCTGCAGGAAGTAGTGCGTGCGGCGATCCGTGCCCGTGCGCAGCGACGCTCCGTACTCGTGAATGATCAGCGTGCGCCAGCGCGTGTCGTCGGTGAACAGCGGCGGCACGTCGACACCGTCGCGCATCTGCCGGTCCACGTGCCACGCGCCGTGCAGCACCGTCGGCTCGCGACGCAGCGACACGCCGAACCGGATCTGCCCCCACGCCTGGACCGCGATCGCCGCGAGCAGGCCAGCCTTCGCGAGCGAGCGGGCGATCTCGTAGCGCTGGTCTCCGCGCGTTCGCGGGAGCACGCCGGACGTTGGATTGCCGAGGACCGCCGCGATCAGCCGGCGCGCGTGCGGGAGCACGATCGCGATGCCCATCGCGAGCAGCTGCACCGAGAACAGCTTCACGCAGACGTCGTAGTTGAAGTTGAGCAGCACGACGTTCGTCATCACGGCGATCGACAGCAACGCACCGAACACGTGTAACCGCCGCGACAGGAGCAGCAGGCCGGCGAGGATCTCCGCGCAGCCGGTGATGATCACGTACGTCTGCGAGTGCTGCATGAACGTCCACAGCAGGCCCATCGGGGACATCTCGCCGAGCGTCGAGTCGTAGCGACCGAGCCACAGCGGCGGGAACTGCATCGGCACGACCTTCGCGATGCCGTAGAGCAGCATCATGCACGCGAGGAAGTAGCGCACCACGACGAGGAGCACGTGCGCGAGGCGCGTGTAGTTCTGCCGTCGACGATCGCCGAGCGACCACGCGATCGTGGCGATCACGCCGACACAGGCGATCAGCGCGAGCTGCACGTAATGCCACAGGGTGTCGCCGCTACCGGTGAAGATCTGCGGCGGAGCCTCGATACGCAGGACGAACTCCGCGAACCACGCGACGCCAACCTGCCACGCGCGCATGATGCCGCGCTCGAGCCACTCGGTTCCGGGGAGCAGGCGCAGCGGGAACGGTGCGACGAGCAACACCGTGACGACCGCGAAGAAGCGGAACGCGATCCGGCGCGGCAGCGACCAGTGCTCGGTCATTCTGTGGCGATTCTATCAGCGCGCTCGCATGGCAGTGGCGACCTCGTCATAGACCGAGGCTGCGACGGGCGGGACGTACTGGCGCAGGATCGCGGCGAACGTCGCTGGATCGTGGAAGCGGTCGTCGGGGCGCTTCGCGAGCGCGAGCTGGATGATCTGCGCGAGCTGCGGTGACGTCGTGCGCGGAGGCGGTGGTGTCGGATCCTCGAGGATCGATCGCAGGCGGTCGTTGCCGTGCTCGCCCGATGCGAACGGGTGCGTGCCGTCGAGCGCGAGGTAGAGCGTGATCGCGAGCTGGAACACGTCGCTCGACGGCGTGAGCAAGTTCATCGAGATCTGCTCGGGCGAGAGGAAGAATGGACCGCGGCCGGCATCTGCGCGCAGGAGACCGCTCGCGAGATACGCGCGGAGATGCGCGGCTCCGCTGGCGTCGACGAACGTGCGCGGATCGCCCGCGCGCTTGTGCACGAAGCCGCGGTGGCGAGTCGCCATCGTCGAGATTCCGTCGCACAGCGATGCGATCTGCGCGACAGCCCAGCGCTCGCGATCGAGCGGGGATGCGATGAAGCCTGCGGCCGTCGCGAGCGTCGGGCCCCGATCGTCCTCGTGAACGACGAGCAGGCGGCGATCTCTCGCGCGACCACTCGCGATATGCGCGGCGATGGCGGCGTGCGTGACTCCGATCCACGGCTCGAAGTCATCGCCGATCGCACGCCAGTACAGGTCCTCTTTGTCGTCGGCGAGCAGCGCGATGCGCGGGGCGATCGCACCGTCGTGCACGAGCCAGCGTTCGACTCCGGCGGCCAGGTCGTCGGAGCGCAGTTGCTCGACGAGTTGGACCGGCATCAGCGGATGCCGACGCCGAGCTTCGCGCGCAGAGCGAGCCAGCCGGGCTGGCCGATGGCGCTGATCAGATGCGCGAGGTTCGGAGAGCGAGTCCGCGCACTGTCCGCGACGGTCTTCGCATCGCCACCGACGAGCAGCGCAGCGCGATCCGCGGTGCGTTCACACGCGAGCAGGTGGTGCCGCACGTCGAGGACGAACACCGATGTCGTCGCGAGCACCTGCTCGAGGCGGGTGCGGATCTTCACCGAGAGCGCTGCCTTGACCATTTCGTCGTGGCCACGCTGCACGTCCTCGTCGGTGACGAGCGCGGCGGCTGCGTCCTTGAGCGCGGCCGGGCCGAACAGCCGGACCACGGACGCGAGGAGGCGCGTGGCATCGGCGATCGGCATACCTGCGAACACGACGTGCTCGGGACGTGTGAGCTCCACGGCGCGCGCGAGCGCTGCACGGACGACATCGGACGGCGTGCCGCTCTCGGCGGTCAGCCGCTTGCCGAGCACGATCACCGCCGGCGCTGCGCTGACGACGGTGATGTCCGGGCCATCGTCGCGTTGGTACAGATTGACGGCGCCCGTGCTGAGCACCGTGGTGAGCCGCGAGAACATCGCGACCGCCGGCGACTTCAGCGTCGCGGGAACTCGCGTCGCGCCGCCCACGCCCATGCGCGCGAGTGCTTCGTTGAGATCCGGCCACAACAGCGCGGCCGCTTCGGCGAGCGCGGCGGCGATCGGTCCGAGCGTCGCTTCTTCCGGATCGGTGATCAGCGCGCGGTCGGCGGCGTCGAGCGCCGCTTTGTACGACTCGTCGTCGCGCATCGCGTACGGCTTGTGCGTCGACAGATACGCCGTCTGGTGCACGTCGGCCGGGTGACCGGCGGCGATCGCGAGGTCGAGCGTCGCGCGCGCAGCATCGGCGCGGTCGAGGCGGCGCAGCTCGTCGGCCCACGCGACGAGGTCGGGCAGGGCACCCGTGGTCGCGGTGATCGCTTGCAGGTGACCCGCGATCGCGTCGCGCTTCGCAGGATCGCTGTCCTGGCGCGTCAGCTCCACGAGACCGCGGCGGGCGGACGTCGCGCCGTCGGACTCGGGCGCCATCTGGATCGCGCGTTCGTAGGCTTGAATCGCCTGGCGTGCATCGCCGCGCTGATGGCGCGAGAGGCCGAGGCGATACGACAGCATCGCGCGGCGCCCTGCGTGTCCGGTGCGGTCGTCCTTCGCCGTCAACAGGCGCGTCAGCATCGACGCCGCTGCTTCGACATCGGCTTGATCGAGCGCGAGGCCCGACGCGAGATCGACCGCATCAGTGTCGTACGGGTCCGCCTCGACGGCGCGATCCGCCGCGGCGCGTGCGCGAACTCGATCGCCCTCGGCGAGGTAGTCGCGTGCGGCGCGCAGGTAGTGGGCAGCGCGCTCCGCAGCGGTCGCGCCGAACGCGGCCATCAGCTCGGCGGTGCGTGCGGCACCCGCGTGATCGTTCGCGGTGTCCTGGCGAGCGAGCAGCTTCACGAGCAACGGCAGGTGCTTCTGCTCGAGCGGCTGTGCAGACTGCACCGCAGACGCGTAGCACTGACGTGCACGCTCTTCGTCCTGCAACATCAGTAGAGCCATGTCTCCGAGCGCTTCGAACAAGCGCAATCGCTCGGCCGGCTCTTCGGTGCCCGTGGCTTGGCGCGTGAGCAGATCCGCGGCCTTCTTGTGGTCGCCTTGCTCCATCGCGATCTCGGCCAGCGCTTGCAGCGCGGGCGCGTAGTTCGGCTTGAGCTCGAGCGCGCGCGTGTACAGCGGCGGTGCTTTTTCGGGACGCAGGCTGCGAATCTCGGCGAGCGCCGCGTGATAGAGGCCCTGCGCGACCTCCGTCGGATACCGCGCGGCATCTTCGTGCGTGGCGAGCGGTGAGAGGTGCAGCGCAGCCTCGCGCCAGCGCCGCGCCTTGTAACGATTCTCGCCGAGCGCGAGCTTGATCAACAGGTGACCGCGGTGGAGGCGATCGGCGGCGACGAGCGTTTGATACGCGTCTTCGTCGCGGCCGAGCTTCTCGTGCGCATTCGCCATGCGGCGATGCAGATCCGCGATCAGCGCGGGCGGCGCCGACTGCAACACGCTGCCGTCGGTGATCTCCTTGAGGAACGCCTCGAGGTCTTCCCAGCGACCGGCGTCGGCGTAGAAGTCGGCGAGCGCGACGATCGCGGGGATGTGATCCGGGACGCATCCGAGCGCCTCGAGGAGGCGTCGCTCCGCGGCGGGCTCGACACCCGCAGCGCGAGACAGCGCCGCGAGCTGCGTCATGATGCGCGCCTTCTCGGGCGGCGTTAGCGTCTCGTCGTCGAGCTTCTTCTCGAGCACGCGTGCCGCGCTCTCCGGATCGCCGCCCTTCTCGACGAGACCGGCGAGGGCCCACGTCGCTTCGGCGTGATACGGGCGATGCGCGAGCACGCGCTCGTACGTGGCGCGCGCCGCGGCGATATCGCCGACGCGCTCGTTGAGCACTTCACCTGCGGCCATCAGCGCGGCGAGGCGCAGATCGTCGTCGGTGGCGCTGTCGGCTTCGCGCAGCTTCGCATCGGCAAACGCGCGCGGATCGTCGTCGGGCGATGCCACACCGGCGAGCACGGCGAGCGCCGTCGGATGATCGGGGACGAGCTGCAACGCGGTCTCGATCGCTTCGCGGGCGCCTTCGCGATCGCCGAGCTTGTCGAGACGGAGCTGGCCGAGGCGAATGTGCAGCGCCGCGAGATCGCCGCGCGGGACATTACTCGGCGGTGCACCCTCGGCCACCGGCGCCGACAGCGTATCGATGCGATCCTCAAGGATCGCGGAGGCTTCGCGCTCGCGACCCGCTTTGACGAGCGCGGTGACGAGCTGGTCGGCGAGCACCGGATCGTCGGGCGCCACGGTGCGTGCGTGGCGCAGCGCGGCCGCGGCTTCCTCGGGCGCATCGAGCCAATCGATCAGCACCTGCGCGCGTCGCGATAGCAGCGACGCCTTGATCGCCGGATCGCGCTCGAGCGCCGCGCGACGGCGGAGCACGTCCGACAGATCGTTCCATCGCGCGTTCGTCGAGTAGATCGTGTCGAGCTGCGCCCACGCGTCGGTGTCGTCGGGCCACGTGGTGACGATCTGGTTGTAGGCCTCGAGAGCGCGCTCCGGCAGCTCGAGCTCCTTCTCGTAGATGTTCGCGATCCGGCGCAGCGCATCGCGCGCTTCGGGCGTGCCTTCGGCGGTCTCGCTGACGCGCACGAGCGTCTCGATCACCTTCGACCAACGACCGACCTGACCGTAGAGCTCGGCGAGCGAGAACAACACGCTGGTATCCGCCGGCGCTTGGATGCGTAGGCGCTCGAACGTGTCGATCGCATCGTGCGGGCGCTGCAGCTTGCCGGTGTACATCGCGGCGAGCTCGCGCAGCAGCTGCGGGCGCTCGGCCTCGGGGGCAGCCGTGCCGAGCCGCGGATCGGTGCGCTCCTCGAGCGACGCGGCGAGCTCGACCCAGCGGCCTTCCGCGCGATACAGCTCTTCGAGGCGACCGCGTGCCTGGGCATCGCCGGGCAGCATGCCGAGGATGCGGCGTAGCTGCGCTTCGGCCTCGCGCGGCTTCTTCTGCTCGGTGCGAATGTTCGCGACCTCCATCAGCAGATCCGCGGCGGCGACGGCGGTCTCCGCTTCCTCGGCGATTCCTTCGTACAGATCCGCGAGGCGATCCCACGCGCGGTGTTCCTGCGCGATGCGATGCAAGCGCGCGCGAACCTCGGCATCACCGCCGGGCGTGGAGCGAGCCTGCGCGAAGGCACGCGCGAGCGCGTCGAACGCGCGCGCGATGTCCTTGCCGCCCGTCTCCCAGACCTCGGACGCGCGATACAGCCAGCGCTGGCGCGACTCGGAATCCGTGACCGGCATGCTCTCGTACGCGACCGCTAGCTCTTCCCACGGTGACTCGAACGAGCGATTCGGCAGCGTCGGAAGCGGCGCGCGACGAACGCTCGCCGGTCCCTTGCGCGGCACGGGCAGCGGCGGTGCATTGGTCGCGCTCTTCGGACGCCCCATGCCCGGCAGCGGCGGCCGGATCGACGGCGGCCGCGGCGGCGGCTTCGGCGGTCCCTTCGCGCCGGGCGGCAACCGCGGCGGGACGATCATCATCTTCGACAGCTCGTTCTGCGAGAGCGTCATCGTCGCGTTCTCGCCCTTGTCGAACTCGTTGCGCGGGACCTTGGCCGCGCGCTCGGCGGCCATCTCGATCTCGGTGAGATCCAATGGCTGCGTCGAATCACCGACGGAGAGGCTCTGCTCGGTCACATCACCGACCGAGAGATCGCTGATGTTGTCGTCGATCGGCTCCGTGCTGAGGCGGCGAGGAATCGTCGGACGACTCTGCGGCGGCGTGGCACGACCGGCGACCGCGTTCGCTTCTGCGATCTGCACGTCGGCCTGGACATGCGCGCTCGGTGGCTCCGCGTGGGGCGTCTTGTCGGTCTCGCGGTACTTGCCGATCACGCGCGCCAAGCGCCACAAGTGCGACGTGGTGTCGTTGTCGTCGGGCTGGAGCATCAGCGCGATCAGGTGCGTGCGGAACGCCCGCGGTGCGTCCTTCAGCTGCTCCTCGATCACCGCGGCCTTGCGACGGAGCAGCTCGACGCGTTTCTGTGCCGTTGCCGCTCGCTCGACGAGGGCGCTGTCGACGGCGATGACATCGGGCCACGCACGCGCCTTGGTCGCGAGAGCGACGAGCACGTCGCGCGTGTCGTCGCGATCCGGTGCCCACGAGAACGCCTGCAGCACGTCGGACACCGCGCCCTTCGGATCGTTCAACTTCTCTTCGAGGATCTTCGCGCGGCGCAGATACAGATCTACGCGCTCGGGCGGAGTCGCCGCGGCGAGCGCCGTGTCGTAGCCCTCGAGCAGCGACTTCCACGTGGGGCGCTGATCGAGCTCCGATGCAAGGCGATCGAGCTCTCCGAGCAGCGAGCCATCGCGTGGCGCGACGTGCAGCGCTTCGGCGAACACGGTGAACGCGCGCGGCTTCTCGCCGAGGCGGCGCTCGTAGTTGCCCGCGAGCTCGCGAGACAGCACGACGTACCGAGCAGGTTCGGCCGGGCCACCGCTCGCACCCGACAGCGAGATCAATCGCTTCCGCTCGTCGGTAACGACCTCGGCGAGCTCGCGCCACAGGCCGTACGCTTCGCCCGCGCGGCGAACGTCGGCGAGCGTGTGCTCGTCGGGCGCTTCGTCGTGCGCGCGGCGCCACCAGCGGAACGCGCCCTTCGGATCGGCGAGCTTGTCGGCGGTCGCGGCGGCGATCTTCTGGACGAGGTTGCGCCGATCCTCGGCGTACGCGGCGGACTCCGGCGAGTCGCGACCGGGCAGGAGCGCGAGCATGCGCTCCAACATGATCACGTAGTCCTTCCACTTGCCGAGGCGCGCGAGCAGATCGGCCGCGGCGGCCATCGCTTCGTCTTGCGACGGATCGAGCTCGAGCACGCGCTTGAACGCCTGCAGTGCGCGCGTCGGGTTGTTCAGGCGGTCGCGGCAGATCATGCCGATCTCGAGACCGCGCGCGATCTTTCGCTCGACCTCCGGCGACAGGTACATCTCGCGCTCGGCGACACGCACCGCCGCGTCGAAGTCACCGCGCGCTTCGTGCAAGCGGCGCAGCGCCGTGTGCGCGTCGAGGTGGTTCGGATCGAGCTCGCGGATCAGCTGCTCGAGCACTTTGATCGCTTCGACGGGCGCACCGAGCCGCTCCTCGAGGATCTCCGCACGTTCCATCGATGACTTGCACGCCATCTCGCGATCGTCGGGGGCGATCAGCCCGGAGAACGAGACGATCTGCGTGCCGAGCATGTCGGCGAGCTCGCGCCACTTCGATGCCGCGCGATACAGCCGCACGAGCGCGGCGATGCCGAGGCGATTCTTCGGCGTCAGCTCGAGCAGGCGATGCCACGCCTTGACCGCCTTCACCGGATCGCCGAGATGCGTGTCGACGATCGTCGCGTACTTCTCGAGCTCCATCGCGCGAACCGCGGCTTCGGTGGTGCCGGCTTCCGGCAGCGGCTTGCCACCGTCGAGGCGCTCGAGGATCTGTGCGAGCTCGGTCCAGCGCTCCATGCGCTCGTACAACCCGGCGAGCGCCTGCAGCGCATCGGGATCCGACGGCGACGTGCGCAGCGTCTGCTCCCAGCGATCGAGCGCGGCCATGTCGTCTTCGCGATCGGTCGCGAGCTTCGCGAGCCGCTTGAGCAGCTTCGCTCGCTCCGCGGGCGAGGTCGATGCGGCCGCGTGATACTCGAGCGTCTTCTCGAGGCGCGGATCGTTCGCCTTCTCGAGCACGCGCTCCATGCGCTCGAGCGCATCGCGATCGCCCGTCAGCAGTTCGAGCACCGCGCTCGACGCGTAGACCACACCGTCGACGTCCGCGAGCCGCGTTTCGTACAGGATCGCGAGCCGGCGCAGCATCGTGAGACGCTCGGCGCGCTTCGCGACCGGCCACTCCTTCGGCGCGTCCTTGCCCTTGCCGGCGCGCTTCATCGCGTCGAGCACGCGCTGCTCCTCGAGATCGAGCGTGCGGCGCAGCGTGTTCGCGAGGCCTTGGTCGTCACCCTCGCGCTCGTACATCTCGGCGAGCGCCTTGAGCGTCGCGTCGTCGCCGGGGTTCTCCGTCAGCACCTGCTCGTACAGCTCGATCGCGCGGCGCGGATCGATCTGCCGCTCGCGATACGTCTGCGCCATCTTCTTCAGGATCGAGATGCGTTGGATCGGATCGTTCGCCGTGGCGAGCTCGTGCTCCAGGCTCGCGACGAGCTGCTGCCACATCTTGCTGCGCGCGGTGAGGCGCCGCAGTGCTTCGTTGACCTTCGCGCTGTTCGGCTCGATCTCCGCGATGCGCTGCCAGGCGTCGACGGCGCGATCGATGTCGCCGAGGCGGAGCTCGGCCAGCTGCGCGATCTCTTCGAGGCGATGCACGATGTCCTCGGGCGATGCGCCGGCTTCACGCGCGTTGTCGAGGGCGAACTCGTAGAGATCGATGAGGCCGCGCCAATCGCGGCGCTCGCGGAAGTGATCGACGTATCGCGCGAGTGCTTCCTCGTGCATCGGATCCACGCCGAGCGCTTGATGCAGCAGCTCGGCGGCGCGATCGCGATCGCCCATGTGCTCGCGCGCGACGGTGGCGAGCTCGAGGATCTCCATCACGAGGACATCGGACGGCGTGTTCGGATCCTGGCCGAGCGCGTTGATCTCCGCCTCCATCAGACGGGACATGCCCTCCCAATCCTGATCGTCGCGGAGCAAGTCGCGCAGCTCGCGCGCGGGCTTGGACCCCGGCTGCTCGTACGCGACGAGCTCGGTCAGCACTTCGATCAGCGCCGATCGATTCGGCATCTGCGTGCGATACAGCGCCGCGCGCCGGCGGAGCAGCGAGGCACGCTCGTCGGGATCCGTGACGATCGTGCTGCGATGGCGAAGCGCGCGATCGAGCTCGCCCCACTGCGACTGCGCTTGCAGTGCTTCCTGCAGCGCTTCGCTCGAGCCCTTCGAATACGGATCGATGCCGACGGCGCGGCGCAGATAATTGATGCCCGTCGCGTCATCGCGCGACTTGATGCGCGATCGGCCGAGCTCGGCGAGCAGCTCGCCGGCGCGATCGCGCGCTTTCCCGTCGCGGAATCCCGGTGTCGCGTAGACCTCGGCCAGCTTTTCCGCGATCTCCGGCGTGCGATCGAGCTTCGCCGCCTCCTCGAGGTGCTTCGCGGCGGTCTCGAGATCCTTCTTGCGCAGCGCGAGGCGGCCGAGCTCGTAATGGACGTACGCCATCCGCTCCTTGAGCCCGGGCGCGGTCTTCGGTTGCTGCGCGAGGATGTCGAGCTCGGCTTGGTAGAGCTTCGCGACCATGCCCTCGTCGCCGAGCGACATGTAGAGCTGGCGTGCGGAGTCGAGCGCCTCGGTACGCTGCGGCTCGAGCTTCCACGCTTGCTGGAAGTGCCACAGTGCGCGGTCGACACGACCGAGGTGATCGTTCCACAGCTCGGCCGCGCGACGGTGATGCGACGCGCGACGCGCGGTGACGTCCGCCTTCGCGCGCGCACCTTGGCCACCCGCGCGCTTCGCGAGCTCCCCGAGCTCGAGCTCGATGACCTCGACCGCAGCCGCCGGATCGTTCGGCTCGAGGATCTCGAGCAATCGATCGGCCGCGCGATCATTGGTCGGATCGAGATCGAGCGCCGTCCGCAGATACTCGACGGCGGTCTCGACCTCGCCGAGCACGAACATCGACTCGCCCGCTTCAGACCACGCGTCTGCCGCGCGGACAGGATCGCGTTCGTGTTGTGCCCACGTCGCGCACAGCTCGGCGAGCAATTCGCCACGACCGGCCGTTCGCAATTCTTGTCGAAGCTCGGTGAAGCGTTTCGGATCCGGCTGCTGCCGGAAGACGACAACGCGTTGCTCGAGCGGATCGATCGTCAGCGATGGATTGGTGTCGCGTTCCATCCCCAGGGCCGGCACGATACCACGACCCTCCGGACGCAACTGGGCGTGGCGCCTTTAGATTCACCTACTCGGGGACGAGCCGGAGCGCGATCTGGAAGCCGGCATCCGCGGGCTCGCCATCCGCATTCTTCGGGGCGGGAAACGTCCACGTCTGCATCGCCTGCGAGAAGCAGGTCTGCAGCGTGGTGTCAGGCGCCGTCGCCTTTGCCGACGCGATCTTACCGTCGGGCTTCACCGTCAACGCGAGCGTCGCCTTCCCCTCGACCTTCGCGTTGCGAGCGAGGGTCGCGCGATAGCAATTTCCGAGCGCGACGAGGTGCTCCTTCACGATCTTCTCGGCGACCGCGTCGGCCGACAGGTTCGTGCGGTCGAAGCTGGTCTTGCTGGCGATCGTGATCTTGCCGGGTGGGCCCTTGCCCGATCCGCTGCCGACATCCGGCGGTAACTCGGACGGCACGCCGGCATCGAGCTCGCCGAGGGCGACCTTCGCTTGCTGCGCGAGCACGCTGTTGCTCGCGGATCCGATCTGCGTCTCGTGGCCGGGCTCGTTCGGTGCGGTTTCGCGCACCGGGCCGGAGCCGGCCGTGTTGCCGGGCGCGCCACCGACCGGGACACTTCGTTGTTTCTGCGAGCTCTTATTGTCGGAGCTCTTGCCGCACGCGGCGATCACGAGCAGGGCCAGCGCGATCCTCATGTCGCTAGAGATTGTACTCTCGGCGCGAATGGGCAAGGCAAAGGCACCTGCGAAGAAGAAGGCCGCACCCGCGAAGAAGGCCGCACCCGCGAAGGAGGCCACACCGACGAAGAAGGCCGCACCCGCAAAGAAGGC